>UMFY01015845.1_pt1 | contig 27907 bp, 19 predicted proteins | sample 1965121 | NCBI WGS metagenome assembly UMFY01 (sample SAMEA4836057, study PRJEB28245) | human gut metagenome | biome: gut microbiome; material: fecal sample | place: Denmark | collected 2008
ACAAGGCCGACCGCATCCAGCAGGAGTTCAAGCGGATGTTCGGGATGCGGGAACTCATCGCCTACCTTGCCCAGTTCGAGATCAGCCCCCGCCGCGCTATGGAAGTTTTCCGGGTCTTCGGCCCCGGCGCCATGAACGCCATTTCCTCGAACCCCTACCTGCTCTGCGGCGAGCCATTGCAGCTCGACTTCCGCCACGCCGACAGCATCGCCCAGTATTACCATATGGAAGGGGACTGTGCACAGCGGCTGGAAGCGGCTCTGCTGCGCACCCTGCGCCATAACGCGGGCAACGGCCACACCTGTCTGCCCCGCGCACAATTGCTGGACACGGCGTCCAATTTCATCCACCAGCCGCCGGAAAAGCTGGCGGCCGCGCTGGACCGCTGCCTTGAGACCGAGGAACTCTGTGTTCGGATGTTTGACGGCACACCGTATGTTTATCTGCCAGACCTGCTGGCGGCGGAACAGGATATTGCCGACCGGCTGGCTCTGCTGACCCGGCGGGGCAAGAACCCCGTCTGCGACCTTGACCGGAACATTCAGGTCTTGGAGCTGACGCAGGGCTTCGCCTATGCGCCGCTCCAAAAGGAAGCCATCCGCAAGGCCATGACCGAGAACTGCCTTGTACTGACCGGCGGCCCCGGCACCGGCAAGACCACCACCGTCAACGCCATCTTGCAGCTGCTGGAGCATCAGGCGGAGCGGGTGGCCCTCTGTGCCCCCACGGGCCGCGCGGCCAAGCGGCTGAGCGAGTTGACGGGCCGGAAGGCTTCCACCATCCACCGGCTGCTGGAAGTGGACTACACCGGCGGCGTGGTCAGCTTCATCCACAACGACAAGAACCTGCTCAAGTGCGATGTGGTCATCCTCGACGAGATGAGCATGGTGGACGTCAAGCTGTTTCAGGCCCTCATCACGGCGCTGCGGTATAGCTGCCGCATCATCATGGTGGGCGACGCCGACCAGCTGCCCAGCGTCGGCCCCGGAAACATTCTGGGGGAGGTCATCCGCTCCAAGCTGGTGCCCACCGTCTGCCTGAACGAGATCTTCCGTCAGGCCAAGCGGAGCCTCATCGTGGAGAACGCTCACCACATCATTTCCAGCGAGCCGCTTCAGAAGGGCGGCAAGACCGACGACTTCTTCTTCTTGGAGTCGGATGGCGAGGCGGCGCAGAAACTGGTCTGCGACCTTGTCACCACCCGGCTGCCCCGCAGCTACGGCTTCGACCCCATCAAGGACATCCAAGTGCTCTGCCCAACCAAGCTCGGCCCCACCGGCACACAGGCGCTGAATGTGGAATTGCAGAACCTGCTCAACCCGGAACAGAAGGGCAGACCCCAATTGCAAAGCGCGGCCCGCGTCTTCCGAGTGGGGGATAAAGTGATGCAGGTGCGCAACAATTATGAGATCGTCTGGCAGCGCATCGGCGGGGAACAGGGCGTGGGCGCTTACAACGGCGACATCGGCATCGTGGAGTCCATCAACACGCGGGAACGGTCGATGGTGGTGCGGATGGATGACCGGCGGCTGCTTTACCCGGCCGAGAACCTGAACGAGCTGGAGATCGCCTACGCCATCACGGTGCACAAAAGTCAGGGCAGCGAGTTCCCGGCGGTGGTGCTGCCGGTGGCGCAGGTGCCGCCCCGGCTGTGCTACCGGAACCTGTTCTACACCGGCGTCACCCGCGCACGCAAATTGTGCATCGTCACCGGGCGGCGGGACGTCGTGAACCGGATGATGGGCAATGTGCGCCAGAACCTGCGGTACAGCGGGCTGTGCGCGCTGCTGCAGCAAGCCATTCCGCCGGAGCAAGTTGCAGTGGAAAAACTGTGACCGTTGTGTTATAATAAGATGATTTGAGATCACGCCCCGCAGCGGGCGTTGCCCATACAAAACGAACTAGGGGAAGCAGAGAAAGGAACAACGCATTATGGCACAGAATGATATCGGTATCGACCTCGGTACCACGACCATCATCATCGCGCAGGAGGGCACGGGCGTCGTGCTCAACCAGCCCAGCGTGGTGGCGGTGGATACCCGCAAGAACTCGGTGCTGGAGGTGGGCGACAAGGCGCTGGCCATGGTGGGCCGCACCCCCAACTATATTTCCGCCATCTTCCCGCTGAAGGACGGCGTCATCAGCGACCACACCATGACCCGCGAGCTGATCTGCCGCTTCGTCAATCAGGTGTACAGCTCCCACATGGTCAAGCCCCGCGTGGCGGTCTGCGTGCCCGCCGCCATCACCGGCATCGAGAGCGACGCCGTGGTGGAGGCCGTCATGGCCGCCGGTGCCCGGCAGGTCTACCTGATCGACGAGCCCATCGCTGCGGCCCTCGGCTCCGGCATCGACATCACCCAGCCCGATGGCCGGATGATCATCGACATCGGCGGCGGCACCACCGATATCGCCGTGCTGAGCCTTGGCGGCAAGGTCAAGGCCACCAGCGTCCGGGTGGCGGGCAACCACTACGACGATGAAATTTTGAAGCATGTGCGCAACAAATTCAGCATTGCCATCGGCCAGCGCACCGCCGAGCAGCTGAAAAAGAACGTGGCGTGCTGCCCCCAGAAAGCGGATTTCAACGAGACGATGGAGATCAAGGGCCGCAGTCTGCTGACCGGTCTGCCCATCCGGGTGAACGTCTCCACCAGCGATCTGTACGAGCCGGTCATGATGCTGAGCGAGCAGATCGGCACCGCCGCCCATCAGGTGCTGGAAAAGACCCCGCCGGAGCTGGCGGGCGATATCTTCCGCAACGGCGTGGTGCTGACCGGCGGCGGCGCACAGCTCCACGGTCTGCCGGAGTACCTGAGCCAAGAGCTGAAGGTCAACGTCGAAGTCTCGCCCGACCCCGTCAACTGCGTGGCGCTGGGCACGGCCATGAGCCTTGGCGTGCGGGATAAGCTGGAGACCGGCTTCACCGACGCTACCCCCCGCATCGGCCGCCGCTGAGGGGCCGGAACAGGGAAGCGGCTCTTCACGATTTGGAAAAAATTGTGATGATTTTTGTTCATAGTTGTTGAATCGGGCCGGAAAATATTGTATAATGATTTCAAATCGGTTTTTTGCGGGTGGGGGTCGTGCCCCGGCTGCGAAACAATAAATGACTAGGAGGAAGACCATGAATTTGGGTTCGGATGTGGTTATCACGATAACCGGTATCGTTCTGGTGTTTGCGATCCTTGTCCTGCTGATGGCGATCGTCACGCTGGAGGGCAAGATCTTCGACGGCATGAACGTGAAGAAGGCTGCAGCAAAGGCGGCTGTGCCAAAGGCCCCTGAGGCAAAGCCTGCAGCCCCCGTGCAGCAGGCAGCACCCGCTCCTGTGGTGGAGGAGGGAATCCCCGGTGATGTGGTTGCCGCGATCATGGCAGCCATTCACGCCATGGGCAATGGCAAGTACACCCTCAAGGCCGTGCGCCGCAGCCGCAATGGCTGGAGCAAGGCCGGTGTCAATGACACCACCGCACCTTTTTAACACAGGAGGAAGAACATGACACAGTTTATCAATACTCTGGTCGGTATTTTCCAAAGCTCCGGCTTCGCACGGTTCGGCGAGCCGGGCGGCTGGCTGTACGCAATCATGATCTGCGTCGGCTGCTTCTTGCTGTATCTGGCCATTGTGAAAGAATATGAGCCCCTGATCCTGCTGCCCATGGCATTCGGCATGATCCTTGCCAACCTGCCCGGCAGCGGTATCATCCACATGCAGTACTTCGTCGGCGATGGTTTGGAACACCCGATGTGGGTCGAGATCCTGAACAACGGCGGTCTGGCCGATATGCTCTACATGGGCGTCAAGCTGGGCATCTACCCGCCGCTGATCTTCCTCGGCATCGGCACCATGACCGACTTCGCCCCCCTGATCTCCAACCCCAAGAGTCTGCTGCTGGGCGCTGCTGCTCAGTTCGGCATCTTCGGTACTTACATGGGCGCCCGTCTGCTGGCCGCTACCGGTCTGGTGGACTTCACCCAGAAGCAGTCCGCTGCCATCGCCATCATCGGCGGTGCCGACGGCCCGACCGCCATCTTCGTTACCTCCCGTCTGGCTCCTGAGCTGCTGGGCAGTATCGCCGTGGCGGCCTACAGCTACATGGCGCTGGTGCCTGTCATCCAGCCGCCCATCATGAAGGCGCTGACCACCAAGAAAGAGCGCACCGTCGTCATGAAGCAGCTGCGTGCCGTGACCAAGACCGAGAGGATCATCTTCCCCATCATGGTCACCATCATCGTCTCCCTGATCGTCCCGGATGCCGCCGTTCTGGTCGGTATGCTGATGCTGGGCAACCTGATGAAGGAATCCGGTGTTGTGGATCGTATCCAGAAGACCGCTGGCAATGAGCTGATGAACATCATCACCATCTTCCTTGCCCTGTCCGTTGGCTGCACCACTTCTGCCAACACCTTCCTGAACACCCGCACTCTGTTCATCATCGTGCTGGGCCTGATCGCATTCTCCTTCGGCACCGCAGCCGGTGTGCTGTGCGGCAAGGTCATGTATGCCCTGACCGGTGGTCAGGTCAACCCGCTGATCGGTTCTGCCGGTGTTTCCGCCGTTCCTATGGCTGCCCGTGTTTCTCAGAAGGTGGGCCAGAGCGAGAACCCCTCCAACTTCCTGCTGATGCACGCCATGGGCCCCAACGTCGCTGGCGTTATCGGCTCCGCCGTTGCTGCTGGTATCCTGATCAACATCTTCGGCTAAGCGTGATCCTCCAATAAAAAATCTTAAACCGCCTGTCTGCTGGCAACTGCCGCGGACGGGCGGTTTTTTATACTGGAAACCCTGTGCAATGAGCCGCAAATGTGATATACTATATCTTAGTGATTCATGCGAAATTAGCAAAAGAACAGGTGAAACAATGGCAACAGATCTCAAGCAGGAATTTTGTGCCCTGCGCGATACCTACATTGAAAAACAGTTTGGCCGCCTAAACGAGATGCAGCGCAAGGCGGTGTTTACGACCAACGGCCCGCTGCTGATCTTGGCCGGTGCCGGAAGCGGAAAGACCACGGTTCTGGTCAACCGCATCGCGAACCTCATCCGGTTCGGTTCGGCCCATGGTTCGGGCTGGACCCCCCGCGAGGTGACCGAAGAGGACGTCAAGGCCCTGCGGATGGCCATCATGACCGGCACCGATGCCCCGGCTTGGCTGGACGGGATGCTCCGCAAGGACGCCGTCCGGAGCTGGAACGTGATGGCCATCACCTTCACAAACAAGGCGGCCGGGGAGCTGAAGGAGCGTCTGCGGAATATGCTGGGCGGCGAAGAGGGGGACGAGGTGTTCGCCTCTACCTTCCACTCGGCGTGCGTGCGGATCCTGCGCCGCTGGGCTGAACAGATCGGCTACCCCCGCAGCTTCACCATCTACGACACCGACGACGCCCAGCGTGTGATGAAAACGGTCTATAAAGAGCTGAGCATCGACGATAAATTCTTCCCGGTGAAGAGCGCCATCAACCAGATGAGCCGCTGGAAGGATCAGCTCGTCAGCCCCGAGGAGGCCCTGCGCACCCCGGCACGGGATACGAAAGGTGCCATCGCGGCCAAGGTTTACGCCGCCTACGAGAAAAAGCTGAAGGATGCCGGAGCCTTTGACTTCGACGACCTCATTTACCACACCGTGCAGCTTCTGGCCGAGCACGACGAGGTGCGGGAGTTCTACCAGAACAAGTACCGCTACCTCCTTGTGGACGAGTATCAGGACACCAGCGTGGCCCAGTTCCGGCTGGTCAGTCTGCTCACCGGGCCGGAAAAGAATATTTGTGTGGTCGGCGACGATGACCAGAGCATCTACCGGTTCCGCGGCGCGACCATCGAGAACATCCTCAACTTTGAGCGGATCTATCCGGGCACCAAGACCATCCGGCTGGAACAGAATTATCGCTCCACTTCCAACATCCTGAACGCCGCCAACTGTGTCATCCAGCACAACACCGAGCGCAAGGGCAAGACCCTCTGGACCAAAAACGGCGAGGGCGATAAGGTCCATGTCTACACCGCCGAGAACGAGCAGGACGAGGCCATGCACATCGCGGACGTCATCGGCCAGCACCTGAAAGCAGGTGGACATCTGGCTGACCACGCCGTGCTCTACCGGATGAACGCCCAGTCGGCCCCCATCGAAAGCTATTTCACCCGCGCGGGCATTCCCCACAAGATCGTGGGCGGCCAGCGCTTCAATGACCGCAAAGAGGTCAAGGATATCCACTCCTACATGTCCATCGTGGCGAACCCTCGCGACGATGTACGGCTGCGCCGGATCATCAACGAGCCCGCCCGGAAGATCGGCAATACGACCATCGAGGTCATCGCCGACTTGGCCGCGCAGGAGAATACGAGCATGCTGGAGATCATCAGCCACGCCGACCAATACGCGCGGCTGTCCCGCTCCATGATGCCGCTGCTGAAATTCTGGCAGATCTACGAGAGATTACAGGAATCGCTGGAGACAAGGACGCTGGACGAGTTCGCGTCCGACGTCATTGAGCTGACCGGCTACAAAGCGATGCTGGAGCAGGAGGTGGCCAAGGGCCACGAGGACGCCGCCGACCGGATGCAGAACCTCGGCCAGTTGGTCAACAACGTGAAAAACTACTGCGACCAGCACGGCGAGGACGCTACGCTGGAAGGCTATCTGGAAGATATCGCTCTCATCAGCGACATCGACAGCTACAACGAGAGCGCCGATCAGGTGGTGCTGATGACCATCCACTCCGCCAAAGGCTTGGAGTTCCCCTACGTCTTCCTCATCGGCATGGAGGAGGGGGTCTTCCCCAGTGAGATGAGCAAGTATTCCGAGGCCGACCTCGAAGAGGAGCGCCGCCTTGCCTACGTCGGCATCACCCGCGCCAAGCAGGAGCTTTACATCTCCGACAGCGTGACCCGGATGCTCTACGGCCGCACCCAGCGCAACGAGCCCAGCCGCTTTCTGCGGGAGATCGAGCCGGAGTACATGGAGGAGACCCGCAGCCCCGCCTTGGAGCGCCGCTCTCAGATGGGCGGCTGGGGTTCTTCCTACAGCGACACGGTGCCGGGCGGCGCGTCGGGCTACTCCGGCGCTTCCGGCTGGGGACGCAGCAGGACCGGCGGCTACGGTTCGGGTTACAGCTCCGGCTACCTGAATTCCGAGTACAACGGCGGCAGCCGAGGCTTCGGCTCCGAGTACGCCGGGCGGGGAAGCTCTTCCTCCGGCTTCGGCGGCTCGGCCCCCCGCAGCACCGGCAGCTTCGGTTCTGGATATTCCAACGCAGGTACGAGCAGAAATTCCACAAAGCCCATCAGTTTTACCGGAGCACCGGCGGCCCAGAAACCCGCTGCCAACACCCCCAAGCACTACGAGCCGGGGGATATCGTGGAGCACAAGGTCTTCGGCCGCGGCAAGGTGCTCAAGGTCAAGCCCGCAGCGGGCGACCAGATCGTAGAGATTAACTTTGAAAAGGTCGGCGTGAAAAAGACCATGGCAAATTTTGCGCCGCTTGTGAAGATCACGGAGGAATGACAGATGATGACGGTACGATTGATCGCACATACCCCGGAACCCGAAAAGGTGGTGGCGGCGGCGGCCAAGCTCTGCTATTCCGATGCCCACATCACCGACCTGCTGGACGGCCTGACCGAGGAGAAGACCGCCAAGTTCTTGACCATGCTCAGCGACCTTGGCCACGCCAGCCCCATCGAGCACGCCAGCTTCACCTTTGGCATCGAGGGCGTCAGCCGCACCCTGCTGGCTCAGATCACCCGCCACCGCATCGCGTCCTTCAGCGTTCAGAGCCAGCGCTATGTCCGCTTGGACGATTTCAGATACGTCATCCCGCCGGAGATCGAGGCCATCCCCGAAGCGAAGGAGGCCTTCATCGCCAGCATGAACGAGGATGCTAAGCGCTACCTTGACCTTGTGCAGAAGCTGGAGGACGGCCACACCGCCCGCCTGATGGCCGAGGGAATGCCCGAAAAACAGGCCCGCGCCAAGGCTTCCAAACAGGCCAACGAGGACGCCCGCTTCGTGCTGCCCAACGCCTGTGAGACCAAGATGGTCGTGACCATGAACGCCCGCAGCCTGCAGAACTTCTTCCACCTGCGCTGCTGTAACCGCGCCCAGTGGGAGATCCGGGCATTGGCCGAGGAAATGCTGAGGCTGGTCTATCCGGTAGCACCCCATCTGTTCCGCACGGCGGGGCCCGCCTGCGTGTCCGGCCCCTGCCCGGAGGGCAAGATGTGCTGCGGCAAGACCGCCGAGGTGCGGGATCAATACGCCGCGCTGAAGGGGGAAGCCGTATGAGCCGGGGAAAGCTGATCGTGCTGGAAGGGCTGGACGGCAGCGGCAAGGCGACCCAAGCCAAGCGGTTGGCGGCGGCTCTGGCTGCCGAAGGCCGCCCGGTGCGGGAGATTACCTTCCCAAACTACGAGAGCGACTCCAGCGCGCTGGTCCGGATGTATCTGGCCGGGCAGTTCGGCGAAAAACCCGACGATGTGAACGCCTACGCGGCATCCAGCTTTTATGCGGTGGACCGCTATGCGGGCTACAAGGCCGACTGGGGGAAATTCTACGAAGAGGGCGGCATCCTCATTGCAGACCGGTACACCACCTCCAACGCGGTGCACCAGTGTTCCAAGCTGCCGCCGGAGCAGTGGGAGGAGTTCCTCCACTGGCTCTTTGATTACGAGTTCCGGCTGCTGGGTCTGCCCGCGCCGGACCGGGTGATCTACCTCCAAGTGGACCCCGCCGTGAGCCAGAAGCTGATGACCCAGCGCTACCACGGCGATGAGACCAAGAAGGACGTCCACGAAAAGGACGTCGAGTACCTGAACCGCAGCCGCAAAGCTGCGGAGTTCTGCGCCGCCCATCTCGGCTGGTGCTCCGTCCGCTGCGATGCGGGCGGGCAGATGCGCAGCATCGAGGAAATTGGGGAGGAAGTTCGGCAGCTTGCCCTTTCTGCCCTTGAATAACGAATGCGTAAGGAGGAATCCTATTTCATGTACCGTTTGATGCAGCCGTCCGACCGGGCGGAAATTCTGGCGCTGTGGCAGCGCGAGCGGGGCGACGGGGAAACCTTCGTCACCAACGCCATCGAGCGCTTTGCCGGAGTGGAAAATGTCTACGTGGCCGAGGAAAATGACCACATCGAAGCTGTGGCGATGGCTGTGCCGGTCACGCTGCAGGGGCGGCCCGGCTGCTGCCTGTACGGGCTGACCGGGCAGGGGAGCCTGATCTTGGCGGGCCTTGTGGACCACCTGTGCGCGCAGCAGAAGCTGCGGGGGGCCGGCTTCGTGGTCGTGGTGCCCGCCGGGGCCGAACAGGCCGCTCTTTTGCAGGACAAGGGCTTCCAGTGGGCGTTCCCGCTGCGGTGCCTCCCGCGGGAAGTGGAGCGGAACCTGTGGAGCCAAGCGGAGTTCGACTCCGTGACGGCCCGGAAGCTGGGCGAGCTGCGGGCAAGGTTCTGGCCCGATACCGTCCAGCTCCCGCCGGAGCAGATGACTGTGGTGCTGGGGGATCTGTACTCCCGCGGGGCCACCATCGTTTCCAACAACGACGGCTACGGCATCTATTTCCGGAAAGAGGATACCCTTTATTTTGTGGAGCTGATGGCCGAGAACGACCGCGCTGCCGAAATTTTGATGGAAGCGGCCCGCGAGAAGGAAGTCATCGTGGAAAAGGCTGTCATCACCGTGGGGGCCGCGCAGAACCTCTTCCTCGGCGAGGGCACCCGGCAGGATTACGGTATGATCCGCTTTGAGGGCGAGCCCTTTGACGTGAGCGAGAGCTACATGCGGCTGATGCTGGACTGAAAGGAATGGACGGATGGCGAAAAGCAATCATACGAAGCCCCGCAAAAAGGGCGGTGCGCTGAAGATCCTGCTGGTCATTCTGGTGCTGCTGGTGCTGGCGGCGGGCACCGCCCTCCTGCTGGCAAAGCGGGAGATCGACGGCAGCACGGAGCAGGAAGAGGCCGTAACGGTCGAGATCGCGCAGGGCAGCGGTGTGAGCACCATTGCCAAGAAATTGCAGGAGGCGGGGGTTATCCGCTTCCCGCAGCTCTTCCGCTGGTACGTGGGCCGCGAGGGCGCGGCGGCAAAACTCCAGTACGGCGAATTTTCGCTGGAGCCCGGCAGCTCCTACGATGAGATCATCGCAGCCCTTTCCGAATACGCCAAGGCCGAGAGCGTCCGCCTGACCTTCCCGGAGGGGATCACCGCCATCGACATCGCACAGAGGATGGAAACGGCTGGCCTGTGCACCGCCGAGGAGTTTCTGGAAGAAGCCAATACCGGCGATTTCAGCGCGTACAAATTCTGGCAGTATGTCCCGGACAACAAGGAAGCCCCCGGCCGTTTTATGAAGTGCGAGGGCTATCTCTTCCCGGACACCTACGAATTCTTGACGGAAGATACCGTACACAACTACGTGGCAACGTTCTATTCTCATTTTGATCGGCAGTTCACCGACGAAATGTACAAAGAACTGGACAAGCAGGATCTGAGCCTTTCGGAGGTCATCACGCTGGCGTCCTTCGTGCAGGAGGAAGCCGGCAACGAGCAGGACTCCAATGTGGCGCAGGTGTTCCGCAACCGGCTGGCGGAGGGTTCGCCCTACCCCAAGCTCCAGAGCAACACTTCGAGCTATGTCCAGAGCGATGAGGACAACAACTATTTGTGGAACTGGGTGGCCCCGTGGTACGGCGGCTGGGACAAGATCCCGGAAAATATCTTGAACGCCTACGACACCTACAGCTGCACCGGGCTGCCCGCCGGGCCTATCTCGAACCCCGGTCTGGCGGCCATCCAAGCCGCGCTGGCCCCCCAGCCCGACGAGGATGTCAAGGGCTGCTATTTCTTCGTGACCGACCTTTCCGGCCATTACTACTACGCCCGCACCTATGCGGAGCACCAAGCCAACTGCGAAAAAGCAGCGCAGGTAAATAAAAATTATAAGTAAGAGGATCATTATGCTACAAATCCCGGAACTTCTTTCCCCGGCGGGCGATCTGGAACGCCTTCGCTACGCCATCAACTACGGCGCGGATGCCGTGTATTGCAGCTTGCCCGAATTCGGGATGCGCTCTGCCCCGGCCAACTTCACGCCGGAGCAGCTCACCGAGGGCGTTATCTATGCCCATGCCCGCGGCCGCAAGGTCTACCTGACCATGAACACCCTGCCCACCAACGAGGAGGCCGACCGTTTGCCGGAGGCCATCAAAAATGCCGCCGCTGCGGGCGTGGATGCCTTCATCGTGGCGGACCTCGGCGTGATGGAAGCGTGCAAGCAGTTCGCCCCGGACATCGAGATCCACATGTCCACCCAGACCGGCATCACCAACTGGGCCGCAGCCCGCGCTGCCTACAACATGGGTGCCAAGCGTGTGGTGCTGGCCCGTGAGCTGACGCTGCAGGACATCGCCACCATCCGCGACAAGACCCCGCCGGAACTGGAGATCGAAGCCTTTGTCCACGGTGCCATGTGCATGAGCGTGTCGGGCCGGTGTCTGCTCTCCAATTACATGACGGGCCGCGACTCCAATCGGGGCCAGTGCGCCCAGCCCTGCCGCTGGAAATACTACCTGAGCGAGGAGACCCGCCCCGGCCAGCTCTATGAGATCGGCGAGAACGAGAACGGCAGCTACATCCTCAACGCAAACGATCTGTGCACCGCGCCCTTCCTCGACCTCCTCTGCAAGGCGGGCGTGGACAGCCTGAAGATCGAGGGCCGCGCCAAGACCTTCTACTATGTGGCCAGCGTCACGGCGGCCTACCGCAAGGCGCTGGATCAGTACCTCGCCGACCCCCTCAACGACAACTTCGAGCTGCCGGACGAGGTGCTGGCCGAGCTGACCCGCACCAGCCACCGCCATTATTCGCCGGGCTTCTACTTCGGCCGCGAACAGGCCAGACAGGCCACCGACAGCGCCACCTACATCCGCCAGTGGGAGTTCGTGGGCACCGTGGACGGCTGGGAAAATGGCATTGCCAGCTGCCAGCAGCGGGGCAAGTGGACCCTTGGCGATACCTTGGAGGCTCTCTGCCCGGACGGCCGCAGCATCCCGCTGCACCCGGAGTGGATCAAGAACGAGGCAGGGGAGAGCGTGGACTCCACCCCGCACGCCATGGAAAAATACACCATCCCCACCCCGGAGCTGCCCCCCATGAGCTTGCTGCGGCGCAAGGTCTGAGCAGGGTTTTCAGGATAGGATAAGGAGAGGAACCAGATGAAAAAGCTACTGAACAGTCTTCCGTTCCGGCTGTTGCTGGGCATCGTTGTCGGCGTGCTGCTGGGGCAGGTCTTCCCGCTGGGAGCCATGAAAGTTGTGGTAACGCTGCAATACATCATGGGCCAGCTGATCACGTTCTGTGTGCCGCTGATCGTCATCGGCTTCATCGCGCCGTCCATCACCCGGCTGGGCAAAAATGCCTCCCGGCTGCTGGGCGTTGCCATCGTCATCGCCTACACTTCCTCGGTCTGCGCGGCCTTCATGAGCACCGGCGCGGGCTATGCGCTCATCCCGCATCTGTCCATCGATACCGAGGTGGCCGGTCTGCGTGAGCTGCCGGAGGTGGTGTTTGAGCTGAACATCCCCCAGATCATGAGCGTTATGAGCGCACTGGTTCTCAGCGTCCTCGTGGGTCTGGCAGCAACGTGGACCAACAGCAAGCTGACCTGTGATCTTCTCGGCGAGTTCCAGAACATCGTTCTGTCCGTCGTCAGCAAGATCATCATCCCCATCCTGCCGTTCTACATTGCGGCCACCTTCTGCAACCTGAGCTATGAGGGGATGATCACCCACCAGCTCCCCGCCTTTATTCAGATCATCCTCATCGTCATGGCGGGCCACTATATCTGGCTGGCGGTGCTCTACCTGCTGGCCGGGGCCTACTCCGGCAAGAACCCGTGGGAGGTCCTCCGCCATTACGGCCCGGCCTACCTCACCGCCGTCGGCACCATGTCCAGCGCCGCGACGCTGGCCGTTGCACTGGACTGCGCCCGCAAGAGCAAGGTGCTGCGCAAGGATATGGTCAGCTTCGGCATCCCGCTGTTCGCAAACATCCACCTCTGCGGCTCGGTGCTGACCGAGGTGTTCTTCTGCATGACCATCTCGAAGATCCTCTACGGTGAGCTGCCCGGTGTCGGCACGATGATCCTGTTCTGCGTGCTGCTGGGCATCTTCGCCATCGGTGCCCCCGGCGTCCCCGGCGGCACGGTCATGGCGTCGCTGGGCCTGATCACCGGCGTGCTGATGTTCGACGATGCGGGCACGGCTCTGATGCTGGCGATCTTTGCATTGCAGGACAGCTTCGGCACCGCCTGCAACATCACCGGCGACGGCGCGCTGACCTTGATGCTGACCGGCTATGTGGAAAAGCACCACATTCAGGAGAACGGCAATCTGGAAAGCCCGATCCTCTAAATCGACGATCTCTACACGACCTGTCCCGCCCAAACGGCGGGACATTTCTCATCTCAGCGGGAGGAATGCAAGATGAAAGGCTATCTTTTGGCGGAGGGAAAACGGCTTGTGCTGGCGGTGCTGGCCTTTCTGGTCGTTTTCGCGGCGGTGCCCGGCCTCCGGCTGGTGCACCTGCTGGGGCTGCTGGCGGCGGGGCTCTGTGCGCTGGGGCTGCTGTACCGGAACGCCTCGTCCCGGTTCTTTGGCCGGGTGATGGCGGGCGGCACCGGCTGCCTTGGCGGCTTTGTGCTGGCGCGGACCATGCTGCAAGATCGGCCGCTGCGGATGGTCTCCGCGTCGGAATACGCCCTGCTCTTTCTGGACTTTTTGCTCTGGGCGGGCCTGTTGCTGTGGGGCTGCCGGGCGGATGCAGCCCCGAAACGGGAGAAGCCGCCGCTGTTCAAGGAACAAGTGCCGGATAAAGCGCGGCTCATCCAATACATACAGGATCTGCCGATCGTGGGCATCCACGCAAAATGGGGCAACGGAAAAAGCTTTCTGTGGGAAAATCTCCGGTCCGACCTTCAGGCGCAGTTCGAGATCGTTCAGATCGACCTGCTGGCCTGTGATCTGGACGAGATCGAAGCCTTCCTCATCCGGGAGCTGGAAAAGGTGTTGGAGCGCGGCCAGATCTACCCGGAAAACGCCCACTACCTCAAGGCACAGCTGGGCAAGAACACAGCGCTGGAAAAGCTGGGGGGCATCGCGGGGGAAAGCGGCTTTTCGGATACCTTCGACTCGCTGCAGCAGGAGCTGGAACGGCTGCCCAAGAAGGTTTTGCTGAACTTTGAGGACATCGACCGCATCCGCAGCGAGGAAGTCATCCAGAAGATCTTTGCCATCTCGGAGAAGCTGGCCTCGGACCGGGTGCATGTGGTCTTCCAGTACAACAAGGAGGCTCTGCCGGGCCGCTTGCAGGAGAAGGAGTATCTGGAAAAGTATGTGCCCTTCAATGTGGGCCTGACGCCGATCTCCTTCGCCTCGCTGGTGGGGTATTTCTGGGATCGGTTCGAGATGGATGGCCTACCGCTGAAAAAAGACGCGCTGAGCCCCATCGGCGTGACCCGCCCATCTTACGAAACGCTGAACTCTGCGGTGGGGCTGGATGCGAAGGCATCCTTTGACCTTACGTCCTTGGTCTCGATCCGGAAGGTGCAGTTCTATCTGGAAGAGGTCAAGGTCCTGCTGACCTCCAACGAGGAGTTCGCCCGGCAGACAAATGCGGAGACCGTGGCGATGGTGCTGCTGATCAAGCACTTTTTCCGGGAGGAGTACGCGGCCCTGCAAGCGAAGACCAGCCCGCTAAGAATATTTGTATTTGAGACCGAGGAGGGGCCGCGCACCCTTTTGGAACTGGCCGACCGGTACCGCAAGCCGCGGCAGTGGGAGTCGGCGGCGGGAAAGGAACAGCGCCGCGCGGCGCTGGAAGAAGTGCTGCAGCGGGGCGAAAACTCCGAGCACCTCTGGCTGCTGATGCTTCTGGGATATCAGATCCCCTTTCAGGGAGGGGATGAAGAGCGGAACCGGAAGCAGAAAGTGCAGACCGAGATGCACAACGCAAAGATCGACCATCTGGTCTGGAACGTGATGGCCAACGGCCTTTCGGAGCTGACCGACGAGGAGAACGAGGTGGAAGAGCTGTTGCACAAGGTCTTCTATGACGCGAAAAAAGAGGAGTGGCCCGCCCGCTGGGAAGCGTATCAACTGGACCGCATCCATGGCCGCTTCCCAAAGGACAACACGACCGTGATGAAGTGGGGAGACAATGCGCTGGCGTGCTCCTTCCGCGCCATGGCCCGTGCGGGAAAATACGCCAAGGTGCAGACGAAGCTGCTGGAACTGCTGATCGAGCTGGAACGGGCAAAAGAGAATCCGGCGGTGTCGGATGTGCTGCTGGAATGCCTTTCCTACTGCGATTGGTCCAACGGGCAGGACCTGATCTTGATGGCGGACTTCTTCGCCACCCTGAAAGGAGAAGAAAACCCGGAACATCTCCCATTTTACCGGACGTTTTTTCAAAACACCATGAATGCAATCGTGCTGAACCGCTATTGCGAACGGATGGAAAGCTTCATGTTCGAGTGGTCGGACAAAGACGGTTTTGCCGAGCATGAAACAAAGCAGCTTAAATATCTGAAGCAGGCGCTGGAAGAAGAACGGGAAAAGCAGACTGTTCCGTTTTTGCAGAAAGAATTCGACACCCTGATCCGGTTCGTGGAAAAGAACGTGGCGCTTCTTTCCAGCCCGGCTCCGATGCCCCAGCGGAAACCGGGCTGGAAAGTCGGCGAGCGGCGAAGCGAGTACATCCATCAGACGGAGATCGACCGGCTGAAAGAATACCGGAAGACCCACACCGAAGCGGAATTTGAGCAGGAGCTGCAAAAGAGCCGCAGGGGGCTGTACTACGTCGAGGTCAAGGAAGCTTTAAGACAGGACAAATAAACGAAACGATCCCGCCATGGAATGTGGCGGGATCGTTTGTTACAGCGTATCCAGAACGGTGCGGGCGTTTCGGATGGTGTCCTTGCTGGTCTGCCAGAGCTCGAACTCCGAGAAACCGGGCAGCCCCATGGGGACGCCCTCCCGGCGGAAGGTCATCCGGCTGTCCAGCACCTGCTTGCCGGAGAGGTGGAAGGCGGAAGCGCCCGTCTCCCTTGTGAGGGCGGGGAGGTTGGCCGGGGAGACCCCCGCACCCACCAGAATCTCGATGCAGCCCGCCGCCCGCTCCACGAGCTGCCGGAGCAGGGGAGCGCCCTGCGGGGCACTGGCGGCTTGGCCGCTGGTGAGGATGGTGGAAAGGCCCAGCCCACAGGCCGCTTCCAGCGCGGCGAAGGGGTCACGGCAGACATCGAAGGCGCGGTGGAGGGTGAGGGCGACGGGGCGGTTCGCCTTGGCTGCGGCTTCGCGGGCGGCGTCGTAGATGGGGCCCAGAGCTTCCACATCCAGTGCGCCGTCCGGGGTCAGCACGCCGGTCACGATACCGTCGGCCCCGGCAGCCACCAGCTCCGCGGTGGAAGCAGCCATCTGCGCCAGCTCCCAGCGGTCGTAGCAGAAATCGCCGAAGCGGGGGCGGAGCAGGGCGCGGACCGGGAGGCCGGTGGTCTCCTTTACCTGCCGCACCAGCGCAAGGCTGGGGGTCGTGCCGCCTACGATGAGGTCGGCGCAGAGTTCCAGCCGGTCGGCCCCGCCCTCCTTCGCCGCAAGGGCGCTGGCGGTGCTGTCAACACAAACTTCTAATATATACGCCATGGAAATCTCCTCTGTTTTGTGCATCGATACTCGCGAGCCAGTGGGTATTCTCCCCCGCAAGTGAGACGGGGATTCCATACCCCGCCCTATTGCCTACGGCAACAGGGTCCCACCCGTCGGACACTTGCTGGGGAAAACACCCACCGTCTTGCTTAACAGTTCAACAAAACCCGCCAACAGGAACTGCTGACGGGTTTTGCATCGCAAAAAAGCTTAGGTTACGGAAGCGAGGAACCGCACAAAGCCAGCGCGTCCGGCTTCGTCCAGTTTATAGACACCGGCATCTGCCAGAACCTCGGCGAAGACATGGCCGACCTCGTCCTGCAGGATGAGGTGGACGTTGTCACCGTTCAGGTCGGGGTGTTTGGCAAGGATCTCCTCGGCCCATGCGGCGTGCTTCTGCAACGCTTCGGGATACTCGGCGGTGGGTACGCGGGCCACCAGTGCGTCGGCCAGATCAAACAGCTCCTGCTTCAGGCGGCTGGGCAGAACGGCCAGACCCATGACCTCGATGAGGCCGATGTTCTCTTTCTTGATGTGGTGGAGCTTGGCGTGGGGGTGGTAGACGCCCAGCGGGTGCTCCGGGGTGGTGATGTTGTTGCGGAGCACGAGGTCGAGCTGGAACCTACCGTCCCGCATCCGGGCGATGGGGGTGATGGTGTTGTGGGGCTCACCGTCGGTCTCGGCGAAGAGAAAGCAGCTCTCGTCGGTGTAGCCGCGCCATGCGGTCAGGATCTTGTCCGCCAAGTCCACAAGGCGCTTGTCGTCCGCACAGGTCAGGCGGATGCAGCTCATGGGCCAGTGGACGATGCCTGCTTCCACATCCTCATAGCCGGGGAAGACCCATGCCTTTTCCATGGGGGCCTTCGCCATGGCGAACTCGTAGTGGCCGCCTTGGAAGTGGTCGTGGCTCAGGATGGAGCCGCCCACGATGGGCAGGTCCGCGTTGCTGCCCACGAAATAGTGGGGGAAGAGGGCCACGAAGTCCAGCAGCTTGCGGAAAGTGGCCCGCTCGATCTTCATGGGGGTGTGCTGGTTGTTGAAGACGATGCAGTGCTCGTTGTAGTAGACATAGGGGCTGTACTGCAGATTCCACGCGCTGTCGTTGATGGTCAGCGGGATGATGCGGTGGTTCTCACGGGCGGGGTGGTTCATCCGGCCCGCATAACCCTCGTTCTCCACGCAGAGCTGGCACTTGGGGTAGGCGCTCTGGGGGGCCAGCTTAGCGGCGGCAATGGCCTTGGGGTCTTTTTCCGGCTTGGAAAGGTTGATGGTGATATCCAGATCGCCGTAGGGGGTCTTGGTGACCCACTTCAGATCCCGCTTGATGCGGTAGCGGCGGATGTAATCGGTGTCCTGACTGAACTTGTAGAACCAGTTGGTCGCCGCTTCGGGACCTTCGGTCTCGTACCGCTCCTCAAAGTTGGCGCGGACGATGGAGGGGCGCGGGGTCAGCACGCCCATGAGCTTGGTGTCGAAGAGGTCGCGGGCGGTGGAGTTGTCCTCGCACACGCCGCGGGCCACCGCATCGTCCACCAGCGTTTTCAGGATGGCTTCGAGGTCGGTGTAGCAGACCTCGCCCTCCGGTTCGGTGAAGCTGTCCAGCTGCATGGTCATGAGCAGCTGGTTGCGGATGTAGATCTCATCGTCCGGCAGGATGAGGCCGGTGTCCAGACCGTAATTGACGAGCTGTTGGATGGCAGTGGAGATCACAGGACAGCACCTCCTTCCGGGCGGATGGAGAGGACATGGCAGCGGCCTGCGCCGAGGATGGCTTCCATCTGCTCCTTGAACTGGGCCAGCTCTTCCACCGGCACAAAGGCCTGTACGGTGCCCGCAAAACCGCCGCCGTGGACGCGGACGGCACCCTTGCCGCGCAGGAAGTGCTTGGCGGCGGCGATGGTCACGGCCACCTCCTGATGCTCCTTGTACCCGGCGGGGATGACGTTCTGCAGGTACTCCCAGCTGCTCAGGCCGGACTCGGTGACCAGCTGCAGGAAGGTGTCGAAATCGTCCGCGCGGAGGGCGGCCACCTGTTTTGCCACCCGCTCGTTGTCGGCGTAGATGTGGAAGGCGCGGAGCACGGCGCGGTCGCCGCACTGCTTGCGGCACTCCGGGAGCTTTGCGAGGAAGGTCTCAAAGGGAACATCCCGCAGCACCTCGCCGCCGCAGACAGCGGCCACGGCGCGGCACTCGCTGGGGATGGCGGCATACTCGTCGGTCAGGTCGGCGTGGTCGGCACCGGAATCCAGAATGCAGAGCGCGAGGCCCGCCTTGGAGAAATCGACCTGCACCGGCTCGACGGCGGGGTGGGCCGGGTCCGCAAAGTCAATGGTGATAATGTTGCCGACGCTGGAGGCCATCTGATCCATCAGGCCGCAGGGTTTGCCGAAGTAAACATTCTCTGCCCACTGGCCGATCTGCGCGATGGCGATGGGGGAGACCTTTTCGGCCATGAAGCAGTCGTTGAGGATGACGCCGATCAGCACCTCGAACGCCGCCGAGGACGAGACGCCGCTGCCCTTGGGCACGTTGGAGGAGATGTACACGTCAAGGCCGGAGAGCTTGGCTCCCCGCTGGCGGAACGCTTCGCACTCGCCGCGCAGCAGGGCCATGGTGGTGTTCTCTTCCTCCTTGCGGGCGGCAAGGTTCGAAAGATCGATGACGCACAGGTCGTACCCCTCGCTCTGGACGCGGAGCTGGTTCAGGCTGTTGGGGGCGGCAGCAGCGATCATATCAATGTTGACGCTGCCCGCCAGCACCCGGCCGTGCTGGTGGTCGGTGTGGTTGCCGCCGATCTCGGTGCGGCCGGGGGCACTGTACAGCCCGGCCTCGGTGTGGGAGCCAAAGGTGGTTTCCAGCCCGTCCAGCACGGCGGCATAGCGGGCAGCCTGTGTGGGCGTTTGTTCGGGGGCGCAGCAGTACAGCGCAGCCAGACGGCTGGTGTGGGTGCCGTCGGCCAGCTCCTGCTTCCAGACAGAAACGGATCTCATCATGGTGAAGTTCCTCCTCTGAGCGATCAATATTCCCAAACCGGGGCAAGCGCTGCTCCGGTTTCTCTTACCCTAATAATAAAGAATCTCTGCGGAAAAGACCATGTATTATTGTTGCCTCTCGATGAAGCCTTAACTTGCATTTCCGGGCTTGAAATCGCTGGCGGCCAGCCCGTCGAGGTTGAGCATCCCCTCCAGCGCGGCCACATCGGCGGAGACGTCCAGCGCGTCGGACTGGAACAGCTTGTCCAACTGGTTTTCAAAAGCCGTGATCAGCAGGTCCATGGAGCGCTCGATGCTCTGCTTGGCCTCGGAGATGTTCTCGCCCTGCACATCCTGCGCCGAGAGCTGGGCGTAGGTGTTCAGCAGCTTGAGGGCCGTGGGCAGATAGTAGTCCATGAACTTTTGCAGCTGGGCCTTTTTGCCGGGGTCCTTCTTTGCCAGCGCAAAGATGCGGGCGCTGACCTCCTCCAAGCGGGAGATCTTAGCCGTCATCACCGGATCGGGGATGGCCTCGTTGGCCTTCCGGAGCTGGGCTTGCAGGGAAGCATAGAGATCCTCCGAGGCGGGCTCCGCCTTGGGTTCTTCCTCTGTCTGGGGCGGCTGGGGTGCTGCGCCCCGCACGATGAGGGTGCCGGTGCGGTGGTCGATGTAGGCATCGGCTCCGAAATAGCCGTGGTCGATGGCCCGCTCCACCACCGAGATGCCCTTGGCGGAGTCGATGCCCGCTGCGGCAAAGAGCTCGTCCAGCGGGATACTGTTCCGGTCACCGACGATCTTATCCAGTTTGCGTTCCAGCTTGCTGGCGTTGCGCATCCGCAGCCCCATGCCCAGCGCCGCGCCGCCGCCGAGGATCTGGGTCAGCGCTGTGATGAACTCGCCCCAGTCGAACCAGTAGCCCCACAAGTCGATGATGTCCCCCAGCCCGGCAAGGCCTGCCACAAGGAAGATGGCACCGAACACCGTGCAGAGGGTGGTCAGGTTCTTGTGCCACTTTTTCGAGTTCTTCTGCTCGGCAGTGGGGATGTCGTGGCCGTAAACGGTCTCGTCGCCGCAGCCGACGGGGCGGGCGCTCTGGTCCGCGCGGGTGTCCTCGGTCCGGAAATCGCTGGCGTAGTCGGCGTTTTCCTGCTCTTTTTTCAGCGCGTCCCGATCGATGGCCCGCAGGATGAAGAACAGGATGCTCAGTTCCGGCGACATGGCGAAAAGCACCAGAAGGGCGATGGTGGGGATGCGGGCGAGATAATGTTTGCTGCGTCTTGGCTCCATGGGGCAAAATCCTCCTAAATAAAAAGAACCGTGTTCCACTTTATTATAGCGGAACGCGGCTCTTTTGTTAAGAGATATTTTCTTTGGGAGCAATTAGGGGAGTAAAAGCCTTATTTCATCAGGCTGCAAACAGCTTCAGCGTAAGCGGCGGGATCATCCACGGGCAGCCCCTCAATGAGCTGAGCCTGTGCGTAGAGCAGGGCGCTGTACTTTTTCACCTTGTCGGTGTCGCCCGCTTCCTGCGCGGCTTTCAGCACCGCAAAGACGGGGTGGTTGATGTTCAGTTCCAGCACCTTGTCGCTCTTGACGCCCTCGCTGCCGGGCTGCTTGGAGAGGACCTTCTCCATCTCGATGGAGAGGGGGCCGTCAGAAGACAGGCAGACCGGGTGCTCCTTCAGGCGGGTGGAGACCTTGACCTCCTTGACCTTGCCGTCCAGTGCATCCTTCATGGCGTCGAACAGGGGCTTGTTCTCGGCGGTGGCATCCTCGGCGGCCTTCTTCTCGTCCTCGGTCTCAAGGCCAAGGTCGCCGCTGTTGACGTTCTTGAACTCCACGGTGCCGTCCTTGCCCTCGGCATCCTTGCGGGGATAGGTGCGCATGATCTGGAGGCAGAACTCGTCCACATCTTCGGTCAGGAGCAGGACATCGTAGCCCTTGTCCATAACCAGCTCGGCGGCGGGCAGCTTTGCCAGACGGTCGGTGGAGTCGCCGGCGGCAAAGTAGATGTACTTCTGCTCAGCGGGCATCTTGTCCACGTACTCCTGCAGGGTGACCATCTTCTGCTCCTTGGCGGACCAGAACAGCAGCAGGTCGCGCAGCAGCTCGGCGTGCATCCCGTAATCGGAGTAAGCGCCGAACTTGATCTGGCGGCCGAACTCCTTCCAGAAGGCCTCGTACTTCTCACGGTCATTGGCCAGCATGGCGTGGAGTTCGTTCTTGATCTTCTTTTCCAGTGCGTTGTGGATCAGCTTGAGTTGGTTGTCCTTCTGGAGCATCTCACGGCTGATGTTCAGGCTCAGGTCCTGACTGTCCACGACGCCCTTGACGAAGCTGAAGTAATCGGGCAGCAGATCGCCGCACTTTTCCATGATGAGCACGCCGGAGGCATACAGGGCCAGACCCTTTTCGTAATCCTTGGTATAGAAGTCGTAGGGACGGTGGCTGGGCACGAAGAGCAGGGCGTTGTAGTTCGCGGTGCCCTCGGTGCGGCTGACGATGACACGGGCGGGGTCGGAGTAATCGTTGAACTTGTCCTTATAGAAGTTGGCGTACTCCTCGTCGGTGACTTCGCTCTTCTGCTTCTTCCAGATGGGCACCATGCTGTTCAGGGTCTCCAGCTCGGTGTAGGTCTCCCACTCCGGCTTGTAATCGTCGGGCTTGGGATCCGGTTCGGGCTTCTGGCGGCTCTTCTCGCGCTCCATCTGGATGGGATAACGCACATAGTCGCTGTACTTCTTGACGATGGCCACGATACCATATTCGTCGAGGAAGTTCTCGTAGTTGTCGGTGTCGGTGCTGGGCTTGATGTGCAGGATGATCTCGGTGCCCGCGGTGTCCTTCTCGGTGGGGTTCAGCTCGTAGCCGTCAGCACCGCTGGACTCCCACTGCCAAGCCTCGTCGGAGCCATAGGCTTTGGAGATGACGGTGACCTTGTCGGCCACCATGAAAGCGGAGTAGAAGCCGACGCCGAACTGGCCGATGATGTCGATGTTCTCGTCCTTGTTCTCCTTCTTAAAGTCCAGCGAACCGGAGTGGGCGATGGTGCCGAGGTTGGATTCCAGCTCCTCCTTGGTCATGCCGATGCCGTTATCGGAGATGGTCAGGGTGCGGTTGTCCTTATCACGGGTGAGCAGGATGCGGAAATCGCCCTTGTTCATGCCGACGGAAGTGTCGGTCAGGCTCTTATAGTACAGCTTGTCGATGGCGTCCGAAGCGTTGGAGATCAGCTCCCGCAGGAAAATTTCCTTATTGGTATAGATGGAGTTGATCATCATATCCATCAGCTTTTTGCTTTCCGCCTGAAATTCTTTTTTCGCCATAATGCAAAACCTCTTTTGTTCAGATTTGGCGCCAAGGAGCCGGAGTTTCGGAATGACTGCTTAGCACTCATAACTTTCGAGTGCTAATATACACCGCTTCACACCAAAAATCAAGGGGTTTCATAAAAAGTTCAGAAATGTTTCGCTTTCCTTTACATTCCCCCGCAAACTTATTATAATGATTCGGAAACCAAACCGGAAAGGATGACCCAAATGCAGTTTAAGACTTACCCTCTCCCCGGCGGGGGAGAGCTGGACGTATATCTGCGCACCCCGGCCCCGGCGATGCCGAACGCGCTGCGGCGGCCGCTGGTGCTGGTGGTGCCGGGCGGCGGGTACGAGCATGTCAGCGCCCGCGAGGCGGACCCGGTGGCTTTGCAGTTTGCGGCAGCGGGGTACCACGCCGCCGTGCTGACCTACAGCGTCGGCGAGGGCGCACGGAATTACCAGCCGCTGCGCCAGCTCAGCGCGGCGCTTGCGCTGCTGCGGGAACATGCGGAGGCGTGGGGCGTCCTGCCGGAACAGATCGCAGTCTGCGGCTTTTCGGCGGGCGGGCATCTGGCCCTGTCCGGGGCTGTGCTGGACCTGCCCGGCGGTGAGGCGGCGGCCCAGCAGCGGCCCAATGCGGTGCTGCTGGCTTACCCGGTGGTCACGGCGGGAGAGCACGCCCACCGGGGCAGCTTTGTCCGGCTGGCCGGCAGCGAGGACCCGGCGGACCACCAGAAATTCACGCTGGAAGATAAGATCACGCCGGACACCCCGCCCGTCTTTGTCTGGCACACGATGGAGGACGCCACCGTTCCCGTGGAAAACACTCTGCTGTTGCTCGCAGCGCTGCGGAAGAACCGCGTCCCCTGCGAAGTACATCTGTTCGAAAAGGGCGTCCACGGCACCAGCATCTCCACCGCCGAGGTCGATGCTGCCAGCGTCCACCGCGCCCACTGGGTGCAGCTGGCTGTGGAGTGGCTGAACGACACCTTCGATTTTCATCTGGAATAAAATGGTTTTGTGCGTGTCTACAAAAATTTCATGAAAAAATAGTTGACCTGCAACAAAAATTAGCGTATACTGGTTCAGCGAAAACGAACGCCGGGGCACACCCCCGGAAGAGAAGAGGGAATACATATGGCAATGCGGCCGGAAATTTCGGTCAAGGACCTGCTGATGCAGGCCTTTCTGACCGGCTGGGAGCTCTCCGACAAGAGCATCTCGCAGGACGAATATCTTCAGAGCGCCATTCAGGTGATCGAGGTGCTTCAGGTGGAGCCGGAAAACCTCTACGCCGAAGAGGGCCTCGGTTTGCCGGACGGCGAAGAAGTGGATCATCTGGACGATCTGCTCCGCGCGGACGGTCAGTGGCTCTATTACGGTGTGGAAGAAGAGAACTTCTTCCTGATCCAGTGGTATCCGGATGTGGAATCCGCCAACGCGAAGCTGGCAGAGCTGGATGCTATGGGCGACGGCAGCAAGCAGTACCTCGTGGATATGAGCCTGAAGCGCTCGACCCCCACCGTGGCCGAAAACTTCGGCAATTCAAACCCGGTGCAGCTTCGTTCTTGATATTTTTGGAATAAGGAAAGGGAACCCAAGCGATGCAGCTTTCTCAGATCGAACGGGAGCAGCTTTACGCCATCCTCGAAAAATACGACCAGCACCCCAAGGTGCAGGAAATGCGGGAGTTCATCCAGCACGGCGATGTGACCACCTATCAGCACTGCAAGAATGTGGTGCTGGTCAGCTTTTGGATCAACCGCCGCTTTCATCTGGGCGCGGATGAGACGGCGCTGGCGGTGGGCGGCTTCCTGCATGACTTCTATCTGTATGATTGGCACAAGACCAGCAGCTTCCACGGGCTGCGCCGCCTGTTCGAGATGCACGGCTTTTCCCACCCCGGTTCCGCTTGTGTGAACGCGAAGCGCTACTTCCAGATCACCAAGAAGGAGCAGAACATCATCCAGAGCCACATGTGGCCGCTGACCTTCCGGCATGTGCCCACCTGCCGCGAGGCGGTCATCGTCTGCTTGGCCGATAAGTACTGCGCGGTGGTCGAGAGCATGTTCCGCCGCGCCAAGGCGGCTGCGACCGTCGGCGCGGACGAAACCGACGAGACCCTGTGGTAATCACGAGAATGAAAAATCCCCGCTGGCGGTCTGCCAGCGGGGATTTTTTTGTGGATCTGAGGGAGAGATCACTCCGACCGCAGAGCCTTGACGGGGTCGGACTTGGAGGCACCCTTGGCGGGGATGAAGCCGCCGAGGATGGTGAGCACGGTGGCGAGAACGATCAGCACGAGGGCTGCGCTCAGCGGCAGACGGGCCACCACGTTGGTGCCGTTGGAAACTTTCTGGATGATCATGTTGCCGGGGATGAGCAGGATCTCGCTCAGGATGATGCCCATCACGCCGGAGCACAGGCCGATGATGAAGGTCTCGGCGTTGAACACCTCGGAGATGTTCCGCTTGGACGCACCGATGGCCCGCAGGATGCCGATCTCCTTGCGGCGTTCGAGGACGCTGATATAGGTGATGACGCCGATCATGATGGAGGAGACCACCAGCGAAATGGAGACGAAGGCCACCAGCATGTTGGAGATCATGTTGATGATCTCGGTCACGGAGGTCATCAGAGTGCCGACGACGTCGGTGTACTGGATGACCTTATCCTCAGCGCCCTGCGCCTTCATGTTGTCGTTGTAGGCGTCGAGCTTGGCCACGACGCTGGCCTTGTGGTCGAAGTTCTGCGGGTAGATCTTGATCTGGCTGGGGTCGTCGAGGTCGGCGTAGCCCAGCGTCTGCAGGTTGCTGTCGTAAGTGGCGTTGGAGGAGAGCATGGCCGACTTCATCAGGTCGGTCAGGTCGTCCTCGGTCATGTTCACCTTGATGGCTTTCTGGAAGGCCTCAGCGTCGATCTTGAGGGCGCTTTCCATCTGGCTGCCCAGCTGGGCGAAGCTCTGCTGCATCTGGCTCTGGAGGTTCTGGCCCATCTGTGCCATCACCTGCGTCATGGCCGTCTGCATGGCGGCACCGAGCTGGGTCTGCAGCGTTTCGGTGATCTGGGACGAATAGCTTTCCATAATGGTGGACATGGACTTCTGCATGGCCTCCGAGAACTGCGTCTGCAGCTCGTCCTGATCGAACAGATCGCTCATGGCACCGTTCATCAGGGTCTTGAAGGCGTCGCTCTTGAGGTACTGGGAGAAGCTGATCTTGTTCAGGTTCAGGATGCCGTTGCCAATGACGTAATCCTTGTAGCCTACGAGGACTTTGTGGGCTAGCTCCTGAATCTTATCCTCCGAAATGGAAAGATCCATGTTGGCGAAGATGTCGGTCAGGGCGCTCATGTCTATGTCGGGCAGTTCGGTCAGGTCCATGTCGAGCTGGAAGTCGTCGGGGTTCAGCAACTGGCTGAAATCCACCGACCCGTTGTCGAGGTCAAACGCACCGCTCAGGTCAAAGTTCAGCTTGCTGGTGTCGAATTGGAAGGCGCTCTTGAGCTGGTCGGTATCGATGCTGAACAGGGAGGCCATATCAAAGGCGGAAGCCTTTTCGGTGCCGAAGGGCTCACCGTTCATCACATTGATGGAGGGGTTGGCCAGCTGATCCTTCACGAGTGGGGAATCGGCGGCGCTGGCGATGACGTGCTGGGTCAGGGAAGCGGGGTAGGCGATGCCGGAAGAAAGCATGGCCGCGGAGGCATCTTCCTTCGGCTGGACAACACCCACGACGGTGAGGGACTCGCCGGAAGCGACGAGGTCTTTCAGGAAGTCCTTGTCGTCGGACTTGTCCACCCAAGCGTTGTGCTCGTCGTCCCGCAGATAGCGGTCGGCGCTGTTCACAAGCTTGAACTCAATGCCGATAAAGTCATCGTATCGGTACGTTTTGAAGTCCGAGGGGACATCGACGTTCTGGTTCTGGGCAAACTGCTTGATCATCTTGTCCAGTTCGGCGTTGTCCCGCAGACCGAGGGCATACAACGCATAATCGGTGATGGTGCCGTCCGCGCCGAGGACCGCCACGCACTCGTTGTAGTTCTCCGGCCAGTGGCCCGCCTTGACTTCGTACTGGGAGTTGTAGAGCTCCGCGCTCTCCGGCAGCTGGTAGAAGACGCTGGTGTTCATCATGGAGGACATCATGTCGTTGGAGGAACTGGTGGAGCTGATGCCCAGCGAGGCGAGGGAGGAGTCCGGGTTCACCTGACGAACGGTGCCGTCGGCGTTCTCCCGGTAGATCTGGGGCTGCACATTATAAGAATACTCGATGGAGGTGGCATCCTCCGCGATGGTGCAGTCGCTGCTTTCCAGATAGGCCTTGAGGGACTTCAGGTCGTTGGAGGTGATGCCCGCGACCATCTGGGTGATGAGCTGCCGCACCGGGACCATGCCCTCCTCCGTGGTGGTGCTGGAGCTGGAACTCGGCGCGCCGGAGGTGAACAGGGAAGTCAGGTCCATGCCGCTGCTCAAAATTTGCAGCGGGTATTCGGACAGGGTGGACTTTTCGGTGTCGTCGATATACTGGTTGACGCCCGCCGACAGCGAGATGATGAGGGCGATGCCGATGATGCCGATGGAACCGGCAAAGGCTGTGAGCAGGGTGCGTGCCTTTTTGGTCAAAAGGTTGTTGAAGCTAAGGCCCAGTGAGGTGAGGGGCGACATGGACGAGCGGCCCATGCTCTTATGCACCGGCGGGGACAGCTTGGAGGTGTCCGGCTCATAGGGGGCGGTGTCGGAGAGGATGACGCCGTCCTTCAGGTTGACGATGCGGGTGGCGTACTGCTGGGCCAATTCCGGGTTATGGGTGACCATGACCACGAGGCGGTCCTTGGCCACTTCCTTCAGCAGCTCCATGACCTGAATGCTCGTCTCACTGTCCAGCGCGCCGGTGGGCTCGTCGGCCAGCAGGATGTCGGGGTTGTTGA
>UMFY01052115.1_pt1 | contig 25393 bp, 19 predicted proteins | sample 1965121 | NCBI WGS metagenome assembly UMFY01 (sample SAMEA4836057, study PRJEB28245) | human gut metagenome | biome: gut microbiome; material: fecal sample | place: Denmark | collected 2008
GCAGGAACTGGGATTCCACGTATATATGCCCCGGCCCCGCGAAGATTTCAGGTTTCTGTTCGACGACGGCCCGGGCAGATGATACCAAAAACGGAAAACCGTCATCCGAAACGAACGGCACATCGCTGCGATACGGGGAGGACATTCGGAATAATTCGAAACCGACTGCAAGCGGTTCGCTTGCAATAACAAAACGTTCCGGGATAACGGACGGTACGTCGTGGCACACGCGACCGGATATTCGAAATCCGGCCTGAAAAGGTCCCGAAACGGAAGTCGGGAAAAAGGAATCTCTCTTCGAAAAGATAATTTTAGCCGGAAAAGTTTGTTATAAACAAAAAAGACCTTATATTTGCACTCCGAAATCGCACTGATTTCCGCAATCGGCGGGACACACCTCGCAAGAGGTCCCCGGATTGGGAACGGGGTGTAGCGCAGTCCGGTTAGCGCACCTGCTTTGGGAGCAGGGGGTCGTGGGTTCGAATCCCGCTACCCCGACGAAGAAGCCTCCGGAAAAAGACTTCTTGCGTAGAGGCTCGAAAAAGAGGGAAATCAGTTACGGTGAAAAATATTGTTCGGGGTGTAGCGCAGTCCGGTTAGCGCGCCAGCTTCGGGAGTTGGAGGTCGCTGGTTCGAATCCAGTCTCCCCGACAAAAATCAAAACCTTTGCCTTAAAAGGCAAAGGTTTTTTACTATGGGCATACGACGGCTATTCATCGCCGAAAGTAAGGGTACAAGAAAAAAGGATTCCGCTTTATCAAGCGGGGTCCTTGATTTTTGTACACCCAATAAGAGACTCGTCCGGAAGCGAAGCAGAGCGACGCAATCCAGTTTTCCCGACCGAGAGAAGGGATACGAAAACATTCCTTTTTTCATTTCCGGACAGCGACATGTCACACGGCAAACGAACAGCGATAAAAAACTGCCTGCGGAACAGCTTTTGTTTGTGTATTTCCCATCAAGGAGCTATTTGACAAGTCGCGAAGCAACGCAATCCAGATTCTTATTTTTATTTTCCAACGGCAATTCGTTTATACAAAGGCGGATGAAGATAAAAAGTCATTCGCGAACGACTTTTCTTCGTTTCGTCCAAGGGTTGCTGCTATCGGGAAAGTGGAGAAAAGCGACGCAATCCGAGGCTTCGAAAAATCAGAGTAATCTTTCCTTTACGGGAATTTTTATCGTCGTAAACTGCCGTTGTAGTCGGCGAAAGGCCACACGGACACAAAGAGTTTCATCAGGGAGTTCTCAATTTCAGGTCTGCCCCTCTTCTTCCGAAAACCGCCATATCATCCGGCTTTTCGGCAAAACCGGGACTGTAGCTTACAGGCAAGGTTTTTCACAGCCACCCACCGAACGCAGCGGCTGCCCGACTGCGCATCGACCGTCTATCGGAACCGGCGGAGCATCTTCCCGAAATCCAGTAATGCACGGGGCACAAAATTTGCGGATTACCCAAACACATTCTATGATTTACCGATATGAAACTGATAAAAACCATCGAAGAACGATGGAGCCCCCGCTCATACGACTCCCGTCCCGTCAATGAAGAACAACTGGCATTGCTGTTCGAAGCGGCACGCTGGGCTCCTTCCTGCAACAATGCCCAGGAGTGGGCATATTACTATACGACTCGCGAATATCCGGAAGCTCATGCCCGGCTCGCGGAGTGCCTCACCGGAGGCAATCGAGCCTGGGCGCCCGATGCTCCGGTGTTGCTGGTTTCCTGCGGATACAAGAATTTCCCGGGGACGGATGTCTATAACCGGCACTGGATGCACGATGTGGGCGCCGCGAACATCTCGATCGCCCTGCAAGCCGCCTCGATGGGAATGCAACTGCATCAGATGGCCGGCTTCGACGTGGAAGCCTGCGCCCGGCTGCTGGGCCTCGACACGGAAAAGATCGAACCTGTAACGATGATGACGCTCGGCTACCCCGGCCCGGCCGACCGGCTGGCGGAGCCGTTCCGCACCCGGGAAACGCTGCCCCGGGAACGCAAGGAAGTGAAGAGCTTCGTACATAAGCTCGAATAAGACCGGAACATCCGAACCGGAAAAAACCGTCCGCCTCACCGGACATAACGCAAAGAGAGGCTGTTTAACAAGTCCGATTTTAATGCTCCGTCGGAATGATCCTGACAGGGACGATTTTCAATTTCAGGGACCTGTTAGACAGTCTCTCTCCTATTGTGTTTCCGACTATTGCAATCGCTTGTAGTGACAGTACATCAGATGCTCCTGGTCGTCGTGCAGGTGCATACCGCCGCCCAGACAGAAACGCCACATCTTGCAATCGGCGCACTCCCCTTTGCGGGCCCATTCGCGGTCGCGGAACTTGTCGAAGCGATTCTGCCACACGTCCCAGAAACTGTCCCGGTAAATATTCCCCTGATGGAAATTGGCCCGGATGGAGGTACAGCCCGAAATCGCCCCGTCCACCCGGATCGAGGCAGCCGAAACCCCGGCGGCGCACTGGTAGAAATCGTCCCGCACCTCGCCTTCGTAACCGCCCAGAAAGCCTTCGCAGGCGTAACTCAAGTCGATGCGTCCCTCCTTACGGGTACGCTTTATGAACTCCAGCACCTCGCGGAACTGTGCGTCGGTAACCGCGAGCGTCGGATCGTCCTTGGCCCGGCCGACAGGGAAGATCGAGAAGATGCGCCAATATTTCACTCCTTCGGCGATCAACAGCTCCTTGAACTCTTCGAGTCGAGCGACCATCGGCGAAGTGACGCATGTAATCACGTCGTAGGTGAGCCGGGGCTCCCTCACGATCAACCGGATCGCGTCGAGCGCCTTTTCGAAACTGCGGGGATTGCGCCGGATGTAGTTATGAGCATCCTCAAAGCCGTCGAAACTGATCGAAATGGATCTCAGCCCCGCATCCATCAGACTTCGCAAGCGGTCGGCGTCGAGCGCCAGACCGTTGGTCACCATCCCCCAGGCATAGCCCCGGCGGGTAACCTCCCGGCCGGCTTCCTCCAGATCGCTGCGCACGAGCACCTCTCCGCCGGAAAAGATCAACAGAACATCTTCCGGGCGGTTGTGGGGCGTAACCTCCTCATCGAGCACCTTCAGGAAATCCGCCAACGGCATATCCGGCACGCCGGGATCGACCCGACAGTCGCTGCCGCAGTGACGGCAAGCCAAATTACAACGTAACGTACACTCCCAAAAGAGCGTACGCAACTTGTGTTCGGCGATCTTCTCCGCATAAAGATCGGAAAAAAGGCGCAGCCCGATACGCTTGCGCAACCCGAGCTTTCGTCCCGTCATCGGCGATTATTCGTTTTTGGAAGCCGGAGCCTCTTTCTCACGGGCCCGTTGTGCCTTTTTAACCTCCTTGCGGGCTGTCTTCTCACGGATGGCCTGCTGACGTTCGACCTCCTCGACAGGTACCGGAGGACGCACGCCGTACATCAGGCGGATCTGTCTTTCGACCCGGGCCGAATCCGGAGCCTGGTCCTGCGGCTTTCCCTGAGGAGCGTTCTTCACTGTCGAACAAGCCGTTGCAAAACCCAGCATCGTCAATAGTGCCCATTTTACTTTCTTGCCCATAGCTTTCAAACTTTTTACAGATAATACGGATGAACAAATATAACTATTTTTTCGAGGAACAAAAAACGTGCAAAAATAATTGCGAAAAAATTTTGAGAATCAACACTTTTTACCTTTCTTTGCTGATACATTTTTAATCAATATTCATTTATGACAGGTCAAGTTAAATGGTTCGATAGCAAGAAAGGCTACGGATTCATTACCCGCGAAGACGGCAAAGAGGTCTTCGTACATTTTTCAGGCATCGTATCCGATTCTTTCAAAACGCTGAACGAAGGACAGAAAGTCGCTTTCGAACTTGGAAACGGAGCTAAAGGCGAACAAGCTATAAACGTCACCGTAATCGAGTAATCCATTTCATTACTCCCGAGAACGTATGGAGGCTCCCTCGGGAAGCCTCCATATTTTTTCCGGCACGGACGAAATAATTGTATTTTCGGCACGTTAATTTCGTGCTGTCAAAGAGCTATAAAATCAGATACGATATGACCAAACGAAACGAAGCGATCGCCATTCTCACGGGCGGCGGCCCGGCACCGGGCATGAATACGGTAGTGGGCAGCGTGGCAAAAACCTTCCTGCAGAAGGGATACAGCGTCATCGGACTCCACAAAGGTTTCACAGGGCTCTTCCGCGAAGCGCCCGCCACGGAGAACATCACCTTCCTCAAAGCGGACGAAATTTTCAACCTCGCGGGTTCGTTCCTGCGCATGAGCCGCTTCAAACCTTCGGACGAAGATTTCGAGAAGCGTTTCAACTGGCAGTTCTTCACCGAGAACAACATCAAGCTGCTGGTGACCATCGGCGGCGACGACACGGCATCGACGGCCAACCGCGTGGCCAAATTTCTGGAAGAAAAGCGTCATCCGATCGCCAACATACATGTCCCGAAAACCATCGACAACGACCTTCCGCTGCCCGACTGTGCACCGACCTTCGGCTACGAATCGGCCAAAGACAAGGGTGCGGTGATCGCCCGGGCCGTCTATGTCGATGCCCGCACCAGCGGCAACTGGTTCGTCATGTCGGCGATGGGCCGCAGCGCCGGACACTTGGCCTTCGGTATCGGCGAGGCGTGCCACTACCCGATGATCGTCATTCCCGAAATGTTCAACAAAACGCCGATCACCATCGACAAGATCATCCGTCTGATGGTTTCGTCCATCGTCAAGCGCCGGATCGTCGGCATGGACTACGGCGCGGCGGTCATCTCCGAAGGCGTGTTCCACGAATTGAGCGAGGCAGAACTCTCCTCGTGCGGCATTCACTTCACCTACGACGCGCACGGCCATCCCGAACTGGGCAAAGTGTCGAAAGCCTGTTTCTTCAGCATGCTGCTCGACCAACGGCTCGCGGAACTGAAACTCAACGTACAGACCCGCCCCGTGGAGTTGGGTTACGAAATCCGGGGGCAGACGCCGGTGGCATACGACCTGACGTACTGCTCGGAGCTGGGTATCGGCGTTTACAAGCTCTTCAGCGAAGGCAAGACGGGCTGCATGGTCTATGTGGACGGCTGCGGCAACGTCGAACCCCTCTACCTGAAAGACCTGCAAGACCCCGCGACGGGCAAGATCCTGCCCCGCATGGTGGACATCTCGTCCGACCGCTTCAAAGCCGTAGTAGATAATATCCTGATGGCTATTACCCCGCCCGACTACGAAGCGGCACGCCAATACCTGTCCAACCCCGAGGAGTACGACTTCTGCAAGATCCTCGGCTGGGACGAAACGGATCTTTAGCTCCCTTTTGTAACGGCGGAAAAACGGAAATCATACACTTCGGCGCCCGGAATATCAATATTCCGGGCGCCAGTCTTTCAGGTCCTGCGGACCGCCGCAAGACATCTTTATCATTCCTCATCCCGGTCTGCCCAGCGTTCAAGCGTCTGACGCACGGCCTCCTTATAGTCCTTGTCGGTAATCCGGTAAGTCCAGCGCACGGCGTTCGGGCGGTCGGGGAACTCTTCGAGCACCCATGCCGACTGATCGCGCGGTGTGCCGCGTTGCGATTCGGTCATAGGGTCGAAGAAAGAGTATTGAGCGCACGTATCTACATCTGGGGTAATGGCATGGTAATTATCTTCCGTTATTGGGGGCACATTGAAATATAACTGAACAAAACCCAACGCATCCAGATTTTTCACCAACACATCGTTATCGTCTATCCACAACATTTTCTCCATCATCTGTCCCCATGTCCCCTGTTCTCCCGGGGCGATTCTAATCATATCACCGCTCGCACTCATTTTAGTTGAAATGAAGAAAATCGCATTCTCCTGACTGGCGTTCTGCATTCGAAAATAAGTGTAATAACAGTCTGGATATTCTTCGCCGATATTCTCTTCCATCGTTGTGTTCTTATCCACGAACTCCGGTTTTTCGGGCTTCGGTGTGGGCTGTTCTTCCGACGGAGCTTCCGGTGAGGTGTTTTCCGCTTTGTCGGAACAGCCCAGCGAAGCCAAGAACAGGAGCAAGGCTCCTAACGATAAATAGACACGTACTTTCTAGGTTAATTATTAAGGGATAAAATTCGTCCTGCAAAAAATATTGAGATCGAACGCCCCCTGAAACGAATTTAACAAAAGCGCTGAAACAACCGATTGTTCTGCCGATCATCGAGGAACATCCGATCACTTCAGATCGAAATCGTCGGCATCGCGCCAGGCGGGAAATTTCTCGCGGAAACGACGCAGCTCGTCCATATCGAGCCGTGCGGTCAAAAGCCTCTGCCCCTCCCCTGCTTCGGCAAGGGTTTCTCCCTTACAGCCGATCACGGCCGAATCGCCCGAATAATGCAGCCGGGGGTCGTCCCCCGTACGGTTCACCCCCAATACGTAGGCCTGGTTCTCGATCGCCCGGGCCCGGAGCAGCGTCCGCCACACGTCACGGCGGCCCGCAGGCCACGAAGCGACGTAAATAATGGCGTCGTAATCGTTCCGGCAGCGGCTCCATACGGGAAAGCGCAGGTCGTAGCAAACCTGAAGCAGGAAACGAATGCCGCCGTATTCGACGACGACCCGCTCCCGTCCCGGACAAAAATTAGCTCCTTCGCCGCCGATGGAGAAGAGATGCCGCTTGTCGCTCTGCACCCGCTCGCCCGAAGGTTTTATGAAAAGCAGGCGGTTGTAATAGCGCCCCTCCTCTTCGACGATCAGACTGCCAGCGACGGCCTTGCCCATCGTCCGGCCCCAGCGGGTCATCTCCTGCACGATTTCACCCGACATCGGTTGCGCGACCCGACCGGGATCGGTCTCGAATCCCGTAGCGAACATCTCGGGCAAAATCACCAGATCGGCATCCGCTTCGGCAACCATTCTCCCGGCCGTCCGCAGATTGGCCGCCGTATCTTCCCACACCATGTCGAATTGACACAAAGCCACTTTCAGTTCCATATCGCCATTCGTTTTTTTACTAAAATAAAATTTCCCGCTACTCGCTTCTTTTCGTTCGATTATCCTAAATATTTGTCAAGAAGAAGAGCAACAGCTATTGCAAATGTAACACAAGCTGCTGTTAAATTTCTAAATGTTCCACCGTATGTATTAGAATGATCGTTCCACTCTCCGTGTTCTTTGTAATATTTATAATCCACATTATAGAATGTTATAAGATTAACTATACAAATAATAAACAAGAGTAATATCATAGTTTGTTTAATTATTGAATAATCTGTAATATATTCAAGGAGGGGAGCAGGCTTGAAATATTAATTGTTGTGAAGCAGTCATTATGATTAACGAAATAACCACAACCCCAATATATACTTGAAAACATCACACCATATACAGCTCCCCATTTATATTTCAAATATACAAAAAGTCTGGTACAAATGAAAATTCAATTCCGAACCACATCGCATCTCACGACAAGACGAAATATTCCGGAACCGACCCCACCGCCCCCAGGAACTTCGCTCAAAAATTGCTTTCGGCAAAAATAAAACGTACTTTTGTCAAGATAAAACACCCATTATGCTCAAAGCAGGACGCACACAAACCCTCACCGTAAACCGCATCTCGGACTACGGACTCTATCTGATCGACGACGAGCAGAACGAAGTATTGCTACCCAACCGTTATGTTTCTCTGGCCAACAAGGTCGGCGATACGCTCGAAGTATTCGTCTATCACGATTCGGAAGACCGATTGGTCGCCACGACCGAAACGCCGAAGCTGCGCGAAGGAGAAGCGGGATTCCTGCGCGTAGTGGACAAGAACCTGCACGGCGCATTCCTCGACTGGGGACTCGCGGGCAAAGACCTGTTCCTGCCCAACCGCAACCAGCAGGGAGGCGTGTTGGCCGGACGGAACTGCCTGGTTTACCTGTATGTAGATTCGGTAACGGGGCGCTGCGTGGCGACCATGAAATTCAAAAGCTACGTCAATAACGACGTTATCACGGTAAAGCCCCGCGAAGAGGTTTCGCTGCTCGTGGCTTCGGAATCCCCGATCGGCTATCGGGTGATCGTGAACAACCGTCACTGGGGCATGATCTACCGCAACCAGCTTTTCCGCCGCATCGACGTAGGCGACCGTCTGAAGGGATACGTGACACGCATCACGGAAGACAACCGCATCGACGTCAGCCTGCAACAGCAGGGAGTCGCCGAAGTGCGCCATTCGGCGGAAACGCTGCTTTCGATGATCCGCGAAAACGGCGGTTCGCTTCCCCTGAACGACGACAGCGACCCGGCGGAAATCGCTGCACGGACGCAGATGAGCAAGAAAGTGTTCAAACGCTCGCTGGGCATGCTCCTCAAGCGGGGCGCAGTGGAAATCACGCAGAACGGTGTAAAACTGACCGGGCACAATGGCTAAAATACTCACGGCGGAACGCGTATCGCGCGACATATCGGACAACTACGTATTCCAGCGTTCGCAACTGGCCTATCACGAGGCAGCACGGCGAATCAGCGGCGACGTACTCGAAATAGGTACGGGCACGGGTTACGGCATCGAAATAGTCGCCCCCCACGCCTCCAGCTTTCTCACGCTCGACAAAATCGAACCTGCGGGCGAACGGCCTCCGTTCCCGCACGTGGAGATGCGGCAAGCCGTAGTTCCCCCTCTCGACCTGCCGTCGGGCAGTTTCGATTTCGTCATTTCGTTCCAGGTGATCGAACACATCAAACACGATATGGAGCTGGTGCGGGAAGTGCACCGCGTGCTGCGTCCGGGCGGCAAGTTCATCCTGACCACCCCCAATATCCGTATGTCGCTGACACGCAACCCCTGGCACGTTAGGGAATACAATCCCGACCAACTCCGCAACCTGCTCGGCAGCGCCTTTGCGTCGGTGGAAGCCCTCGGCGTTTTCGGCAACGAACGAATCATGGAATACTACGAAAAAAACCGCCGGGGCGTTCGGCGCATCACCCGTTTCGACGTGCTCGACCTGCAACACCGGTTGCCCCGGTGGATGCTGCAACTCCCCTACGACCTGCTCAACCGCCTCAACCGCCGACGCCTGCTCCGGGACAACGACTCCCTGACCCGTTCGATCACCATGGAAGACTACCGCATCGGACCGGTAGCGGACGACTGCTTCGACCTGTTCTATATCGCGGAAAAGCAACACAAATAAATGATTCCGGCCGGATCGACATCCGCCGGCAATCCGGAAAAAACCATTATAAGCAGCAGCCGGAATCCTCATCCATTTTAAGTTCATTTTACCCGATCCAATCTTAAATCGTTAATTCTCCACGTATCGAACACCAACTCCAATAATATTTTTTGCCTCGCCTCAACAGACGACTTGTTCCAACCGGTAAAATTGTATTGGAAATCATTTTTGAATCGATTCAAGGCTGTATTTACTCCGATATAAAATTTACTATCGAGTAATTTCGTCAGACAAACAGACGATTTGCCATACTCCGACTGCTTGTCATAAAACCATTGATCTGTCGATAAATCATTATAATTATTCACGGCCTGATTAATCATGCTTTCGATCAACGTGACATTACCCAATCGATACACATAGGAGTAATACTCCTCCTCGGACAAAAACTCCAGTGGAATACTTCCATTTTTCGGTGATTGAGGTAAAATATGTTCTATTTGCAAATCATTATAAAATTGATGTCCACAGACCGGGCTGTGCAATTTTTCCAACACCGTATTTTCTATCTTCCCCAATACATAGCGCAACCGATACAAGGGATTATAAACCCCATGACTCAAAGTTATGAATTCGGCTTTAAATACCCCTACCTTATCCAGCAAATAAGGTAACATCGTTTTCTCTATCACGCAGGCAATTTCATCTATCGTCGTAAGATTACGTAATTTCTCCGCCCATTGGACAAACAAGGATTCATTCGTCTTGGCTTGGATCCTGAGGGTCGAGCTGAAAAAGAAAAAACTCTCTATTTGTTTGGCCAAATATTCGATTGCCGGCACATCCGCATTGCTTCCCAAAGACAATAACAGGATCAAATGCTGTCTGGATTTGTATTTATTAATAAAGCCTATATTTGTCACGTGAGGATACAAGCACCCATCCCGCTGTAATTCAGTGGCATTTACAAGTTCTGAATACCGTTTGGACATACAGCGTATCTCCTTTGCAAAGTCTACCGGATGCTTTTCATATTGCGTAGCCTGTTTCCCTTCAGAAGATATAATCCATTTATAAATATCATCTTCTCGCAAGATACCATTATAATATCGGGCACTCAGAAAATATCGCAAAAATCGTAGGGGTTTTTGATCTTCAGAACATTCCTGAAGATTTTGAATAATCTCCCTCCATATATCTTTTATCTTGGCAAAATCCGACTCTTTGGTATTACTAAACAGCAAATTTTTGACCAAATCCATAGCATTCAATCCCGCCCCTCGCTGATTGATCGTCTCGAAAATTTTCAATGCACTACTCAAATCTTGAGATTCGATTACAACGAGTTCTATCTTTGTCAAGCAATATTTCGCAAAATCTATCAACTCATCAATCCCGGCATATAATTGAAAGTGTCGAAGTATTTTCGTATAGGCATCCTGCATTCGCTCTATAGATGGGGATCGCACTCCATTGTAAGGTTGCTCCTGTATCAAGGCTGTCAAATAATCATGACTCTCTTCATACTGCAATTCTAAGCGTACACGGGTCTCTCCCGATTCAATATCAAAGTTATAAAGTAGATTTTCTATAATCTGTAAATAATTTTTCTGAGCGCTGTTCAATGTCTCCTTTTTTAATAAATCTCGGAAAACACACAAAGACAACATAATAGTTGTCAAACGCTGTTGTCCGTCCACGACATCGAAACATCTATCATTATTGACAATGATGATAGATCCTAAAAAATAATTACGCTGCTCTTTTGCATCGGGACTATATTCATTTTCAATATCGATCAAAAACTGCTCGACCTCGTCATCGGGTTTCCAAACATATTCTCGTTGATAATCAGGCACTAAAAAGAAATAATCCTTCAATTTAGATATAGACTGAACTTTAGCATCGATTTTCATATCTTATGATATAGTTTTTGTAAATTACGTTATACAATTAGATATTATCATCAAACGAATTTTTCAAAAAACGTCTGGGTGCGAATATTCTACAAATGTAGGTCCCATAATTTTCTACTTCGCTTCGTGAAAAGCAATACAAACAATACAAATTTAAATAAAAAATTGGAAAACAATCGTCAATTTGAATCCGGTACGATCTAATTCCATACAAAAAAGCAGCCCTCTCGGACTGCTTCAGGTTAGTATAACAACCCGATTTGCGAACAATTAATATTCTTCCTCGTTGAAGAAATTTATCTATATTGATTATCAATATATTATGCAGTAATCAATGAAAATTGCGCAAACAAACCGCACCGTCTGAGACGGTCTGAGGCGGTGGGAGGAATCGGAGGACAAACAAAATGGAAGTCGCTTGATTATCCAGCTATAATATATCTTTGGATAAGTTTGTCTTTGTAGTATATTTCTATAATGTTCCCATAATCTTTTATTATCCTTATATCTGAAGAATATAGATTAGAAAGTCCTTTAATATAATCTAAAGCTCTTTTTACAGTCCAATTATCATGGTCACACCATGTCAAATTCAAACCTTTATCTTCAATGATTGATAATAGTTCATTAAATGTTATATTTTCCATAATATGATTTTATATTTACAATTAATCTATAATTAAATATTTATAAAACTCCGTAACTTACCATGGATCCACCCTTCATCATATTAATAAATAAAATAGGGCAAAACCATAATGATTTATAGTGTTGGAACGGGCACACTAATTTTATAAAACATTGATAGCCTTTGTAAATACGTTGTACACAAACTACTCAGAGGCATATTCTTAAATGGATTATATATAGAACTTCCTTCTTCCGGATATATAATTATACATGGGACGGCTGGAGTTGAAGAAATTTCTTCAATATTTTCATATCCTAGATGTTTCAATATTGGTAAATCTCTACTATAACCACTTAACTGTCTAATTACATATATGTCTAAAGAACCCTTTTCGTACTTTGGGATGTATTTAGTATCAAGAATCGCTTTAAAATCCTTTGACTTAAACAAAAAATCTGGATATCCAGTCTTGCCTTTAAACTGATATACTATTTTATCTTTATATGCTTCATGTAATAATCCATAGACATAATGTTCATATAGCAAAGACATATCCAAAACAAACGGAGTTACCTTGTTATTAGAAAAGGCAACCTTATTTATGCTATAATCATACTGCTTAAGTATCGTTTTCGCTAAACGTATCGCTTCCGAATATTCATTGAATAATTTGTGGGAGCGAATTTGCCTTACTGATTTCTCATCAACACAATCACTCACATTTTCAAATTTCCTCAGAACCTTAGATATCAATGATTGAAGTCTAAGATATGACTGCCTATTATCGCTTATGTTTGTAATTAAGGCCCGTGAAAAAAGAATAGCTTTCTTTATAATACGGTTTTCAGGAATATCAATGGAATACTCATCATATTCACAAAATATCCGCTCATATCTCTTGGTAGCAATATTTAGCCTTTCATTCTTTAACGATTTAATATGACCCTTTACCTTTTTAAGGTTCTCTTGGTAATGCACATATCCTTTTTTTAACGATTTAATTCGATTCACAATACTTATAAAATGAACTATAATAAGAGGACTGACTATACTGTTTAATGAAGGTGCCTCTATTTGCGGTCGATCTAAATCAATCTTATATATTTCAGAAAACGAATCCAAAGCAAGATCAGATGTGAAACAAGTCATGAACATACTAAGGAAATCAATATTTTCCATACCCCGCTTTGTTGTTACAACCAGCGATTCTTTCTGATCAACCCATTCTGCTCCAATTTTAAACGAAGCATAATAGCCCCATGGATTATTATCCGTAGGTTTCACCCATTGAATAAGTTCAAGATTATTGTATCTATCATCATATCCAATGGGTGCTCCTTTTAATATTAATTGCTCGTGCTCTTGGAGTTGTATCATGTTAATTTTCGTCTTCCGTATTTATTTCTTCATCTTCAGTTTCTTGCATTGGCTGTAGATTCAACCATGCGTGAAAGGCTCTTTTCTTTTCTTCATCAGAAACACTTATAATTCCATCATTAATGTATTCTGCAATAAGAGGAAGTATCTCGTATTCTACTTTGTTTAATAATTCCTCTTCAGAGGAAGCCATAAAATAACTATGACCGACCATCAGGTCGTCTATGCCAAAATCACCGCAAAGATGCTTTGGGCTCATAATAAAAGCTTTAATATTATTGAATAACTGAATAGCCTTTATCTTTAATTCAGGATTATTTAATTTATTATAATGGCTTTCGATAATCTCTGGATTTGCCTGCAGGGTCACGAACGCAAAACGCCTGCGAAGGGCATAATCTAAGGTTCCGGTACTTCTATCTGTCGTATTCATTGTACCAATGATATAAAGATTACTCGGTACACCAAACATTGTTTTTGAATAAGGCAGCATAACTTTTATCGGATGATTTCCAGTGTCACGTTTATCGGATTCCAGTAATGTTATTAATTCACCGAATATTTTTGATACATTACCTCTATTAATTTCATCAATAATGAGAACTACTGACTTATTAGTCTTAGCATGATATTCATTTTTGACTGCTTCTATAAATGCTTGTGCATATTGTTGCCAATTATTTTCACTTCCCTTGCCTAAGGCCTGAAGTTTTATTTTTTCAATATTGAGCGGAGAAGGAGTATAATCTCCCTCGCGTTGACTAGTAGAATTAGTACTTCTTGTGCTTAAAGTAGTATTCCCTTCTTTCCACCATATGTAAAGTGAAGACCGTCCTGAAAGGGTCGGTATTTTTCTTTTGTTCTCAAATCCCTTAATCTTTTGAAGATAATCATCAATACATTCTATGATGTCTTTACTCCCATCAGTTTCCACAGCATTGCATGCACGCTTGAATATGCCATCTTCAGGCTCATATGTCACACCTATACTTTCTCCGTTTGCATTTGTTTGAATATGAGGCTTTAATCCTTCCACAAAATCCTCATAATCAAGAGACTGGTGAAATGTAGTAAAAAAAATACGATCATCCTGTAGCTCTCTGTACTTTTTCATGACGGCGACATGATCAGTCAAATCAACATCATTTATTCCAAGTACTTCAAGTGCTATAGCGGCTGTATTATAAGTTTTACCTGTGCCTGGAGCTCCTTGCAAAATTATATTGTGCTTAGATCTCAGCAACTTGGCACATTTATTTGTAAATGCTATGCTTTTCATATACTTCAACCAATCATCTATATACTGATATTGTTCTGTATTTTTGCGGCAAGATGAAAATGTTCCTTGAGAAAAAAGGCCAGATCTTGGTTGTCTGTAATTATCGGCCCAATCCAAAATTCTCACCTTCCTAAAATTAACATTGATATATTTTTCTGTAAGCTTTTCATCTGTAAAATTATCACCTATAACTTGGCATAGAGCAATAGCCTGGCTCCCTTTTCTGACAAGTACAATATTGCCATTCTCAATACTCTTGAAATTTTTGCATTGACTATCATTCCACTCTCCTGTCCCAATGACAGGTTCTGATTCAAGAAGCATCAAGGTTGAATCTATTTGAGTTCCCCCTTTCCCCTCGGGAAGATGCATTTGTATATGCCAGTATTTATCATATTCTAGATTGTATGGAATATGCTGGGATTTGGTCTTCGATACACGAATGATATCATCAACTGTTGTGTCTTTGGCAATCCAATATTTTTTTTCACCAGAAGAAACTCCATATTTTAATAGTTCATTTTGCAACAACAAATCAAGTCTTTCATCTTGTATCTTGTTATAATATATTTTTATTTTCTCATCCGTTTGTGTTCCATCGCCATGATTTTCATCGTGTTTATCTTTCGAATTATCAATGTAACCAACAAACCGACTTGGCGCAAAACAAATCTTCGAGTCAATAACTTCAACAACAAAATTCTTACCTCTAACCATTTTGTCTATAGCCCAATTCTTATATTCGTTTCCTAATTCTCCTTTTAAATAGGAATAGAGAGTCATTATGTTGCAAATTATATCATCTTTAGTTTTTATAAAATCAGTTCTTTCCATAAAAAAGAGACACTTAACCCAAAATGAGTTTTTTATATATTCAATTATCAATACATACAAAAGTACGAATAAAAACAGTGACAAATAGAAAATATAGAGAGATTATTAATATAAGCATTTGAGAAAGATTGGTATAAGATGAATGACGAATTATAGGAGAATTAACGAACAACTATCTTACCCAGCCTCTTACTATTGACGGGAAACTAGTGATTCTACCGGAACAATACGTATACATACCATACAACCTTTGCATTCTTAATTCTTGTGATATAGATTATCAGCCACAATATGTATTTGGTCTGTTGTTTACAATCAATAGAATTTACGCAAACAAATCGTACCATCGAGGCGATAAATTTAAAAGTAATAGCGAACCAATATCATTCTAGGCATTATATTTATTAAAAACAAAGCCTTCCTTAACATCGTTAAAAGTATTGTCATCGTTATAATATGTATACCACGTTGATAACGTTTCATTATCATTAATACCATCCATTTGAAGTAATGCAGATACTATTGGTGCGACCTCTCTTCGAATATTCAATTTTTCATTAACAATTAGTTCAGAATCAGAAATTTCAATCTTCGAAGACTCATATATGTATTTTAATCCAAGGATGATATTTTGAATGGATTTGTCAGAAAATTGTGTCGGTACTTCAATTATGAGTGAACTTATTGTTTGAATAACATCAATACGAGCAACTTCATTATTACATCTAAAATTATCGGTTACATATTCTAACTCACATTTAATATCCATTTTTCTTTTTGACTTATGGATAAGTGCTACTAAACAATCTGCAATCTCAAACTTATCGTAAGAACTTATTCTCTTACAAAAATCGGCTATTAAGTCTTCACAATTATACCAATTTGGGTATTCTAACATTATAGAATAAACGGGGAGGCCATACCTTGAATACTCATCTATAATATGTTTAAGAATATCTGATGATTTAGATGATAACTTATCTTGGTTTTTGGCTAAAACGCCAGAAATTATCCTACCAATATCTATAAATTTAGAACGATACTCTTCCCCAATAGAAATACCAAAAGATATATCTTGATTAAGAACTTTATCTTTATCATGTGACCAAGCCGTATAGATATCCGACACAAGCTTTTCTAAAGCATTGCTTTCCCATTCAAAACAAACAGCATCATTCAATGTTCCTTTAATATTATTAACTACTTGATCTCTAACATGCATGGAAATAGATTTGCCTGCATTATATGTTATTTTATGCGTTTCAAAATATTTCGAAAGTAATTCGGCTGGATTTATATTATCCGGATGAGGTAAATTTAAAAAAGCAAACTCACTATAAATAGTATGCAATGGAAAACCACTATTTGTAGTATGCTTCCATAACGCCTCCGCAAATTCATATACTTGTGTTGCATTGAGCAAATCAAGTCTATATAAGACTGCCATTCTTGTTACATATATTGAACGCACGTCCTGGTCTTGATATATTTTTTCAATCATTTTAGATATAATCTTATAATCAATATGTAAATCCACATATTGCTTGCTATCTGAAATATACGACATAGGATCATATCTATAACCAGTATCATTACTAATTCCGCTCATATCCATTTCAAGAAAACGAGGTATTAATTTATATTTCTCCTCATCCGTAAAGGTATTCATTATGCGAGAAATTAATTCATCAATACCACGATATAGCATAATATAAGTAGAACGATATAGTTCAGTTATTATATCAAAAGCTCTGACCCTTAACTCAAAATTCGCCTTTACACATAATCTTGACAATATTTCCGGAATAATTATTCGCATATTTGAAATCCAATATTTATCATTGGAATCTTCTATTGTGAATGACATCTGGAATAGTCGTAAATATTTTTCAAACAATTCATTTATTTTATCAAAAGAAGTAAATTCTAATTTTTTCCGACTAAAAACAAATGCCACTAAGTTTATATCTGCGAATCTAAACATCCAAGCTTCAGCTATCGTTTGTGAGCAGTAGGCCATTAAAGATAATGCACTAGCTAATGTTTCTTTCTTAATTGCAGTTAATCCAGGCAAATGAATAGGATACCCAAGTTCTTCGTAGTAATTATAAAAAGCATATGCATTACGATAATCACTACTATTCCCGCCTAATGATGTTGTAACTCGATACAGTCCTAATTCAAATTTCGGACTTTTTGAGGAGACAGCAAAAACTGAATCAACATTTCTCAATCGCGCATCAAAAAAGTCTCGTTCATACCAAAAATCATCATATATTTTTGTATCTGCCCATGTTTTTTGAGCACTTAAATGACTCTCTTTATTACAAGAAAAATCAGCACTATTCATTAGATTAAGAATTGAATGAGCTGCATTTTTTTGCGATGCCCAGCAATATTTATCCTCTAATGCACAAGAATCATATTTTGACGAGATTTCAGCAAATGCTTTTTCTGCAATGCTTCTACCCCTTTCTAAAGAAAGAAACTCCGCCCATAAAGCCGCTTTTTTCATCTCCCAATAAGGAAGTTCCATATTTTCAGACCAGTTATCAAGAACTATCTTCAATGACAGAAAATCCCATGTATAAACTGCATGTAAGCACAATTCATATTTAAATCTGGCTAATTGCTCCTTCGTAAGGATGCCTGCATTTGAATTGATTTCTTCTTTTAATACAGTCCATTTATCAATCCAATTTTCCTGTCGATACAATCTAAGGATAGCCAATTTTAAATTAAACCAATGTTCTATAAACTCATTGTCACTGGATTTATTTATAGGATCATATTTATTAATCACTGAAATATATATTGATTCCCAGTCATTGTAAATAGGAAACAAACATTTTTCAATTCGCCAATTAAATTCATTTAAGAAAAGAATATCATAAGGCCGTTTTAACTGTTCTATTAAATCCTTGGAAAGAATGAATTGATTCATATTGAGGATATACTCCCTTTTATCACGAGGCATCACAATCCATCCCGGATATGTTAATCTGTCATTATGCCAAATCTCATATAATGTTTTATAATCCTTTTCACGACTATTGCATGATGCATTAGTCCGTCCCCATTTCAATACGCCCTTTGAGAAAGATTCTTCTTCGGTTTTCTTTTCGTTTAAAGAATCATCTAAATATGTAAAAAAAGTATTTAACGATTCATATGGATCCGACTTGTCAAATATTTTAGATATGTTTACAACCTTGATGTTTTTTCTACTTAAAGACGTAACACGTTCCTCAGGGATATCAGATACGGAAATTAAATATATTTTACGTGCATGTGCTTCCAGGTTGTCATGAACCCAACCTATCCATTGGATAAAATTAGGATCATCTGCAGAAAAACCAATTACAACAATTGTATTTCTAACAAATGCATTTCTTACCTCATTTACAAAAATAGAATGCCGGTTGTGATATCTGCGATAATCTTCCTCCGTGATTATCATGCTGTCTGGGTGATTCAAGCTTCCATGTAACTTAGCTATATATGGAGATGTAATCGTAGACAAAGACTTTTCTTCTTCAAATATGGTATAATCAACTCTTCCCTTCTTATGAAGTTCAGTTGCAGATCTTTCCAATAAAGAATCGTAATTCGTTGTATAAATATTCACCCACGGCAATGAAAGCATCTTATAATATAAGTCAGACGGTGTTCTTTTTTCATCTGCAATAGCTTTAATAATAATATCGTTTAATGTTGCTCTATCAAAAACACTTTCTACATCTTCGGCCAGTTTCAAGATATTTAAATATGCTTTATCCTCATAACTTGGATTTTTCCCATGTAGTTTTTTATAAAATAGATCACCTAAATCTGCCCACATAGGCATGCGATCTGTTCCTTTCTCTGTATTAGCATTTAAACTGAAACCCGACCCTACAAAAAGCCCGGCTTTATTATTCCATAACTGCTCTGCTATTTCATCAAGATATATTTTTAATTGATTGTCCATAATATCATATTGTCTTTTAAAAGATCATATATAAATAGCTCCATTACAAATAAACACATCTTATAAAATTATATTTTAAATAAGATTCTTATTTATATCCAAATTATATAATCTTTCAACATAATCATTTATAGCATCTTTTCCTTGTAACGAAAGCAAACTCATACGCTGTTTTTTAGTCAATGCTGGTATTCCAAATCCTTTTACATAGTTTTTTGCATAAGAATAGTAACCAGTAGCATATGGTTTTGCAGTGTGTTGCATATAATAGTCAAAGACTGAAGATTCGAGAATTCGCTTCAGCACTAGAAGATCCTCCTCTTTATCGCTAAATATAGCATATCCGCAATAAATGAGCATATTTTCATTATTAGTATACACAAAATGCGGATGATTGGCCATATAAGGAAAAAGCAATTTAAGTCCACGATCACTAGTAGCTTGCGTGCGTCCAAAAGCATACCATGCCTCATATTTTTTTTCACCCTTGTCTCGTTGCGCCAACTTCATCTTATGAAGAGATAAATATTTGTATGCTTGAGGAAACTTGCTCATAAAAATAGCCTCGATGAGAATTTTGTTATTCTTATCATATGGGAAAATCACTTTTTCAATAATATCGGGTATTTCTTCTTCAGTACGTAATATGTTTGGTTTTATAATATCTCTGCAAATATCTTTTTCTATCGGAAACTCCATGCCGTCCGTTTCTAAATAGAAATATAACTCATCTTCGTATATAGGTCGAAATATGTAAATATCATTAGCCAAAGTAGCTATACCATTTTTTATCTGAAACATTTCACCAAGCGTTCTGCCAACACTCTCTATCTTACGAATATTTTGTAAAATATCTGCATTGTTGAGATTCCAGCCTTTATGATCGTCAAGCTCATTGTATGGTATGAGATTAAAATGCGACGGTTTTTCTGTGAAGCCGTTTGTATTTATCTTTCCCTTTGTATAGTTTATTCCTGACTTACCATGCTTATCAATCAAAACGATGCAGGTATAGGCAAGTGTCTTACCAAAGACAAGTTGGTCACCAAAGTCTACGATTTCAATAGCTGTTTTTGAACTACGGAAATATCTTCGTAGTAGTCTCGCATTTACACTTTTAAAAAAAGAATTAAGAGTGATATAACCCAGTACCCCATCCTTAGAAAGAATGTTACAAGCAATCTCAAAAAAAGGTAGATAAAGATCGACATTTCCACAACTAGCCACTTGCCAATGAGAAAGCAATACCTTTGATTCTTCATCGATATGCTTAGCACGAACATATGGAGGGTTACCAACAACAATGTCGAAACCACCGTTTTCTGCAACTCCTGGTATTGCTGTGAAATCAAAATTAAGCGAATTACCTTGACTTACATGGAAATCATCGTCTGTCAGAGTCTCACCATTTAGCAAAGCAGCCAATGAAAGGAGAATCTTACAACGCTTTACACTTAATTCACTCACATCTACACCATAAAGATGATTCACTGCAACGCGATATGACTGACCACAATGAAAGTGCAGATAGTCGGCAAAAGAAAGAAGAAATGCCCCGCAACCACAAGCGATGTCTATGACAAAGCAGTCTTGTAAAGGTTTTTTCTGTGTGGTAGCAACTCTTTCCAAAATATAGTCACGAATGTATTTCGGGGTGTAAATCGCACCGTTCTTGGTTTTCTCGGCCTTAGGGATTGCCAATTCAAACACGTTGATAACATCCTCAATCGACTCTATGTCAACGATCGGTACATCATCTCGGCAGTAATCAGCAAGCAAACCACCTTGGACAGTCAGAGCATTGTGTTTGACGAAAGACGAAACGACAATGTTATCCAAACAAAGTTGCTGTTCGGTATAGCGAGAAATTATGGTTTGCAGTTCCTTATTCATAATGATGGTCGATACGAGGGTTTAACATCATAGTTTCCTTTTCTGCTTCGGTCAATCCATAGATTTCGTAACATAACTGGTCAACTTCCTCCCAAAGCCTGTTCAGCAACATATAGAAGCGAGGTGCAGAAGAAATGTTAGCTGCAATTGCCATGTTTGTTTCTTCAATCCGTCGTGCTATAGCTGCCAATCGTTGCATTACCTCACTTAACATACTAAACTCATTACAAGGAAAAGGTACAGGGTCTAGGAACTGCTTATTAAACTTATAGAAACCGCCCTGCTGTGGATTTGCTATTGACTTGGCAAAATAGGCAAACGGAGTAGAATTAATAACAGCTGCCATAGCGTAAAGTTTATCCTCCGTCACTTCCGGAATCTGTATAAAGAACATATTTGCATTATCACAATAAGCATCCTCCTGCATCACGACTGCAGCCTGAGGGTTCTGTGCAGTCATCGGTATACAAAGTTTCTTATAAACTGCGTTATGGTTATTAGCACGAGTGAATAAATGCCAGTTTTCGTCACGGTCTAACATAGGGAAACGATCGGGTACAGTTTGTACATTTCTTTCAATTACGGCGCGGTTCTCTCGCAGATAACGACCTGCTAAAGGATATCGACTTTCATAATCAGAGAACTGAATTGGATGAACGTTTCCGTTCTCTACATCATAAGGGAACAGAATATAAGTCGTACTTTCACGAGTTGATAATGGAACAAACCGTTCGTTACAGAGCAATACACGGCAAGCACCACGTTCCACTTGCAGATTTTCACAAATAGCAGTACTACCATAGATATAATTCTCATCAATATGATCAACTCTAATGTGAAAAGCATCATCCCACAGTACCTGTACACCAACCTTAATATTACAAACTTTTCCTAATGTTCCTAGTTCGTTCGCAAGTCGCACACGCAATGTATTGGTCTGATAGTTCTCAAACGTCCATGGCGTTTCAGTAATTATTTCTTTTGCAATATCAATACATTCACCATCGATACTATTTGTATATTTGATTGTTTCTTCAGCAGTTGTTGACTTATCGCACACTACAATAGCAACGTATGTGATTCTGTCTTCAAATAGATCTGTTTCTGCATAATCATAAACAGTTCGCAACAAACGCCCACTACTCAAAAGTTTACGAATTCCTTTACCATATTCAGTCTTAAAAAATCGCTTTTGCACAATATAGCCCAAACTGCCATGTTCGTTTAGTAATTCTATTCCTCGTTCAATGAATGGAATAGCAAGGTCAATTTTACCATTTCGGCTTGATCTGTAACGTTTCTTGATGTATATCGACATGCAAGGCAAAGCAATATTATAGTTCTTCACCTCAACGTATGGTGGATTGCCAATAACATAATCGAAACCGCCGGTATTGAAAACATCACCGAAAGCAGTCTTGTAATCGAAAATGTTTGTCGCTGCAAGTTCTTCAAGATTCTCAGTTATACTTGAGACGCGCTCCAGAATGTCTGGTTCAACAAGCGAGTTACCACATTTGATATTTACACCTACTCCGTATAAAATTTGAGAACCATAAAGACCCGCGTTATTGAAATCACTAGGTTCGTAACCGTCTATTATCTTCAATGACAGAGAGAGTTTTGCAACCTCTACGCATTCTTGGTTAATATCAACTCCAAATAAGCACTTGTTTATAATCAACTTACGTCCTTCTAAGTTTAGATATTTTTCCCCGTTTTTTTCGTAGAGATATTGATCAGCCAAAACATCTTGTTTTTCCTTGATGTTCCGTTCTATTTGTGTTGCCAGATGATCATAGATACTAACAAGGAATACTCCGCTACCACAAGCAGGATCAAGAATTTTTAAATCAAGAATCTGCTCGTTGGTAAGAGACTGTAAATATTCAGGGGAAATCGTACTGTTAATCGTGTTTTGTACAATGAATTCAGGTGTTGTTACTGCACCATTACTTTTGCGAAACTCCGACTTCAACACATTGCCAAGTATCCCGCATTCATCATATTCAAGATGATAACTAAGGAATAGGTCGTAAATATCGCTGATACTCTTCAGTGGAATTACGTCAAAACAGTAAGGCGATGGATAATATAGGTAAGAAAGTAATTCATTGAAAACATCATTATCAATGTTAAGGTTATGAATCTGATTAATTCTAGCAAACATCGGACCATCATAATGCTCATAAAAAGCGAAATAAGACGAGTCCTTGAATTGAGCCCAAAAATCAGTTCTAGCAAAGTCTTTCAGCAACCCGTCTTTTTCCAATCCGCGAGCTTCACATACACGGATAAACAAAATGCGATTAAGAATTATCTGCGTCCAAAGATTGAGATCAGCAATATTGATAGTAACATGGGTTCCGTTGATAATCGCTTGTGCAAGATTGAGCCGAACATTGCTCAATGTTTTTGAGAAATTCTTGTCGATAGAATCCTTACCAACAAATCTCTCGTTTTTGTTATTATTAATTGCTTCCTCATAACCCAAATAACTATTTAGACACTCAAAGTTATCCGTATAATCCTCCACTTTTAAGTAAGCTAAGCGGGCAAAGTCAGCATTATCAGAATGACGAGGCATCGCTGTGCAATCATATATTGCCAGCTCATCCATGTTTGTAACCACAGAATAGCTTGCACCAATTGACCAGCCATATGAACGAATCTGAAAAGCAACACCTTTATCTTCTCTTATATTTACAGTCCGCTTCTTTGCATCAAGAAAAAATAGACGAACTCGACCATTCATTAAGGTATAGTCAGGACGTGTATTCGTTGAGCCAATTCCACTTAACGCAACCCTTTCCAACGTCTCTAGTTGAACTTCCTGTAATACATGATTAGTATTCCTAACATTCCAACCAAACACTGCAAGCATTTGGTTAATCCAAGCGCGTATAGTTTCTTCTGAAGCCATATCAAGCTCACCACGTTTGCAAGCTTCTTGATAATTTGTTATGAATGCTCTAAAATCGTCAATCCTTGCCATATCTATTTTTGATTTTTATCTTTTGATTTACCATATTCTTCCATCTCTTCTGCTACCATACAAAGTATTTTATTCGCATCCTCCTCTTCCTCAACAAGATTGTAAACTTTATCAGCGAGCCAATAACAGCGTAAATCTTCATACGGAATACCATAGAAAAGAGCTAATTGGCGAACTTGTTCCTCCCGTGCTTGTCTATCACCTTTCTCTATTTTGCAATATATTGCAGTATCCATATCGACCCCAGCTGCTACTTGGCGTTGCAAAAGATTATGGGACTCTCGCAATTCTTTCAGTTTATCTTGAAAAAACATAACATATATAATTTGTAACAAATATATGGGTAAATTTCATAATGCACAAGCATTATTGACAAAATTTGTCAAGACAACAAAGGCCAAAAGTCAATTAAATAAGATTCATATAATAAGTTCCATCTATATAAATCAGCTGCGTTAGAAACTTAATAAAGTGAATATATAAAGCAGGTAATTTCAAAAGATAACTCACACTATTAAAGTTTAAACATCAGCTGAGATTATCTACGCATAGTTCTCTTATGAGAATTATAGACAACCTGTGCCGCATGTAGCAAACACCTTCGCCTATACGCCTCTTCCTCCTCATCCGGCCTTCTTCCGTCCCAGCGAAGGTCGGAGTTGACACCGCCTCCGCCGGATGAAACAGCAACAGGTTGTCCGCCAATCAAAGCATCAGCGATGGTGAAGATTCGTTCCCGCACAGAAGGCTCAGCCAGCTGGTCAAGAACTGTCTGCATCTGTTCAGTCTGACTATCGTTGAGAGCCGTCAGTCGTGCATACTCCTGTTGCAGCCATTTAAACTCCCGATAGTCCAGCAACGCATTATTCCGCACCGCTTGTATTTGCTGTTCGGCATCCTTTCGATACCGTTCTTCAATCTGACGGACAATCTTCAAGAATCGGCTGGCGATAGACCGGTTCTGTTCCTCAATCCATTTGTCAACCCCTAATATCGGAGGTTTGCCAGTGATCCGTGGCGGCTCAAAATCTATCTTGTGATTGCGGAAAGGTTGCGCCACTCTACCGACACGGTCTATATTCTTTGTCATCTTCTCCAGTTCCTGCTCCTTTTCTTGAAGCTTACATGCCTTGTTTTCAAGCTTTGACTGGTATTCGGAAATCTGTTTTTGCATCCTGGTCTTTTGAATTTCATATTCCTGAAGAGCGATTTTGCCGGAAGCCAGAGACTTCTCAATTTCTTCAAGTTGGGATTGAGACCTGAATATCTGTGCTTCCAACCTCCGTATCATAGTCTGCAACCCCTTGACTGCTTTCTCCGCCTGTTTCGCATCTTTGGACAGTTTCCGGATATAATCGCGTTTACTAAGAT
>UMFY01039735.1_pt1 | contig 24252 bp, 10 predicted proteins | sample 1965121 | NCBI WGS metagenome assembly UMFY01 (sample SAMEA4836057, study PRJEB28245) | human gut metagenome | biome: gut microbiome; material: fecal sample | place: Denmark | collected 2008
ACAGTTTCCGCAGCAGATTTTTCCTTTTAACGCAAAATCATCATCCACCTTATATTGAATTGGAGTTACGTTACGGATTGCTTTCTGTGCCTGGTAGTATTCATCTTTTGTCACGATGGCCTCATGAGCGTTTTCTGCGATGATCCACTTATCCTCCGGGAGCGTCCGAACAGAGGTAGTATTCACATCAATTTTCTTTCTTCTCCCCATAACCAACGCACCAGTGTATTCATACCGTCTAAGGATTCTCCACACGATTGCCGCGTTCCATAACATTTCACTGTCCGGGGCAATAATAGGATTGCTGCCCATCAGCAGATTCTTTCGTTTCGCATACAATCCCGGCGTAGGAAGATTTAATTCGTTCATGCCGTAGGCGATCTGCGTTGTATTGCGGCCGGACAATGCTAATTCAAATACTTTTTTCACGCAGGGTGCTGCCTCCGGGTCAATCTCCCACCGCTGCCCACCTTTCTTGTTCCACACATATCCAAAAGGGACATTCGTGCAGGTGGCTTTCCCGTTCTTCCAGTTCGTTTCCAGAGCAGCCCGAATCTTTTTCGCAATATCCCGGCTATACATATTATTCACCAGATTGCTGACCGCCACTTCGATTCCCGGTGTTCCGTTGTTCAGTTTCATGCTGTCAAAGGAATTATTCACAGCAATAAACCGAACTCCCATCAACGGAAAAATCTGTTCAATGTAATCGCCAACACCGATATAGTCACGACCAAGGCGGGATAAATCCTTTACCATGATGACTTTTATATCGCCCTGCTTCAAATCCACGATCATTTTCTGAAAAGCCGGACGATTAAAATTTGTTCCAGTATAGCCATCATCTACATATTCTACAATCTCGCCAAACAAATCTTCCTGCTTCCCAATGTAATCGTGGAGCAGCATCCGTTGGTTCTCAATGCTGTTACTTTCATCCTTGCTGCCTTTTTTCAAATCTCCGTCTGCCAATGATAAGCGGAGATAGATTGCAATTTTATCATTCATTCTGAACCTCCGACATGATTGCAAGCACTTCCTGATAGGGGTCGCTACACTTAAATTCGACCTCCACAGAATTGTCCATTCCTACATAGATTCTCTTGATAAGTTCATGCACCAGTTCTTCATCAAATTCATTTTGATTCAGAATCCCGCGCATCCGCTCCATCTGCGCATCGCAGATTTTGATTCTTTTTTCCAGTTCCAATGCACGTTGACGCTGCTTTTGCAGTTCATGTTCCAACCGCTGCTTTTCTGCTATGTAGTGTTCCTTTAGTTGACTGTATTCATCTTCGTCCAGAATTTCAGCTTTATAGTCCTCATATAAGCGCAACCGCCGTTCTTCAGCTTCCTGAATCCGAAACAGTATAGAGTTTTCTTTCATTTTGATGGAACGAGCCGAATCCAGATTGCTGCTGCGCATCATGTCTTTTACCAGCTTTTCTTCTTCACACATGGTAGACACCAGATGATGAATCTGATCCATCGCCACCATCATCAGCATTTTCTCCGGCACCGCATGATAGGCGCAGGGAGTCGTGTTCTTCTTTCTTTTGCAAATGAACACTCCATAGTGCGTTTCTTTCACCGTACCATGCACTCTCCGTTCAAACGTCATGTTGCGTCTGCAACAGCCACAGTAAACCATTCCTGAGAGATGGTTATAACACTTTTCTCTGGTTGCCTTGGAACGAGCCATCGCCATTTCCCGTTTTTCCTTATTCTGTTCCCGCCGTGCCTGCACTTTTTCAAAATCCGATTTCAGAATGATTGCTTCATGCGCGTTTTCAACAATATGCCATTCCTTCTTTTCCACTGGATGGAGGCCAATCCCTTTGTATGATGCAGTTTGCGTTTTTCCAGATACCAGTTCTCCAATATAGGCACTGCTGTTTAAAATACGAAGAACCGTACTGGGGTGCCATTTATTATAGGTAGGGTCATCTCCCTCATGTAATTTGCGATTCAGCCGTTCGTTCGGCCTTGCTACTTCTAAAAATTCCAACCTGCGGGCAATTTCGTTTGTACTCACTCCTGCAAGATACCATTGATAGATCAGTTTGACCCACTTCGCATCCTCAGTCGCTTCAAGCTTATTTCCCTGTTGGTTCAACTGATAGCCATACGGTGTACACCACGATGTAGGGATTCCCTTCTCGCGGCGCATCTGGTAACTAAGGCTGATTTTCTTTGAAATGTCCTTCGCGTACAAGCTGTTTACCATGTTCTTGATGGGAACCGCAAGACTATCCACATCCGACTGCCGGATGTTGTCAAAATCATCGTTGATGGCGATAAAACGAACATGGAGCATCGGGAAAATAGTTTCCAGATAGCTTCCCGTTTCGATATAGTCACGACCAAATCGAGATAAGTCCTTCACTACGATGCACTGAATTTTGCCTGTCCGTACATCCTGCATCATACGCTCAAATTCTGGTCGGTCAAAACGTGTTCCCGTAAAACCGTTGTCTGCATAGGTATCGGTCAGCGTCAGTTCCGGGTTTTCCCTGATATAATTATGAATTTGCAAAATCTGTGTGTGCAGGGAATCTTCTGTTTCATGCCCGCCGTTCTCAACCGACAGCCGCGCATACGCTGCCGTGCGCAGAAGTTCTTTTTCGTTTTGCTGTACGGCCTCCTGCACAGCAGCCTGCGGCATCATATTCTTTCTACTCTTTCTTGCCATTACAATCTTCCTCTCCGTTGTTCAGCCATTCTTCCGGGAAGAATCTCTTCCACTCACTTTCTTGTAGGATCACTTCTACCTGTTCAAAATCTACGATCCATACATGGTCAAGCCATTCTTTAAGATGCGTGCGCTCCAACGTTTCAGGAATTGAAATCGCTCGGAACTTCATCAACCAGGGATTCCCATGGCTAAATGCTTTTTCTATGTCATTAACAGCCAGCATTACTTTTTTAAAAGCCGCTTCCTGCTTCTGGACCGCCACCTGATACTGATGTTCATACTCCTCTACCTGTTCTAGTGAAATTGATCCCTGCTCGTATTCCCGATAAACTGCTGTTCGTTCATCGTCCTTGGCCATCAAGTACGTAACAATCTCATTTGCTCTTTTTCTGTACTGCAACAGTCCAGCATCCATGCACTGCTTGACTTTCTCAGGATTCAAGTCCAGCACCCTATCAATATGCACAGCTTGCATTTTTTCTTTTTCCAAAGCTGAAAGAATCTCTCGAAAGATTTTCTTGCTTTCGATGAAAGGGGCTTTTCCAGAGAAGCATCTATACCCCTTGTCAAACGAATAGATTTGCTGGCTTTCATCTTCTGATGTTCTACACAGCAGACCTTTTCCACTTTCTTTGTCATAGATTTTTTTGAAGAGCAGATTTGGTTTTTTTCGGGCCTTTTTTCTCGAAGGCAACCTCGTAGATTCCAACTTTTTCTGAGCTTTCTGAAATTCCGCCTTTGAAACAATCGCCGGAACCACCAATTCTCGCTTTGCCTTTGCCAGTGTCAGCGTACACTTTCCGATATAGAGTGGATTTTTCAAAATCGAGCGAATTGTTGATTCCGGCCACTTGATTTTTGTTCTTGATCTTTTTTTCTTTGCCATCTGGATTTGTGGAGATGGAACGTCCTGTGCATCCAACGCTCTTGCTATTTCCGGGATTTTCATATCTTCCAGATACATCTGAAAAATCAGCTTTACAACCTGTGCGCTCTCAGGATTAAGAACAAGGTTTCTGCGATCTTCCGACAGCGCATAACCATATTTAGCCTGTCGATGGGTCAATGTACCTTCTTCAAAGTGATTCTGGCGATTGGTAATAAATTCCGAACGAATCTTATCAATGGTCTTTCCATTGAAATACTCTGCAACTTCTTCGGCAGTTTTGTCTGCACTGCAAAAGTCATCTTCCACAACTGCAAATTGGATACCAAGCGGATAGAACGTCCTCTGCAGTGCTTCAATGGCAAACGGAAGAGTTCTTCCACAGCGGAAGATAGAATCCACAACAACTGCATCAAATTTCCGCGCCATCCCATCCTGTACCAATTTGTCAAAGCCCTCTGTGGCTTCTGCTGCTCTCCTGCGGTCACTGTATTTTTCGGATACGTTGCACCCAAGCTTTTTTAGATACCGTGCAATTCGCTCATTCTGCTCCGCAATCGTATTGGATGGATTTTCTTCTCCGATCCTGCTGGAAATCGACCTTGTATAACTGACCCATTTCATTCCTCTGCCACCTCATTTCCATGATGTGCTTGATATTCCATAAATTTTTCTGTGATACTGTGCAGTTCATCCTCGAAGCAAAAATGAATTTCAATCTCTGTTTTGCTATGAACATCTATGTGGTCGATCAGTTCCACCACGACCCTACGTTCGAGCGTTTTGATATGTTCGTATTGCTTAAATTCTTCCAACCAAGTAGGAAGCAGTGTGTCGTGCTTTAATGCCTCCTGCTTCTTTTCGCGGATTTCCTGAATCTTATCCTGCGCCTCTTTTATCTTCTGCGCAAAGCGAGTATTCATTTCTCCGTACTCTTCCCGACTGACAACATCATCGCATAAGTCCTGATACAGACGGATTTTCAAATTCCTGTACCGCTCTAATTCAGCTTCCAGTGCAGTGATCTGGCTGTCCAGAATCTTTATGCCAATCTGTTCGCCGCTTGCCAACTCTGCATTGGAGAGTACCTTTTCCGCTTCTACAAGAAGTGTCACTTGATGCCGAATCGCAGCCAGAACGCTTTCCGTCAGCTTCTCACTGTTTATCATGTGCGGTGTGCAGTCGCCGCCATTCTTATAGGTAGAGCAGTGATAGTATTGATACTTCTTTCCGTTTTTCGTCACCGTGCGACGAATCATATTCTGCCCGCAGTCTGCACAGCGCAGAAAACCTGATAATGGATAAACTGTTGTCTGCGATGGTGCGGTACGAGTGTCCAGTTCCAACAACTGTTGTACTTGCTGGAACTCGCCTTTGCTGATAATGGCATCATGCGCATCTTCCACCCGAATCCAGTTTTCACTTCCAACATCATGGCTCTTTTTTACTTTGTAATTGATTTTCCTGCGTTTACCCTGAATCAATGTTCCCGTATAGGATTCATTTTTCAAAATACGATTGACGGAAACCACTGTCCACTTCTGATTCAGCCCAGCCTGAAAACCGCAGGTATAGTTGAATCCATTGGCTCTCTTATACTCGTTCGGCGGCAGGACACCCAGTTCGTTCAAGTGACTGGCAATGCGCTGTGAACTCATTCCGTTCAATTTCTGTTTGAATATTTCCTGCACAATGCCCGCAGCGTATTCATCTATAATCAGATGATTTTTGTCTTTGGGGTCTTTGCGATACCCATACCCTGCGAAACTGCCAATGAACTGACCTTCTTTTCGTTTCACATCCAAGTGACTGCGAACGCGCAGTGAAATATCCCGGCAGTAGGTGTCATTGATAAGATTGTTGAACGGAATCAGAATACGGCCCTTATCATCGTTTTCCTCTGCACTGTCATAATGATCGTTGATGGCGATAAAGCGCACACCCATGAACGGAAAGATTCTTTCCAGATAACGGCCCGTTTCAATGTAGTTTCTGCCGAAGCGAGATAAATCCTTGACGATGATGCAGTTGACGTTCCTTTTCTCAATGTCCTGCATCATCCGCTTAAAATCCGGGCGTTCAAAATTTGTGCCGCTGTAACCATCGTCCACATACTCGTCGAACTTGTGCAATTCCGGGTGCTTACCCATGTAATCGTTCAGCAACGCTCTTTGATTTTTTATGCTGTTGCTCTCCTGCTGGTCGCCATCCGAACGCGACAATCGAAGATATGTGGCACAGTTGTATTTTTCATTTCCCTGAAAAAACATAAAAAACCGATAACCTCCTAATCTATTTGTCGTTCAGACAATAAACCAAGAAATTATCGGCTTTATCAGCATATTCTGTTTTGACCCAAAGCCATTATCTCATATTTCACGGTTCATGTCAACGCTTTAATGTGCTAAAGTGTAAATTTTCTTCTGCTTTCTTCTTTTTTATCTCCGATGCGTCCGTGCGCATTTTTTCAGTGTGTCCTCTAATCGGTTCTCTCCCGCAAAGCTGATCTTCACTACCATGCCCTTGTCGAGATAGCAATAAGGGTTCTTGATCTGCGAAATGAAATCGACCATCCGCTCCCGCTGCGACAAGTCTTTTCTAATTTCCACTTCGTTGATGTCTACCAGTTCCTTGCGGTTCACATTACGGAGATCGGTCTGTGCCATCTGGCGCAGGCTTTCCATGGTGTGATAGGTTCGTGCAGTTGTTTCGGTCATTCACTCATTCCTTTCTGTTTTTGGGGTGGTGTGTCAGCCTCTTTCACTTATAGAATTGGAGAAAGGCCATTTCGCAAGGTATTTCAAAAATTTTTTGTCTTTTTTCAAAAACACCTTGCGAAACACGCTCTGCCCGATTCTAAAGATAGAAGAACCCGAAAAATGCGTAAGGCAACGGCTTCACCGTAAGTAGGGCAAGATTCGCCTGGAGTAACTCAAAATTCACTTTCGTGATTTTTCGTTACCGGCAATCTTGATGGGGATTCCGCTTCCCCATTCCCTCGGTACGCACAAAATCTCTGATTTTGGCTATTTGGCTTCCACTAAAGTGGTCGCAGCCGACCGCCTACGGCTTGTCGGGATTTGCTTCGCAAATAAATTTGAAGGGAGTTTCTATCTATGGGCAGAAGAAAAAAGTGCGAGCAGATAAAAAGAACAAATAACGTAATGGTACGTTTTACGGATGCCGAGTACGCTTCTATTTCCATTTCTGCTGAACAGGCAGGCTATCCGGTTGCCGTTTATGTCAGGAAGAGTGCGCTGGACGAACGCATCGAAGTCCACTACAACATCACTGCAGAACTTCCCGAACTCCAAAAACTGATTGCTGAGTATTCTGCCATCGGCAACAACCTAAATCAGATTGCCCAATACTTCCACTCTGGCGGTTTCTATTCCAAGTCAATGCAGGACGAGATCAACCGCCATCTCACTGCATTATGGCAGCTTCGGCAGGAAGCAATCAAATTAGGGGGAACCTATCATGGCCGTGTTAAAACACATCGCAATAAAAAACGCTGATTACAGTGCGGCAGTCTGCTATTTGAAATATCAGCATGATGAACGACACTTAAAACCGCTCCTTGATGAAAACGGGAGCATGATGCTCCGCAGCGAATTTCACATGAATGGAGTAAACTGCAATCCCGACACCTTTGATCTTGAGTGCGAAATGCTCAATGACCAGTATCGAAAAAACTACCGATACGACGAAGTCAAGTCCCATCACTATATCATCAGTTTTGATCCGCGCGATAAAGACGAACACCATCTTACTGGCGAGAAAGCACAAACCCTGGGACTTGAATTTGTGAAGAATCATCTTCCCGGCCATCAAGCATTGGTCTGTACTCACACGGATGGACATAATGGCAGTGGCAACATCCATGTTCATATCATAATCAACAGCTTACGGAAACTGGACATAGAGCCACAGTCATACACCACACGCAGCATTGACTGCAAAGCAGGATACAAACATCACCTGACAAAAGATTATCTAAAATACTTACAGCAAGAACTTATGAATCTATGCCAGCGTGAAAATCTGTATCAGGTCGATCTTCTCTCTCCGGCTCAACATAAAATCACTGAAGCTGAATACTGGTTGCAAAAGCGAGGTCAGAAAGAGCTGGAAGATATAAACGAACAGATCATTGCTGATGGCATGAATCCAATGGAAACAACATTTCAGACTCGTAAGCAGTTTGTTCGGAATGCCGTTTCAGAGATTTCTTCCTCCGCAATTTCGTTTGAAGATTTTCAAAGCCAGTTATTTGAAAAGTATAAGATTCATGTGAAAGAAAATCGGGGAAGATATAGCTATCTGCATCCAGAGCGAGAGAAGTACATTTCTGGTCGCTCTTTAGGCACAAATTTTGATAAAGATTATTTGCTCAATCTTTTTGAAGCCAATGCACTTGCTGCTGAGCAAGAAGAAAAGCAACGACAGACCATGCCCGATTACCATGCAGACCCGATTGCCATTCTCTTCATTCGCTCTGATCTGCGTCTTGTTGTGGACTTGCAGAACTGTATTAAGGCTCAACAGAGCAGAGCTTATGCTCAAAAAGTCAAAATTTCCAATCTTCAGCAGATGGCAAAGACCGTAGCTTACATTCAGGAAAACGGATTCGATACCAGAGAAAATTTACAGACAACCTACGATAGCATCACATTACAGATGCACGATGCACGGCAAAAGACAAAGGACACCGAAACACAAATCAAATCTGTGAATGAGCAAATCCACTATCTGGGTCAGTATCTTTCCACAAAATCCACCTACAATGAATTTTTGAAAGCTCGCTTCAAAGGAAAATTTCGCAAGGATCACGCTGATGAAATTGAGAAGCACGAAAAAGCCGTCCAGATTCTGAAAGCACAAAATCCAGACGGCTCACTTCCGAAGATGAAAGATTTGAAGCTTGAAAAAGAACGGTTGCTTTCCTTGAAAGCGGCTCAGTACGACACCTATACCTATTATAAAGATTATCAGAAAGAATTACGAACAGCCTGCGCCAATGTTGACAACATCTTGGGGCAGCACCACATTCGAGATCACACTCAGCGAACAGAACAGACCCTTTAAGCAAAAAAGAGCCACCATACGCTACCCTTTTGTTGGGTAAGCCTATGGTGGCTCTTGCACTATTTTCAGTCTTTAAGCGTCCCTGTATTTCAAGAAACCATTCTGTAATTCCACAAAGCGATCCTGAAATATTTCTTCCAACGCCTGTTTGCAGGGAACCCTCTGCATCCGGGCAACAACAGATCACTTCCTGTTCCGTTCCATATCAGCCGACTGCTCTTGGCTACTCTTTTGCTTTTCCCGTGCCATCTGCCTGATTCGCAATTTATCAAGAACGGATTCCCGTCCGTTGATTATGCGGGGCTTAGGGAGATTGTTGGCACAGCCATCAATCATATTGTAGTTCTGTTCCGTAGTTGATTCTACGGCCCGAACATATTCCCCGTTCTCATAGAACTTCTGATAATGTTCCATCTGGTGTAGTGACGGCTTCTGGTTCATCGGCTTTTCCATCAGCGGTTGATGCAGATAATCCAGAATCTTTTTTCTGGCATCCTCATCCAACCCTTTTCGGATTTCAGTGGAAACCAGTTTTCCAGAAGCATCTACAATCACGTTCGGTGCTTTTTCCTTATAGACTTCATGCTGCATCAGAAAAAAGTGCTGGCTTTCTACTACGCATTCTTCGGTTGCCATCCACGTTCCAGCACATCCATCTATAAAAAGATTTTTCGTGTCAAGTGTAACCAGAATGCCAGAACTACTACTGCGGATAAAGCCAGCAACCACAACAAGGGAGTCCTTATCCACAAAATACGCCGTGATTTCTCCCTGTTGGTTTATGACAATCACATCACCGACACCAAATGGACGGCCACGGAAATTCTTCGGTCGATGCTCTTCCAACCGTTTCCGAATCATCTCTGGTGTGTCCGATGTAAACAACTTGGTAAAATACGCCTGCTGATAATTTTGTACGATCACCTGAAAATGATGTTCCGTCAAATACTGATATGAACGTGACCGATACGCAGCAAGTTCTGCACTTTCTTTCAGCTGATAGACCGCATACTGATTGATATTCATTTTGCCACCATATCCTGAAGATACGGTTTAAGGTCAAGTCTGGAAAATTCCATGTCCGAAATAGAGCGCATCTTTTTCATGGTCGATGCTACCAGCGAAAAAACTTCAACATCGTCCTCGACAAACGGAACAACTTCCTCGATATATCTCATGGTTTCCGTCCGTGTCGGCTGCTCAAACATTGCCATAACCATCATCTCATCTGCATTAAACTTCACCTTGCTCACAGTTCCATTTCTCCTTTCTTCTTTGCCTTCTTCGGTTTTTCCTGTTCCTGATTGGACTGCTGTTCCTGCGCCTTTTTGCGGTTCTTCAACGCTTCACGAACAGACTGCCGGGTGCTGGGGCGTTCCTCTAACTCCTTGCTTGCCTGCCGCTTTTCCAAAAGCGTTTTCATATCCGAAATTGCTTTCTGCACCAGCGGACTTTCCCGGTAATGCTGGATATGGTTGACGATTTCTGCCTGCACTTCTCCACCTACCATCAGGTCAAACATTCCCGAATAGATGCTTCCATCCTCAAGGGAAAAGCCAATGCTCTTGATTCCGTTCATCCGCTCTGTCGGAATCTTATCGTAGATTTCCAATGCCTGCTCCAATGTCAGATTGTCATGGAACTCTCCCATCACCGGAAACTCTGCACACTCTGCCACATAAAAGCTGATGTTCGCTTCCGGCGCAGGCTTCTCTGCTGCCAGCTTTTCTTTCATTGCTTCTGCCCGCTGTGTTTCTGCGCGGTATGACTGTTCCTGAAGATACGCAGTACTAATCACACCACACTCAGAAACGCTGTGTCCGTGTTCTGCCAGAACTTCTTCCATCATTTCCTGCACGGGTCTATATCCATCCACTTCGATGATACCGCCGTCCATTACCGTGAAGTCCTTATTATATAAGGTATAGTCGTAGCCATCCTCGCTGGTCTGGATGTAAAAATAGCCATCGTTGATTTCATAGGCTACCGCCACATCCTGCACTTTCAACGCTTCTGCCACCAGTGCGACCACATGGTTCTGGATGTATGGATTATCCCAGCCCGGAACTTTCTTGTAGTCCTCTACGATCGTGTCAATACCGTTCTTACACTGCACAATGTCCAGACTGCCCGGAAGTGGGTCAGGCGTTTTCTCTACGCCAAGGGCTTTCAGATGAAAATTCGGAACCTGCTGATAGCAGGACATTGCATCATCGAGATTCCCGAACTTCTCAATTTTCATCGGATTGGTCTGCAAATCTGTCACAACATAGAACTGCTGGACAAACGGTTTTTCTGGCTCCCGCTGCTGTTCAGCCGCAAGTTCTTTACGGTACATATCCACAAACCCGTTCAGCACAGTCGGGTGACTGCGCACGATCCAGTCGGTGCGGATATTGCTGCCCCGTTCTCCCTTGCAGGTGGTGTCTGCCCATTCCTTATTACTGTGTGAATAGCGTCCGTCATGGTTGTTATAATTCAGCGTGTACGCCAGAATATAGCCCATGCGCTCCATGCCAAACTGTTCAACGACGGACTTCGTAGCATCATCTGCAAGGTTCATTCCGTCGAAGTTGTCTGCAATCGCTTCTTCAATGGCGTTTCTGCACTCTTCATTGAGCTGTCTGGAAATGCGGTACAAATCCACTTCGCCATTCTCTGCTGCATAGCCGAAAGATTCGTAATAGACCGGAACGTCCGAATCATCCGTGCGGCTTTTCTCCACCACAGGAACAGCCTGTTCTTCTTTTTGGGATGCCGGATTCTTTTCTGCAAAATACTCCTTTACGGCATCTTGGAAGTCCTCGTCAAAGCCGTTCCACAAATCTTCTGCCACAAGTTTTCCCTGTTCATTGACCGCAACGCAGGCAGCTTCATCTCCGTATTCCTCGTGCTCCAGCAGGAAGAACTTTTCGCCGCCGACCTCCGTTTCGTCTACCACATACCATGTGCCAACGTGACCCTCGACCGTGATGTGGTCGGAATCGCCGTGGAGCAGACCATTGTTTTTCTCTTCCTGCTCTTTCATAAATTCCCGGACAGTCAGCAATCCACCCGTAAAGTTCAGACCTTCTTCGCCCAGTTCCAGCCGACCGTCTGCACCAAGGTCAAGTTCCTCTGCCATCAGAACAGATGCCGCATGGTTTACGATCACTGTTTTCTCCACCAGAATCGGCTGCCCCGGATCATAGTCCGACCCGCGCAGGTCATAGCGGTACAATCCATCCGGCACATCCTCATCCCGCAGTCTGCTGTTGCTGAAAAGACCGGGCTTATCAAAGATTTCAATTTCCTGCAACTGTTCATCCAGAATCGTTTCTTTCTTCAAATCCATCTTTCTTTCCTTGAAAAAATCCGGCAACTCTGCAAAGCCGATGCTGTCCACATAGCAGGCTTTGATCGACTTGCCATCGTTCAGCACCACAACATCACTGACGGAAAGCGAATGCCCGGTAAAATCCGTTGGACGCTGGATATTGAAGCGTTCGTAAATGGCTTCAAGTGTATCTTTTTCCGTAAGAGGCTCGGTATAGACCAGCTCATAGTCTGCACGGTTCACTTCCATCCCATGCCGTTTTACAAAGTCCAGATTCATAAAGCGATAGTCGTGTTCCGGGTCACGGGCAGTGATCTGGTAGATGCCAAACTGCTTTTCACTGCCGGAAAGCAGCTTCTGCTCCTTGACCAACGCATCCAGCCGGGTTATCAGCTCTGCCGCCTTTTCTGCGGACTCTCCCTCTGATTCCTCCACTGCAACTTGCAGCCATTCCCGGATCGGCTGAATATCCCCAGCCTGAATCTGTTCTTTCAGTGCTTCAACTGCCTGTTCCCGATCCTCCACGCTATCTTTATAGTGGTAGAAATCGAAGTCAAAGGCGAAATTATCAAGGTCTGCCGCCAGCTTTTCAACGGGTGTTTTTTCGCTGTTTTCCATTGCTTTCTGCTTGTCCTTTTCCAAATCTTCCTGGGCAATCTGGAAATAGTCACTTCCCCGCTCGATTTCTTCACGCCCTGTGACAAGAACCGGCCATGGACTAACGCGGATAAGATAAATCTGCTTGCCCTCATCAAACAGGCGCAGAGCCTGTTCCCGGCTTATCACCGTCAGTGCAGTGTCCGGGCGGGCATACTCATCTTCCAGATACTCTTCGTTCTTTTCCAGCAAAACTGCACTCCATGCGTCTGCCTTGATTCCGAAGATGCCATCATGCTGTTCGATCTCTTCCTGACTGGCGAAGTCTCCTGCCGTGCCATCCTGAAACAGCGGATAAATCCGTTCACCCAGCCGATGCCACTCCCGTGCGCCTTCCTTTGTCAACGGCAGAACATCATCTTTCAGATACCCATATTCGTGCATTTCCGAAAGACCGATCTTGCCATCCGGCAGACTTTCGATCTTCTCCTCTGCTTCCCACATCAGGCGATTGATTTTTTCCGTGTTTTCAGCCGCAACCGCAGCCGCCAGATTGTTGGCAAGTTCTTCCGTTGCCGCCCGGTCATCCAGCTTGTAAGCAAAGTTTACAATGAGATTTCGCTGGCTGTTGTCAAAAACGGTTTTGTCCCGTTCCTTGTCCGCAATCAGCTTTTCAGCATATTCCATCGCCGTCATGCGCTCCACACTCCTTTCTGCCACCGCCGTTTCCAGTTTTTCAAGAAAATCAGCAGCGGTCAATCGAATCGTATCCATCGAATCTTTCAATTCTTTCAGTTCCTTGCCGCTTGCCCAGCTTGCTACATACGGGAACGAGTAGTCCGAAGTATCAATGCCAAGTGCCGAGCAAACCGTAAATGCAATGCTTTCCGCTTCTGTTTCTTTGGTAAGCTGGTCTTTTTCCTCGCCGCGCTGTTTCATCTGGTCGCTGTCATGCAGCATGGCATGAGCAACCTCATGGATCATCGTCTTGATGGTCTGGCTCTCACCCATATCGGCACGAACACAGATTTCTTTGTCCATGTGGCTGTAATAACCTTTTGCGTTGCCCTCGATCTCTCCAAAACGAATTGGCACAGGAGATACCTGTTCGATTGCCTCTTTCAGCAGAGTATAATCCTTGACACGGGCAGTCAGTTCATTCACTTCCAGCGTAGGCAGCGGTTCTCCGTCTGTCTGGGCATAATCGAAAACCGTTGTTACCCGGAACCGGGGAATCACCCTCTCCACCACTTCGATTTCCGGCTCCCCGCTCTCATTCAGCACCGTAAGCCCGGTGTCCTTGTCGATTTTTTCCCTCTCTTCCCGTTCCTTTACCGGGGCAGGCGCGATGATCTGGATGCCCTTTTCACCCTTTTTCACATAGCGGTTAAACTTATTTTTCCAGGCATTGTACCCAGCCACCAACGTAGCATCTGGACGCTGCATTGCGATCAGCAGCGTATTATTGAAGCTGTAATTGTGGAATTTCGACATTGTAAGCAGGTACTTCGTATACATTTCCGAAGTAAAAATGTCCTTTACGCCCTGTTCCAACCGTTCCGTGATTTCTTTGAGCTGGTCTGCCCGCTTATCTGCCATTCATGCCCTCCTTTACAAAATCTGCCCCATCAGATTCCCTTTCGGAGATCTGACGGGGCATTCTCAGTTATAGTTCCATATCGTGACTTTTCTTTTTCTGCGGTTTCGGCTCTGCCATGCGTTCTGCCTGCTTTTCGTGAAGCTGTGCAAGGATCGACGGACGTTTTACGCTGTCTGCACTCCGCTCAATCTCACGTTTCGGCGCAGGAAGTTCGCTATCCGTTACTTCCTCATCCATGCCAAGAGCCGCATCATCCCCCTTTTCGTCCATATCCAGCAGGACATTCAATTCTGCAAGCCGTGCAGATTTTTCGTTTAATTCCGCCTCCTGCGGGAACGGACGCTGCACTTCTTCCTTTGCTTCTGCCAACTGCTGCTGTAAGGTTTCCAATCTGCGCTCCACCTGCGGCAGTGTCTTTTCGATAGATGCCAGCGCATTGAGAATACGCTGGATATTGCCAGCCGGATCACTGCCAAGTTCAATCGTATAACTGCTCTGCCGCTTGATGGTCAGCTTGAATGTCTGGGCGAACGCATCAAACCGGGAACTGATTGCAAACCCTCCCAAATCTGCGATTTGCCCCTCTGTCTTAGCGATCTTCATTGCGGCACAGGCTGCAAGAATTGCCGAGCCTGCTTCCTTGCGGTCGGTATAAACCCTGTCCTCCACCGTGATGGAGAACTTCTCCTTGTCCTGTTCCAGCAACGGCTTTGCCACTGCAAGGTCAGATTTCAGACCTGCTATGCGCCCTTTCGCTGCCGTGATTTCTGCCGGATACCGCCGTGCAATATCCGATTCCAGGCTGTAAATCTGACTGGTGTGGTTGGCCCGCATCAACTTCAGCTTGCTGACCTGAATATCCAAATCCATCTTTTCCTTGATGTAGGGATTTCCCGTTGCCAATGCTTTGATTTCTGCATAGGTCAGCGCGGTATCGTCCACATCATCGCAGGCACGAACAGGAGATTTCGAGGTCATGATCTGCGAGATGAACTTCTGTTTATTTTCCAGAATTTGCCACATATACGAATCGAACGTATTCTCTGTGACGTAACGGAAAATCTTCACTTTCTGGTTGCGGTTTCCCTGACGAAGAATGCGTCCTTCCTGCTGTTCCAGATCAGAGGGCTTCCACGGGCAGTCCAGATGATGCAGGGCGATCAGTCTGTCCTGAATGTTTGTACCAGCACCAAGTTTCGGGGTCGAACCAAGCAGGATACGCACCTGACCGGAGCGCACCTTTGCAAACAGTTCTGCCTTTTTGGTTTCGGTATTTGCCTCATGGATAAAAGCAATCTCCTCACGGGGGATTCCCTTTGCCACCAGTTTTTCCCGGACATCATCGTACACATTGAATGTTCCGTCTGCTTTCGGGGTCGATAAGTCGCAGAAAATCAACTGGGTGGATTTGTCGGGCGTGGATTCTTCCCATACCTGATAGGCATTCTCCACGCAGATGTTGACCTTACTTTCCGGCTCATCCGGCAGCAGGTCATTGATAAGCCGCTGATCCAAGGCCAGTTTTCTGCCGTCGTTCGTGATTTTGAGCATATTATCGGTTCTCGGATCGACATTTCCGTTCCGCACACGCTCTGCACGGTCGGCAAAGCTGCTCACCATTTCCTGCTGCGTTTCACTGGGTTTCAGCACCTCATTGACGTACTCTGCTTCTGGCACAGGCAGATTCAGCATATCTGCCGTCTGTACGTCTGCGGACTCCTTGAACAGTGAAATCAATTCAGGGAGATTGAAAAACCGGGCGAACCGCGTCTTTGCACGGTAGCCCGTTCCCTCTGGGGACAATTCGATTGCCGTTACGGTTTCGCCAAACGAAGCCGCCCAGCTATCGAAATGTCCGAGATGAAGTTTCTGCAAGGTGTCATACTGCAAGTAGCGCATAATGGTATACAGCTCTACCATGCTGTTCGATACAGGCGTACCTGTTGCAAAGGTCACACCCTTGCCGCCAGTGATTTCATCGAGATACTGACATTTTGCAAACATATCCGAGGACTTCTGTGCATCGGTCTGAGCAATACCAGCGATGTTCCGCATTTTTGTGTAGAGGAACATATTTTTATAAAAATGGCTCTCGTCCACAAACAGGCGGTCAACACCAAGCTGCTCAAATGTAACTACATCATCCTTGCGGCTCTGGTCGTTCAGCTTCTGAAGTTTTGCCTGCAAGGTTTTCTTTGTTTTCTCCATCTGCTTGACCGTGAAACTCTTGCCATCGTCCTCTGCCTTTGCTTCTGCAATCGCAAAGGTAATGTCCTGAATCTGCCGCTCGATCATGGATTTCTGCCGTTCCGGGGAAAGCGGAATCCGCTCAAACTGCGAATGCCCGATAATGATAGCATCATAATCGCCCGTGGCAATCCGGGAACAGAACTTCTTTCGGTTGGATGGCTCGAAATCCTTTTTCGTTGCCACCAGCACATTGGCATTCGGATACAGCCGCAGGAAGTCTGCACCCCACTGTTCCGTCAGATGGTTCGGCACAACATAAAGATTCTTCTGCGCCAGACCCAGACGGCGGCTTTCCATGCCGGCAGCGATCATCTGGAAGGTCTTGCCAGCACCCACACAATGCGCCAGCAGCGTATTATTGCCATACAGGATATGCGCCACTGCATTTTTCTGGTGCGGCATCAGGCTGATTTCCGGGGTCATGCCCACGAACTTGATGTGACTGCCATCGTATTCACGGGGACGAATCGCATTGAACCGCTCATTGTAGACCTTGCAAAGTTCCTCTCTGCGGTCTAAATCCTTGAAAATCCACTGCTTGAACGCATCCCGAATCGCTTCCTGTGCCTGCTGCGCCAGCATGGTTTCTTTTTTGTTCAGCACTCTCCTTTCTTTTCCATCCTCATAGATGGTATCGTAAATTTTGGTATCCCGGAGATTCAGCGCATCTTCCAGCAGTCGATAGCCGTTGACCCGCATTGTGCCATAGGTGTTCGTCACACGGGGATTACTCCGGTCAAGTGACTTTCCGCTGATGTTCCATGCGCCGCTGATTTCCGAATAGGTTGCCTTGATGGAACTTCCGATATAGTAACTCGGCGTTTTGAACACCCGCTCCATGAAGTCCGTAATGTACTCTGCCTTGATCCAGTTTGCACCAAGCCGCACTTCAATCTCCGAAGCATTCAAATCTTTCGGCTGTACCCGCTTGAGATACTCGACATTGACCTGATACTCCGGGTGGTTTGCGGCAAAGGTTTCTGCCGTTGCCAGCTTTTCCCGGACGTTGCCGGACAGATATTCGTCCGCCGTCACCCACGCCTGTGTGACAGGATTGCGGAAGATAACGCCCGCCAGTTCTTCGGTCACTTCCTGCTCTGTTTTTCCGCAAAGTTCAGCCATAAACGGCACATCGACCTTTGCTTTTTCTCCGATGGAGAGTGCCAGGGCTTCACTCGGCGTATCCACAGAGGTCACAGGTTCCGGCTTGCGAATGGTGCGCTTGGTAAAAATATCTGCCAGCCGCTTGAGGTTTTTATCCTCGTCCAGAATCTCAAGAGATGCCAGCAGACAATAGCTGCTATCCTGCCGGAATGCCCGTTTGTTGGCGGTGCTGTTGATCAGACCATACTGCGCTGTGAACCGCTTATACTGGTCTTTCAGCTTTCCTTGCAGCAGTTCCACTTCGGCATCCGTACCATCGTGCAACTGGCAGTCCAGCAATTTCTGTGTGGTTTCCCGCAGGGCAATCATCCCCAGCACACGCTCTGCCGTGACCGCAGGCAGGTCAACCTTGTTCATGTAGGAGTTTTCACGGTAATAAACCTGTCCATCCACGTTGGTGTAACTGAAATTCTTCACGTTCGGGTCTGCCGGGAGCGGTTCTGCGTTCTGGTCAAGTTCATCGTCCGTGATTTCCGGCTCTGTGATTTCCGCATGGATGTTCTCAACTGCTGCTTTCAACTGCTGGGCAAGGTCTGCGCCCTCGATGGGCTTGACCGTGGTTTCCTGCTTGCCGTATTGTGTACTTTCAGTCGTGATCTCACCCAGCACCATTTCAGGATGCTGCGCAAAATACTGGTTGATGGGGTATCCCTCCGGCGTTGTGCCAAGGTCTACCCACTCTGCCCGCTCCACTGCCGCCCGGTCACGCTTTTGCAGGAACAAAATGTCAGCTACAACACTTGTGTTCGCATTGCGCTGGAACGCATTGTTTGGCAGGCGAATTGCACCGACCAGATCGGCACGGTTGGCAAGATACTCTCGGACAGAGGAATCCTTTTTATCCATCGTACCGCTGGAAGTGACTACCGCCACTACGCCGCCCGGACGAACAAGGTCAAGACTTTTTGCAATAAAGTAATCATGGATGAGGAAGTTGTGGCGGTCATACCGCTTATCCGGCACTTTGTAATTGCCGAACGGCACATTACCCACCACACAATCAAAGAAACTGTCCGGGAACTGCATTGTTTCAAAGCCCTGCACGGCAATTTTGTTCTTCTGATAAAGCTGCTGTGCAATGCGTCCTGATACGTTGTCCAGCTCCACACCATACATCTTGATGTTCTCCATGCTTTCAGGCACAAGACCCATGAAGTTACCGACACCGCAGGACGGTTCCAGTACATTGCCTTTGCTCAGACCCATGTTGGAAAGGGCTTCATACATTGCCTTGATAACCGTAGGCGAAGTGTAGAAAGCATTCAGCGTGGATGCCCGCGCTTCGCTGTACTCATCTGCCGGGAGCAGAGATTTCAGTTCCGCATACTCCTTTGCCCAGTCCGCATTCTTCTCGTCGAACGCCTGCGGAATGCCGCCCCAGCCCACATACCGGGAAAGAATCTCCTGCTCCTCCGCTGTGGCCTGTCGCTGTTCTGCATCCAGTGTTTGCAACACCCGTATGGCTTCCACATTGGCTTTATACTTTGCTTTCGGCCCTCCTGCGCCGAGATCATCATCCGTAATGCGGAAGTTCATAGGCTCCTGTTTGGGCTGTGCAGGCAGTTCCGTTTCTGCTTCACTGTCCAGTGGAAGATTGTGCTTCCGCCGTGCATGGTTGACCTCTGCCGGGGTCATGGGCTGCTGTGTCAGTGGTTCCAGGGCTTCCTCTGCAGCTGCGCGGCTGATGGCATCCGTTCTGTTCTGCACATCTGCGATCAGCTGCATCTGTTCCGGCGGAAACTCAGGATTGAGCAAATCTTCCAACTCTCCGCCCGATTCTGCCACCGAATAGATTACATCCATCTGCTCCGGGGAAAAATCCTCGTAAGCCACACCAGCATTATGCAGAGCCGTAAAGACTGTGATTTCCACCGCTTCTTCCATCGGTACATCTGCCTGTTCATACACATGCCGAATGTACTCCAGTGGTTCCGTTCGGAAGATCGGATACCGGGCTTCTTTCGCAAGGGTCATGTCCTGCAAACTGACCGTTCCCTGTTCAAAGTTGACCGAATCCACACGGAACTCTCTATCTTCCAGTTCGATGGTTGTGTTAATCGGTAAGTATTCCTCTCTGCGGAAATACTTTGTCTGCGCATGGGTTCCATCTTCCTGCTGGTCGGACAGATAGACGCTCTCACCCTGCTTCCAGAGCTTCATTGCCTGCGAAGCCCACTGTTCACGCGGGAAACCAGATACCTCAACTTTGCCGAGTGCGGTTTCCTTTTCCAACAGCTTGCTGCCAAGAAGTTCTGAAACGCGCTTTGCATCCTCGCCGTAGAACTCAAAGTTACCGTGCTGTTCGTAGCCGACTAGCGCATCCGGGTAACGCTCTTTCAGTGCATTATACTCGTTGGCTTCATCCAGCGGCAGGGGCTGCAAGGTCGGCTCAACGGCCTTTTCTTTCGCTGCATACGGAACCATAATGCCGCGCACCCACTGCGGTGCGTCCTTGCTATCCTGATACAGTGCAACGGTATCCCGTCTGTCCGTAATAACATCCTGATAGGTGCGCTGGAAAATATCTTCTACCAACCAGTCTTTGAAGTTTTCCCAGTTCTGGCTTGCTTCCAGATACAGCGGAGCAGTTTTCGCATTCTGCTCTAACAGCTCGTCAATCTTGTTCCGAAGTTCCTTTTCCGCTTCGTCTGCATCCACATCGCGGTCGCGGAGATACGGATAGATTTCACTCTGCTGCACCGCATCCAGCATGGAATACAGACATTCTTTGTAAACACAGCGACTATCTTTCAATGCAGATTCCTGCCCTGCCAGAAGATAATCGTTCAGCGGATTCTTTGCCAGTTCTGCATCATACTGGTTCGGTCGAAGCACACGCGCCGCCCATGCAGGACGCTCCATATCTTTCAGATAGATCAGAGAATCCGTAACACGTTCGATTTTATAAAGGCGGTCATCTTCCAGATAGAGATAATCCCCGACATTTCTGCTGTACTTTGCCGCCTGCTTCTGGGGTTCTTCAACCACTGCGGTGGTTGAATGCTCTTTCGATTCCTGTTCCTGCGCCCAAATATCGAAAAGCGATATTTGTCCTGTCTCAGAAACAGAAATCTCAACAGCCTTTTTCTTTTCCGGGAAGATCGTGTACGTTCCCTCAACATACTGGTGCAGTTCAGCAAGCGTCTTTGATTTTTCCGTATATTCCGGGGAATCCAACGGCACGGAAAGAAGTGCTGCATCCATCTTTTCCAGAAGCTCTACCGCCTGTTCCGAATCAGCCAGCATGACGAGCAGTTTCTTTCTGGCATCCTCATTCAGCAGTTCCCGTTCAAACGGACGTTCCACTTCATCGGGCAAGTGGTAATAAAAGCCGATTACTCGATTTGCCATCTGCTCACGCTCATAATTCGGCATCCGGCTGTAATCCGCAGGCTTCAGATACAAACTCTGGTCAATGAGCCTTGCAACTCGTTCAGCCGCCTGATTCCATTTCAGCTTTACAAGTGCATCCGGCTTTCCATAGATGCCCCGTGCCAGTTCAAGACCTCTGCCGTCATAGCTGGCATGGGAATCATCGGCACGGGAAAGTGCATGACTGCTGCCGCCCACACCGTATCGGTCTTTCAGAAATGCCGCGCGTTCTGCTTTCTCCGTATGGGTAAGGAAGAAACTGTACGTTGCCAGTCTGCCATCCGAATACGGCCCGCCGCCTGCAAGAAAAGCATTGATCTCATCGTCCGTGATAAAGACTTTCTGCGTATTCCACTGAAAGCCCTCTCTTGCCTGATAGGGCTGATACGGGAGGGCGAACTTCTGAAATCGTTCCGACACCTTATCCGGGCGGTAGAACTGCATCCGCATCACACTTTTATCTTCGGCGTAGGCTTCTGCCAGTCCTAAAAGACGTTCGTTCAGGTCAGCCAGAAATTCCGGCTGGGCAAGCAGCTTTGCAAGGCGTTCTGTAAGTTCCGGGTATCCGCCGGAGAAGATGGACGTATCGGCAAAGACCATCTCTGCCACGCCCTCTGCCATATCGCGTTCCATATAGCTTAGGGCTTCTGCGTGTTCATGCAGAGCATTGCCACGGGCTGCATCCAGGACAGACTTTGGTGCGTACTCTCCCTGCTGCAGAAGCTGATGGATTCTGCAGCTGACATCTTCCCAGGACAGAAATGCTTTGTTTTTGGGGTCGTTCCGAACCGTATCTCCAACAGCGATCTGCATACCCAACTCATCGAACCAGACTGCATATTTTGTGCCGCCGATCTCAAAGCCCTTGCCGCCCTCGCCATACTCTTTTTTGACGAAAGCAGTATACTCTTCCGGGATCTGTTCGGTCATAAAGTTATAGATAAGGCGGAGCTGGCTTTTGCTTCGATTGCTTCCCGTCCGCAGGATTTCATCCACAACTTCTGCCGGAATCGTGATCTCATCGGCATACTGGGCCTGCATCGGGGCTTCGATTGCCCGAATCTGCTGTTCCACGGTCGGCAGACTGGGCAGAGAAAAAGCAGAGGCAATTTCTTCCTCTGCTTCGCTCAAATCCTGTTCGGTTGTGTCAGCGGTTAGTTGTACACCAATTCCTTCAGCACGATTTCTTCCGCCATCGCGGTCAGATTGTTCTGATGTGCCACCCATGCCATCTGTTCGGTTTCCTTGTTCGGAGCCGGATACTTCTCGTTCAGGCTCTCGATCAGTTCTTCCATCCGGTTCTCCGCCTGCTCGTCGATCTGCGCCAGATGCTGATTCAGCCTGCCGCTCATCAGCATACTCTGATACCAGTTCTTCTTGTTTTCCCTCAGATAAGTCCTGCGCAGCATCCCGTACTTCCCAATGCTCATCGGCTCGTCCTGTACGGTCAGGTTCGGAAACAGGTAGTCCCCCTTGCGGTGATAAGTCAGTTCCATACGGTTTTCCTCCTTCAGTGATGTTCGTTTCAGTTTCACGCTTTAATGCGCTAAAGTCCGTACTGGTATTATACAAGCTGTCGGCAGTTTTTGCAAGATGTTCTGTGACTTCTTTTCGGTAAATTTTCTGCATTTCCCGTCCGATGTCACGGAGAACCGCTTCACATTGTTCCGAAACAGCATTGCCCAGGAACGTCAAAACCGGAAGCTGGTTGAAATCCACAATACGGATAAAATCCTCATCTTCCAAAACTTCCAGCGGTTCCTGTTCGCAGCGTCGGGAAAGGGTATAGAAAATACTGTTGGTCATTAACTCCCGGAAACGGACACGGAGATTATCTTCATCCAGTCCTTCCAGAAAAGTGTCTGCCACCTCATATTCCAGACCATCCATCGCTTCTTCCAGATTTTCAGCGGTCAACTGCTGTGCCAGTTCCATCAGCGCAGCATTCATGCTGTCCGTCTGCGTCAGAGCATAAGTATCTGCCAGATGGTCGAGGATCATCTGCTGGTGTTCCGAATCATCAATGCGCCAGAGGATCGGCGTTCTGCCGCCCTGCACCAGATGCGTGTCCGCAATGTCGAACACATAGCGCAGCTTTGCCCGTGGGCTGGCATCGTCCAAAAGCGCAATGCCTTTTGCGCCACGGTTTACCCAGCGGTTCATTTTCTTGTTCCAGACTTCCAGCTCTGCACAGGCGGTCGCATCAGGACGCTGAGCATGGATCAGCAGAGTATCTTTGAACGAATAGCGGTACAGCCGTGCCGCCACATCCAGATAGTTCATCCAGTCTTTCGGAGAATTGCTTACCCACCGTGCGTTCTGCTGGGCAAGTTCCCGAATATCGTTAAATTTCGCCAATCGTTCCCTCCTTACTTCTTAGCTGGTGTTTTCGGAAATTCAAGACTGTACTGCGCCCTGCCATTTTCTATTGCCATAACAAGGTCTGCAGCAAAGGTCTTGTCCTTTTTGGCAGAGTAGAAGTCTTTTGCATAGGTACGTCCTTTCTTCAAAAGGTCAGTTGCCATCTTCTTTGTGAGCGTCTTTTTCATGCCGGAAAGGTATTTACTTTCTTTCCAGAGGGCAAATTTACAGTCCCGGTCAGAGCAATAGAAATTCAGCTTGCCTTCACAGACGGGCTTTCCACATACCGGGCAGTTCCCGATAGATACCTTATTATAAATAGGTGATTCCTGTACGGTCGGAATTTGCCGGAGGTCTGCCAGCATTCGTTCCAGCAATCCACCGATGCCCTGCATGAAGTCGGCGGGCTTTGTTTCGCCCCGTTCCATCCGCAGCAGTTCATTTTCCCACTCAGCGGTCATGCTTGCCGATTTCAGGTAATCCGGGATATTTGCGATTGCCGTAACCCCCTCTGCACTGGGAAGAACCTGCTTGCCTTTGCGTTCCACATAGCCGGAAGATACCAGCTTTTCCAGAATCGCTGCACGGGTCGCAGGTGTTCCCAGTCCTTTCTTTTCCGTGTCTTTTTCAAACTCCTTGTTGCCTGCGCTTTCCATTGCAGAAAGCAGGGTGTCTTCGGTAAATGCTTTCGGCGGAGATGTAAAGCCCTGCTTTTTCTCCGCGCTCACCACAGGAATCACCTCGCCCTGTTCCAGTTTCTTGGGGAATGCCATATCCTTGCTTTTTTCCTGTTCTGCAAACGGAACAGGCATTGCGGTATGTCCCGCCTGCAAGACATTTTTGTATTTTGCAGTGAATTTCCTGTCCTGACAGCATACTGTTACCAGAACATCTTCATAGATGTATGGCGGCTGTACTGCCTG
>UMFY01024560.1_pt1 | contig 23480 bp, 19 predicted proteins | sample 1965121 | NCBI WGS metagenome assembly UMFY01 (sample SAMEA4836057, study PRJEB28245) | human gut metagenome | biome: gut microbiome; material: fecal sample | place: Denmark | collected 2008
GCTCAAGGTCGAGGGTATCGGCCAGCAGGTTCGTGCCGACGGCCCCAAGCGTCATTTGGTTAAGCAGGGAACGCCCACCATGGGTGGCGTTGTCATCCTCGTCGCGATCTCGCTGACCTGTCTGCTGATGGGCAAGCTCACCACCGAGCTCGTGCTCGTGCTGCTCGCCACGCTGGCAACCGGCGTGCTGGGCCTGATCGACGACCTGACCTCCGTTACGCATGGGCGCTCGCTCGGTCTGACGCCCCATGCCAAGATGATCGGCCTAACCATTATCTGTGTCACCTTTACGGTGCTCGCCGTCAACTGGTGCGGCGTCGCCCCCGAGATTCGTTTTCCCGGCGGCCTGACGATTGACCTCGGTGTTCTTTCGACCACCATCTGCGGCCTTTCGTTCCCGTGGCTCTACATTGTCTTTTGCTGGCTGATGATCGCCGGTCTTTCCAATGCCGTGAACCTGACCGATGGCCTTGATGGTCTTGCTGGCGGCACCTCTATGATTGCCATGCTCGCCATGGCTGCCATGGCGTTTTTGCACGGAGACGTGAACCTGTCCATCTTCTGCACCGCGTGTGCCGGTGCCTGCTTGGGCTTTCTGTGGTTCAACTGCTATCCGGCGAGCATCTTTATGGGCGATACCGGCTCGCTTGCCCTGGGCGCCGCGTTTGCCTGCACGTCCATCATGACCAACACCGAGGTCGTCTCCCTCATCATCGGCGGCCTGTTTATCGTTGAGACCCTGTCGGTCATGATTCAGGTTGTCTACTTCCACTTTACGCACAAGCGCGTCTTCCTTATGGCGCCCATCCATCATCATTTCGAAAAGAAGGGCTGGGCCGAGACCAAGGTTGTCATCCGTTTTTGGATTGTCGCTGCGGCCTTTGGTGCCGTTGGCCTTGCTCTGTTCTTCCAGTTGGGATAGTGGTCTTTCATGCCTCTTGCTGATGTCTTTAGCCTGCTCGTTTTGGGTCAGGGCAAATCCGGTCTCGATGTCGCCCGCTGGGCGCTGGCGCATCCCGAGCGCGTAAGCGCCGTTACCGTGTATGGCGGCGGCACCTCTGAGCCCAATGACGCCACGCGTGCACTCGAGGCTGCTGGTGCGTCGTTTGTCTATGGGACCGAACAGGTCGAGGGCGCCTATGACGTATGCGTGACGTGCCCGGGCATCTCGGAGTTCTCGGGCTTCTTTAAGGCCGGGCGCGAGCATGCCGCCCAGATTATGGGTGAGCCCGAGTTTGCCTATCGCCTGTCGCCCGATAACTGGATTGCCATCACGGGCACCAACGGCAAGACGACCACCACGTCGCTGACTGATTATCTGCTCAAGGCTGCCGGCGAGGCCAGCGTGGCTGTCGGCAACATCGGCGAGCCGCCGGTCAACGAGATTGACGGCCGAGCCCGCAACGAGTGGTTTGTGGCTGAGCTCTCGAGCTATCAGATTGCTACGACCACCGAGCTCCACCCTCGCGTGGCGGTGCTGCTCAACATCACTCCCGACCACTTGGGCTGGCATAAGAGCCATAAGAACTATGCGCTTGCCAAGATCAAGCTGTTTGACAATATGGTCGATGACGATCTGGTGGTTGTCGACGTCGAAGACGCCGGCATTCACGAGTTCGATGAGTACATCTACACGCCGGGTCGTCGCATCTGCAAGGTTGCCTTTGACGAGCCTGAGGGCGAGGATGCCGCCTTTGTGCGCGATGGCAAGATGATCGTGCGTCTAAAGGGTGTCGAGACCCCGCTCATCGCTATATCCGAGCTTAAGATCTCGGGCCATCACAATGTTATCAATGCCCTGTGCGCTGCCACGGCTGCCTTGGCGGTCGGTGCCGATGTCGACGGTGTCTGCCGCGGTCTTGCCTCGTTCCAGCCGCTCGAGCACCGCGTGGAGCCGTGTGGCGAGATTGACGGCGTGCGCTACGTCAACGATTCCAAGGCGACCAACACCGATGCGGTCGAGAAGGCACTGACGGCATTTCCCGATGACGACGTGATCTTGCTGCTCGGCGGCCACGATAAGGGCACGCCGCTCACGGACTTCGCGCGCGTCGTTATGGACAACGTGCGCTCGGTCGTCTGCTTTGGCGATGCGCGCGAGCGCTTCACCGCTGCTATGGACGAGGCTGATGTCGATGGCGATGTGGATATCGCCCAGGCGGATGACCTGCGCGACGCCGTGGACGTTGCCCGTTCGCTTTCGAGCCGTGGCGATGTGATCTTACTTTCTCCTGCCTGCTCTTCGTTCGATGAGTTCTCGGGCTATGAGGAGCGCGGCCGCGTGTTTAAGGACTATGTGGCTCAGCTTGCCGCTGCGGCGAAATCGCAAATGGAATAGGGGTTGCCGGTGAGAGAGGAGAGCCCCCGACAAGGTATGAGGAGGCCCGACTCGGACCGTGCTTCCTCACGTCGCACCACACCGCGCTCCAGCCGCGGCGGGCAGTCATTTAGCGAACGCTATATTGCCGGCGTTCCCGCCCGTATCATGCGCCCCCGTTTGATATTCATGGCCTGCTTGTTTACCTTGGTATGCTTTGGCCTGCTGATGGTGTACTCGGCGTCTTCGGTCGAGGCGCTGCACGAGAATGGCTCGGCGACGTTTTTTCTGGGTCGACAGGCCGCGTTTGCCGTGGTCGGTGTTCTGGCGCTGATTGCCATCGTGCGCGTTTTGCCGGACAGCTGGTTTGGGGAGGATGTGCTCAGGATCTTCCTTATCGGCATGATAGGGCTACTGCTTCTGGTGTTCTTGGTGGGCAGCGGCAGCCGTGGCGCCACGCGCTGGCTCAACATCGCCGGTATTCAGTTCCAGCCTTCCGAGTTTTTAAAGCCATTTGCCATTGCGTATTCGGCCATCATGCTTGATCGCTTCTTTTCGCCCGGTGGCGACATCAACGAATTCCTTCGCAAGATGGGCATCTACCTGGGCATTTCGCTCTTTCTGATCTTTATCCAGCCCGATTTCGGTACTGTCCTGATCATCCTGTTGACCCTCATGTGCATGGCGTTGTTTGCGGGTCTCGACCCCAGATTTATCATCGGCGTGCTAATCTTCGGCATTCTCGTGATCGTGATTGCACTTGTCGCAGAGCCGTACCGTATGGTGCGTATTCAGGTTGCCTTGAACCCTTGGGCCGACGAGTATGGTGACGGCTATCAGGCCACGCTTGCCATCATGGCCTTTGCCTCGGGCGGTCTGTTCGGCCGTGGCATCGGCAACTCAACCATGAAGTACTCGTATCTGCCCGAGGCGCACAACGACTACATCCTGGCCATCATTGGCGAGGAAGTCGGTTTTGTCGGAACCGTGCTGTTCTTCTTGGTGTTTGCGATGCTGATCTACTCGGCGTTTCGCATTGCCGAGCAGGCGACCGATCGTCGGGGCGCGCTTATGGCGTCTGGCTCCGCGGTCATTCTCGCGGTGCAGTTTTTGATTAACGCGTTGGGCATTCTCAACGTGTTTCCCATGACGGGCAAACCGTTGCCGTTTATTAGCTACGGCGGTTCGTCGATTATTGTGTCGCTCATGCTTGCCGGGTTGATCCTGCGCGTTTCGTACGAGAGCGCCCGTCGCGATGAGTACGACCGTCGCCGCGAGAGCTTTGCCGTTATGGATGAGAGTACCGCCGGCGTACCCCACGTGCGCGGCGAGCGATCTTCGCGTAACGGTTTTACCGTCCTGGATGGCTCTGCGACCGAGCCGGCAGCCCGTCCGCGTCAGCGAACGGCGCCGCAAGGTCGTCCTCAGCGCCCCACTCCTCGCAACGCGGGCGGCGGATATAATCGAATCGATTTGAACTCGGACCCGTCGGCGCGTCTGCGCACCGACGATCAGGGACCGCGTGTACGAAGGGACTACCATGACCGATAAGATGACCGTTGCTATTGCAGCCGGCGGCACGGCAGGACACATCAACCCCGCGCTCGCCTTGGCCGAAGAGCTGCGTGACCGTGGCCACCACGTTGTGTTCGTGGGCCAGTCGCGCAAGCTCGAGGGTCGTCTGGTCCCCGAGGCTGGGTTTGATTTTGTGCCCATTACGGTCACGGGCTTCGACCGCTCCCGCCCTTGGACGGCGCTGACCTCGCTGTGGCGTGTCAACAAGGCCAAGCGTGCGCTCGCCAGTCATTTCTCAAAGGTCGGTAAGCCCGATGCCGCCATCGGTTTTGGTGCCTATGTCGAGGTTCCGCTGCTGGGGTGGTGCAAGGGCGCAGGCGTCCCGTATCTGCTGCATGAGCAGAACTCTGTTCCGGGCCTGGCCAACAAGATGATGAACTCCCATGCCGCCCGCGTGTGCATCTCGGTGCCGGCAGCGCGCTCGGTCTTTGAGCGCGAAGGTGACCCCGGCCACGTGCTCATGACCGGCAACCCCGTACGTCGCTCGGTGATCGAGGGCGATCGCGCTCGCGGCCGCAAGGCACTTAGCGTTCCCGAGGACGCTATGCTGCTGCTCGTCTTTGGCGGTTCACTTGGCGCCCAGCACCTCAACGAGCGCGTGGCTTCGCTCAAAAACGAGCTGCTTTCGCGCAAGAACCTCTATGTGTTGCATTCGACGGGTGCCGACGGCTTTGAGGAGACCGAGCGCGCTTTGGCGCTGACGCCTGAGGAGGCGAGGCGTTACCGCGTCCAGCCTTACATCGACAACATGGGCGATATGCTGGCTGCTGCCGATTTGGTGCTCTCGCGTTCGGGCGCATCGAGCGTGGCCGAGATCGCGGCGCTCGCCGTGCCTTCGGTGCTCGTGCCGTATCCGCATGCGACGGCCGACCACCAAACCACCAATGCCCGTTATCTGGTCGACGCCGGGGCCGGCGTGCTCTGCGCCGATGCCGATATCGACGGTTCTGCCTTTGCCGATGAACTGCTGCACCTGGTCGATGACGCGGCGGCGCGCGACGCCATGCGTCAGGCGGCGCGTGGTCTGGCTCAGGATAGGGCCGCCGCTCTTCTGGCGGATGCGGTAGAGGGTTTGCGTTAGTTAGACGGGATATCGTCGGTCGTCCTCGCGCTGATGCGGTAGGTGCGGTACAGTTAACGGGTTACAGGCAGTGTTTACGCAAGGAGTACACGAGCACATGGCTGATTCCCAGACTGCAACCTCCGCGCCCGAGTTTAAGAGCGCCCACTTTATCGGTATCGGCGGCGCCGGCATGAGCGGCATCGCCCTCGTTCTGCACGAGCGCGGTTATGCCGTTACCGGCTCCGACCTTAAGACGTCACGTTATATCCGCCAGCTTACCCGCGCTGGTGTGAAGGTGCATGTGGGCCATGAGGCCGCCACGATTGACGAGGTCAAGCCCGACGTGGTTGTTGTCTCCACCGCTATTCCGGAGTCCAACCCTGAACTCGTGCGCGCTCGCGAGCTTGGTATTCCCGTGTGGCCCCGTGCCAAGATGCTCTCTGCTTTGGGCCACGGCTACACCACCGTCGCTGTTGCCGGCACGCATGGCAAGACCACCACGTCTTCGATGTGCGCCACCATGCTCGACCGCATGGGTCTGGATCCGAGCTTCCTGATCGGTGGCATCGTAGAGGGCTATGACACGAACGGCAAGAACGGCTCGGGCGACTACTTTGTCGCCGAGGCCGACGAGTCCGACAGCTCCTTCCTGTTCCTGAACCCCAACGTGGTCATTGTGACCAACGTCGAGGCCGATCACCTTGATCACTACTCGGGTATCGAGGAGATCGAGGCAACTTTCGCCAAATTCATGAGCCTGGTGGGCGAGGACGGCACCGTCATCGTCTGCGGTGAGGACCCGCATCTGGTCGAGCTCGCCAAGTCGACGGGCCGTCACGTGCTTTCCTACGGCTTTGCCGAGAGCAACGACATCGTCTGCATGCACCCGGATGTCAAGGGCATCCAGAGTGACTTTATCGTTCGCTTTGAGGACGGAACCGAGCATGCCGTGGAGATCAAGAGCAATCCCGGTCGCCACAACATGCTCAACGCTACGGCGGTGCTTACCGTCGCCCATGTCCTGGGCCTTGACATCGACGCGGCCGCCAAGGCGCTCTCGAGCTTTGAGGGCGTCCGCCGTCGCTTTACTCACGTGGGCGATATCGATGGCATCACCGTGGTCGATGATTACGGCCATCACCCCACCGAGATCAAGGCGACGCTTGCTGCCGCTTCGTCGCTGGGCTACAAGCATGTCGACGTCGTGTTCCAGCCGCACCGCTATTCGCGCCTGCAAGCCCTGTGCGACGACTTTGCCGATGCATTTGCCAATGCCGATAAACTGCTGCTGATTGATGTGTTCTCGGCTGGCGAGATGCCCATTCCGGGTGTCACCTCTAAGATGCTCGCCGATACCGTGCGCGCCAAGCATCCTGGCAAGGAGGTCGTGTACTGCTCCAGCCGTCTTGAGCTCAATCAGGAGCTCGAGCAGATGGTGGGCGAGGGTGACCTGCTGCTCACTATGGGTGCCGGTGACGTTACGACCGTCGGTCCCGAGTTCATTGAGTATCTGACTGCCAAGAAAGACGCTTAAGTCTAATGGGTCTGTTTAACGCCGTCATGGCGCTCTCGGGCATGATCGACACGGATGTGATCGAGGACGAGCGCCTTGCGCGTCATACGAGCTATCGTATCGGCGGCAAGGCCGACCTCTTTGTGACGTGCCATAGCTATCATGCCCTTCGCCGCGCCGTGGCGGTGCTCGATCGCGAGCAGGTGCCGTGGGTCATCATCGGCAAGGGCTCCAATCTGCTGGTTGCCGATGGCGGTTATCGCGGTGCCGTCATTTCGCTCGGACGTGAGTTTCAGCGCACGGTTGTTGCCGATGACGGTTGTACGCTGACGGTCGGTGCGGGCGTGATGTTTGCGCGCCTGGTCAACGATGCCCTGTCGCGTAGCCTCTCGGGCCTTGAGTTTGCCGTTGGCATTCCTGGTTCGGTCGGCGGTGCGATATCTATGAATGCAGGCACACGGACCGAGTGGATTGGCTCGCTGGTTGAGGATGTCGTAACGTTTGACCCGGCATCCGGTATCAAGCATTATGCGGGGTCCGAGATCACTTGGGGCTACCGCGAATGTAGCCTTCCCCGCAATGAGATCATCCTCGAGTGCGTGCTCAAGCTTAAATCGGCGCCCAAGGCCGACATCCGCGAGCGCATGGAACGGTACCTGACGAGGCGTAAGCGTACGCAGCCCATGGGTCGCGCATCCTGCGGGTCGGTCTTTCGCAATCCGCCCGATGCGAGCGTGGGCAAGCTTATCGAGGATTGTGGATTAAAGGGTTTTTCGATTGGCGGCGCGGAAGTTTCGCCCGTTCACGCTAATTTTATCGTTAATAACGGAACTGCCTCGGCCGATGACGTTGCCGCGGTTATCAGACATGTGCACGGAAAGGTGAGGGAGGCGTATGGCATCGAGCTCAGACCGGAAGTTAAATTCCTCGGCTTCTAGAGCATCGAAACCCACCTTCCGCCGCGCCGGAGGGCGTTCCGGCGCGCCTGCCAAACCTCAACGCAATGCCGTCGCGCACTCTAAGTCTGTCGGGCATGCTCGACAGACCGGTCGTCCGGTCGTCGGCTCGCAGCTCGGTAATCGTCCGGCCGTAAAAAAGTCCTCGCGTCCCTCAGTGACGTCAAAGCCTGTTATGGGCGCCAAGCCTGCCCGCCCCATGGCAACTCCTAAGCCTTCGACGGGAACTAAAGCGGCGCGTCCAGGTCGCACACTGGGCGCATCGAAACCGCGCTCGCTGACATCGGTGCCGGCTACCGCCAAGAAGCCTTCGGGTAAAAAAGGCGTAAACCCGTTGTCTTCACTTGGGGCGATGGTAAATAAAACATCAGACGCCGCTTCTGTCGTTACAGGCAAAGGCAAAATCGTGGGCGGCGTTCTGGCCGCCTTGGCCGTGCTCGTCGTCGTTGCCATCGTGGTGATCAACTCTGGATTGTTTACCGCCACTGATATTCAGATTCAAGGCAGCGAGCATGTGACGAAGCACGATGCTATCCAGCTGATCGATTTGCCCGAGGGAACGTCGCTTTTCAACGTCGATCCCGACCAGATTACCGAGGACCTCAAGCAGAACCCGTGGGTCTCGGGCGTGGATGTCCAGCGTCAGTTCCCGCATACGCTCATCATCACGCCTATGGAGCGCAAGGTCATCGCAATTGCCTATATCAGCTCCGATGACCTTGCCTGGGCCATCGGGGATGATGACACCTGGATCGCCCCGCTGTCGACGTCGGTCGAAGTGGACGACCAGGGCAACGTCATCACGACAGGGCAGGGCTCAAATACCTTGACCGGAATCGATGCCGCACTGGCGCTCGCTAAGCACTACGGCGCGGTGTTGTTGACTGATGTCTCGGCAGATGTCGCTCCGGTTTCCGGCCAGGCGGTGAACTCCAAAGCCGTTAAGGCCGGCCTGGATTATGTGCGTGGTTTTTCGAGCGAGTTCTTGGGACAAGTCAAGGATATTTCCACGCCTTCGGTCGAAGCCATCTCGGCAAACCTCAATAACGGCATTGAGGTGTCGCTGGGCGATTCGGACGATATCGCCAAGAAGGAACGCGTGGTCACCAAGTTGCTTTCGCAGGTAGAGGGCGTAACGTATATCAATGTGCGCTCTCCGGGCAACTACACATTTAGGAATGCTCCGACCTCGTAGCGCTGATTGATGCTTTGTTGAGGGGCCATACCACGCCGTTTATCTGGTTTGTTTGGTTTTCACGGTCAATTATTTGACTGATACGTTCATAATGTGCAAACATAATACGGTTTACCTTTGCATTTACTTTCAACCTGAAGGTTAATGTGCGCAGGGGTCGACCCATGCTATGGCTATAACCTTTGTTCGGAGGACCGACATGCACGAGACAGAGATCAACAACTACCTTGCCGTCATTAAGGTGGTCGGCGTCGGCGGCGGCGGTACCAACGCGGTCAATCGAATGATCGAAGAGGGCATCCGCGGCGTCGAGTTTGTTGCCATCAACACCGATGCTCAGGCACTCGCGATCTCTGATGCCGATATCAAGGTGCACATCGGCACCGACCTTACCCGCGGCCTGGGCGCCGGCGCCAACCCCGAGGTTGGCCGCAAGGCTGCCGATGAGTCCCGTGACGACATTGCCGAGGCGCTCGCTGGCGCCGACATGGTGTTCATCACCTGCGGCGAGGGCGGTGGCACCGGTACCGGCGCTGCTCCCATCGTTGCCGATATCGCGATGAACGAGGTCGGTGCACTGACCGTCGCCGTCGTGACCAAGCCCTTCACCTTCGAGGGCCGCAAGCGCAAGAAGAGCGCCGAGGAGGGCATTAAGACCCTCTCCGATTGCGTCGACACCATGATCGTCATCCCTAACGATAAGCTGCTCGACATCGCCGAGAAGAAGACCACCATGCTCGAGGCCTTCGCGATTGCCGATGGCGTCCTTTCCCAGGGCACCCAGGGCATCACCGACCTCATCACCGTCCCCGGTATCATCAACCTGGACTTCGCCGATGTTAAGACCATCATGAAGCAGGCCGGTACCGCCATGATGGGTATCGGTACCTCTTCTGGGGATACCCGTGCCGTCGACGCAGCCCAGCAGGCCATCTCCAGCCCGCTGCTCGAGAGCTCCATCGATGGTGCCACACGCGTGCTGCTCTCCATCGCCGGTTCCAAGGACCTGGGCATCCAGGAGATCAGCGACGCCGCCGACGTTGTCGCCAACGCCGTCGACCCCGAGGCCAACATCATCTTCGGTACCGTTGTCGACGAGTCCCTGGGCGATCAGGTGCGTATCACCGTCATCGCTACGGGCTTCTCCGACTCCAACGTCAACCGTCAGGACGAGCTCTTTGCCGCTCAGCAGTCTCAGAGCAAGGCAGCTGCCTCCGCTGAGCCGCAGCGCACCGCTCCGGCCACCAGTCCGGCTCAGGCCGCTCCGACCCGCAACGTCGGTGGCACCGAGCTTCCTAACTTCGGCAACGATCAGTTCGAGCTTCCCGACTTCCTGAAGCGCGGCAGCTTCTAAGTCGTTCTTTGCATTGTTGTGCACAGGGGCGTGTTCGTATGGACGCGCCCTTTTTATTTCGACTTTGTAAACTAGAACCTCCAATCTCCTTACGTTCCCTTTACGATTGCCTCCAGCGCAGCAGGTATCCTTTTAGAGAAGTATGACAGCCGTATAAACGCGGGCTGTAGCGGCGATGCCGCGGTACTTGTGTTATTAGGAGGCTTTAGTATGGCAGCACGTGCGGACAAAGTTTCGCGTGTCGACCATGATGGAGTTACGTTGGTGGAGGGCGCGACATCCGATGTTCGCTTTGTCTTCACCGAGCGCGCCGGTGGCGTTTCCGAAGATGCGTACTCCTCACTCAACTTGGGCTCGCATGTTGGCGATGATCCCTTTGCTGTTCAAGAAAATCGTCGCCGCGCACTCGAGGCTATGGGTGCCGCCGAGTGCGGGCACAACCTGCTCGTTCCCAATCAGGTCCATGGTGACCATATCGTTGCGGTGACCTCGAACGGCGCCGATGACCTTGAGGACGTCCGCGAGCAGATTGCCGAGGGCTGCGATGCCATCGTCTGTACGGAGCATAACGTGCCCGTGCTGCTCTGCTTTGCCGACTGCGTTCCCGTGGTGCTGGTGGCCCCTGGCGGATTTGCCGTGGTGCACTCCGGTTGGAAGGGCACGATTGCACGTATTTCTGCCAAGGCGTGCCAGGCGCTTTGCGATGCTGCCGGCTGCGATGCGAGCGACGTTTCCGCCTATATCGGCCCCCATATCTTGGGTGACGAATATGAGGTATCCCAGGAACTCATGGATCGCTTTGCCGCCGAGTTCTCGTGCATCGATGCGAGCACCTCTCGCATGCTCGATCTTTCCGCTGCCATTTGCGAGGCGCTGGTAGATGTCGGTGTCGACGCGGATAATATCGTGGATACTCAGCTTTCGACTGTGCGTCAGAACGACCGCTTTTATTCCTACCGTAACGAGAACGGCGCTTGTGGGCGCCATGCTGCGATCGGCGTGATGCTATGAGAAAGATCGTATCGGTCCTGAGCGCCGCTGTGCTTACGCTTACGCTGTGCGCCTGTTCTTCGGGATCTTCTACCTCTTCCATTACCGTCGCCGGCTCCACGACCTGCCTTCCTATCGCCGAGATTGCGGCCGAGGGCTTTAAGGAGGAGACCGGCATCGATGTGCTCGTCTCCGGTCTGGGTTCTTCCGCTGGCATCGAGGCCGTCAGCGCCGGCACGGCCGATATTGCCAGCTCCTCCCGTGGACTCAATGCCGACGAACAGGATCTGGGCCTGACCCCCATCGTCATTGCCCACGACGGTATTGCGGTCATCGTGAACGACGACAACCCGGTCGATAACCTCTCGACCGAGCAGCTCCGCGATATTTACGCCGGCAAGATCACCAACTGGAAAGAAGTCGGTGGCGAGGACCTGAAGATCCAGGTTATCAATCGCGACGAGGCGTCCGGTACGCGCGAGGCCTTTCGTACCATCGTGATGGACGGCACGCCGTTCGATCGCCGTTCGGCTGTTCTTTCGGGTACGGGCCAGGTACGCGATGTCGTGTCCCGCTCGCGTGGCGCTATTGGCTACATTTCGCTGGGCTTCGTCGATAGCCTCAACGCCAAGACCTCGGTCAAGGCCGTCTCGGTCAATCATGTTGAGGCGTCCGAGAAGACGGTCGCGAGCGGCGGCTATCCCATCTCGCGCGACCTTTACTTCTTTGTGAAGGGCGAGCCTTCGCAGCAGGCGCAGGATTACATCGACTACGTGACGTCCGAAAAGATGGACAAGCAGATTCGCGAGGCGGGCTTTATTCCCGTCACCAACGACGAGAAGGGGAGTGAGTAGCATGGAAGCACAGGAAAACTCCCAGGCTGAGCAGAATGCTCAGGCGCCCAAGAAGCGCGAGCTGGCGCTCGTATCGCGCAGTACCTATATCAAGGAGAAAGCGCTGCAGTGGATCTTCTTTGCCTGCGCGTTCTTGGCGGTCGTTACCGTCATCCTGATTTTTGTCTTTACCACGTACTCGGCGCTTCCCGTCTTTACCGACATCGGTCTGGCGGACTTCTTTAGCTTTACGTGGGCGCCTTCCGAGGGCCACTACGGCATCTTGTCGCTGCTTGCCGGCTCGGGTCTGGTGACCGTCGGTGCGCTCGCCATGGGCGTGCCGCTGGGCGTGGGTACGGCCGTTTACCTGGTCGAGATTGCCAGCAAGCGCGTGCGCAAGCTCATTAGCCCTGCCGTCGACCTGCTGGCCGGTATCCCTTCTATCATCTACGGCTTCTTTGGCATGATCATCATCCGCCCGTTTATCGCACAGCTGACCGGCGGCCTTGGTTTTGGTGCGCTGACGGCGTGGTTCGTGCTTGCCATCATGATCGTCCCTACCATCACCACGCTTACCATCGATGCTCTCAATTCCATTCCCATGGGTATTCGTGAGGCATCGTATGCCATGGGCGCTACCAAGTGGCAGACCATCTATAAGGTCGTGTTACCTGCCGCCAAGCTGGGTATCGTGGATGCCATCGTGCTGGGTATGGGCCGTGCCATCGGCGAGACCATGGCCGTGCTCATGGTCGTGGGTAACGCCCCGGTTATTCCCGACAGCATTGCGAGCCCCATCTCGACGCTCACGAGCCAGATTGCGCTCGACATGAGCTATTCCTCGGGTTTGCACCGCTCGGCGCTGTTCGGCATGGGCGTGGTCCTGTTTGTCATCTCCGCCACGCTGGTGGGCATCGTCCGTCTTATTTCCAAGAAGAAGAGGGGGTAGGCTATGTCCGATTCCGTTGACACGACGGTCGATACGACCTCGTCGCGCGAGCGCATCAAGCGTGCCCTTTCCCACGGCAAAAAGGGCCGCATCAACAAGGACCTGTCCAACAAGATCATGCTCGGTGTGTTTCGTGCCGCTGCCTACATCACCACGCTGGTGCTGGTCGCCATCATCGCCTACGTGGTCATCAACGGCCTGCCGCATATCTCGCTCGACTTTATCTTCGGTTGGCCCCAGGGCGTCAACGCCGAGGGCGGAATTTGGCCCACGATCGTCTCGACCGTCTACGTGACGGCGCTCGCCATGCTTATCTGCACGCCGATCGCTGTGCTGGCAGCCGTCTATCTGGCCGAGTACGCCAAGCAGGGCAAGGTCGTCGAGCTCATCCGCTACGCTGCTGACGCTTTGGCCTCGGTGCCCTCCATCGTTATGGGCCTGTTTGGCTACGCCTTGTTTGTCGAGGCCATGGGCTTGGGCCTTTCGATGGTCTCTGCCGCTCTGGCACTCGCGCTCTTGATGCTTCCCATCGTCATGCGCACCACCGAAGAGGCCATTCGCGCCGTTCCACGCTATATCCGTTGGGGCGCGTACGGCCTGGGCGCCACCAAGTGGCAGGTTGTCTCCAAGATCGTACTTCCTTCTGCCTTTGGCCGTATTGCCACGGGCATCGTCCTCGCCATCGGCCGTGCCATTGGCGAGACCGCGGTGGTGCTCTACACCATGGGCCAGGCCATCAATCTACCTATTTCGCCGCTCGATTCCGGCCGCCCCATGACGGTTCACCTGTACCTGCTTGCCAACGACGGCATCAACATGAACGCAGCCTACGGCACTGCGCTCTTGCTGATGGTGATCATTTTGGCCTTCAACCTGTTTGCGCGCTTCCTGTCGCGCAAACGTCGCTAGTTAAGGAGTCCCATGTCCGTTTATCAGTCCGCTCCCACGCTGGAGCAAGCGGCCATTACGGCCAAGGATTTCAACTTTTGGTACGGTGACTTTCATGCGCTGACGGGGCTTGACCTCAACATCGCTAAAAACGCCATCACCTCCTTCATTGGCCCTTCGGGCTGCGGCAAGTCGACGTTTTTGCGCTGCATCAACCGCATGAACGACCTGATCGAGGGTACGCGCGTCGAGGGCACCATGACGCTCGACGGCAATGATATCTATGCCGAGGGCGTCGACCCGGTCGACCTCCGTCGTCGCGTGGGCATGATCTTTCAGCAGCCCAACCCGTTTCCCAAATCCATTTACGAGAATGTCGCCTTTGGCCCTCGTCTGCAGGGCGTGACTAGCAAAAGCGACCTCGATGACATCGTGGAAGAATCGCTCAAACGCGCCAACCTCTGGAAAGAGGTATCCAATCAGCTCAACAAGGATGGTTTGGCGCTCTCGGGCGGTCAGCAGCAGCGTCTGTGCATCGCGCGCGTGCTTGCGGTGCAACCCGATGTCCTCCTGATGGACGAGCCCTGCTCCGCCATCGACCCCACGTCCGTCTCTAAGGTCGAGGATCTGATGGCCGAGCTGGCGCCCGAGATGACGATCATCATCGTCACGCATTCAATGCAGCAGGCAGCTCGTATTAGCGACTACACCGCATTCTTCTTGCAGGAAGTTGCCGGCGAGCCCGCCACGCTCATCGAGTATGGTCAAACCGACGCGATCTTCACCAGTCCGGTGGACTCGCGGACGGAAGACTATATCACCGGCCGCTTTGGCTGATCGGTGCGACTAGTCCCAAGCTGATCGGACCTGGTCCGGTGTGTATTCACTGTGCGGGCGGCATGACCGCACCCAACTGATTGGAGTGAACCATGCGTAAACTGTTTTCCCGTCAGCTCATCGAGGCCCGCCACGAGATGCTGAGCATCTACGAGGCCGTCGATCTGGCCCTCCACGATGCCGTGAAGGCCTATGTGACCGACGACCGCAAGCTCGCCACCAAGACCAAGAAGCGCACGCTTTCGATTGACGCGCGCTGCGCCAACCTGGAGGCCGTCTGCTACAACCTGATCGCCACGCAGTCGCCGGTCGCCTCCGACTTCCGCTTGCTGCAGACGATTATCTACGTCGACTTTAACCTGCAGCGCATGACCGATAAGGTTCGCCAAATCTGCCGCGCCACGCGTCACATGGTCAAGGCCGACATCTCGCTGCCCAAGGAGCTTGTCGGTACGGTCGAGGCCGAGGCTGAGGCCGTCTACCAGGTGCTGGGCTCTTCGCTTTCTGCGCTCGTCACCAATGACATGTCCATCATCTGCAACCTTGCCGTCGAGGACGAGCCAGTGCGCGCCGCCTATGAGAAGTTCTTCCGCACCTTTAACCGTATGGATACGGGCGACTTTATGGACGATGACAGCAACTATGACGACCTGCGCCGCGCCATCATGGTTTCGCGCTACCTCGATCGCATCGCCTCGATTTCCATCGATGCCGCCTGCCGTCTGACCTTCCTGCTGACTGGTCAGCGCATGAATGCCGGCGATATCGCCCGCACTGATGAGGATGAGCTCGAGAGCATGCGCGTGCCTTCGGGCGAGGGCGTTATCATGAGGCCCGCCGTCGACGCGCACTACGTTGCCAAGGTGCCCGCTAACGAGGTCAGCGAGGGTCTTCGCTACCTGCTCGATCATCTTGAGGATGAGGACGATGGCGAGGACGACGAGGAGTAAGTAACCCCGTTCGTCGAAAGATTGTAAATACCTAAGTGAGCGCGGCCTTGCACATGCGGGGCCGCGCTCTTGCGTTAGCATGGGACTACTTGTTTGGCTGTCAGCGGAGGCGATTAGCAATGGATAACTATTTGGACTTGATGCGCGCTCGCCGCGAGCAGATTCTGGAACGTTTTTATGCGGCGCTCGATCGCGCGGGCCGTCCCCACGACGCCGCGCGCCTCATTGCCGTGTCCAAGACCGTTGGTGTCGATGAGACCGTTGCCGCCATCCAGGCGGGGTATCGCCATTTTGCCGAGAATCGCCCGCAGGAGCTGGTTCGCAAGCTCACGGGTCTGGCGGGGCATCCGGAGCTGCCCGAGGTGCGCTTCGATATGATCGGCAACCTGCAGACCAATAAGATCAATGCGGTGCTGGGCTCAGCCGAGCTGATTCACTCGGTGGGTTCGCTGCATCTGGCGCAGGCGATCTCGAGCCGTGCTGTCCGCAAGATTGAGGCAGACGAACTCGCCGGCCCCCAGCGTGTGCTCATTGAGGTCAATGTGAGTGGTGAGGAGTCGAAGGGAGGCTTTTCGCCCGATGAGATTCGCGCCGCCGCGGGTGAGCTTGCGGAACTTGAGGGAATTTGCGTGCAGGGGCTTATGACTATGGCGCCCCGGGGGAATAAGGATGTGGCACGCCGCACCTTTGCGGGGCTTCGTGAGCTGAGGGATGAGCTGGAGGCAGCGCATCCCGATTTGAACCTGCCTGAGCTTTCCTGCGGCATGAGCGAGGACTTTGAGCCTGCCCTTGAGGAGGGCTCTACGCTCGTTCGCCTGGGCAGGGTAGTATTTAGCCCGGAGTTTGCAGTAAAATAAGGCTCTGAAGTGCGCACTGATTATCGGGGCGCCTGCACTAAACCGCGAGAGGACACAACCATGGGCTTCCTTGACGAGATTAAAAATAAGATGCACCTGGGCGGCCAGCAGGGTTACGACCAGGGTTATGGCCAGGACGACGACTACGGCTACGATGACGGCTATGACGATGGTTATCAGGGCAACGGCTACAGCGGTGCTTCGGGCGAGGGCTTCTACACCCAAGACGAGCCGAGCAACGGCCTGCTTGGTCAGACGCGCCGTGGTGAAGCTGAGTCGGTTGCCGTGTATACACGCTCCGGGCAGCTGGTCGGCGATGACTCCCGCCATGCCACGACGTATAACCCGCCTTCGCGCTCGCAGGACAGTGTTGCGAGCGGTTATCGTCCTGGTGCCTATGACACGCCGTCGAGCTACGCCGAGAACACCCGCGCCCGTGCCGCCGCTGCGCCCGCGCCTGCACCGAGCGATGCCTCGGCCTATGCGAGCAATATCATTAACGCCACGCCGCAGCTGCCGGCCTATGTCCTGCGCCCCGAGAGCTATGACGACGTGGAGACCGTGGTTCGCCGCGTTCGCACCAAGCAGCCTGTCGCACTGATTTTTGTGGGCGTACGCACCGAAGTTGCCAAGCGCGTCTTGGACTTCTCTTACGGCTTTGCCTGCGGTCTGGGCGCCACGGTCAAGGAGGTGGGCGACCGCGTGTTCATGGTGTTGCCCGCCGGCTGCGAGGTCAAAGATTCCGATCTCAAGAAGCTTCGTGCCGACGGCTACCTTAAGTAAAGACAAGACGAGGAGATTCCCATCAACATCTACACTATCGTCCAGCTGGTCAACACGCTGTTCAACTTCTATTCCACGCTCATTGTCGTCTACTGCTTTATGACGTGGATTCCCATGAAGCAGGGTGGTTTGCTTCAGGATATTGCCGCGGTGCTCGATAGCGTGTGCGGTCCGTGGCTCAACCTGTTCCGTCGTTTCATCCCGCCAATGGGCGGTATCGATTTTTCGCCGGTCGTTGCGATTATTGCGTTGCAGTTGGTGCAGAGGCTGGTTCTGCAGCTTCTTATAGGTATACTCGTGTAGAACTGACTTAGTAACTTACGTCGGGCGTGTAGCGCCGAGGCGATGAAAAAGGAGACTTGTTATGGCTATTACCCCTGCAGACATCCAGGCTCAGACTTTCTCTGAGGCCAAGCGTGGCTACGATCCTGCCGAGGTCGACGTCTTCTTGGAGACGCTGTCCTCTGAGGTTGACGCTATGCTCGCTAAGATCGTCGACCTTAAGGGTCGTCTGACTGCTACCGAGCAGCAGCTTGCCGATGCGCAGGCTCAGCTTGCCCAGGCTCAGGATGCCCCCGCCCAGGCCGTTCCTGCCGCCCCCGTGGCTGCTCCCGCCCCTGACTTCTCCGCTCAGGAGCGCCAGATTTCCGCTGCCCTGATCGCTGCCCAGCAGACCGCTGAGACCATCGTCAACGATGCCAATGAGAACGCTGAGCGTATCCGCAACGAGGCTGACGCCAAGGCACGCGAGGTTATCCGCCAGGCTCTGACCGAGAAGCAGGCCGAGCTCGAGGAGATCGATCGTCTCAAGGCTTCCCGTGAGGAGTTCAAGGCCGAGTACCTCAAGCTCATCCAGCACTTCATGGACGATGCCCAAAACTCCTTCCCGGCCGACCTCATGGCCTCCACGCCGGTCGGTTCCGCCGCTTCTCCTGCGGTGACTGTTCCCGCCGAGCCGCTGCCCGTCGCTGACCCGGTTGTCCCCGTGGCCGATCCCTTCGCCCCGATCGACAACTTCGCTGCCGACGACCTGGACTAACATTCGGCCTACAATTTAGTGCCTAGAAAGGACCCGCAGCTTGCGGGTCCTTTTTTATGACTGTACCGGGGCGCGCAACATAGAAAACCGAGCCCTGCACATAGTGGCGCAGAACTCGGCGAACCGGTGAGCGGTCAAGGATAGGTTTTAGGGCATGTCCCAAAATCTACTTGAGGAGGAAGTCGGAGAGGGGAATGGTACGGGCCTCGCGATGCTCGGGATCGGCGATGTGGTCGGCAGGATATCCGCAGACGAGCATGTGATAGGGATAGACGCCCTCGGGCAGGTTGAACTGCTCCTGTGCCACCTCGGGCTTAAAATGGCATACCCAGCACGTTCCCAGGCCCTGCTCGGTGGCCTCCATCATCATCTGATCGCACACTATGGACGTATCGATTTCACTGGAATTCATCTGGTCATACGGGCGCACCCAAGTGTCTTCGGTAACGCTACAAATAAGGAAGATGAGCGGAGCGCCAAAGATAGATCCATCACGAGCAAACCGAGGCTGACAAGCAGCAGCCTTCTCCAGAAGCTCAGGCGTATCCAACACCATCACACGGGTTGGATGATTATTACAAGCAGAAGGAGCAATACGCCCAGCCTCAACAATGGCATCCACCACAGCCTGCTCCACAGCCCGATCTTCAAACTCACGACAAGAATACCGACCCCGAGCCAGATCCAAATAAGACATACAAGCCCTCCAAATTCAACGAATCAACCCAAAGCAAAACAAAGGGTACCCAAAGCACCATTCAACCAAACGTTTAAGGCGGCCCCAAAGTTCCCAATCGGGTCCAAAGGTCCCGCCAACAAAAGCCTCATCGCTTTCAAAGTATCAGCCAAAGTTCCCAATGGTGGTACGTAAGGCGAAGGGCCGGCCACGGTTTACTTTCGAACGACTCTGCAAAGCAGCCGGAGTGAGAAAGCAAACCGTGGCCGGCCCTTCGCCGCCGGGACACGTACCCCCAATTAACTGTTCTTCATGACAATCGAATCCACAACATCGGCCACATTCTCGCAGCAGTCGGCGCAGTACTCCAGGAAAGCGTACACGTCACGCCAGGCGATGACTTCGAGCGGGTCCTTGCCGTTAACGTGCAGGTTGCGCATGGCGTTGATGTAGAGCTCGTCGGCCTCGGACTCGATGGTGTTGATCTGGATGACCAGCTCGCGCAGCGTTTTGGACTTGCGGTAGTTGGGAAGCTCGACCATCAGGTCTTTCATGGCGCGGCAGGCGTCAGTCACCTTGTGGGCGATGACGATGGCGTCGGGATGGATGCTCTGAATGTTGGTGAAGTAGACGCGCTGCACGACGCCCTCAATACGGTCGAGCACGGTGTCGAGCGCGCAGCTCATCAGATCCAGATCCTCGCGCTCGAGCGGGGTGATAAAGGCGGTGAGCAGGGCGTCTTCGAGCTCGTGGTGCTTCTTGTCTGCCGCATGCTCAATCGCATGCATCTTATTGAGCATGTCGTGAATCTGCGCGGGATCGAAGTTCTCAAAAATCTGGGTAAGCAGCTCGGCGGCCTGGACGGCGAGGTCGGCGCAGGCGACGTAGTTGTCAAAGTAGAACGAATCGGGTTTCTTAGCCATGGGTGGGTCCTTTCGAGGCGAAGACGGGTGGGCGAAGTGTTGCGGTCCAGATGGACGTTCGGTTTGACTAGAGGAACATCATGAACAGCTTGGCCATGACAAAGCTGATGAGTCCGCAGGCGGGGAAGGTGAAGAACCAGGTGAACATCATGTCCTTAACGACGCCGAAGTTGATCGCCGAGAGGCGCTTGACGGCACCGACGCCCATGATGGCGCAGGTCTTGATGTGTGTGGAGGACACGGGGATGCCGGTAAGGGTGGCAAGCAGCAGGTTCGCGGCGCCCGCGAGGTCGGCGGAGAAGCCCTGATACTTCTCGAGCTTAACCATGCTCTGGCCGACGGACTTTATGATGCGCTCGCCGCCGACGCTGGTGCCGATACCCATGGTGGCCGAGCACAGCAGCATAATCCAGATGGGGATGCCGGCATCGCCGACGCTGGTCTGGCCGTTTGCGAAGGCTACGCCTAAAAAGAGCACGCCGATGAACTTCTGTCCGTCCTGCGCGCCGTGCATAAAGCTCATGGCCGCAGCGCTCGCGATCTGAGCGTATTTAAAGAAGACATTGGCACGTCGCCTGTTGGCGGCGGCGAAAAGAATCGAGACGAGTTTGCACAGGACCCAGCCCATGACAAAGCCCAGACCGATGGAGAGCGCCAGGCCGTAGATGACCTTCATCCATTCGTGGACGTTGACGCTGCTCGCGCCGCCGAGGGCGATAGCGGCACCGGTTAGGCCGGCGATAAGGCTGTGGCTTTGCGAGGTGGGGATGCCAAAACGCGACGCTGTGGCGCCGTAGACGACGATGGAGAACAGGGCCGCGCACAGGCAGGCGAGCGCCATGGTGCTGTTTCCGCCAAAGTCAACGATATGCGAGATGGTATTGGCGACGCTCGCGTTAAAGTGCGTCATGATGAGCACGCCGAGGAAGTTGAATGCGGCGCTCATGAGAATGGCGGCGCGGGCGGGCATGCAACGCGTAGTGACGCAGGTCGCGATGGCGTTGGGCGCGTCGGTCCATCCATTGACGAAGATGGCGCCCAACGCGAGGATCACGGTGACGGCAAGGACTGGGTTCGACACAATTTGGCCGAGGAAGGTTGAGAACGTTACGTCCATATATGGGCTTTCTCGAAGTTTGCAGACACGTTACAAAAACATGATAAATCGTATCACCTCCTGTGGGTTTCTTAACGGAGTTCTGACGTGAGAAGTGGATTTTTTGGCACTAAAATTGAATATTAGTCCTGTTGACCGCGGGTATTCTTTTTGCTAACACGCCATGCGGACACGTGCGATTGCTACGACACTCCAAAACCACAGTCTGTTCGCTTTACAACATGCAAACATGCGTTCGATAATAGGAGACATGGAATATAGACAGACAGATGGCAAAACTCGGCGCGTGCACAAGCAGTATGTGGACGTCGTGGCTCGCATCCTCGCGGGCGGACAGGTCGTGCCGGTCACCGTCTGCTGGGTCGACGGTCGTTGCTTTACGATTGACGAGATTGTCTCGACCACTGGGTTTGGCCTGACGGTTCACGGCATTCGTACGGCAACCTATAAGGTGCGTTTTGGCGGGCATGCGACCGAGTTGTATCTGGAGGACCAGACGCGTGAACGACCAAATGGCTCGCAGGCCCACGTGATGCGTTGGTGGGTCTGGGCGTTTGATCGTACGCTTGAGGGCGAGCGCCGTAGGTAAGGACGCACGGCGTTCGGGTACAATGACAGGAATCTTGTCAGCTACTGCGCCGTTATTTGTGGCGCTTTTTGAAAGGACGAACCTATGAACGATATCCAGGGCTATCAGAACGGCCCCGTCGAGAGCAGCGCAAGCCGTGCCAAGGAGATGTCGCCGCGCGCGTACAACCTTGTCATGTCTGCCCTGATCTTTTTGGGCTTTTGCGCCATGGGCGCCGGTGCTTACTTTACGAGCACCATGTCGTTTGCGCGCATGATGATGAGCGGCGCCGCTTTGCCGCTGGTCTTTGGCTCATTTATTTTGACCATCGTCGGCATGGTTATGATGTCGGCTGCTGCCAGCAAACAGTCCGTGGGCCTGTCACTCGTGGGCTACGTGGTCTTTGCGAGCACCTTTGGCCTGACGGCGTCGTTTGGTCTTGCCAACTACGACCTGCCCACCATCAACACTGCCTTTATCGCCACGGCCGCCATCACCTTTGTCTTTGGCGCCTTGGGCGTGACGTTCCCCAAGTTTTTCCAGCGCGTATATGGCATCGGTTTTGGCATTCTGCTCGCCACTATTCTGGTTGAGATTGTGCTGATGTTCATGGGCGTCTCGCAGACCATCACCGACCTGATCGTGATCGTGGTGTTCGCCGGCTTTATTGGCTACGATACCTATGTTGCTACGACAGTGCCGCCTACGCTGCCCAACGCCGTGCTCATGGCGTCCAATCTGTTCGTGGACATTATCAACGTGTTCCTGCGCATCCTGAACATCCTTGGCCGTCGCGACTAGTGGCGAATTGCGGCGGTGCTTGCCGTGCGTGCAAATCGATGCGAAAGGCGGTCCTTCGGGGCCGTCTTTTTTGTACGCGGCGGGGTATCATGGATGGGAAAAGCCGACAGCGGCAGCGACAGGAAAGGTGACCACTTATGGCAGACGTCGACAACAGGAACCGTAACCGCAGGTCCAACCGGGCGGGTCAGCCCAATCCCAAGCGCGAGGCCCGTGCCAAGGCCGCCGAGCGTCACGTGGCAACTGTGTCCGAAGCGTGCGCCAAGGATATCGAGCGTTCGCTTGCCGGTATTCGCGAGTTTGACGGTATGCCTGCTGGCTTTGTCGCGGCGATGAAGGCCAAGGTTCAGACTGCTGTGGCCGCCGAAGAACAGGTTGCCGAGGACGTCGAGGGCGCGGAGGCTGCCGAGACCGAGGCAGCGCCTGAGCCCGTCGAGGAAATCGCTGAAGCTGAGTCCGCGCCTGCAGAGGAGCCCGCTCCGGTTCTGCCCGAGGTCACCGTGCTCGATGCCTCCGCCACGCAGGCCATCCTGGACAACGGTCGTGGCTATGCGCAGTTCTGCGACATGGCCGTGCTCGCCTTTGCCTCGTTCACCAACCCGGGCGGTGGCTATATTCAGGGTTATCTGGGCCAGGAGGCCACGCTGTGCGCCGATTCGTATCTGTACAACGTTCTCGATAAGCAGCGCAAATGGTACGGCGAGAACCGTCGCCGCAACATCAACTGCGAGCTCTATCGCAACCGCGCCCTGGTGGTGCCTGCGGTGCGCTTCGACCGCAACCACGTGCATGCGTATGCCGACGTAATCGTTGCCGCCGCGCCCAACGTCAAGCGCGCTCGCCAGGAGTATCGCGTGGGTGACGATGCCCTGCTGGACGCCCTGCGCGATCGCATTCGCTTTGTGCTTGCCATCTGCGACGAGCTAGGTCGCGAGAAGCTCGTGCTGGGCGCTTGGGGCTGCGACAACAACGGCTTTGACGCCGAGGCTGTGGCCGAGCTCTTCCGCAAGGAGCTCGCGTCGGGCGACTTTAAGGTCAAGCAAGTCTTCTTTGCCGTGCCTTCTACGCGCTGGGATGAGGATTTTGCCAAATTCGAACACGTGCTGGCAAACTTCCCCGAGCGCAACGAGGAGTCCTATGCCCAGGTTGCCGCTCGCGCTGCGGCAGCTCGCGCCGCCGAGCAGGCCCAGGCTGCTACCGAGGATGATGAGGACGAGGACGATTGGCGCAAGTACCTGTAATCGGTACGTGCTGACAGATAGGTCGAGCCGACGGGAGAGGCTGCTCCCGTCGGCT
>UMFY01013016.1_pt1 | contig 23458 bp, 18 predicted proteins | sample 1965121 | NCBI WGS metagenome assembly UMFY01 (sample SAMEA4836057, study PRJEB28245) | human gut metagenome | biome: gut microbiome; material: fecal sample | place: Denmark | collected 2008
TAGATGTTACCTTTATTATAGCAGGCACTGCGGCAACTTTCCAGACCTGTTTTGGAAAAAACAAAACAATGAAAATATTAGTATTAAATGCGAAAGAGGTTTTAAACCTTTTTCGCATTATTTTTTTACCGAAAGCGAGGTGCAGTAGTGCGCGAATATAGGTATCTCACCCACGATGACCGCCTACTTATTGAAAAGCTATATGCGCGCGGCATTGCGCCGTCTGACATTGCATCCGTCGTCGGCGTTTCGCTGGCGACCATCTACCGAGAACTGCCGCGCGGATATACCGACGAACGGTTCCCCGGCGGGCGTAAAGTCTACAGCGCCGCCAAGGCACAGCAGACTGTAGATCAGAACATCAAGCGCCGTGGCCGTTCCCCGGCGGATACAAAGAAAGGGACAGAATGAATAAAGACTTCGAAATTGCCGTCACGTTGAACACTGACGAAGCCAACGAAAAATTAGAACAGCTTACCGCCAAGGCGCAGGGCCTTGCCGATTTGTTCACCAGCATAGCCGAACAGGCAGACCGCGCCGCAAAGATTATGCCGCCGTCAGCCGTTGAAGCTGTCACCGCCATCCGCCACGGATGCCCGCCGACTAAAAACTTCATGCGCAGTATTTCGGAAATGCTGCGCATCAGTATGCCGGAATTTGAGAAGTTGGAATATTCTGTTTCGGAAGGTTATAACTGCACGGCTGGCGGCGGCAGTTGGATGGTGCTGCACTATAAGAACGGCTTTTCGTCCCATAAAATTCAGATTTCTGGTTGCACACGAATCTGCATTCTTTCGCAGGCCGTCACAAATGCGGACATGCTGCGGAACGACATAGGCTATAAGCGGTGTGAAGAAATGTGTCATCAATAACAACTCTATGCGCGTTTGGCGGTATCGGCGCAGAACTGACCGCTACCAGCAGTCGGACGCATCTTGCAGAAAGGGGTACGAACGACTGAACGGGCACTGCGCGGGCCGCTGATCTGCCGCGCAGAGGTGCCGGACACCTAAGTGGGATTTTCCCACATCCCCCGGCGGGCAAACCTGTTCGCGCCTGCCGGGTACATGTGCGGGTGCTGGCGCAGATTTCACAGCATCGGTCAGTTCGATTCTGACAGCCCGCTGCCCCTTTTTCTCTCCATACTTTTCCTTAGCTGACAGCCGGGAAAGACCGGCATTATATGAACTGCCAAACGCCGCATGAAGCAAAGGCAGGAAGAAAAACCAAACAGGAGGATTGAAAGATGGACACTACCACCAAAACCCCGAAAGCCTGCATCGGCGATATGTTCCCCAGCGTGTTTCCCGGAATGCCGATGTTCGCCTATGTTCCCAACCCATACGACTGCGGACGGCCCGCCAAGGTCTACCCCGGTGACAATACCTACTATTGCGTGAAAGGTGCGCCGCTCTGCGCAGTGGATGCAGAGGATGCCGCACTACTGGCAATTCGTCACACGGTATGCCGCACCATGAATCAGTGTTACGGCACGGCCACGCCTGCGCAGGCCGCTGCGGTTGAAGCTGGCATCAAGTACGGATGGACTGACCACCGTGCGAATCCTGCACTGTACGATGCTGACGGTAAGTAAGGGCTACATTCCGCCTTACGGGCTGGAAACCCTACGCAATTATTATGACCCATATGTTGCTTTGGGAGATGGCGACCCGTCCATCAAGCACATTGTCGAAACGTGCGAAAGTCTCCCCGTGCATAGCGGAGAAACGGAGGTAAACACATGAAAAAGAAGTATTTGCGCGCTCTTGCAAAAGCTGCTGCCGTTCGCGCGATCAAGACCGTTGCACAGACGGCCATTGCGACCATCGGCAGCGCTGCCGTTCTGGGGGCTGTTGACTGGCGTATCGTTGTCAGTGCATCCGCCCTTGCTGGCCTGCTGTCTCTGCTGACAAGCATTGCGGGATTGCCCGAAGTGCCCGACAGTGACGGCGACGGCATCCCCGATGATGTAGACAACGACTAAAACAGGACACGGCAGACCGCCCGCATGGGTTGTCTGCCGTGTTCTGTTTATTCTGCTGTATCCTGCGGCGCTGGGTCTGGAACATATTCCATGAGATCGCCCGGCTGGCAGTTCAGCAAGGCACACAGCTTGTTTATTGAGCGATAATCAAGTCCACCGCCTTTGCCGAGTTTGTCCAGAACGGACGGACTGATTCCGTTTTTTCGCAACCAGTATTTGTTGTGGCCCTGCTTTGATAATTGCTTATACAGCCCTTCATAAGTTATCATATAAACACCTCGCTATAAAGTGGCCTTTTTCAGTATCCCTATTATAGCACAGGAAAGCGTACTAAAGCAAGTACAAGAACACACAAGAATATGCACTAGAGTTAGTGCATATTGCATATTGCAATATTACACTAAATATAGTACAATATAAACATAGCAAGGGGCGGTACAAACAGAAAGGAACCGCCAAATGAAAAGTAAAGAGTTTGAAAAGTTAAGCCCGAAATCAAAACAGCAATACTTCAACCTTTACATCGCGTGGATGCAGTTAAAAAACAAAAAGGCCAGATGGAGACCCGTTCAAAAGTAACCATCTAACCTTTAGCCGCTAAGAGACTACAACCGCCCCTTGCTTATTTTTTATTATAATCAATTTGGCGGGAAAAATCAAGGCCATGGGAGGGCCTACTATATGAAAAATTACTTTTCATCAGATTATGCTGTTGCCGAATGGCTTCCAGATGCGTGCGCACGCGAATGTGCACGCGGTTTCTGCGGCCATGCGGCGCTTACAGTCCAACAGCTTGAATTTCTTCTTGCGCTTGCACAGGGCGCGTCTGCGCTGATCTGACAGGGGGATTTGACATGCCGCGCATCTTTAAGCATCTGACACGCACCGACAGACTGCGCATTGAAAAATGCTTAAACGAGGGGTACACATACCGCCAAATAGCGGATGTACTGCGCGTGCATATCAGCACGATTTATCGAGAAATCAAGAAGGGCGAGTATCAGCGTTTGAACGGCGCAACTTATGAATTTTATCCCGCGTATAGCCCCGATATAGCCGAAGAACGCTATCAAGCAAATTTGAGCGCGAAAGGCGCAGATTTGAAGATCGGGAACGATCACGAATTTGCCGCATACATACAGAACAAAATCAAATATGAAAATCGTTCCCCGGCTGCTGCTTTGGCTGACATAGCCTTAGAGGGGCGCACATTCAAAACATCTGTGTGCGTAACTACGATTTACAGTTACATTTCAAAGGGTGTTTTTGCGTCTTTGACGGATTCAGATCTTCCGGACAAACCAAAGCGCCACCGCAAGGCGAAGGAAAACAAAAAGGGTTCCCGCCCGCCGCGTGGCGAAAGCATCGAAAAGCGCCCGGAGATCATCGACAACCGTGAAGAATTTGGACACTGGGAAATGGACACTGTATACAGCGCCGCAGAAACCAGCCTGCGCGCTCTGCTGGTTCTAACGGAGAGAAAGACCCGCAAGGAAATCATTATCGTTATGCCCGACAGAACAGCAAAAAGCACCGTTCTTGCCTTGAATCGGTTAGAACGGCGCTTCGGTGCCAAGTTTCGTAAAATCTTTAAATCAATTACTGTAGACAATGGAACTGAATTTTCCGATCTGGAAGGAATGAAAAAATCTATACTGTACAGCGGACTTCGCACGAAATTCTACTACTGCCACCCGTACAGTTCATGGGAGCGCGGTTCAAACGAAAATCTAAACCGCATGATTCGGCGGAAATTCCCAAAAGGCACAAGCTTTGCAGATGTGACACGGAAACAGGTTCAGAATGTCGAAGATTGGATGAACAACTATCCCCGTAAAGTCCTTGGCTATCTGACTGCCGAAATGGCATATCAAACGTGCGTTGCCGCCCTTTAAAAAAATTAAATTATGAAATTTTCGCATTTACTCTTGACATTCACCGAAAAAACAAAACAACCCCGCAGAAACGATTGCTTCTGCGGGGCTGTTGTTAAATGGAGCGGCCGACGAGGCTCGAACTCGCTACCTCCACCTTGGCAAGGTGGCGCTCTACCAGATGAGCTACGGCCGCATAAAAAATCACCGAAGATGACTCGGTGATTTTTGTTGGCTGCCCCAGTCCGACTTGAACGGACGACACCCTGATTAACAGTCAGGTGCTCTAACCAACTGAGCTATGGGGCAATATCCATGACGCCGTCAGGCGACGCTAATTATTATAGCGGCATCAAAACCGTTTGTCAATGCCTTTTGAAAAAAAATCGGAAAATTTGTCCGCAAAATCCCGGCGCGGATGCCTTGACAATTTGGCATGGGGCTGGTATACTAGCAAAGTACCTACATACGCCGGTGTGTTGGAATTGGCAGACGAGACGGACTCAAAATCCGTTGGTGGTGACACCGTATGGGTTCGACCCCCATCACCGGCACCAATCGTACCTAAGTGGTTTTTACCGCTTAGGTATTTTTTGTTTGGCAGACATCTTTTTTCCATGTCTGCCAAGTTGTCTGCCACTTTTGCCTAAAATTGGCCCCAAATTTGCCCGAAATGGCAGACAACCGGGCTGAAAATCCGTTTGGAAATTGTGAAATTTTGCTTCTATATGCCCTCAAGCGCTCCGCTTGGGGGGAATTTTTTTGCCCATTTTTTTGTCCTGGCTTCCGCTTAGACTGATGCAGGCCGAAATCATATCGGCTGCTTCCTGTTTGCTGTCCGTATCAATATGGGCGTAAATGTTGGCGGTAGTGGCAAAGCTGGAATGACCCATCCAGACCTGCACATCTTTCATCGGAATTTTATTTTTGATGAGCAGGCTTGCGCAGGAGTGACGCAGATCATGGAATCGGATTGGACGCAGACCGTTTTTGCGCAAGATGTTGCTGAAGTTTCCGCTTATGTAATTTGGATTAACAAGATTCCCCAAATCATCTACACAGATGTACTCCAGATATTTTTTACAATAGCTTCTACCGCACTGCTTGCGCTGCTTTTCCTGACGGGCTTTCGCTGCAATCAATGCGGTTTCAACCGCCGGTATCAGCGGCAATGTGCGGAAGCTGGAATTGTTCTTTGTCCGTTCTTTGGATATATCTACCGCCTTTCCGTCCACATTAACACGCTCGAATGTGTGCGAAATGGTGATAGTTTTATTTACAAAGTCAATGGCCGACCACTTCAGCCCCACCACTTCGCTGCGGCGCAGACCATAATAGGCAGCCAGAAGAACCGGCAGTTCCATTTTTGTTCCGGCAAATATCGGGAACATCTCCATCAGCTCATCTGCGGTGTAGTAGCTTGCTACGAAGTTATCCTTTTTTGGCCTTTCCACATCCGAGGCTGGGTTATGCGGAATCAACTTCAATCTCACCGCATCAACCAGTGCTTTGTGGATGTTGGCATGGTAATGTGCAACCGTATTTCCGCTGATATTGCGTGTGTTCTTTTCATGGGCATAGAACATTTCTATGTCCAGCACATTGATTTCGTTCAGCTTAGTTCCCCGTTGTGAGAAATAAGGAGCAATCCATGTGTTTACATTGGCAGCATAACCCGAATAGGTAACTTCCTCCCACGTACTTCTTTTCCACTGGAGCCAAAACTGTAAATAATCCGAAAACAGCATATCCGGGCGTGGAGAACTACTCTCTGGCGCGGCGCTCTGCACGGCCTTCCGTTCCATCACGCCATGCACTTCTTCTCCGGCGTTGGCTTCCCGAATCATTTCGCGCATAACTTCTTTGGCCTTTGTCATGTTTCGCGCAGTAGATAAACCTGTACTTAATGTTTTACGAATTCGTTTTCCCTTTATGTCGGATGGCATATTCAAGACAACATAATAAAATCCGCGCTTTTGTGTAAGATAGCCGGTCACTTTTGTCCTCATAGCAATCTCCTTTCTGGCTATCAAACATTTGTGTAACCGTTATTAGCATAGCAGACTTTCTTTCATTCCTCCACACTGTCAATCAGGAAATCGTCAGTGTTGCATTCGTCAGACAATCCGTTTTGCAAAAAGCGAATCACATTTATCTTGGGGATTCTGTAGCTGCGGCCCAGCCGGAATACCTTGATTTTCCCGGAAGTCAACAGTCTGTAAGCCGTCTTTTTACTTACGGGTCGCGAACCGCCCAACATTTTACAGAGCTGGGTCACATCCACCACATCCGGATATTTACGGAAAATTTCTCGCTTTCCAAAGGTTTCTCCCATCTTAGCCAGTCTCCTTTACTGAATTTGCAGATTTAATTCCACAAGCATAGCGGTCACCTGCCAAAAGCAAGTGACCGCCATAATCTGGAATTAAATATTATCCTATTCGACACTACTCCCCGGATAATAGGGCGAATCCCCGGTCCGGCTGCTGGCGCAGCTCCCGCTTCCTGTACCAAATGTAGGCAGTACCGCCGCTTCCTTGTGGGTAGCGCAACGGTGCGTATCATGATTGCTGACCCTTTCGCGGCATCAAACAGGTTCCACTCTGTTCTTTTCAGCAGGCAGGGGCGCTCCTCTGCAAAGGCAGGATCATGGCGTTGCCTCTGAATCGTGCTTGCCGACACTCCTTGGGTTGCGGCAAGGTCAGTTGTATGTAACTGGTGATTCGGATATGCAGTTATCAAGGTTCTCAAGGGGAAGAGGGCTTTTTTGTCCCTCTATAATATAAATATCAATTTACAGGCAAAATCGTTGGGGTGTTTTTGAAAAATTTTTATATTTTTGGGATTTTGGGGTTATCGAATCCTAAACTTCGATAATGCGATCAAAAATGCAACAGAAAGGGTTTGATACAAGTCCATATCAAATATGCCGTCATGCCAACTCAGCTTTTTGATTAGCGGCTGGTACTGTTCATACAGTACGGTTGCCGCAGCAGTATCGCCGCTTTGCGCGGCTTTCAGAAGATCAATATAAGCACCCATCAGGTATTTTCCTCCATTGCCTTGCGGATTTTCTGCAAGGCGTTTTTCTTGTGCCAGCGAACAGTTTCCGGCGACAGGCTCATCTTTTGGGCGGTATCTGCTGTGCTGAGCTGATTTACATACAAGCATAAAACGACCTCACATTCTTTTGCAGTCAACAGTGGAAGATAGTTTTTCACCATATCCCATGCGAGCATTTGCTCAATCCTCTCCTCAAAAGAACTATCTTCTGGCTCAAAATCCGGTTTCAAATCTTCAATTGAGGACTCAAAATCACGAATTTTTCCATATTTTTTCAGGTATTTACTGCGCTCATTCCGGAGCGAAACAGAGAGATATGCTGTTAATTCCGCGATGATCTGTTCATCTTCGGCAGGAATCAAAGCGCCGTTCTGATTATACTTTTTCGACATTTGGTTTGACCTCCGTTGTTTTTGACTTCATTTCATGCAAAAACAGGTGGAGGTGCTCGAGCACAGTAATATATCGTTTTTACGGCATATTTTTTGATATGAAGGCAAAAAAATATGCCAGATGGTCGATTTGACCATCTGGCATATTGCGGTTTTATCGGTTTGGCGCAAAGCGTCGAACTAATGTATAATATAAAGCCTATTCAGCAGAATCCTCTGACGAGGATGCAGTTAAATCTGGTATTGCGTCAATAACCGAATCAAGTATGGCAAAGACCGCCTTGCGCTGATGTGGTTCGAGCGCCCTTATACGCTGATCCAGTTCTTCGTCCACAACACAGTTTACAGATTCTACTTCGTCACACAGCAAAACATCTGCGGAAATATGCAGACTGTTTACAATTTTAATAAGTGTTGCCATACTGGGAAGTTTCCGGCCGCGCTCTATCAAGCTGACATAATTTTTTGAAAGACCAATCATTTCAGCCAATTGTTCAATCGTCAGCCCCCGTTTTTTTCGTTGCTGGCGAAGCCTCTGTCCTAATAAAGCATTTGTCATAGCATTCTCCCAGAAATATATCTAATAGTGATACCAAATTACTTTTAGTATAGGAGCGATGCTTTTCATGATAAACAAACTAATGGTGCTATTTGTTCCTAATGATTTGACTTTTCGAAAAAATAGTGTTATCGTAAAAATATATGGACGAGTTCAATGAACTTATGCGTACACAAAAAAGTATCCGCTATTATTTAAATAGCGGATACTAAGAAAACAAGATCCATGATTGCTTGTAATGAATTGTTAAAGATCAGAAATTATGATATCATCGCTTTTCTTTAATAGCAAGGGTTGATTTGTTGATTTCCCACGAATTTTGTGAAAAATAGCAATTTGCTGTTTTTTACCATATCGTGAAGTATTATTTCGTCCATATTGTTGCCTCATGCGAAAACACTGCTATTGTTTAAGTTGTCAAATCATAGTCAATGAATGGAGGCTGCAACAATGGCAAGACATGGAGAAAATATCCATAAGCGAAAAGATGGCCGCTGGGAAGGGCGCTGCATTAAAGGTCGAAGTGAAACCGGAAAAGCAATTTGGGGCTATGTATATGCGTACAGCTATGTCGAGGCAAAATCAGCATTGATTCGGAAAAAGGTAAAAGCAGGTGATTACACGGTTCCGCTTGGGGCACAAGAGCTTACATTTTCGGTTCTTTCGGAACTATGGCTTTCCACGCTGAACGACTTAGAGGAGTCTTCCATAGCGCATTATCGTTATTCAATTGAGCATTATATTTTGCCGGTCATCGGGAACCTACGAATTTCACAGCTTTCCGGTGCAAAATTGGAATTATGCGTTTTACAGATTATTTCTCCGGTTGGTGGAGAGCATAAACCTTTTGGAGCAAGCCTTTCACGGGAATGCATCAGCCTTGTCCGCAGGCTATGTAAATACGCATACAAACTACATTTAATGCCCATGATTGAACTGTCAATCAAGCCTGTGAAGGAAACGAACGAGTTTCCAGAAGCGCTTTCTCTTGAAGAGCAGGCGGCTGTCAGCCGATTTGTTTTTAAGAATCCATCCACACGAAAGGCAGGCATATTATTTATGCTCCAGCTTGGGCTTCGGATCAGCGAGGTATGCGGCCTGCAATGGGGAGATATTGACCTCGTGCATAAGGAAGTCCATATACGCCGCGGCGTTCGGCGTATTGCCATTGGAACGGGGAAAACCTCGGTTGTGGTACAAGCACCTAAAACAGAAAGTTCCAAGCGAGTATTACCAATCCCGCCAAAGCTTTCGGTTCTACTCCAAATGCTGTACCAGAAAAACACATTTGGCAGTGATGTGTGGTTCTTACCATGCAGCAGTAAACCAGTAGAGCCTCGTTGCTACAGAAAGAGCATTCATGGTTATCTTGCGAAGGCCGGTGTACATGATGTGAATCCACATATGTTACGCCATACATTTGCTACAACCTGCCTGCAGGCAGGTTGCGACATTAAAACACTCAGCGAGCTTATGGGGCACTCTAATCCCAATATCACATTACAGCGCTATGTTCATACCAACATGGAGCGAAAACGACTTGCTATTGAGCAAATATTTGGCACTGAATAGAAATTTGTGGTCAATTATCAGTCTGCTTTTGCTACCTTATGCCCATTGCTGGGGGATTTATTGCGAGGGTATCTGCTATTTAAATAATGGCAGATACTTTTCGCAACAAAACCCAGTAAATTCGTAGGCAAAGTAGGCGAAACGCAATGCGAATTTACGCAAGTAGCCTTTAGGGGTTAAAGGAATCTCCCATGCGCCATCACTTTTTTATGAGATGGGCATCTGCTACGATGGCGGCGCTGATGTTCTTTCAATGCACAACACCGGTCGCTTTTGCAACGGATGATACTATCTTAGCTGAAAACAGTATAGCTGTTTCCAGCGCCGACTCTGAAAGTGTACCTGTAGACAGTGATGCAGGTTACATCCCGGAGCAACCTCCGGAAAATACATCGGTCAATTCTTCAAGCATGAATGCGGCTTCTTCTGAGCCTTTGACTGGGGATTCTTCGGCCTCTTCCGATTTGCCTGAAGAGGCCTCGTCAAATGGCTCAGTAGAGAGTCAGCCGGAATCTGACACAGATCAGATTTCCACCTCGGACGAGACAATCGATTCCGAGCTTGCTGAATCTTCATCTGAGAACACGGATGAATCGGCCAAATCTCTTTATCAGGACGGAAAAATTCTGATTTACACTTGCGACCAGTTAGCCGAAATCGGCAGCGGGCAAACGCTGACCGATGCAAGCGGGACTGTCGTGACCGATGAAAACGGTGCGGAAATCACCTACGCTTTGGACGCGCAATATGCAATTGCCGAGGACATCGAACTGACAGGTGATATGCTGCAATGGCAGCTGCCGGAAGATTTCACAGGCAGCATCACACCGCTGACAGAAACCAGCGATGACCTAACGCTGTATGATGCGCAAAGCGATACTATCTATCTTTACAACCCGTACCAGATGGCGGTGCTGCATGAGGAGAACCCAGACGCAGAGCCGGTCATGGACGGCGATGCACAAGCTGAGACCTTCGGCAGCGGTCAGCTGATCTACCCCAACGGGGAAGGTGAGCAGTATCTGACATACAGTTTAACCCACCACTATGTACTATCTAAACAATTCAGTTCCGAAGTTTCAGCGCAGCCCTACTCGGTTACCGTTACGGGAGGCAAGGCGGACGGTCGCGACTTTCCGGGGCAGGTTATTAAGGAGCTTGACGGTAAAACCTATATCCTGATTGGTAATGAGCAGCAGCTACGGGCAATCGGAACAGATGCGGTAGTGTACGGTGCAATCTATCAGGCGTATCTGCATTTGGGTAAGTGGTATGTCGATAACGGAACGGACGGCAAGCCAATTATGCTGTATGGCGGCGATGCCGACCTGACGACAGATCAGAATGGCAGGGCGGACTTTACCTTTGGCGAAATTCGAAAAACAGATAAAAATCTGAGTGCTGAAAGCGCTCTTTATACCAGAGGTCAATGCGGTGTCAATCAAAAAACGGGCGAGATCGACCCCAATTTGGATATCGACAAGGCAACAAATCAGAAATATGCCGCCAACGCCAACTACATCATCTTCCGAGACATTGACCTGAGCAGTGCAAACTGGACGCCGCTGACTTTTCAAGGGACTATGATTGGTGCCAAGCTTGGTGCTAATGCGGCGACAGACGCACGTCTCTGGGATAACACTGAAATCGTTACCGCGGAAAAGCCGGTGATTTCAAATGTGACAGTAGCCCAATCTAGCAAGCTGAATGTCGGCGAACAGATGGGCGTTGGTTTCTTCTCCACAATCTCCAGCGAGGTGAGCGAGGATGATATCGGTCTCAGCAAGGGACTGGTTCAGGTTTCCAACCTCAAATTCCAGAACATTTCTGTTCAAACAACGACCAGTGAAACTTATTATCCCGAAACACTTGTCAGCACATTGACAAGCACATTGGGTAAGCTGCTGGGTGGCGTGTTGAGCGGTCTGACCTTCATTCTGACCTTTGGACAGGTGAAAATCGACTTAGGTAAAACTCTGGGAAATGTTCTCGACGCCCGAAAGAAAGACCCCACGGCCTTGGCAACCGGTGCCATCGCCGGACGAGTGGAGGGTCAGGTGTTGTTTTCCGGCATCGAAGTGGTCAAGGCCAATGTGAAAAATGTGAACAACAACACCGGCGGATTTGTTGGGTATACTGTTGGCGTGACCCAGTACGATGGACTTTCAAATGCATTGGGCGGCCTGGTCAAGCTGCTGTCCAACATTCTGAATGTGATTCCCGGCTTGGGATTGGGTGATTTGATCACCATTTTGCTGGGCAATGCCATTCCCTTAGGCAAGCTGATTCCTACGGGCTATATCAATGCAAAATTTGTCGATTGCAGCATTGATGGTCTGAACATCTCCACATCGATTGAAAAGGACTACGCAGGCGGCTTTGTGGGGCAGCAGTCCGGCAGTATCATAGAAAACTGCACTGTCAAAAACAGTAGCCTTTCCCTGCAGGGAAAAAATTTCGTGGGTGGCTTTGTGGGCCTTGCCCGAGACAGCATCATCAAAGGTACCTTGTCCGGTGCGCTGGATATTGAAACCAAGCTGCCCAATATGAATCCCGAAAGCCTGCTTCTCAACTGCACATTAGACAATACGGCCATAAACATTCAGGGTGAAAACTATATGGGCGGCTTTGCCGGCGGTCTTGCCAATACCGCGGCTGTCAACTGTTCGGTCAAAGAGAGCGAATCGCTGGCGGTTCATGCCACCGGAGCCAATGCAGGCGGCTTTGCAGGTATTGCAACCCTAGGCTGGGCGGCAAATCTGGGCAAGAAAGATACGAAGGACGATCTGCTGGGCGGCGTAGTCGATCTGGTGGTCAACCTGCTCAGCAGCAACCCGGGTGCGGCATCTTCGCTGCTTTCTCTGGCAGGCGTGAACCCTTCGTATATCTTAGGGTGCACGGTGGATGCACCGCTTACAGTCAACGGCACCGACTATGTGGGCGGCGTTACCGGGCGCGGTGATGGCGCATATATTGCACCATCCAGTGCGGATTATCTCAACAAAGTTTCCTATTGGCGTAACAGTACCTATACCGCAGATAAAATCACTGTACAGAATGTCTCTTTTTCAAGTGTAAGAAGCATCTCTGGCCACAATTATGTAGGCGGTATTGCCGGGTCGCTGGGAACTGCCAGCGTAGCAGGCTTATTAAACACGACCCTCGGCGTTGCCTCTTATCTTGCGTTTACTGTAGACAGCGTAACGCTGAACGGAGGTAACGACGGCTTTGCCGTGGAAGGCATAGAGCGTGTGGGCGGCGGCTTTGGTGATGCCATTGGCGGCTCTATCAAAAATGTCACCATTGACCGGCTCGCCTCCGCCAATGGTAAAAACATGGTGGGCGGCTTTATCGGCTTGTCCGGTCCCGGTGAATTGGTAGGAACGGACGGCGGTTTGACAGTCAATCTGCTTGGTCTGAATTATCTCTTGAAACTCAACAATCTGCTCTCTTTGGGGCAGGCGGTGGAGGTTACTATCACAAACGCCAATGTGAACGGCATTGGCGATGGCTTTACGGTAGAGGCCACCGGCGTTCGTGAGGAAAACTCAGTCCGGGATTATACAGCTTCTGGCTTTATGGCCCGCAGCAACAGCACCAAGGTGGAAAATGCCCATGTTACGAACCTGAAATCCGTAACAGCAGCTAATGACGGCGGCTATGCGGCAGGCTTTGTGGCGATTTCCAAAACAGGCGGTCTGGCGGAGGTTGGCGATGATAACTCCGTGAAATCCCTGATCGAAGCCAACGGTCTTGTCAATGCCATCGGCTATTTGATTCCCAGCTACACAAACTGTACGGTTTCTTATGTGAAAGGCGGCAGTGTTACCGGTGATATTGCCGGCGGCTTTGCAGCCGACTTCCAAAGCGGCAAGGTGAACAACCAAAGCCGCGGGGACGGCAATTACTATGCTGTATACAATCTGGATGCCGTAAACGGCCAGTCCTATGCAGGCGGTTTTGCCGGGCGGGTATACTCCGGTGCTTTGGCAGATGCCTCTAAGGGTATCAGCATACTGGGCGGTCTTACCGGGCTGAACATCAGTTTGACCGATCTGCTCAGTGTGATGAGTTTCTATGTGCCTTATGTGCAATATGCCGGTGTAAGATCGGATAACGGCTTTACCGTTACGGCAACTAAGCTGACAGAGGATACCACCGTGGGCAGCGCAGGCGGCTTTGTAGGCTATGCCAGCGGTGCGCAGATATCCTATTCGGATGTTACCAAGCTGAAACACACGGTAGTTACTCCCCCGGATAATCTGGAAGATATATCCGCGCCTACCTACTTCAACAATGAAAGCACCTACGCAGTCACAGGTGGTCGCTATGCCGGCGGCTATGTAGGTGAAATGGACATCGGCAGTGCAGCCTCTGTGGGCGGCGGTCTGAATATTCTGGGCAAAAGTATTGAACTTACCGGACTTTTGGACGCCCTCTCTGTGGTCGTAACGACCATTGAACACTCTGATGTCACTGGCGGAACCGGTGGGTATGCCGTTCTGGCAACCGGTGATTTGGACAACAGCAAGGGCAAGGTCGGTATGGCTGGCGGTTACGCTGGCGGCATATACGGCGGTCACATTCAGGACAGCCAAGCAGTCAACTTCTCGTACATAATCGGTGAGATTGCCGCAGGCGGTTATGTGGGTGAAATGCAGCCCGGCGATGTTGCCAAACTGCTGGACAATGCCAGCGTTTTGAGCAAGGTGCTGAACATTGACACAGTGCTTGCCTCTGTCTTGCAAAGTTTCGTCCCGTCCATCCGCAACAGTTCTACCAACTGTGTGCCCTGCGGCGGCGCAGTACGCGCAAATGCTGCATCGGACGAAACTGTGCCGCGCGGTATGGCTGGCGGTTTCGTAGGTCATAACATGGGCGGCACCATCCACGGTTTTGATACTTCTCTCTGGAAGAAAGAATATGCCGAGGATGACACCAGCAAAGCCTACAACGGTCCTATGAGCCTGTGCAAGGCCGAGCGCATCCGTTCGGTCTACGGGCATGAGTACGCGGGTGGTTATACAGGTCTTATGGAACCCGCAGACACCGCGAAAGTCGGCGGACTAAAGGTTCTGGGCGGCTTGATCAGCGTCAATAACATTCTTGGCGCATTGGGTGTCATTTACCCGGTACAGACCAACACAGCGGTATATGGTCCCCTCGCCGGTCTGGACAAGGATACATGGAACAGCTGGGTCGAGTATGTCGGCGTACACGGCGGCTACGGATATGAGCTGGCAAAAGCCGGTAAAGTCAATTCGCAAGCCGAGCTGAATGAAAAACTTGCCAACTACATCTACGGCTACAATGTCGTTGCCGGACGCAGTGAGTTTAACAATATGCTCTACGGCGGCGATGCAGGCGGCTATGTGGGCTGCATGAACAGCGGCACATTAACAAACTGTATGGCCTACGATGCCAAGCTGGTCAGTGCCCTGCACAGTGCCGGCGGCTTTGCCGGGCAGATGAAGACCGGCGGCGCTGTGGAGCTGGGATCGGTCAATATTCTGGGCCGCCTGAACCTGAATGTGGGTCAGCTGCTGAATATCGCCCAGCTATTTGTTCCTGCGGTACGCAATTCCTCGGTGCAGGGCTACCAGTCAGGTCTTACGGTACAGGCTACCGGCTCACCGGATAACCATTGCGGATATTCGGGCGGTTATGTGGGAAGTGCCTACGGCGCACAGATCCAGCTGAACGGCGAGGACAAGCTGCTATCCGCTGACCAATGGATGCCTACCGACAAGTATGCCGCGCCTGTGGCTTCCTGCAATGCTACCAACCTGCGCCGTGTTACAGGTCGCATTGCGGTCGGCGGTTATGTGGGTCTTGCCTCGGCAGGCAGTGTGGCGGGGGTGAACACCAATGCCTCCAACGGTCTGCTGCAGGGCATTTTGGATCATTTAATCGCCACACCCGGTGATTTGGCCACCGTGCTGAAAGCCACCGCCACCACCATCCATGTGGCAACGGTTTCGGCTGCGGATAAAGAATGGGGCTTTGTGGTAGATGGCGCTTATAAAGACGGTGGCACCGTAAAGTATGCTGCTTATGCAGGCGGCTTTGCGGGTTCGTTGGAAGCCAGTGCGGTGGGCGAAAAGGACTCTACCGCCAAAAAGATACAGGTACAAAATCTGCGCAGTGTAGACGGCGGCCTGTATGCGGGCGGATTCTTCGGATTGGCCGATGTAGCTGGTGTGGCACAGGTATCCGGTAAAGACCCGAACGGCAGCGAAACAAAGCTGCTCAGCGGCTTGATTAAGCTGGGCAACACCTCGGTGCTGGACGCATTCCGTACTTATATTTATGATTCCTCGGTTACGGGTGTTCAGGACGGCTTGACGGTACAGGCGCACACATCGCAAGCGCCAGAAGGCAATTTCACTGAAACTCGCTATACCGGCTGTGCAGGCGGCTTTGGCGGCGGTATGATGGACGGCAGTGTGAAGAACAGTGCTGTTTCCAATCTTGCCAACGTAGAAGGACTCAACTACACAGGCGGCTTTGTAGGGCACTTGGGCAAAAGCGGCGTAGCTGACATTGATGATCTAAGCGTTCTTGAAAAGCTGCTGGGCGGCACCGTGGGTGCGCTCGATTTGTTCGGCTCTCATGTGGATAACTGCACTGTGACTGGCTTTGGGCTGGGCACGGTGGTCGAGGCTAAAGGCGGTGAACAGCCCATTGCGGGTGGCTTTGCCGGGTATGCTGACCTTGCCAAAATCAATGGCTGCAGCACCACGGCGCTGAAACAGGTCACCAGCAGCAAAATCGCAGGCGGATTTATCGGCAAGACCGATATGAACTATGTGGTTTCCGCCAAATTGCAATCCAGACTGCTGAACATTGTCTTTACCATTGTCAATAAGCTGCTGAGCATCCTGTATGTGGGCGACTTGCAGAATCTGGGTGTATTGGATGTTGATTTGGGCTGGGTGCTTACAGTTAAACTCTTAGCCGATGGCAAAACGCTTGCCGTTTCTTTGCTTGGTTTGCAAATCGGCGTTGCACTCAACAAGAAGGCGGGACCCGGTCAAAGCGACCTTGCCATTATCACCATCGGTGACTCGGTCATTGAACTGCCATGTACGGAAAACGGCATAGATAAAGACAACATCCCCAATGTAAAAATCAACCTCATCAAGGGCAACCGAACCGACATTGACGGCTGCAGCGTTACAGGCATTTCTTCCGGATACGATGTATTTGCAGGTGGTGCCGGAAATGCAGCAGACGGCACAGACAAGGAAGGTTATTCCGGTGGCTTTATTGGCCTGAACCATGAAGGTCAGGTCAAGAACAGCACCATGACCCTCTGCGATGTGGTGCGCGGCACAGAAAATCTGGTCGGGCCCTTTACCGGCGTGAATGATTTGAAGTCGGTTTACAGCTTTAATACCATCAAGTCGATTGAGGGCAACAACAACTACTATTCCATCTATCGTGCCTTTGATGCAGTGCTGAATCAGGTTGTTAAAGTAGATAACACGTGGTTCGGTACAGCCAAACAGGATACATCTACCGGCACAGATTACAACCGATATGATGTAAAACATCTGGATATCATCAACGCATATGATGATTTGAAAGATGCGAAGATGGAGGATACCACAGCATCCAAGACCGCAGAACTTGAGGCTTATGTGAGCCCTGCGAAAGCGGTATTGATGCTCGATACCCCCACAAACGCAAACCCCGACAGTACAACTACCGAACCTGCCGATACCGCAGACCCCTGTAAAAAGAAGATTGATTTGACCATCAGTAAAATCTGGAAGGACTTCGCCAACATTGACGGCAAACGCCCGGATAGTATTACGGTCAAAGTATACCAGCAGGAGTTTAAAGCGGACGGCACGGCCGTTGGAGATAAAGCCTTGTATGCAACCGTTACGATGACGAAGGCTGATGCTCAGAACGGACAATCCTCTGTTTGGCGCACGGTGCTGAAAGACGCACCTGTGCTGAAATATACCATGGGTTCGGACGGGAAACCGACCGATACCATCGAAGCCTACTATGTCTATTCGTTTGAGGAGGAGACGGTCCCCGGTTACACGATGACCGAATCCAAGTATGACGAAAAGACCTACCACGCAACCATTACCAATACCCACCATCCGCGTCTGCCCGATACAGGCAGTACCGGTGACTGGATGTTTGTGATGTTCGGCGTTGGAATTCTGCTGTTTGCGTTTGCTGTACCGCGCAGACGAAGGGATAAGGGGGAGATGGAGTAATAGCATACGGTACAAGAAGAAATACTAAGAAACAAGAAAAAATGAAAGGACACTTGTTATGAAACATTTTAAGCGTGCAGCCGCAATGTTGCTGGCTGTTGTACTTTCCCTCTGCTTGGCAGTGACCGCGTTTGCGGATAACACTGATCAGTCCACTGGCAACCTGACCGTGACCGGTTCGGGCCTGTGGGTGCCCGCTGCCGATGCCACGGGCACTGGCACCGGCAAGAATGTTACTGCAATCCGTATGTTTACTGCTCGCGTAACTGGTGACGCTACCGCTGACCCTGCCCAGCAGAACGAGTTCGACAGCTATGTGCTGGAAGATGCTTGGAAGGGCTTCTTCACAGCTGATTCTCGTTTTAGCGCTGTTAAGACAGCTGGTGGTATCACGGATAATTCTGTGACGGCTGCGAATATCACTAAAGAAGCCCTGAGTGATGCTGCTGTTGCGTATGTCAAATCTCTTACAAATGATAAAACTACCAACGCAGGCACTCTGGCAACTTTTGCACATGATGCGCAGAAGTGGGCACGTGAAAAAGCTAACAAAACCACCCTTAACACTGCAAATCTGATTAAAACCGCACTGGCAAACACCGCAAATGATAGCAACGATGTTACTAAAGGCACCGCTACTTTCACTGGCCTGACTGCCGGTTACTATCTGGTGTTCCCTGAGGGCGGTTCTACCGGCAATGGCAATCGTGGCACTGATGCTATCCTTGTGAATGTCCCCAGAGACGGCAAGAACACTGCAGCTACCATCAAGAGCACCTTCCCGACTGTGGATAAGCAGGTTTCTAACAACGGAAACGATTATCAGGATAACACCACTGCGCAGGTTGGCAATACCGTTACCTTTAAGCTGACCGCCAAAGTTCCTGATATGACCGACTACAGCACCTATAAGTTTGTTTTCCACGATAATCTGTCCAAGGGTCTGGCTTATGATGCAGACTCTGTAACGGTAACCATCGGCGGTACTGTGGTAACTAAGGGCACTGACTACACCGTGAACGAACCGACAGAGGAATCCAAGGAACTGACCGTTACATTCGCCGACTTGAAAAAAGTCACTGGCGTAATGGCTGGTCAGGACATCGTTGTTACCTACACCGCAAAAATCACTAAGGATGCTGTTAAAGACAACCCGGCAAAGAACACCGTTTATCTGGAATATAGCAACAACCCCGGCACTGATGAAACTGGTAAATCCAACCCCGACGAGAGCAAGGTTTACACTTACGACATCGAAATTCATAAGTTCCATACTGAGGATATCGATGCAAACCGACTGGCTAACGCAACCTTTAAGCTGACTACCGATGCGAATGGTAATGAAGTAGTTAAACTTGTTAATGAAACAGTAGTGAACACCTATCATGTGCAGGGCGATGGCGAGACTGGCGCCGATACCGTTACGACAGATGCAACCGGCAAAATCACCATCAAGGGTCTGAAAGCTGGTACATACTACCTGCACGAGACCATCGCTCCTACCGGCTACAACAAGCTGAAGAAGCCCATCAAGATTGAGATTACTGTCACCGGCGAGGCTTATACCACTCCTACCTATAAGGTGGACGAAGCAGACCAAAACACCAGCAACATTATCAAGGTCGAGAACGTCAAGGGCACCATGCTGCCTGAAACCGGTAGCTTTGGTACCATCGGCCTGACCATCTTGGGCGTTGCCGTGGTTCTGCTGGGTGTGTTTGCCCCCAAAAAGAAGAAGGAAAACCGCTAAATGAAAGACAGGTTGCGCGGGCTTGCCCGTCTGCTGGTCATTCTGGTGGGCATCGGCATTCTCGTTTATCCATCGTTAAGTGAATATCTGGCAGAGATCCACGGCAGCCGCACAACCGCCTCCTACGATGATTCGGTCAGCAAGCTCCAACAGCAACAGCTGGACGAGCTTCTGGTCGAAGCGCAAGAATACAATCGGCAGCTGGCACAGCAGAGCGATGGCGTAGATATTATCGATAATACCGAAGACGGAGACAAAAGCGGCCCCTATTGGCAGCTGCTGAACATCGATGACACCGGCATGATGGGTTATATCATAATTCCTCGCCTGAACACGACCATTCCCATTTATCACGGCACCTCGGAATCTGTCTTGCAGGTGGGTGTTGGGCACATGGAAGCTACCTCACTGCCTGTTGGCGGTGAAAGCACCCATGCGGCGCTTTCCGGGCATCGTGGATTGCCTACGGCGAGCCTTTTTACCGACCTTGACCAAATGCAGGTTGGCGACCAGTTCTATATCAAGGTGCTGGGGCACACGCTTGCTTATCAGGTTGATCAGATCCTTACGGTTCTTCCGGACGAAACACAGCCGCTGGCCATTGTTCCCGGTGAGGACTATGTAACACTGATTACCTGTACACCTTACGGTGTCAACTCACACCGGCTGCTGGTGCGGGGAACAAGAATCCCCTATTCGGAGCAGGAGATGGAGCAGGCAGCCGCCGAGCAAAGCCCTAAGAACTGGTTCTACACCCTGCCGATTCAATTCCGGCATGGCCTGATTGGTGCAGCGGCAATTCTTGCCATTATCATACTACGGTGGCTTGTGATGCTGCTATGGCACAAAGCCCAAAAGAGGAGATGAGAACATGAGCTTACCAAAAGTCCGCAGGCTTTGCGCTTTGCTGTTTGCTGTTGTACTCGCGTTCTCTTTTCAGCTGGTTGCCTATGCAGCGCATAACCGCTACGACGATGATGACTATTCCATTACGCTGGACGCACATTACCGTGAGGACGATGGCTCCATTTACTTTCTGGCTGGGGATACTTATGAGCTGACTCTGATTGCTCACAAGTCGATTGACGATGATACGCTGGATGTGATCTACAACATTGTGGACGCTTACCGCGACTACGATTGTGATTGGCCTTCAACCTCTGCTTCCGAGCGGCTTGCTATCGCTAAAGAGCTCGCGAAAGTCGCTGTGCCGGATAAAACCGGCGTGACAGATAAATATGGTAAGCTGACCTTTTCGAATTTGAAGCCGGGGCTTTATCTTGTGGCTCGCACGCAGGTTGCGCCTGCCAATCAGGAGTACATCCTCGACCCATACCTTGTAACATTGCCCATCATTGAAGATGGCGAGGTATTCAAGGATATTGAGGTAGATGAAAAGTTCGCCCATATTGACGGGCCGCGGCCTTCGCCTACGCCCAGTTCAAGCCCAACACCGGAATCTTCTCCGATGCCTACGCCTACAGTCACACCGGAAACGCCTGCAGCCAAGCTGCCGCAGACAGGGCAGCTGAACTGGCCGATACCGGTTCTGATTGCACTTGGCCTGAGCTTGATTCTGTTGGGCGGCTGGCTGCAAAGGAAGTCTGACCATGAGAAATAAGCTTGGCCATTATTGCACAGTGCTTGGCATTTTGCTTCTGTTTGCGGCAATCGGTTTGTGGGGTTACAACTACTACGATGCAAACCGTGCTGACGAAGCAGCACAAAGTCTGTTGACCGAAGTGACCATGCAGCAATCGCAGCAGACACAGGAGTCGGCTATCGCCAAAGGTGCAGACGATGAAACCTTCCTCGGAACGCTTTCTATTCCCGCCTTGGGGCTGGAATTGCCTGTGTATAATCGCTTTGACGATGCTCTGATGAAGGATACTGTCTGCCGATATTCCGGTACTGTAGATACAGAAAATCTTGTGATTGCAGGCCATAATTATAGGCGGCATTTCGGGAAATTGAGTGATTTACAGCAAGGCGATGAAGTCATGCTGAAAACCATGGACGGAAACACCTATACTTATCAGGTTATGGCTTTGGAAACGCTGAATGCTACGGCTGTAGATGAAATGACCTCCGGCGAATATGCCTTAACGCTTTTCACCTGTGACTACAGCGGCAATGCGCGCATCGCGGTTCGTTGTCAGCCAACATTCTAAATCTAGGGCTGCAAGTTGACGAAAGTTGCTTGCAGCCCTATTTTTGATTGTGTAAAACAGGGCTGCTCACTTCAGCAACAAAAAACGCCTGCAATAAAAATCGCAAAATACGCATCTTTTTTATTGGGGATTCACTACGCTCAGCGGATCACAGCGCACACCGTTTTGCATGACCTCAAAATGCAAGTGGTTGCCGGTACTGTCGCCGGTAGAACCCACATAGCCAATCACCTGCCCTGCCGTTACGGTTTCACCAGCCGTAACGGCAGTTTTTGTCATGTGGGCATACCGCGTGGAAAGTCCTGCACCGTTATCCAGCAGCACCTGATTACCGTAGCTATCGTTCCAGCCGCTGACCAGCACCGTGCCGCTGTGGGCAGCCAGGATGGGTGTACCTTCCGGCGCTGGAATGTCCGTGCCGCGATGCCCGGCGTTGCCAAAGGCGTCCACTTCCCCGAAGTGGCATGATATATAGGTGTGCCCCGGCAGCGGCCATTGCAGGGTGCCGTCACCGACCACGCCGCCGCCACCGCCGCACAATGCCAGCAGATAAGGACGCAGTTCGTCCGACAGCAGCTCGTCAAGAATGTCGCGCTGGTCTTGCGTGAAATTGTATTCTTCAGCCAGCTCGGCTACACTTTTGCTGCTGACCGTGATGTGCAGAATATGCTCTGTGACCGGCTCCGGGTCCGGTTCATCCTCAGTCGGCTCCGGTGTGGTGGTTACGGTTTCAATTTCTGAATCAATTTGGTGCATGGCCCAGAAAGCATCTTGTATCAGATGCTTTTTGGCTTCGTCTATTACTACTACATCACTATCGGAATTGAGATTGGTATGCACCGCAAAGACGGCCAGTACTTCGGGCCAATAGCTTGCCCAAGTGTGACCGTCCTCGTAGTCATATTCGATGGTGGTTTCGCTGCACTCCGAGTGAGCCTCAACAATTTCATTGATGGCTTCGCCAAAGTCGGCGTTGGTTTCCGCAACGATTTCCGCAATGCGGATGCTGTTCGGGTCACCGGATTCATCGGCAAACAAAATGCCCATCGGTGAGCCGATCACCGCCGCAGCAGCTCCGATGACCATGGCCAGCACCAGCACCACGCCGCCGGTACCGAGCAGGGCCAACAGGGTTGCTGCCGCCTGCCGGGCTGTGCGGGCAAGCAGTTGCCTGATGGCACTCATCAGGTAGCGGAACAAGGCTTGCAACCGAGTGGCAGCAGTCTTTTGGGGTGTTGACATTCCCGGCAGGGTGGAGATTCCCGTGCGGATTGGTGTGATGATGTTTGTGGCAGCGTGTTGCTCTGCCTGCTTTTGAAAGTGTCTGCGCACAGCCTTCTGGATAAGGTGTTGTCGCTTCAGGTTTTGCTGCCTTGTCTTTATCAGCTGGCTTTGGGAGATTTGTTCCTGCGGCAATATGCTGTCAGCCTTGGGCGTTTGGGACTTGTTTTTTTCAATGGCAATCGCCCGAAAGCGCCCGCGCTTAAACTGCTCCCGGCGCTCCTGCGGGGGAAGGCCACCCACCGTGGACTGTGGAGTTCTCTGGCTATCGGCAGCTGGTGCGACTTTTTCCGTGCTTTTCTGCCGCTGCTCTCGTCTGGCTTGCATAACGCGAAATTGCTTATAGCTGATCTTGGCCGTGCTAACGGCGGCATTCTCTGTTGTACCTGCGGCTTGTTCGGCGCTGCTGCGGATGGTTTCTTCTCCGTAGTCTATGTCTTTGCTGTCCTGCTCTGTCGTGGCCTGCCCGGCCTTATGTGTGCTGCTGCGCACAGCGGATTGTATCATCGTTCGCCGCACCAGATTGCGGCTGCGGTCGTCAGCGCTCATTGTGGTTATCCCGGTTGTGGCGG
>UMFY01022638.1_pt1 | contig 23098 bp, 28 predicted proteins | sample 1965121 | NCBI WGS metagenome assembly UMFY01 (sample SAMEA4836057, study PRJEB28245) | human gut metagenome | biome: gut microbiome; material: fecal sample | place: Denmark | collected 2008
GAATGCTGAAAGCGGTGATGCTAAAGTTTAATTTTTATTTAAAACCGTATTTTCCAAAGAGGGAAGAAGTTCGGCAACCGTAACTTTTTCCACGGAGTCAGCTTTCATACCTTTTGTTTTAGGCTTCTTAACCCTGGTTTTAAGAGGATGGATATGAGGTGACATATGATCATCATCAGAGTTCCATAAGCGGTTTATAAAATCATAAAAAGTACCAACACCGGGAGTATTACCGGGTTCAAATCCACTGAGGATGGCATAAAGAGGATTCATTTTAAGCTGGGCAGCCCATTCTGTCAGCGAAGTGACTTTAAAGTCAATGGAAAGAAGGTAAGAACGCTGCATAGAGGAAGAAGTTCTTGGCGCAGGACCGAATTTAGAATATTTATCAGACGTAAAAGTATCGGTGAAAGATAAATCTAGATTCCAGAAACGTTCGACAATATCCCAGGTAGAGCGGGCAAGAGCGTCAGGATAATATTTACGAAAATTAGTAACAACAAAATGTTGGTAGTCGGCATGACTGCCACAGTTAACAGGTAACATAAAAAGTCGCCTCCAAACGAAAAATATCTGTCGCCGCAAGCGATGGTTCATATTAATCAATAGGCGCAGAACGCCGCATTTTTCGATGAAGTTGTCAAGTGTTTTTGGCAAAAAAGTGGGGAATTTTAATAAAAAAGGGATCTGAAGGCCTTGTATTTACTAGCTTAGAGATTCCGAGAGATTATTATTATACGAGGGAGGAAATAATTATGTTTTTCAAGAAGAAAACGTCTGACAATGAGTATGCAGTGCTAAAAAATGAGGTAATGAGGCAATATAATAATCTTCAACAGACGAACATAGTCAACCCACACATGCTTAGAGATGCTTGGGGTGATTTATGCGAAAAGGCGAAGACTGCGTATAAATTTTCAAAAAAATATATTGATACGGAGGGCGATATTGATATTTTTACGTCTATACGAGATGAGGCGAAAGAAAAAAATAAATACTATATGTTTAAGGCTGAAGAAGTTGATTATATTAGCCAAGTGTTGGAGTGCAAAAATTCATATGAACAGTATGAAGACGAAATGCATAATGTAGAGACACTTAATGACACAGTGGATTGGTATAACAAATGGAATAAATTATATGTAGATGTTGAGAAGTTATATAGACAGAAAGGGAAGTTTGAAAACTCGAATTACGATAGGTCAGCTCTGGAAAATGTGCATTATGGAGTTATGTATTATTATGGATTTTATTTATATAGGTTGTCTTGCGAGGATGTGTACAAGAATAGATCACAAGAGTTGCTAAGAAAATTTGATTGTGTTAAGGAGGCAATAAAGGTAACGGATGCATACAAAGGGGCTGAGGACGAGTTTAAATACCAACTGTTACGAGGTAATATTTATTTCTCTTCAGGAGATTACCATTATGAGTATTTAAAATCATTGGGGGAAGAACCAAAACAGGCAATTGATAAGTTGCTTTCTGAAAGATATAAGGCATACAACGAACTAAGAGCGTTAGAGTCTGCACCTAATGATAAACTGCCTTCTTTCTTTACTCCGGTAGAACTTTTTGTATATAAAGGAGCGGTCAACGCACTATATTCGTACCTTTTATATAATAAAAAAGATTATGGACGAGCGCATGACTTTGTAGAGAGGGAGGTAAACAAATATGAGTTCTTTGTTAAGTTAAAAATGTTTCCAGCGGATTTCACTAATACTATGAAAGGAGAACTTTTAAATTTTAAAAAAGGAGTTTTTGGATGGAAATATACAGGCAATTAATACAAATTCTAGATTAGATGAAGAAATTGATTTGAGAAAAAATTTGATGTGAAAAGGAGATAAAAAATGGGACTTTACGATGAATGGGATGATAATCCTGCGATAATTAATCCAAATGAATCACATATGGCTTGCATGCTTTTGGTTGACACCTCTGGCTCAATGAGTGGTGAGGCTATCGAGTCTTTAAATGAAGGGTTAAATAATTTTAAAAGAGATGTAATAAAAGATAAGCGAACAGAGGCAATTCTTGATGTTGCCATAGTAGAGTTTAATTCTACAGTTCGAGTTGTTCAGCCATGGTGTCCGATCTCTAATATGGAGCCGGTAAAACTGACAGCTGGTGGCGGTACTGCTATGGAAGAAGGGCTTAGGATGGCAATCGATATGGTTAAAGAAAGAAGTAAATTTTATTTGGAAGCTACAGGAACTGTACCATATAAACCGTGGATTATTATGATAACAGATGGTTATCCTAATGGTTCGATAGACGAAATAGCAAAGGAAATTGCTGATTTAGATGAAAAAGGAAAATTACATTTATGGAGTCTTGCGGTTCGAGGCGCTGATAATGCTATGTTGAATAAATTGTGTGGTGGTAAAAGAGCTCTAAAACTCAACGGAACGGATTTTTCTGGTTTTTTCGACTGGGTAAATAAAAGCATGAGATCCGTATCACAAAGTGTTCCGGGAACAAAGGCAAAGGGAGTAGATTTGCCGGAGAATGTTGACAAAAATACAGATGATTGGATGTAGGAGAGTGTTGATTTGATACATACATATGGATTTTCAAAAACAGGATTAGCGCATATGAAACATAATCTTATATGTCAAGATTCTCATAGGATTAGCTGTTTAGACGAAGGCGTTTGTGTTGCTGCAGTAGCTGATGGACTTGGAAGTGAAATCCATTCCGACATTGCGTCTTGTATAGCTGCGGAAACATCTGTAAATATTTGTAGGGAAACGATAACCAGAGAGTCTACAGAAGAGCAGATTATTGATGTTATAAGATTAGCATTTAATTCTTCACTTAAAGCTATAGAAAAACGCGTGAAAGAAGAGGGTGGTGATATAGAACAATACGATACAACACTATCTCTTTGTGTACTGTACGATGGTTGTTTATATTATGGACATTCAGGAGATAGTGGAATTATTGCGCTTGGAGTAGATGGTAAATATTATAATGTGACAAAACAACAGCGTGATGATGAGGGTAGGGTTTTTCCTTTATGTTTTGGTGAACAGTATTGGATTATTAAAAAGTTTGATAAAGCAGTATCAAGTGTTATGTTGGCAACCGATGGAATTTATGAACTGTTTTTTCCTGTATATTTAAAGGAGAAAGAGGTCAATATTTATACAGCATTAGCAAAATTTTTCATGGGTCCTTTTGATGATGATATTTTAAATGACGAATTTGAAAAAGTTATTGAATCGAGAGAATTATATATTGATAAATTGCCAGAGCGGGTTGTTGACGATGATAAAACTCTTGTTGCTCTTATAGATGACAGTATAGAGACAATGTTGCAGGATAAACAATATTATCAAGAACCTGATTGGAATGTGCTTATCCGTGAATTTAAAGATGAGTATAACAAGAAAGCTTATAAAAAACAAAATAATAGTGAATGTATTGATCATGAAGATGACTGACCAATACTGACATCTATTTATAATAAGGTGTTTGTTAATGACAAAGCAGTATGATAAACAATGAGAAAGGCATTTTAAATATTAATGGAACAAAATAGTAACCCGTTACAACAAAAGACATTCAGCAATAAAGTAACGACGACAAAGCAAAATATATCATTACAACAAAAAACGTTTACAAATGTGCCAGTTGCTGCTAAACAAAGCGGTAAATTGCATCAAAAAACTCAGAATATGGGTACATTAGTAGCAAATAAGAAAGCAAAAACGAATTCTAAAAATAGAAATGTACTCAATATAAATAGTAAAATTTTGAAAGCGTTAGTGACAGTTTTTGTTGGCTTGTTGTTGGCATATTTTGATTACCGTTTTTTGGTTGTGATATGCGGTTTCGGCATCAAAACGAAGGCTGATTTGATATATTCGATTATAATATTAGCTACTAGTGTTATATCAGCCATAATGTGGTTTTTTGCTAAGATTAAAGAAACTGAAGGAGTTATTTTAAAATATTTGATTGCAATTATTTTTGGGGTTATTGGTAATGCGTTGGGCTTTGTATCGTCTTTGATATTTTGCATATTTATATATGATATTGGAGCCATAGGGAAATTCTTTTTTGGTTAATGTTTGGGAGGAACTAAAATGAATGTGAGAGGCTTATCTGGGAAATATTATAAACTTGATTCGAGTCCGTTTGGCGGTGGTGGTGAAGGTGATATCTATGAAATTATAGGGGATAATGATAGGTGTGCAAAAATATATAACTCAGGTGCAAGGAAGAAAGAGACTGAAAAGAAACTTATAGTTATGGTAAAAAATATACCAAACAAGGCTGTCTTATCGCAGATAGCATGGCCGTTGGATATTTTGTATGATACCGTTGGGACTTTTATAGGATTTGTTATGCCGAAAATTAATGTTTCTGACGAATTGACTTTTGTTTATTCATATGGTTCTGCCAAATATAAACAGCTTTCATTTGAACAAAAAATGATAATTGCTCAAAATATATGTGCTGTTATAGATGCTGTTCACAGAGCTGGATTTGTATTTGGAGATTTTAATCCGGCAAATATTGGCGTAGACATGAATACAGGGCATGTAGCTTTTTGGGATACGGATTCATATCATATATATGATAAAGCAACAGGTACCACATATAGATGTAAGGTATGCTTGGATGGATATGTTGCGCCAGAATTACTGGCAAAATTTAAAAATACAAATTATACATATGAGACAGCGCCTCTTGAGACATTTACACAGGAAACAGATAATTTCGCGTTAGCAATTCACATATTTAGACTTTTTATGAACGGTTATACACCCTTTGCCGGCATAACTGCTAATCAAAGTTTATCAACGGTTATTCCAGGAATAGGAAATAAAGCAATTGAAATGGATCAATATTGTTTTAAACCAGGAAATGTTCATATGTCACCAGCGGTGCCAGATAAAAGCGTCTTTCCTAAAGAAATAATTGATCTTTTCGATAAAGCTTTTATAGATGGAAGGCAGAACCCTAAGCTCAGACCAACAGCCAGAGAGTGGCATGCAGCAATTGAGAGATTTTACAGCATGCTTAAACAGTGCAAAGTAAATCCTGCACATCAGTATATGAAAGGGTTAAGGACATGTCCATGGTGTGAGATTGACAAGAAGTTTAATGCCGGAATAAATATGGCAAAGAAGCAAACGGTATCACAAAATACGAGTGTGACACCACCTGCGTTGACAAATGCCGGAACATATACTAAGGTTCAGAAAAATCAGCAACCATCTCGTAAACAGACAATTCGAGGTGAATTAATTGCTTTAGTTGTCTTTGTAGTGGTATTGCTGAGTTTTTGTATAATTCAAAACGTTAGATGGAGTAAAAAAATGACACCTGCGGGAAGTAATGTTGTTGAGACTGTTTTAACTGGAGATATGCCGTTCAATACTTTGGTTTATTCGGGTTCGTTTGATTCGAGCAATAAAGAAAACTCATTTTCGTTTATAGTTGATGATGGACCATCTTGTAGTAAAAGTCAGAGTGTTACAATAAGAACGATTACAAGCAACAGTGGTGGGGTAAATATAGACCTGTTAAACCAGTCAGGAAGTGTAATTGCACAGTTTGATTCCTCAGATGATACTTTGGATTCTAACAAGTATGAAATAGAACTAGATACCGAACAGAAATATACTATAAAAGTAAAGAGAAAGAACGTAGATACGGATTTTACAATTCATATTTCGCGTAATTAATAATATTGATTTGGAGAGAAGAAATATATGAATAATAGCGTAAAAAACAACATTCCAATATTAATTGTTGTGCTTTTAGTGATTTGTTTATTTGCTAATCATCTTATTAAGAAAAATGCTATGCTTAATTCGGTGGATGAATCATTGCTGCGATATTTTCTTGCATCTAGTGGTTATTGGGTGGATTTATCAGAAGATGTCAATAATGAATATTATTTAATTTTTACAGACAGAAGTATTAGAGGTGTGAACATTACTGGTAAGGATATATATATGGGGATATTTGATAAAAGTGTAACTGTTGATTTTGACGCAACGCTTGATAGTGAAGGTCGAGAGGTTTATGTATCAGGAAGTTTATTGTTAGATTATAATAAAGAACAAAATATGAAATGGGAAGCGTGCGACTCCCCATCGGTATATGAATATGAAATACATTAATAACATATTAACGGAAAGAGTATATAGAGAGATTTTAAGATATAGAAAAAGGATATACATTAACAATATTTCATTAAATAGTTTGAATGATGTTATGAATAATGTGCTGGACTCATATCCGGATATTTTTTATGTTCAAGAATGGAATTGTTATATGTACGGAAGTGATGTGTATATAAGTCCTGAATATATCTACAAAAAAAATATAATTGTAGATATGAGAAAGAAATGCGAGGAGCAAGCTGACATTATCTGTTCGAGACTTGTAGGAATGAATAATATACAGATGGCAAAGCGTCTGCATGATATATTAGTTAGAAATATTACATATGACAATGATGATAGTTACGAAGTACATACAATTGCAGGTGCTCTTTTAAATAGAAGAGCAGTTTGTGATGGATATTCTAAATTATATAAATATATATTGGATAAGATGGGAGTGGACTGCATAATTGTTAGAGGCAAAGGTTTTAATGGATTGCTAGTAAATTCAGAAGAACATGCATGGAATATGGTTAAGATAGGGCAAGATTGGTTCCATGTTGACGTAACATATGATGCGACATTATCGTTGACTGATTTTATACGATATGATTATTTTTTGACAGATGAAAAAACTACACAGATAGACCATTATTATAATTTAAACGCTGTGCCGCGTGCATACAAGAACAGCATGAGCAGTTCTTACGTCAAAAAAATCATTAATAAGTATGATCTAAATATATATATTAGAGATTGTCTGATTAACAAAAAAAATGATTTTGTTGTTGCACTTCCTATGAGCATAGAAAAAGGAGATATTGAAGGGTTTGTTAATCAAGCTATAAAAGAGGAAATAGAAAAATTGTGTAGAAGTGCAACGTGGCAGACCTATGCAAATATTGAAAGGCGTATTGTGCATATTAGGGTAAGGTGAGAATTGAATGCTATATCAGTTTAATGAATATGAATGGGCAGAGCTATTGCAATTAACTGACTTTTACCGGACTTTGATTCCTGATTTTTTGTGGGATGCTTTGCAAAACTATTTCATAAATCATGGTAATAACAAAAGCATTGAAACAAGGATTGAATTGGATATGTTGATTCAGGTTCTTGAAACCATCGCTTGTAATAAACAGAAAGTAAAATTCGAAGATATTGATGAGCAAGCAGGGGCAGGCAAAAAGGTATTATGTAGTGAAGATTATACAGCAACTTATAATGTTTTGTTAAATATACTCAATAATATATATATCGATATTGCAGATGATAAGCGGGAGGAGAGCAGGAATGAGCGTGAGTATTATTAGAAAACCTATATACGGTTCTCTTTTGGAATATAATAAATTGTGCAGTGGAGAACCATATATTTCAATACCTGGAATTTATGCTAAAGCTCCAGCTAGACTTGATGTTGATAATGATATTATGAGTAAACATATATTGATGTCTGGAGGTACAGGTTCAGGCAAAACAAATGCGATTTATCATATATTAAGTCAATTAAAAAAAAGACTAACGCCTGATGATATATTAATTGTCTTTGATACGAAAGGTGATTATTATGGTAAATTCGGGAAATCTGATGATTTGGTAATAGGAAATTCTGTAGAGTATAGGGATAAATCAGAAAAATGGAATTTATATAGAGAAATTCTGGCTGACGGTTGGAATTGGCAAGAAATTGAGAATAATGTGCAGGAAATATCGTGGTCTATTTTTAAAGAATCTATTGATAAGAGCAAAGATCCATTCTTCCCGAATGCGGCAAGAGATTTGTTTGCGGGTATGCTTATGTGCTTGATGGAAACAGGAAAGACAAAACAGGATTTTAAAAGACGTAATTATTATAATTCTGTTTTGAAAAAATCTTTGGATTCAGCAACAATTATGCATATTAAAGCGATGGTTGAAGCGCATCCGAGATATGCATCAGTAGCAAGCTATATTGGAGATGGGAAAAACAATCAATCGCTGGGCGTATACGCAGAGATGCTGTCTAATTTAAGAAAAATATTAGTGGGCGTTTTTGCCGATACCGGTTCATTCTCTATTAGAAATTTTGTAAGGCAGAGAGGTGGCAAGACTTTGTTTATAGAGTATGATCTTGCGCTTGGAAATACATTGTCTCCAATATATAGTTTGCTTATAGATTTAGCATTAAAAGAGACCTTGGGACGTAGTGAGCATAAAGGAAATGTATATATGTTTTTTGATGAGTTTCGGTTGCTTCCCTATTTGCAACACATAGATGATGCCGTAAATTTTGGGCGAAGCCTGGGCTTGAAAATTGTAGCCGGTATTCAAAGCGTAAATCAGATGACAGAGTTGTATGGTGAATATCGTGGTAAAAATATATTGGCTGGATTTTCTTCTGTATTTGCTTTCAGAGCTAATGATGCGGATACCAGAAAGTTTATTACAGATTTATACGGAGAAAATGTTGTTATGGAGCAAAGGAAATCCTTGTCAAATGTTATGACTGAAGAACAAAAAAATGCACATGTGGTTGAGGATTGGGATATGCGAGATCTTAATATAGGGGAAGCAATAGTTGGTTTTCCATTTAGAGAGCCTTTTAAATTTCAATTTGATGAATATAGGTAGGTGAGATAATTTATGGGTGATATGAATGATGCGTTTGACTCTCCTATAGGTTTAGCGTGGGCTTTGGTAAAGAGACATAAACAACGAAAGCAGATACGCAAGATTCAGAAAGGAAATGTAGAAGCACAGGGAATTATTGAATATAATCCCAGTCAAATAGAAGCGTTTTTTGATAATACTGAGCCTATTGGTAATATTTTAATCTCAGGAGAAAATGAGTATATTCGATATAGAGCGTTGGCGAGAAGTGTCGAATGTGCATATAGTCAAGGATATGTGCCTGTAGTAATTCATGCAGGAAACTATAATTTGGAAAACTATCTCGTGAAATGTTTTGGAACCGTTAATGTGTCATATTTAAATGGGCAGTTCCCATATTATGAGCCGTTTAGAGGATTAAATGATAACCAGATATGCCATATTATTATGAATTCTACGACTGATAAATATGAAATTAAAGGTACCGGAAAATATTACATTGATGGTATTTCAGGCTTTATGCGTGCGAAAGGTATATTACCATATTTATGGATGTATATTACCTGCCCGCATATGAAATTAAGTGATTTGATAAATGATGAAGTTGAAAAAGGAACAATTACTGATGATATTGCTAGAATATTGTTGTCTCAGATTGTTCAGGGTGAATTGGAGAGGGGCAATATAGAGAATTTCTTTGCTGAATTGAGGAATGAGGCAGAATATATTATTGCTAAGAAAAACAATTTGAGGAATGCTGTGAATATTATGAAAACGGCTACAATGAGAGGGGCGGTGGCCATTGATTTAAGAGCAGCAAAAAACGAATTATTGTTAAATTTACTAATGTCAGAAATAGAAATGTTACAAAGCCAAGGTGAGAAGGTATTCCTTTGTTTTGATAGTATACCGGTTGTGAATAATCAGTTGGTAGAAAGGTATGCGCAATCAGCGGGTAGTCAGTCGGTTTTGTGTTTATCAGGAACAGATGTTTACTCAGAATTTGGTGGCGATGACAAATTGTTTTATTCTGTTGTTGGGAAGGCATCAAAAATCCTTATATTAAAGCATATGTCATCGTATTCGTGTCAAAAGTTTTCTGAAATAGTCGGAGAGTATGACAAGCAGGAAATCAATGACACATATACTGATAACACAAATTTGATAGGGAATTTTTCGTATAGCATGACATCAAGTAAAAATATCAGTGTGAAGAGAGAGAGCATCATCAAGCCTGAGGAAATTGCCAGGCTGAGGAATGATGAGATATTTATATTAGATAATTGTAACGGAGAGTTAGTCCATACGGTGATTGTATGAAAAACAAAATGAAAGAAGCATTAGAAAATTATTATAGAAAATTAAATAATTTGTATATGCGTGAATATCAGACTTTGCCAACGGTAGCATATTCTGAAGATATGCGTAAGGATATACAGATATCAGTTCCAGATGACGAAGGAGAAGTTGAATGGAAGTTAGTTCCTGTAAGCGATGATATAAAGAAAAGCACATTGCGAGACTTAAAGTATATATTGAATCAAGAAATACTCGAATTTTACTTGACGTATTATTTTGCTCAGTTAAATGGACAGTATGATGGCGTGATTTATTATTTCTATACAAACGGTTATTGTTGTGAACCTAACAGTATAGGGGAGTATGTAAACAAGTTACATGAGGATGCTGAACATTATTTTAAGAATGCAACTTATTTGTTAATTGGGGCAGCTAATTCTAAGTTTGTAGATGAATATTTGGTATTCTATGATTATAAAGAATGTGAACTATTTTTATATGATCAGGACACTAATAAAATAAGAAAAATATGCCATTCATTAAGTAATCTTATAAATGATATGGAGGCGTGTGAGTAATATGCCAATATACGCTTATAAGAATGTGAGTAAGAAGGAAATTAAAGCGCAAAGATTTACGTCTGAAGGACGAAGCTATACATTGAATCATCCGGATGAGCTTGTCATTTCTATGAGATATAAAGGAAAAGGAATGTCAACTGCAAATTCACAGGGATGGGAAAGGAATAGTGATTACTATTTTAAAGAGCTAAGTAATAGACACCCTGAATTTTTTAGCAAAAAGAATACAAGCAGAATTCAAAAGGGAGAATCTCCTTTGGTTGATAAAAAATTTTGTGAGTATTTTCCTCAATATGAGGGCTTTAAAAATGAGGTGCTTATCCATCATCATATTGGGAAGAATGGACAAGCTGTTGCGATTCCGGCAAGCATGCATAAGGGGTCCGGAGAAATACATATTTTTGAAAACAAACTTGGAATTACAGAAAATTCTGCAAGATTTTCTGCTAAATGTGATGAACTTAAGCAGACGTATAATATGAAAAATATGAGTACGGATCAGTGCCATGAAATTGTAGATAATTATAAAGGAGATGAGGAAGATATGGCAAAAACTCTAAAATTAACAAATGATTATTATCGACAGCCTACGAAGGAAGAACTGATGGCAAGTGGTGAAGCGTCTGTTGATAAGCGCATGGAGATATATCGTGATGAGATGCGTAATGATGGTATGCAAGACGGATCAGAAATGGAAGAAATAATTAGTCAGCGACGTGAGGCAGATATGGCTGAACTGCGGAAAGAAATTTATGGAGAAGAAGCAAATTCATTTTCTGAAGCCGGAGATTATACATCAGAAGACGATTTGGATATGCAACGTGGAAATATTGACGAGGCTGGAGAAGCACAATTGAGTGAGAATTCGTTTGCAGAGGATGAAGTTTCAAACCAGTCGGATATTTCCGAAGATAATAGTAATTCATTTTCTGAGACGGGAGCAGTATTTGATGGAAATAATTCATCACAAGAAGAATATAGCACAAGTAATGAGGATGATTTACAGTTAGAGGACGATTCGTTTTCTAATGTGGGAGCGGAAGATGTTGAGGTTGGAAATGACGAATCTGTTAAAGATATGAATGAAATGGGAGAATCTTTGCATGGTGAAGATGATGGCAGCATAGAGGAGAATGGTGATTTTGAAGAGCAATCTGATATTTCGGAAGAAAATGACTTTGAAGAGGCTGAAGGTGAGTTTGACAATTCGTCAAATGAGACATTTCAAGGAATGACAGAAGGACAAGGGGAGGAAAGTGAATTCGAAATGGAAGATGATGAAGATTTTCATTGGGCAGGTGAATCTGATGCCAATACATTAAGTGATAATTCGTTTAGTGAGGATACTAGCCTGAGCGATACACCTTTTTCGATGGACGATGTTGGAGGCGGACAGGAATCTTTTAGTGATGGAATAGATTTATCATCGTTAGGTTCAAACACTGGGGAATCGTTGAGTGATAGTGTGGAGCAATCAAGATGAATTTTGGAGTAGCAGCTTAGTATATAGTTAGTTATTCATAGTTGTACTTTTAGTGAATTTAGAAAGAAGCGAATTGGCAATGGGATATAGTGGAGAATCTACATATTTAAAAGGTTCAGATGGTGTTGATGGATATGTGTCAGGGAAAAACATTACTTTTTCAGATGGCTCGGGTGGCTTTGAAGGAACTAGGTTTACGCCGGGTAAGGGAAAACAATATATTTCGACATATTATCATGATGGTTCATCGACAGAAACGTACACAAGTAATTACTCTGGGAAATAAGATAAATATTATGTTTATTTCAATTTTTTGCATGGACAGAGAGAGGGAGAGAGTGTGGAAGTATACCCACCGCCTCAGAATAGGAGTTATATGGATGTTCAATTATTAAAAAAAATAATCTGGGAAGTTACAGGTAATGAAAAACTAGAGATTCAGAAACATAGTAAGTTATATGATGATTTGGGACTGTGTTCATTTGATATGATGGTTATTATAGGATTATTAGAAGATAAGTATAAAAAAAGTGTTGATATAAAATGTTTTTCAAATGATTTAACGGTAGAAGGATTGTTAAATTCAATACACTAATAGGAAGGTAAATAAAATACGTCAAAGCCTTGAAAAACTTGAATTTTGGGCTTGACAGAATAGGAAGAAAAAATGGCGAATATTATGATGACAGATGTTTGCAACTTAAGATGTCCGTATTGTTTTGCAAACGAATTTGTTAATAAAGATAGAAATGAAATTTCAGAAGAGGCTTTTGATAAAGCCGTAGATTTTATAGTTGGCGACGGTAGTCACTCTTCAGTTGGATTAATTGGTGGTGAGCCTACAATACATTCCAATTTTGAATATTTAGTTAGAAAATTAATTCATGATAAGCGTGTTGAAACGATAGTTGTATATACAAATGGGATATGTATTGATAAATACTGGGATATAATAACAAACCGTAAGATAAAATTATTAATAAATTGCAACCCACCCCCAAATATAGGCAAGAATAATTATGAACATATGTGTGACAACTTAGAAAATATTATTGAGAGGAAGGAATTCAAAGATTCCATAACTTTGGGAATAAATATGTATGGTGAAAACTTTGAATATGATTATATGATTGACTTGTTGAAGCGTTTTGGCTTCCAGCATGTTAGAGTATCGCTAACAGTTCCTAATATTTCTCAAGAAAGGAATACTGACGCACATGCATACTTTATAAAAATGAAGCCCAGAATGTTTAGCTTTTTTCATGAACTGTTAGATAATGAAATTATACCTAATTTTGATTGCAATAAGATACCATCATGTTTGATAGATGAAACTGAATTGCAACAATTTAGAATATATTTAAAAAACAAATTTATAAAAGAACATATAGCTCAAAGCAATATAAGTAATAGATGTGTTACGTGCTCACCAGTTATAGATATAAGACAGGATCTTACAGCAGTTAGGTGTTTTGGATTGTCGGAATATACAAAAGTTAATATAGAAAATTTTAAGGGTATAAGAGATTTAATAAATTATTACACTAGGACAATTGATGCTTATGCGTATAACACAGTTTATTCCAGTAAATGTGCAGACTGTTATGATAGGACAATTTTGAAGTGTAGTGGGGGCTGTTTAGCTTTCAAAATAGATGAAATTTTAAATATACAAAATTATGCAGAAAAAAGAGCAGAGAGGTTAGGTTAATAAATGAAGGAGATATATTTTCAAATTCCAAATCTAAAAAAAGATATACATTATCTGTATGAGAGTATGAATAACGATGATCAGTATTTATTTTCGACTAAGATTTTTTGTAATACTGAGAAGGAATTTGAAGATTGGTTTGTTAGGCAATTAAAAATTAGTTTTCATGATTTCCTCCTTGTTGAACTTAAAGGGGAAACCATAGGATATGTACATAATTACGATTTTTCGTTATTGAATGGGAATTGTAAGATATGTGTTTATATTTCAAAAAAATTTAGAGAAATGGGATTAGGCGCAGTTATTGCTATAAATTTTATAAGAAAGTTATTTATGGAGTATCCTTTGAGAAAAATTTATATAGAGATTTATGAATACAATCGTCAGAGTTTAATAAGCAATTTAAAGGCTGGCTTCATAGAGGAAGGAATTATTCCTGATTATAAATATTATGATAATGCTTATTACAATATGCACATTCTGTCTATGAACAAAACTGACTTTATTAATAAATTGGGGAGATATATTGAAAATGAAATGTATTAATTTATGTGAAATATATGATGAAGGGATTATTGATATTGACTCTATTATGTACAAATATTTAGATTCCTATCATAGAATATATATTGGTTCATACTTTTGTAGCAGATATTTTATATATATGAAAAGGTTCATGAATAAGTTATTTTATTATGCAAAACACAATAATATGAAACTCACATTAGTTATACCGGTCTTTAGTGAAAAGGATATTAATATATCAAAAAAAGTTATTTCAGAAATTATAAGTTCCTCAGAAGAAATTATTGATGAGGTTACGGTAAATGATTTAGGGATGCTGTTTTACATAAAAGAAAAATTTAATATAAAAATTAATTTAGGAAGGCTTTTCTTTAAAGAGCCAAGGGATTTACGAGTACCAGAGTATTATTATACTGAAGTGGTAAAGCCGGAAATTGCAAAAATTATTTGTGACAGGGAAATAAAAGAACACATTTCTCTGATTGAATTGGACGAGGTGTGTAACAAAATATGTACGGATAATATTGATGATTTCAACATAGGTATACATATTCCATTTTGTTATATGTCTACTGGAAATATTTGTAAATTTGCATCTATAAACAAAAATATAGATTTAAAATTTAGACCAAATGATAGTTGCAAGCAAGAATGTTTGAGCGTTTATGAACATTATTGTGAATATTACAATGAGTCAAAAATTGATATCTATAGATTGGGTCGAGCAATATATTCGTTTACACGTGAAAGATGCGAATTATCAAATGTTTCAAGGGAAATATACTTTCCTTTTTTAGAGATTATAGATAAATTGGGAGAATTACAAAAATGAACATTTTAGTGCCAATTAATGATGAAAAACTTATAAGTAAGTATGTAAGTGCAGGTGCAAATGAGTTGTATATGGGATTTTATGATGATAAATGGACTGCCGAATTTGGAAAATATTCTGATATAAACCGTATGTCAGGATTTAAAAAAAACGCGAACAAGTACAATTTTGCAAGTATGATTGACATAATAAAACAATCAAAAAAACTAGGAGTTTCAATCTTTGTAACGTTAAATGCAAATATATATAGTAAAGACCAGTTGAAATATATAGAGGAAGAATATTTCCCTGCACTTAGAGAGGCTGAAGTTGATGGAGTTATTGTATCAGAGTTGGAATTAGGTAAGATTGCTTTAGAATATGGACTTAAACCGGTCGCTAGTACAATGTGCGCAATTTATAATATAGATATAGTTAAAATATATAAGGATTATGGCATAAATAGAGTGATTCTTCCACGGGATTTATCTTTGAAAGAGATTGAGAGCATAACTACGAATGTACCAGATATAGATGTTGAGGTTTTTTTTATGAGAAACGGCTGCGTGTTCTCTGATTGCTATTGCTTGGGGATGCATCGACCAGAGTGCGGTTCAACTTGTGGAATGCTGAGGACACATAAAAAGGACATAATTACAACAAAAAGAGGATTTAGGGAACTTCATAATATAGAACTCAATGATGAAATTTATAATAGATTATTTCACAATAATGCATGTGCTATGTGTGCTTTATATAGATTGAAAAGTATGAAGGTATGTTCTTTGAAAATAGTTGGTAGAGCAGACGATGCAGAATCTGTTCTTAATGATATAGAAGTAACACGTCGTAATATTGATTTATTGGAGCATTGTACCTCAGAAGATGAATATTTAGATAAAATGGCACTTCCATTTGATTCAGTTAGAATGTGTTCATTAGGGTTATCATGCTATTATCCAGAGGTGCGATTTAAGCGAGGGGGGATGTTGGAATGAAGTTAAAAAAATTAACAACGGATGATTATTTATCAGTAGTTGAAAATTATAGAATGTTTGATATAAAAAGCAATTGTGTTGATTTTGGTATCGAAGAGATGCGTGAAAGAATTAGGAGATATTATCATGATTTTTTTGTAATAAGTACGGAAGAAGATAAGGTGTTTGGATATGCTTATACATATGATTTTCGAATGTTTGATTCTAATTGTAAGCTTAAGATTATAACAACTGAGGCAATTGTTGAAAACGAAAATATGATGTTGGCATATGAGTTGATAATAAAACGGTTATTTGAGGATTATCCATTAAACTATATCTATTTTAACCGGTTGTTGGATGGAAATAATCTCATTGAGCCATCGAAAATAGGATTCACGAGAGCTGCCTTGTTACAAGAGTACTATTATTATGATGGGGAATATATTGATGTAGAAATTTATGCGTTGAAACGAGGTGATTTTGTATGAAAAATTATCCAATGTATAGTGTAGATGAGGTAGGTACCTTTTTGGAATTTATCTTAAAAATAGAAAGAAAATACAGTGATAATATTGCATTTAAGTCAATAAATAAGCAATATACCTATGGTGATTTTTGTAATATGGTAAAATCTTGTGTGGGAGCTTTGTCATCTAATAAAGGAAAGTGTTTTGTCATTGATACAAACAATTCACTGAAATTCGCCGTGATGTATTTTGCCATCGTTATTTCTGGGAATATAGCTGTGCTTATGGATGAACAGGATTTAAAATATGTAGATATAAAGGAATACGAAGTCATATCCGAGAGCGATTTGGATAAAATTTTGGAGTATAAGAGTGACTATATAGAGGATTCTCATAATGAAGATGTTTGTACAATAGTTTGTAGTTCTGGTACAACTTCTGAAAAAAAAGGTGTTATGTTGTCACAAGCGAATTTGTTAAGTGATATGAGGGGAGGAATGCTATTATATGAATATCCTGAGAATGCTATATATGTAAATATTCTGCCATATACGCATTTGTTCGGGGTAATAGCGGATCTGTTGGGACCACTATTTTCGGGTGGAACAATATGTATTCCTAATGACAAAATACATTTTTTTGAATCGTTAAGATATTATAGACCAACAAATTTGAATTTGCCACCAGCTTTAGTGAATGCTATTTATGCAATGCTTATAAGTACAGGCAGTTTTGAAATGGCTACAGGTGGAAGATTGAAAAAGGTTATGTGTGCCGGTGCAAAATTAAATGATGACGTAAATGAATTGTTCTCGCAATATGGTTTAAGGGTATATTCAGCCTATGGACTTACAGAGTGTTCGCCATGTGTAAGTATGAATCGAGACCATTTTTATAGGCAGAATAGTGTAGGTCAAGTATTACCATGCTGCTCTGTGGATATTATAGATGGAGAAGTAACTGTAGTTGGTAAAAATGTAATGCTTGGCTATTACAAAAATAAAGATGCTACAAATAAGGTGTTAAGAGATGGAAGATTGTATACAGGAGATTTAGGATATGTGGATGATGATGGCTTCCTTTATCTGATAGGTCGAAAAAACAGTATGATTGTTTTTGAAGATGGTAAGAAAATTTTGCCTGAAATAGTTGAAAATGCAATTTGTCAACTTGAGAACATAGAGGAATGCCTTATACTTCCTGAAGAAAATAATTGTAAAATAAAATTAAATATTTATATTGTTTCAGATGAAAATGTAAATAATGAAGATTTAAAAAACGTATTAAAAGACTTCAATATTTCAAATAGAATAGCGGAAATTACTATTCAACGAAATAAATTGAAAAAAAACGCACTAGGTAAGATTGTAAGGAAAACGCCCTAGTTTAAATCTAATATGAGTTGTAATAATATTAATAAACGAAAGAGAGGTTTTGAGATGGAAAATATGTATATGAACAATCAACAAATTATGAATGCTCAAAATAGTCAACAATTAGTGAGAAGATGTTACTTTCATGCAAATGAACCGGCTGTGGCGCAATGCGCAAAATGCGGAAAAAGTGTATGCAAAGATTGCGCAGATTCATATAGGGTGATTTCTGGTGAATTTGCAAATAGAGTGCTTTGCTATGATTGCTGCAGCCAGATCGTAAGTGACAATGTTAATATGCTGAATCAAAATAAAAAGAAAATATGGATAAGCATTGTACTAATGGCTATTGGAGCCTTAATTGGTATGGCATATTCACTATCTATTGATGATCCCGTCATGATGGTATTCTTTGTGCCATTAGGTGCCGTGTTTTTTAATTTTGTGAAGGACTTTTTTAGGTCAATAGGACAAAGTTTTAGAGTTATTGGCGAAACGGGAAATGAACTTGTCGGGATTATATTTTTTATTTTCAAATTAATGTATCTGTTCTTTAAGTGCATAGTTGTTGCAGTTATAAAGCTGATACAAAATATTATATATTTGGTAAAGACTTCTCATGCTGCTGAAAGTGACAGTGAATGTTTGAGACAAATGCAGGATTATATGCAATACACACAAGTCATACATAATAATCAAGGGCAGTCAATAGAGAATATGGTTGCAAATGATAACACATTATTAAATAATATATTCATTAAGGAATATATGAATACAGGAAGAAATTCAGCGGAAAGTACAATAAAGTCCGCGACATCTACAATTATTGAAAATAATGAATTGATAAATAGTTACAAACAGTAACGAAGGTATTAAGTTCTAATGCCTATTGAAAATACTAAAACTTTATACATTAGGAGGAAAAAGATATGGGATATAGTGGTGGATATGGAAACCCGAGCGATGGTGGTTATAACAAACCAGATTATTCATATGGTGGTAGTTATAATAAGAATACAGGATATACAAGATTTGATTATGCTTATGGTGGAACGTATAATGAAAAAACAGGTTATACAAAACCAGATTCATCATATGGTGGTAGTTATAATGCTTCTACAGGATATAATAAACCAGATTACTCGTATGGTGGTAGCTACAATGATACAACAGGTTACACAAAGCAAGATTATTCATATGGAGGCAGTTATTCGAGCGGTTCAAATGGTGGGAAATAACAGCTAAATAATTTATATATCTGCTAATCTGCATAATCAAACTGTGTTACTAATAAGCAGTTTTGATTATGCAGATGATATAGAAATTTGATTGGAGAACTAAATTGCGTGGTTGAGTTCAATGTAAATAATTCGATATATGTGGTACAGATATTTGCGCAATATATATTCAGAAGAAGGTGACTAATAATGATTTATGTAACAGGGGATACTCATGGAACGCATGATTTTGCAAAATTATTGGATAATAAATATAAAAAATTAACAAAAAATGATTTTATGATTATATGCGGCGACTGTGGTGCTGTATTTGACAGAGATTCTTCACGTGTCATTAACTTATATGAATATTTACCTTATACTGTCCTATTTGTGGACGGAAATCATGAGAATTTTGACATGTTAAATTCATATCCTATAGAAATTTGGAATTGTGGTAAAGTTCATAAAATATCTAATTCAGTATATCATCTTATGCGAGGACAAGTATACTGTTTAGATGGGATTAAGTTTTTCTGCTTTGGAGGAGCATTGTCTTTTGATAAGTCAAGAAGGATAAGGGGGAAAACATGGTGGGAGGCGGAACTCCCCACAAAAGAGGATTACTATGAAGCTGTAAATAATTTAAAAACTTTTAAAAACCAAGTGGACTTTGTAATTACCCATGATTGCCCGTTATCATGGATGGGTGGAGTGAAAGATTCTCCTAAATTGATACATGAGGGATATATTCAATCATCATCCAATATTTTCCTTGAAGAAATAGCGTCTAATCTTCATTTCCGTCATTGGTTCTTTGGACATTATCATATAGATGTTAAATTAACACCTATAGCGACCGAGTTGTTTCATAATGTGGTAAATATATCAAGGTATATTTCTTATCCTGTAAGATATGGAAAAGATTATGTTGGAAGTAATTCACGTTGGAACATACCAACAATGTAATAAGAAACTTGATTTCAATCGACACCAGCGTCGGACACAGTAGAGTCGTCGGACGGTTGTTGATGTATGAAGTCGAACATAGAATAGGATTTTATAGATGATAAAATTATATGATTGTGGTATGATTATTCATCGATACAGGAGCTGAATGTGTGATGGCAGCATACATAGTAAAACAGATATACGAAGCTGACTTTGGCCGCGAGGCATATTCTTCTTAGTGAAAACGAGCCATAGGCGAAGTTTGAGCCTAGAAGAACAGCCGTCATGGCGAGCGAAGCGAGAGCATGACCTCATTATTCGTAGGACGGCAGCGAGATACAAGCGGAGGTCTTGCTCCGCTCCGAGGACGGAAAGGAAATCAGCGTGATGATACCGGATAAGGAACTGTACAATAAAGGTATCAATGAAGGCGATTGGGTGCATTTTGATGTCGATGGCAACATTGCAAAGGAATAGACAGATGGAAGTGGCAGCTATGACAACAGATACAAATAAACCGACAGAAGAAGAGTGGTTCAGGAGCCTGTTTGAAAGATTGGCAAGGTCGAACTTCCGCAGCAGGTTTCATCTGAGCGAGAAGGAGAAGCTCTATGTAAAGGACAAGGGCATGGAGATTATCGAATCGCACGCCGGAGATTTTGTGAAGAATCGGTTGTCGGACGCGAATCCGTCGAATGACGGAAAGCAGACACCGATGAGAGGACACCCTGTCTTTGTGGCGCAACATGCGACAGCAACTTGTTGCCGCGGGTGTATTGCGAAGTGGCATAAGATTCCGGCAGGCAGACCGTTGACAGAGAGACAGCAGGAATATCTAGTGAAGGTCATTATGACATGGATAAAGAATGAAATGGGTTGGTGACAGCGATGGCGACAGGCAGAAGCGAGGAATTGTTTCGGGCATTACAGTCCAAAGGGTATCCGGACGATTTTTGCCGGGAACTGGCATACAAGCAACTGAATACGGATTACACGGCGACACGTATGCTCGGATATTTGTATAGGATTTCGAAACCGCGCATTGAGGACGTCGTTGATGAAATGCTCGCGATACTCAGTGACAGAGACAGACTGGTGGAGAAGCATCAGGTTGAGGACGCACAGGCGAAGCTGAATGAAGTGTATCACTATGGACTGGGTACCGAAGATGAATAGTATATGAGAATCTGGAGTATTCGGTGTTATAGGAGATGGCTGTGATGGCGAACGAGAGCGGAACATGGATTATGCACGGACTGGATTGGGACAATCCGTATCGAATCCGTACATATAGAGAATTGATTAACTGGATAAATGAGATCGGCTTTCTGCCGCTGTTTAAAAATGAGGTAGAGGGCTTTTCTGCAGAAGAGCATGTGTCTCCGCTCTGTTGGTGGACGGGTGACGCAGAGAACGATCCGTGGGAATGGCGGGAGATTATTGCACGTTCCGGAGAAGTCGTATATGGAAAGTTCTTCGGCAAGAAAACCGGATTTGTAAGCAAGGAGTGGTTCCCGGTATTTGCAAATTACAGGCGCGATGGCTACGACTTTGATGCCAGATGGGACGATGAACTTGCGAATATCCGCAATAAACGGATTATGGATTGCTTTGAGGGTTCACTTGCCGGCGACGACAAGGAACACATCGGATTGCAACTAAAGAAGATGGCAGGATTAGGCAAAGATGGTTACAAAAACTTTGACGGCATGATGACGGAGCTACAGATGCAAACATATCTGGTGGTGAAAGACTTCCGGTGTAAGCGGAACAAGCATGGACTGGAGTACGGAATGCCGGTATGTGTTTACAGTAAACCGGAAGATTTGTGGGGCTATGACATGGTGACGACGGCATACAGCGAGAAGCCGGAAGATAGTAGGGAGAAGATATTTGCACATGTACGTGAGCTGTATCCGGACGCGACGGAGAAGCAGCTTGCGGCGGTATTGAAGTAAATGAAGCTATCATTAACAAGCAGGAGGATACGGAGTATGGAGATAAGAATTGACATTGCGCCTTTGGCACCAAAGGAAGAGAAGTTACAGGACATTGCAGATTATCTGGATCAGCTCAAGGATAAATTTGCAGATTTGGTTGAGGAGTACGATGAGGAAGAAGCCGATCCGAAGGAGATTGATGCACTTACGGAGGCGCTTGACGCATTGGAGGACTCTTATGATTCCATCAATGAAGTTTTGATGGGAGAACTGTAATATTTGCATAAGTAAAGCAGTCTTTCCTACAGATTTTGTAGCGGAGCTGTAAGCTCGGTTCCGCTGCAGATTTTCTTAGAATCATTTCTTGCTGAATTTCTTTTTATTCCCACTTGCAATCATAACTGAAAAGCGATATACTTGTCATACAACGCAATCGAACATACATTCGATTGCGGACATTTGGTTGGAGAGAGGGTGTGACATGGCTGACCGGACGATTCTGCACAGTGATGCGAATTGCTTCTATGCCAGTGTGGAGATGCTGCACAGACCGGAATATCGCCATGTGCCCATGGCGGTTGGCGGCGATCCGGAGGCGAGACACGGGATTGTGCTTACGGCAAATTATATAGCGAAGCGCGTGGGAGTGAAGACGGGCATGGCGCTGTGGTAGGCAAAGCAGGCGTGTCCGGAGGTGACATTTGTGCCGCCGAGAATGGACTTGTATCTGCGGTTTTCCCGTATGTTAAATGAGATGTATGCGGAGTACACGAACCTTGTCGAGTCGTACGGGATTGACGAGGACTGGCTGGACGTGACGGCAGAATTCACGCGGGACGTGCATTTGTACTACGAGGACAATAACCAGTGGTTCATGGAGAGAAGGTAGGGTATGATTATTTTGGTAAATGTATGTAAAAAATAAAAAAATACATGCAATAGCTCAAATGCAACTTGACATGATCTGGATTTATGGTATGATTTTAGCAAATGTATGTAAAAAAATAAAAAATACATGCAATTACTAAAAGAAATGTAGG
>UMFY01042328.1_pt1 | contig 22767 bp, 8 predicted proteins | sample 1965121 | NCBI WGS metagenome assembly UMFY01 (sample SAMEA4836057, study PRJEB28245) | human gut metagenome | biome: gut microbiome; material: fecal sample | place: Denmark | collected 2008
TAAAAAGGGACATATTTTGAATCCAGTCTGGCCAGTGTGGTCATTCTGAGTGAAACATAGCAATCGGCTCCGCTGGTGAATATCTTTCGAGAAATCGCCTTGAAAGAGCCGAAAGCTTCTCTAATAGGCCCGAAAAGGGCAAATATCGATCTTTGAAATGTTGAAATCTGGAATATTACCATCCTTCGGAGGTTCATCCACATACATCTGCTATATGCATGCATACGATGTTTGAGCAAACCCCTATATCGGGTCTTGCCATTACGTGTATGAAAACTGTATTGAAACATGGCAGCTTCTACGTTATTCCGTTTATGCTGTTCCTCCAAAGGAATGCTTTCTATCTGCTTCCTTAGCTGATAGGCTTTAATGTCTTTGTCTTCAAAGTAACGCCAACCGGTTTTGTTGTTCCATGGGATTCTCCATCGCTTTCTGGAGCCCTGCTTTGTGACAGCTTTGACGGCCTCATAGGTGTTGCCAGTAGCAATTTCCCTGATGGTCAGACCATCCTCGTCATGTGGTATCAGTTCCCATCTACAGCCACCTTGCATCTTGCCAGTCTTGAGCTGCATGGCATTGTGGTTCTTTGCAAACTCTCGATTGTCTGGACTTTGATAGGCACCATCTGCATACAGGTCTTCAATCGTAGAATCCGTGACACGTTCACTGTTTTCCACAGCCTCCTGAAGGAAATGGCAGTCTGCAAATACTGCAGTTTCAACCTGAACGGAAGTGATGATGTTAGGCTTGCCTTCCTCTACAGTCTCTGTGATGTTGGTCACGTAGCCTTGCACCTTCTGGTCATTCTTGGCACGATAGGTTGCATCAGGATCGTTAGGATTCTGAAGACTGTCTGCCTTTACCTCCTTCTTGTCTCGAAGAACAGCCTTTCCGTCCTTTACGGCATACTGTTCATCAAACAGACGTTGAAGAAGATCATGTGCAGGGGAAGTGGCAGGAAAAGTTGCCAGCATCTCCATGATGAAATTGCCAATTCTGGCAAGATTGCTCTGAAGCGTATCGGAATCAGAGCGGTAAACTGTCTTGGAGGAATCCTCTTTCAAGTATTCCTTTACCAGTTCTTCCTTCTCTGGGGAGAGATTGGAAAGCGTGCATGTCTTGAGAAACTTGACCAAAGTTGTATGTATCAGTTCATAACGAGACTGGCGAGCGATACTGCTGCCGATAAGCTTACTATCCATACGGACGCACTTGCCTGATATCTTGAGAAGACGTACCTGATTGCCAGCAAGCTGTTCGAAGCAGAGCTGCATCAGATCTATACCAGTTCTTTCCTGATATTCGCAGATGCGGCGGCGAAAAAGATAATAGGTATCTATTGATGGAGTAACATCTGTCAGAAGTTCCATGCCAAGAGCCTTTCTGGTAAGAAGATCAAACTCGCACTTCTCGAACAGATCCTCATCACTACAACCAAAGCCCTCCTTCAAGGCAGACATAGCCACGAGTATGCGGATGGAAGCATTTGGGCGGCCGCTCTTCTTGCCTTCTGGAAACAAAGGCTTGAATATCTCCTCATCAATCTTGGTTGTCACGAGACTATAGAACTGGTTATACCATGCGTTGGGGTCAGAATACTTCTTTGAAGCACGACTTCCTAACTGCATTAAGGGAGCCGTGAATATATCTAACTGAGGATTCGGATCTGCCTTTTTAAACATAGTCATTCTGCTTGATTGATGGTATAAAGATACGAAAAACATTCCAGATTACGACATAAATCAGAGATTATTTTCGTGAAATATAAACATTTTAAACAGGCCTTACTTTTTAAAGTGGGTTCACTCCATGACTTTCGTAAAGGCAACTAATCGCCATGTCCGTGAGACCTCCTCGGATAAGGGCTTATTCTTTCCATCTTATACCCACTTCATTTACACCAACCATTCCGAATAGCTATAGGACTTTGATTTGTGTGGCAATCTCATCCATGGTTAAATGCCTTATATGAAGTTTCTCTACGTTAGGTCAGATGTTTGCCGCCAGCTTCTTTCAGATTCCACCTCGCAGTGGACACCCTTGCTATTGGCTATACAATCCCGCTATTAGGGCTTGTTAGGGACTTGCACCCATTAGAATAAGCTCATGCCGAGCATACAACCAAACGGGCTGAAGAGACAGCTGCCCCTTCAGCCCGTTGCAGAACTATATACTAAAGTACAGTATTTTATCCTTCCTTTATCTTCCAATCACTAATTGTCCGCTGATTACTATCGTAATTAACACCAATTTTGAACAAGCGTTTACCATCAGCAGAATATGGAATCAGATATCCCTTTTCATCTATCTGTTTGATTGCTTCTTCGGCAGAACCATCATACTTCAATTCGAAAACAAATACAGCATCAGGCATATATACCACTGCATCAGCCCTGCCTATTGCACTATCCTCCTCTACCCTCATATGGGCGCCCATCAGGTTGAAGATAAGATAGAACACCGTCTGGAAATCCCGTTCGTTCTTATTGCTCAAACGGTTGAAGATGCTGGCAAGATATGCTTTCAATCGAATCATTGCTCCCTCTACATCTCCATCATAAAGCATTTCCAGGAAATCACCCACCAGGCTGTTATTATCCAAAGATATTGGTGAAAGATAGTTAGGTGCAAGACTCTTGAGCATACCAATCTTTACCTCCCTGTTAGGATATTCCAAAGTATAACGATGCAACATCGGATTATACTTCTTGATGGTGAGATAACCGCTCTGATAGAGCAACGGAAGCGCAGAAGTCATCATTTCCGGCGAAACATCAAAGTCATCCACATCACATGATTTCTTCTCAATATCCATCACATTGACGTGATACTTCTGCAATGTCTTAATAAGATAAGACGGAGTACCCGAGCCAAACCAGTAAGGAGCAATATCCCGTGCATTCAGTGCCTTTACCAGGCTGAACGGATTGAAAACATCTTCAGATTTCTTACTGAAATGATAGCCGTCGTAGAATCTTGTCAGCTCTGCCAGGCACTCCTCATACGTCATACCTAGGTCTTCTCCCAAAGCCTCAATATCCGGTTTCATCTGCGTGATAAGCTCCGTCTTGCTGATACCGCAGATGGCGGAGTACTGGTCGAACATGCTGATATTGTCGAGGTTATTCTGCTCGCTGAAGATGCTGAGCTGCGAAAACTTGGTGATACCCGTGATGAAGGTAAACTCCAGGTATGGGTCGAGCTTTTTCAGAGGACTGTAGAAGTTCTGCATGATGCGGCGGAGGGGCTGCAGGTTCTCCTTCTCATGTACCACATCCAGCAATGGGGCATCATATTCATCGATGATGACAACCGCCTTTTCGCCCGTTTGCTCATAAGCACGCTTTACGATACCATCCAGTCTTTCATTAGGATATTTTTCACCTTCTCCCTTACCGTATAGCTTTTCATAGGGCAAAAGCTGCAGATTCAGATAACTGTTCAAGGCATCAGCATCAAAGTGCTTGGCACCGCTCATATCAAAATGAAGCACAGGATGCTTCACCCAATCCTTCTCATAATCAGCTATTGCCAATCCCTCGAAGAGTTCCTTTCTACCCTCGAAATAAGCTTGAAGAGTAGAGGCAAAGAGCGACTTTCCGAATCGTCTTGGACGACTCAGAAAGACATACGACATCTGCTTTTCTCTGAAATCCACGATATATTGGGTCTTATCTACATAGAGATAATCTTTCTCACGGAGTTTTTCGAATGTCTGTATCCCCACAGGGTATTTATTTACTATTTTTGCCATAATCTTACAAACTTTACGTTTTGCGCGGCTAAATTACAAAGAAAATCTGAATTAACCAAAGAAAAAATCAAATAACTTAACTTTCACTTATCAAGAAATGAAAGGAGATAAGGAAGTACTGTAAAGATAGCAAGTATTGCCCCACACGCCCTGGGCTAGGAGCTTTTGGACCTCCAGCCCGTTCTTGAACCACTTGCGAAAGTTCTGTGATTTATTATTATAATTTGGTTTAAAATTCGTTTGTTTACGCCTGCAAAAGTACGACTTAATTCTCATTTGGCAAAAGGAAAGAGAGATAAAAAGACGGAAATGTACGAAAACGATTGCGTAGCTTTTACAACAAAATTGAAACAAAAAGTTCTTAAATAGAAATAATAAGTGTATTTTTGCACCAACAAACTTAATTATGTAAACAATAAATTAAAGTATAACAACCTAAAAGGCAAACAAATGAAAAGAAATCTACTCAGATTGGGACTCTCACTCATAGCCCTGTTTGTTATGGTAGTAGCAAATGCGCAAACCTACCAGAACGAAGAAGCTAGTGTTTCATGGCCGTTTAATGACGCCAACTACGCTACGCAGTACAAAATCACCAGAAAAAGGTTTTAGTCTGGTTTCCGTAAACACCGGTGACTTGAAGTATGTTGCCAAGACATCAACGAAAACACTGGATAAAAACGGCAGCCCGATGGTCATGGCAGGTTTCAGTCCTGTTGGTTCAACAAAAGCCGTAGAATGGACCGTTAAACCAAGCAAGGGGCTTACATTCACCCCAACATCTATCAGCACCTATGTAAACCGATTCGGTACAGATGCAGAAAATGGAGTAACCGTAACCGCCAAACTTAGCAACGGAACTTCTGTAGACTTGGGTAATTTCACGGCATTAAGAGACAACAAAACTACAGCGGATGACAAATATTCGAAAAACGAAAACCTGACCAATCATATCGTCATCCAGCTCACTGCCGAGCAGCAAACCCAACTGACATCAGCTGAAGGCTTCACGCTAAGTTGCACCGTCGGCGTTGGCTCTGCTAAGCAGCAAGGCTTTGCCGATGTACACATCAATGGTCTCTTGAACGGAACCGTTCAGCAGGTTGAACAGTACACCCTGTCGGCTGCCGTGTCAACCGTAGGAGCAGGAACAGTCAAAGTATCTCCTGCAGGAACCGTATTTGATGCAGAGACATCAATCACCGTAACAGCAACAAAGAATTTCGGCTACAAGTTTGTCAACTGGACAGATGCCAACAACCAGGTGGTATCTACAGATGAAGCATACACCTTCTCTATCTCAACCAACACAGCATTGAAGGCAAACTTTGAGAAGATAAACACCTACGCTTTGAATTACAAGGTTGAAGGTGGAGCAAAAGACTATATGATAAGTGCCTCTCCTGTCCCAACCGTTGTTGAAGGAAAGAACATGTATGAAGAGGGAACAGAGGTAACTCTCACAGCCAACAGCAACGACATCCTCACCTTCACCAACTGGAATGATGGTGAAACAGGAGCAGAACGCAAAATAAACATGAACGCCGACCAGTCATTCACAGCAGCATATTCTTCAAAAGACTTCATCGCAGGCTGGGACTTCTATAAGGCAGCCAAATCAGGTCGAGCAGCAGACTTCGCTGCAGAAGACAACGATGCAGACCAGCTCATCTTGCGTGATGCTGACGGAAACGCATACGGTTGGCTCGACAAGAGCAACAGCGCAGGCGGCTACGAAGGAAAGAATGCTGCAGTAAACTGGACCACAGTCAGCACCAAGCCACTGGGTGAGACCTACTGGCAGACCAAGGTCAACGCAACAGCCTTTACCGACATCAAGGTAAAGAGCAGCATGCTCTACAATTATAACGCATACGAAACATATAATGTAGAATACTCTCTCAACGGAACCGACTGGACCAAAGTAGGTGCCATCAATATGCCAGGATCCAAAGCCTGGACAGACGGAGAGTTCACTCTCCCATCCGATGCCAACAACAAGGCAGAAGTATACATCCGCTGGATTGCCGACAAGACTTCTTCTATCAAGGGAGCAACAGGCAACAACGACGGAATTGCAATAGCAGGTATCTACATCACAGGTACTGCCCAGCTCGTAAACGACGGCAAAGCACCTGTACTCGTAAACACCGTACCAGCAGAAGGCGCAACCAACGCATCTGCCAACGGCAAGATTGTACTGACTTTCGATGAGAAGGTAAAACTCACCGGCAACGCAGCCGCTACGCTCGGCACACAAAAGATTGAAGGAGCCGTATCCGGCAAGACCATCACCTTTGCATACAAAGGCTTGAACTACGCTACAGCTTATACCTTCACACTCGCTGCAGGTTCGGTAGCCGATTTGACAGACAATGCCACAGACCAGGCAATTGTTCTGAACTTCACTACCAAGACCAAGCCAGCAGTAACCAAAGCCCTCTACGACTTCATCGTACCAACCGACGGAGACTTCAAGGCAGCACTTGATGCAGCAGTCAAGCGTACAGATACTAGCAAGCGTTTCCGCATCTTCATCAAGCAGGGCGACTACAAGATTCCTGCTGACGAGAAGAGTAAGGTAACAGGTAGCGACGGCAAGAGTTATGCTAACCCAACCACCTATATGAATACGCCAAACGTATCAATCATTGGTGAAAGCATGGACAACACCTCACTGACCAACACCATTCCAAACTCAGGCCAATCAGCCAACGTATTGGAAGGTATCGGCAAGGGTGACGTACTCTGCTTGCAGAAGGGAGCAACAAACACCTATTTCCAGGATCTGAAGATGTACAGCAGTATGGGTGATGCCAAAGGTCGCGACATCGTACTCAACGACCAGAGCAACAAGACCATCTGTAAGAACGTAAACCTCTGGGCTTACCAGGACACCTACGTATCAAACAACCAGAACGGTAAATTCTACTTCGAAGACGGAATCCTTCGTGGTCGTACCGACTACCTCTGCGGTAAGGGTGATGTATATTATAATAATGTAGAACTCTGGATCTGTGAAAAGGGAGGCTATCTCGCAGTTCCTTCTCAGCCTAAGAAGTATGGCTACATCTTCAAAGACTGTACTATCAAGGATGCTACTGCGGCAAAAGACCTAAACGGCAACTACACCTTAGGACGTCCATGGGGCAAAGGCACACCTATTGCACTCTACATCGACACCAAGATGGAAGCTATCCCATCAGCAGCAGGATGGAACGAGATGAGTGGCGGTTACCCTAAGCGTTTCGCTGAATACAACTCATACACATCAACAGGTAGCGTAGTAGACCTCAAGGACAGAAAGAAAGTTTATGATGCCTACGACTCAAAGAATGGTGACAATTATGTAAACCGTCGCAATGAAACAGCAGAAGACCCTATCCTCACTGCAGAGGAAGCTGCAACCTACACCATTGAAACAGTAATGGGTCAGGATGATGACTGGGATCCTACAGCAGCTACCGAACAGGCTTCAGCTCCAACCAACGTAAAGTTGAACGGCACAACCCTCGCTTGGGACAATAACGACTACGCGCTTCTCTGGGCAGTATGCAAGAACGGCAAGGTAGTAGACTTCACCATCACTCCTAGCTATATCGTTGATGACGCCTCTGCAACATGGAGCGTACGTGCAGCCAACGAGATGGGCGGTTTGAGCGAAGCTACAGTTGTTGGTCAGGGCACCGGCATCCACAACATCGCCGCAGCTACAGATGCAGCAGTCATCAAGACCGCCATCTATGCAGCCGACGGCACTCTGCTCTCAAATCTTCAGAAAGGTATCAACATCATTGTGAAGACCCTGGCAGATGGCAGTAAGAAGACAAGCAAGGTCATCGTAAAGTAAAGAAACAGAGACTTTAAGTAAATTGATTGACAGATAACATTCGGAGTGCAATATCCCCATCCTCATTCAGAAGGGTGCCGGATATTGCACTTTTTTGTTCCCTCAGCTTCTGAAACAGCAGAAACGGGAACTGAGAAAACAGACCGTCGAAATGAAAAAAACAGAGTATTTACGAAAAAATCTGTAAACGTTTACGTATTTTTTTACCCCCAATATACCTATATTCTCATATTTTTTATATACTTTTGCAACAAGAAAACCAAGACTTAGCTATTGCTACGCATCCAGGTTGCCCCCACCGGAGCCTTCGGGTTCCAAGAGGAACATCCCTTCAGCAAGCATCTGCTCAGAACTGGGATTCTACTTAAAAACATTAAGAAAAAACATTAGAAAATTAGTAATTTAGAATAAGTTTTATCTAAACCTAAAGTGTATGTCTGGTAATTTTAGAAAAAAGAAAATTGCTTTGGCAGGCGCACTGATGTTCGTAGTAACAAGTGTATCTGCACAAACAGTAAAAGGCGTTGTTACTGACAATACGGGCGAGCCAATCATCGGTGCATCTGTCATGGAGGTAGGTGTAGCTGGCAATGGTGGCGTGACCGACCTTGACGGTAACTTCACAGTAAACTTAAAAGGCAAAAGCAAGAAACTGAAGATTTCATACATTGGTATGAAAGCTAAGGAAGTAAGCGTTGCAGGTAAAGAAACGATTGATGTAAAGCTTGAGGATGACAACACCACCCTCAACGATGTCGTAGTAATCGGTTATGGTACTGTTAGAAAGAAAGACCTCACAGGTTCTGTATCTTCTATCAGCGACAAGCAGATTGCCAACATTCCAGTTTCTAACGTAAGCGAGGCGATGACCGGTAAGATGGCTGGTGTAAACATCACTACCACTGAAGGTTCACCAGATGCTGACGTGAAGATTCGTGTGCGTGGTGGCGGTTCCCTTTCACAGGACAACTCTCCACTCTACATCGTAGACGGTTTCCCAGTTAGCTCAATCAGCGACATCGCTCCTAGCGAAATTCAGAGCATCGACGTATTGAAGGATGCTTCTTCTACAGCCATCTATGGTGCCCGTGGTGCCAACGGTGTTATCATCGTAACAACCAAGAGCGGTTCTGAGGGTAAGACTCAGGTAAACTTCAATGCTTCTCTCGGCTACAAGAAGGTTTCTAAGTTGGTGAAGACTATGTCTCCATACGACTATGCATACTATCAGTATGAGTTGGGTAGCACTGACTATGGTAACTACAACGATCTCGATATTTGGAAGTCTATCGAAGGACGTGACTATCAGGATGAGGTATTCGGCCGTACAGGTAACCAGAAACAGTATAACGTGAACGTAAGCGGTGGTACCAAGGATATCAAGTACAACATCGGTTTCTCTCACAACGACGAGAAGAGCATCATGCAGGGTTCTGGCTACGCCAAGAACAATGTAAACGCCAAGATCAATGCCAACCTGAACAAGTGGTTGTCTCTCGACTTCAATGGACGTATGGCATTCACCAAGCTGGATGGCTTGAATGGTGGTGCAGATACCAACGAGTCGAGTGCAGCAAACTCAGTTGTTGCCAACACCGTAAGATGGAACCCGGTAGAGCCTCTCTCTGGTACATCAGACGATGATGAGGAGAACAGCACATCTGCACGCCGTAACCCAACAGAACGTATCACCGATACCTATAAGTATCAGGAGCGTTTCCAGCAAAACTACAACGTTGGCTTAAACTGGAAGCCATTCAAGAATATCACATTCCGTTCTGAGTTCGGCTATGGTTGGAAGTACAACAATACCGAACAGGTTTGGGGGTCTAATGCAACTACCGACTCTAAGTATGGTTACAACGGTCAGCCACAGGCACAGTTCGTACGCTTGGAGAACAAGAACTGGCGTAACGCAAATACATTGACTTACGACAACAAGAAGCTTTTCCATGGTCGTGACCACATCAATGTATTGGTAGGTCAGGAGTGGAGCAGCAGCCAGGACATAACCCGCACTAACACTTCTGTAGCCTTCCCTACTTCATTCACATTGAACGAGGTATTGGCAAACACAGCAGCAGGTACAGCACTTCCAAACGAAGGTAATATCAAGGCAGAGGAGAACATTCTCTCTTACTTCGGCCGTATCAACTATACACTCAACGACAAGTATCTGGCTACCATTACCGTTCGTGCCGATGGTTCCAGTAAGTTTGGCAAAGACAACCGTTGGGGTATCTTCCCATCAGCAGCCTTGGCTTGGCGTATGTCTGACGAGGAGTTCCTGAAGGGTGCTTCCAGCTGGCTTTCTAACTTGAAGGTCCGTCTGAGCTTCGGTACAGCAGGTAACAACCGTATCAACTCTGGTTTGTTGACTACCACCTACTCTATGGCAGACAACACATCAAAGGCTCCATTCTTCGATGAGAACAGAGCTTCGATGCTTGAGCATGGTAAATTTCTCTATAATCCAGACTTGAAGTGGGAAACCACAGTGACCCGTAACTTCGGTATCGACTACGGTTTCTTCAATGGTCGCCTCAGCGGTACATTGGACTTCTACTGGAATACCACCAAGGACCTCTTGATGCAAAGTATCGTTCCAGCCAACACAGGTTACTCTTACCAGTTCCAGAACTTCGGCAAGACCTCTAACAAGGGTGTTGAGCTGGCGCTCAATGCCGTAATCGTAGACAAGAAAAACTTCGGTTTGAACTTCAACTTCAACGTATCTTATAACAAGAACAAGATTGATGAGTTGAATATGGAGAATCCATGGCAGAGCTCTAACTGGAGTGGTTCTACCATCGCCAAGTATGAAGACTTCCGCGTAGAGCAAGGCGGCCGCCTCGGTGAGCTTTGGGGCTACAAGAGCAATGGTTTCTACACCGTATTTGATGCTGCAACAGGCAAGGGAGACTTGGTATTGAAGGAAAACGGAACCTGGGCACTGGCAGAAGGCGTAAAGGACAACAGCTACAAGCTCTTCGGCGGTAACCTCTATCCAGGCGTTGCCAAGGTAGAAGTTGACGAGAATGGTGAAGCAGTGAAGCAGCGCCTGGGTAACACCGTACCTACCACAACTGGTGGTTTCGGCTTCGACGGTCACGTTGGTAACTTCGACTTCAACCTGTTCTTCAATTACTCATTGGGCAACAAGCTGGTGAACGGTACCAAGCTTGCCAACTCCTTCTATGCAGGTTCAGCCAAGAACTACAACCTGGTGGATGACTTCAAGGTAGGCAACCGCTATACCTGGATTGACCCAGCCAACGGTAACAACATCGGCCGCCCATCAGCTAGCCTCATCACAGAATATGGTGGTGTAGAAAAGGTGATGAACCGCTTGAACGAGATTAATGCCAACGCCAATATCTACAATCCAGCAGGCGTATCAACCATGCAGCTCATCAGCTATGCTGTAGAAGATGCATCATTCTTGCGTCTGCAGAACGTAACAGTAGGTTACACCTTGCCAAAGAAGTGGGTAAACAAGTGCTATATGCAGAACGTACGCATCTACTTCACAGGTTACAACCTGCTTTGCTTCACTAACTACTCAGGCTACGATCCAGAGGTTGATACAAGTTCTAAGAAGAACCCAATGACCCCAGGTATCGATTATGCAGCTTATCCAAAGAGCCGCACCTTCGTAGGTGGTATTAACGTTACATTCTAAAACTTTATAAGATAATAACAATGAACAAGATATTATATGCATTTGCATTGGCAGGCGTATTAGGATTGTCTTCATGCTCCGACTTCCTGGATCAGACCTCTCCATCAGAGATGACAGCTGAGAATACCTACGCCTCACCTTATTATACCAATCTTCGCGTCAATAAGCTCTATGGCGGAATGGCTCAGGACCGTACCTACGCACAGGACCTGTCTATTGTATGGAACCTGAACAGCGACTGCGAATTGATTGACGGTCTTGGCAGCAATGCTACAAACACCTCAAGTGAACGTGGTAACATGAACTATAACATGGACCCGGGATGGAGCAAGATCAGCGGCGTATGGGATGCTGAGTATGGTATCATCGAGGATGCCAACCAGATTATCGAGGGTATCCGCAGCAGCGCAACTCTCACTGCCGGTGGTGCTAACCAGAAGTCTATGGAACGTAGCCTCGGCGAGGCACTCACCATCCGCGCCATGGTTTACTTTGACCTGGTTCGTATTTTCGGTGATATTCCTTTCAAGGTTGAAGCATCAAAGTCAGACTTGAGCAACGCTTACCTGGAGAAGACCGACCGCGACGTGATTATGGATTCCCTGATGAACGACCTGGATGAGGCTATCAAATACTTGCCATGGGCAGACCAGGCAACAGGCTATACCACAGAGCGAACAACCAAGGGTTATGCTCACGCTCTCCTGGCACAGATTGCCATGACACGCGCCGGCTACGCCATCCGTGAGAAGTCAAAGGACGGATATGAGACAGCATCTTACAGCGATGCTACTTATCCAACACAGCGCCCTGGTGCAGCAGACCGCAAGGCTCTCTACGAGCGTGCCCTGAAGCACTGGTCTGCTATCATCAACGACAATACTCACAATCTCAACCCATCTTTCGAGAACGAGTGGTACTTGATTAACCAGCTCTCTCTCGACAAGACTTACCACGAGAACCTCTTCGAGATTCCTTTCGGTGAGAACGTAACTGGTGAGCTGGGTTACACTGTAGGTGTCCGCCTGAGTGGTGTTACAACAGAATATGGCTATGGCAACTCATCTGGTAAGATGAAGGTTACTGCACCTCTGCTCTATTCTTACGACAAGAAGGATACACGCCGTGACATCACTTGCGCCAACTTTGAAATCAAGCAGGATGGCAGCAACACCATAGAGAGCATGATCAAGAATGCTCCTTTCGGTATATATGTAGGAAAGTGGGATGCCCGCAAAATGAACAACACCTGGTTGCAGAACAACCTGAAGGCTACAGCTAAGCACGCTACAGGTATCAACCCTGTAAAGATGCGCTATGCTCAGGTATTGCTCTACTATGCAGAGTGCATGAACGAGTTGGCTGGCAACCCAGATGCCAACTACGAAGGTTCAGCAAACGGCATGACAGCCCGCCAGGCTCTGGAAGCAGTTCACACTCGTGCCTTCAACCAGGCAGACAAGAATGAAGCTAAGGCATACGTCAACAACATTGCCTCTGACAAAGATGTATTCTTTAATGCTCTCGTTCAGGAGAACATGTGGGAGTTTGCAGGTGAAGGTATCCGTAAATACGACCTGATTCGCTGGAACCTCCTCGTAGAGAAGATCAATGAGTTCAAGAAGACTTACCTGGCTGAGCTTGCAGATGGTACTTACCAGAAGACCATCTACTTCAACTACCTGGATGAGAAGAAAACCAAGATTGACTTCTCTAGCGTAACATGGTATGGTATTCCTGACGGAAAAACATCTGCTGACTACGATGGCAGCATCGACTCATTCGGTGCAGCTAAGTTGGATTCTGGTTCTGATACACAGGTTGACGTAAACCTGCCTTCTATCAGCAGCGGCCTCGTTAGCGATGATGTGGCAGTGAAGAACCGCTATCTCATGCCAATCGCTTCAACAACCATCTCTGCAACCAACGGTAAGATTCACAACTCTTATGGTTATGCAGACTAATTCATCTTTAATCAAAAAAGACAAGAAAAATGAAGAGCATTAAAAACATATTGGGCACAGCGTCTATGATGGCATTGGCTCTGTCGGCTACTTCTTGTACCGATGGCAATGACTGGGACGTAGATGGCAGCCTATCAAGATTGTTCGGTCTCAATGGTGACAAAATCACTGTTGAAACTGCCGAAACATCAGCTACGGTTACATTCTCTGCCTTCACATCAAAAGCAGTTCCTTCACCAGAGTACTATGTATTCGAGGTAAGCAAGGACTCTCTTTACGAAGGTGTTGAGAATGCTAACATCATCAAATTCGGAGAAGATAAGACCTTGACTTCATCTCCAGTAGTTCTCTCTGGTCTCGATCGCGACAGCAAGTACTACATGCGTGTAAAGGCTATGTCTTCAACAAGCAATGAGTCTAAGTGGGTTTACTACAAGGATGGTTCATCTTTTAAGACAAAGGCAGAGCAAATCTTCAACAATGTAGAGGCAACCGACCTCTTCGAGGATCACGTGAACTTGAGCTGGACTCCAGGTGCTGATGTTACTCACATCACTTATGCAAACACTAACGATGCAGAGAACATCCAGACTATCAATTTGACAGATGAGGAAAAGGCAGCTGGTAAATATACTCTTGGTGGCTTAAATCCAACAAGCACTTATACCATCACTATCTATAAGAATGACGTAAAGCGCGGTCAGTTGCAGGTTACAACTCCAGCAGCTATGCCAGCAGCCAACTTCAAGTATTCACTTGCCAGCGATGTAACTGTCATCTCACAGGATCTTATTGACGAGATTGCAGAAAAGGCTAAGGCTGCAGCAGGTAACGAGACCAACTATAGTGCAACCATCGGTATTCCTGCAGGTGCTAAGGTAGCTCTTTATGGTATAAATGATTCAGACGGCGGCAAGACCAATGTAACCATCCCAGACGGAATGTCTGTTACATTCTTCGGTTTGGCAGGTGGTGATGCGCCTACCATCAATCTTGACAAGAACTTCGATATTGCAGGTTCACATGCATTTATCAAGTTCCAGAATGTGAAGTTGGAAGAAAATGGTGCTGGCTATTTCATCAACCAGAGCAAGGCTTGTACTGTAAGCGAGTTCACTTTGGAGAATTGTGAGGTTAGCAACCTCAAGACATCATTCTTCCGCCTTCAGGGTAGTGACGCTAAGTCTATCGGCAAGCTGACTTTGAAGAACAGTATCTTCACCAAGCTCTGTGCAGGTTATGGATTCATCCATGTAGATGCAGGAAGCGGTGCAGGTCATGTTGATAATGTTGAAATTGACGGATGTACATTCAACAGCATCTGTGTAACCGGTAAGGTATTTATCTTCAGCAAGAAGACAGATATGCAAGACATTACCATCAAGAACAGTACATTCTACAACTGTAATGGTAGTGGTCAGTACTTTGTTGACTTCAATGCTGATACATTTGGTCCAAACACCTTCACTATTGAGAACTGTATCTTCGGTAAGAGTGCTGATGAAGCTACCGACAAGAACATCAGAAGCAAGACTCCAGCAACTGTAGCAAACAGCTTCAGAACAACAGACTTCTTCAAGGTGATTAAGGGCGTGAATGATACAGAGTTCAGCTCTACTCAGTTGTTCAAGGACCCAGCCAATGGCGACTTTACCATCAAGGCTGGTACTTTGAAGGAAAAGGCTGGTGACCCACGCTGGTATGTAGTAGAGGATTAATCCACAAGGATTAACATCTCATATAAATTTAAGAAAAGAGGGTGTGTCATAAGTCTGGATAATAGTTGGTGTATAACAGTTGGCTACCGCATGCACAACAGGTGTTGTGCATGCGCATATCAGCTGTTATGCAAGCGCACAACAGCTGTTGTGCGACCGAAGATACTGACTGTCTCAACAACATATCCTATCTCTTCCAACAACATATCCTATCTCTTTCAGCGACATATCCTATCTCTTTCAACAAATAGAAGAGGGTGAATCATAAACTTATGACACATCCTCTTTTTTTATTTTCTCTTCGTAAGCGACTCCGCTTACCAATGTTCCCGAAATTACATCACGACGTAGCAATCGGCACGTCACGACGCAGCGACAGATACGTCGCGACGTAATTCCGGCTACATCCTGCTCCCATCAAATAAGCCTCATTTGAGCTTCAAATATGCCTCTTTAACCGTTCAAATAAGTCTCATTTGAACTTCAAATAAGCCTCAGTTAAACGTTACGTAAGGCTCACTTGCAAGCCTGAATTACACAATCAAAGGCAATATTGTAGAAAAGACACTAGTGAAAACGTTTACGTTAGATTTTTCAATTATTTTGTTCGTTGTTTGAGATTTTTCACTACTTTTGTAGCAGAAATCTAAAGATTATTATCAAAAATCTAAGATTCCTTATGATCTATTGAGAATCAAACACGACAACAACTAATCGCTAGTAAGTTCAATTAGACCAGAGAAACTTAACAAGATTAATAATAACCTACAAAACAAACATCGTTATGTATCAACAACTGAAACGTGCCAGCATGGCACTGACCTTGAGTTCGGTTTGTTGCCTCGCTTTTGCGCAGAAAACAATCCAAGGTACCGTAAAGGATGCTAATGGCGACCCAATGATTGGTGTAACCATTACTGACCAGAATGGTAAGGCAGGTGGCATCACCGACCTTGACGGTAAGTTTACCATTCAGAACGCAGACCCTAATGCGGTCTTGACTTTCAGCTACATCGGCTGCAAGCCTAAGAAAGTAAAAGTAGGAAGTCAGAAAACATGGAACATCGTACTTGAAGATGACAATGCAGCCCTTGACGAGGTCGTTGTCGTTGGTTATGGTACTATGCGTAAACGCGACGTAACTGGTTCTATCGCATCTGTCAACTCAGAAAAGATAGCCGCTCGTGGTACCACCAACCTTGCAGAGTCTCTGCAGGGTTCTGTTCCTGGTGTCAACATCACCCAGTCTGGTAGCCGCGCAGGTGCAGGCTTCAATATTCAGGTTCGTGGACAGGCTTCTATCAACAAGCAGGCACAGCCATTGTATGTTATCGATGGTGTAGTTTGCGACAACATGGACTTCCTGAATCCTGATGATATCGATCGCATCGACGTATTGAAAGATGCATCTTCTACCGCCATCTATGGTTCCCGTGCCTCTGCCGGTGTTATCATTATTACCACCAAGGGCAGCAAGGGTGCAGACAAGGCACAGAAGGCAACCATCTCTTATGACGGATATTATGGTATCAAGAAGTTGGCGCGCATGCCTGAGTTTATGGATGCCAACGAGTTTATGGATTATCGTTTTGCCAGATATACCACGCTCGATGGTAAGAGCTACGATGGCTCAAGCCGCAAGGGTGTTGATGCCGAAGGACATCCACATTACATCATCAAGAATACCGACTTGAATTCTGCCTTCCTTGCCCGCAAGGGAGCAACCAGCTACAAAGACTCCAAAATTTATGAGCTGATGATGGATCCAAGTTTCGACGGTTACGACTGGAAGAAGATGGTTACCCGCACAGCCGCCCAGCAAAACCACTTCATCAGTGCTGCCGGTGCTACAGAAAAGGTAAACTACCGTGTAGGTATGGGTTATCAGGGCGAGGAAAACGTATTCAAAGGCAACGACTATGAGCGTTTTAACTTCAAGGGAGCAATGGATGCCAAGCTCTCCAAGATATTCGAGGCAGGTTTCTCTACCAACATGTCAATGAGCCGCACCCAGGACGTATGTACTGATGGTACTTATTCTCCATACGTGAATGCATTCTATTTTAACCCATTCGTATCTCCAACAGATGCAGATGGCAACCTAATTCCTAACCCGGGAGCAAAGGCAGCCTTTGGTTCAGATGCAAATTTTACATCTACATATAACCCGCTCATCGATTTGAATGACGGCAACTACACCAATGAGACTAAGATGTACCGACTGATGGGTAACTTCTACCTGCGTGCCAACATCATCAAGGGATTGAAGTTTACAACCACCTTCTCTCCTAACTACTCTCACAAGCGCCAGGGCATCTTCTATGCAACAGGTCTGAACGAGGGTAACGACGTAGGTTCAACTTACTACCAGAAGAACAAGACAAACTTCGGATCCGTTGCCAATACAACCCGTGTAGACTGGACGTGGGACAACCAGTTTGACTACAACCGCACATTTGGCGACCACACCATTGGTGCCATGGCACTGTTCTCACTCTACAAGAGCAATACAGAATACCAGTATGAAGAAGGCAAGGGTATCGCCAGCGACCATACTACATTCCACAACCTGGGAACAGCCAGCGGCGACAAGAAGCTCTCCACTTCTTATACTGAGTCATCATTGGAGTCATTTGCTTTCCGTGCCAACTATTCCTACAAGGGCCGTTACATGGCTACAGCTACACTCCGTACCGATGGCAGTTCACGCTTCGCAGACGGCAACCGATGGGGCTGGTTCCCTTCTGTAGCTGCAGCATGGCGTATCTCTGATGAAGCTTGGATGAAGCAGTTCAACAACTGGTTAGACAATGCTAAACTCCGTCTGTCATATGGTGTTACCGGTAACAACAATGTGGGTGACTATGTAACTATCGCTTCTGCTACAGGTCCATCTTATGTAACCATAGATGGCAAAGAGGTACAGGGTTATTATCCTAACGGATTGGTAAATACAGAACTCATCTGGGAGAAGGTAAAGGAGTTTGATGTAGGTCTCGACCTGAGTTTCCTGAAAAACCGAATCAATGTAACAGCCGACTTCTACAACCGTCTTTCTGATGGTCAGATTATGTCACGTTCAGTGCCTATCGAAACTGGTGAGAAGACTTCAACCTTCAATGTAGGTTCTGTCCAGAACAGAGGTATTGAACTCGGTTTGAACTTTAACATCATCAACAAGAAAGACTTCTCCTGGAGTGCGAATGTAAATTTCGCCCGCAACTGGAACAAGATTAAGGAGTTGAGTAATGGTAAGGTTGATGAGGTAGCCAACAACTGGTTTATCGGCGAACCACTGAACGTACTCCGTGACTATACCCATACCGATGTCATCACCGACAAGGGTGTAACCATGCACACCATGAATGGTGACAAGCACTATACCCTGAAGGAATTCTACGAGAAGTATGGCACTAAGTATAAGTGGTATGAAGGTCAGATGGCAGTAAACGACTGGAACGATGACGGTAAGATTGACGACAACGATAAGCAGATTTATGGCTGCACAGACCCTCGCTGGACAGGTAGTTTCTCTACCAATGTTTACTTCAAGGGCTTCGACTTCTCCATCATGTTCTATACCAAGAGCGGATTCTGGTCACGCAGCTACTTCCATGAGAAGTATATGAAGTATGGCGACCGTGGTAATGCCCACATGCAACTGGACTACTACATACCAAAGGGAGCACCAATCATCGATCATGCAACAGGTGAGATTACAACCGCCACAGAGACCCACTACGGAAAGTATCCTTATCCAAACAACAGCGATACTTCGATGGGTGGTTACTTCGGTGACAAGGGTTCAGCCAAGGGAGAAGGTTTCCAGTATCAGAAGACCTCTTTCACCAAGGTTAAGAACATCACCCTGGGTTACACATTGCCTAAGAGCGTAGTAAACAAGGCAGGTATCAGAAATCTCCGTGTTTATGTAAACGTTCTGAACCCATTCTGCTTCACCAACTACAAGGGCTTCGACCCAGAGTGGGCATCACAGAATCTGCAGAATGGCGGTCCATCATCTGTAACCTACCAGTTTGGTGTAAATCTTAAGTTCTAATCTCATTAAATGAAGTAAACAATTATGAAAAAGATATTATATAGCGTAGCATTGGCGGCCTGCTGCATGGGAACCATGACAAGTTGCAGCGACTTCCTGGATGCTAGCAACAAGTCGAATGTAACTGCTAAACAGAGTTTTGCGACAAAAGAGGGATTAAACAACCTCGTCAATAATGCCTATCAGCATCTGCAAAACGTTTATGCAGCTCCTCTGTTCACTAGCTGTTTCTCAGCAGGTACAGACATGTATGCCGATGCCCGTAACAAGATGAACGAGGCATTGAACACTTACGAGACCTTGACTCCAGAAAATACGGATATCAAGAATCTCTATACTTACCTCTATGCAGGTATACGTGCAGCCAACTCTGTATCATATTATGCACAGACAGCCCAAGTTGATGACAAGACTAAGGGACAGCTTGTAGGCGAAGCCCGTGTATTGGCTGCCTACGAGTATTATCTTCTGGTAAACAACTTCGGTGGTGTGCCTATCATGAAGGACTTCCTCACCACAGCAGACACAGGATATCCTAAGTCTTCTGCTGCAGATGTATATGCCTATATCATCAGCGAACTCGAAGATGTTATCAGCAAGAATGTGCTTCAGGCTTCAACAGCTACCAAGGGTGGCGGCAGAATCAGCCAGGAAACAGCCAAGGCGATCCTTGCCAAGACCTACCTTTCTGCAGCATGGGACCTCAACAAGCAGGAATACTTCTCTAAGGCTGCTGCTCTTGCCGATGAGGTGATTGCGGGCAGAAAACTGACTAGCCCATTTGCCAAGCTCTGGAAGGCAGACGGATCGGGCGATGACAACGAAGAGTTCCTTTGGGATGTGGAATATGATTTGGCTACAGCCAACAATACAACATCAGGTGGTACAGAATGGAGCGGTTACTACTGCAACTATCTGGGTGGAAACGAGGATAACATCAAGGCTACAACCTCCAGCTATGTACCAACCCTCTATGCCTTGCATTGTTTCAAGAAGGGAGACCAGCGTTACGATGCTACCTTCATGAAGGAATTGCCAGATATAAACAAGGGAAATGCTGCAGGTACCGGTTACTGGACCTGGTACAAGAATGGTGAGAGTCTGGTAGGTAAGCCAGTAACGCGATACTATTCTGCATGGTATGAAACAGATGCCGACTTTGAAGCATGGAAGGCTATAGATCCTGCAAACAGAGCAAACACCTATCGCATTCCGATGGATTCACAGAGCAAGGAAGCACAGAATATGGATGGCAAAGATATGGACTACTACGACAACCAGCAACTGGTATATGGTTCCAGTCCATGCAAGAAGTTTGACGACAGCAAGACTGCTACCACAGAGAAGAACACCTGCTATCGCGACATCCATATCATCACTTTGCCAGAGATGTATCTCGTAGCAGCTGAGGCTTATCTGAAGGCTGGTGTTAATAAAAAGGCATTAGAACGACTCAACGAGGTTCACCAACGCGCTGGCCTTCCTGCACTTACAGGAACTATCACTATTGATGACATCCTTGATGAGAATGCATGCGAGAACTTCGGCAATGAGTCACGCTGGATGGATTTGCGCAGAACCCAGACTCTGGTTGACCGCTGCAACAAATATAACCACGAAATAGAAGGCAAGGCTGCCCAGTATATCGGCAAGAAGCTTCTTCGCCCTATCCCACAGGCTGCAATTGATGCCAATGACCAGCTGACATTAGCCGACCAAAATCCTGGTTACTAATCAAAGCCATTATGTTGATAAGAAAACCTATCAAGACATACGTTAATCATTAGGTTTAAGACCGTATTCTAGGGAGATAATTCCTGATGGATACGGTCTTTCTTTTGGTTCTATCGGCAAGGTATACGTAATCGTTTTCGTAGTTTTTCGCCCACTATCTGCATGCGATAAGCAAAAATGTCGTAACTTTGCAGAAAATCTTATAGAAAAGAAAATAATAAAATAAATAAACCTAAGAAGAAATGAAGAAATCAATCATTAAGACAGTCGTGCTGGCTGCGCTCATGGCTCTGCCAATGTTCGCTAAAGCACAAACTTTCGCTGGTATCACAGCCGAGCAGAACGCACAGAACACTCCTGAAGGATGGACTGCCGTAGAACTGCCACAGTTGCCTACCATCACTTCGGCAAACACATTTAATATCAAGGATTATGGTGCCTCGACATCTGCTGCAGACAACACCAAGGCTATCCAAAAAGCACTTGATGCTGTGCCTTCTACCGGTGGTATGGTCGTGATTCCTGCCGGTACCTGGATGTTTGGTAGTACCGACCAGATGACAAGCAAGACCGAGGTACTCAGCATCAAGTCAAAGACTGTGCTCCACCTTTGCGCAGGAGCCACCTTGAAGCTCGTAGAATATGGAAAGGCACCTAACAACAAAACGCTCTTTATCGGTTGCAAGAACAAGAACCAGAGCGACATTGTTATAGAGGGCGAAGGTGAAACTTCTATTATCGATGGCCAGGGAACCCGCTGGTGGAAGGCTCGCGACAACAAGGAGACTTTCAATCCAGGAGCCATGATCCGCTTCGAGAAAGGCAGCCGATTCCTGATTCGCAATCTCAAGGTTCAGAATACTCCGGGTGTCAACATCACCTTGAGTAACAGCAATGGTGCCAGTAACGGTACCGTCCATGACGTAACCATCTACAATCCATCTTCAGAAACCAAGACAGAGCAACCTTCTCATAACACAGATGGTATCTCGATCTGGGGACACCACATGAACATCTATAACTGCAACATCAGTACAGGTGATGATAACGTAGTTTGCGACAATGATGCACAGTACATCCATGTTTGGAACTGCGACTTTGGTACAGGACATGGTGCTTCTATCGGTAGTTTCACCAAAAACATCAAGCATGTATGGTTCGACAACATCACCATGAATGGCACAACTGCTGGTATCCGCATGAAGACGGGTATCAACAGTGACGGTACGCTGCGTGGCGGTGGCGAGGAGGACTGGAAGTTCACCAACTTCACCATGACCAAGGTGAAGAACCCATTCTCTATCGACTGCTTCTACGACAAAAATTACAACAGCGATCCAGCCGTAGATAAGGCAAATGCAAGAGCGGTGGACAGCACAACTCCAACCTACAACGGCATTCTGCTTCAGAACGTGAAGACAACAGATGTATGCGAAGGTAACGCTATCTTCCTGATTGGTCGCCCTGAGAGCCATATCAAGAACGTGACACTCGACAATGTACAGATTTCTGCCAAGAAGGGTATCGACATCCGTTTCGTAGATAATCTCGTGTTCAAGAACAACTCTAAGATTACCGTCAGCAGCGGTTCAATCTGGCTCAAGAAGTTTGATTCTACTTGGACAGACGAGTGTGATGCTACGTCTACAGGTTCAACAGTTACTGATACTAAGGGTCCTTTCACATTAAACTCAAAAACTTTGACGGATAAGACAGCCGGTTCTTTCAGCAACGGCTTCGCTATCAGCAATGAGAAGGGAAAGACATACGATACTGGTTCTGGTACCAACTATATCAAGTATAGCGCAAATCAATACACCATCATCATTCCTGACGGCATAAAGATTGTCAAAATGGATATCGAGGGAAAAGACAATTACACAGATGCAGATGCCTATCTCGGCGAGATAAACGGCACAAGCTATGATGCTTCTACCTATGTTTTTCCAAAAGACAAAAGTCTGAAAAAATATACAGTAGAGTTTGATTCACCTGTAGAGCACAC
>UMFY01044584.1_pt1 | contig 20056 bp, 16 predicted proteins | sample 1965121 | NCBI WGS metagenome assembly UMFY01 (sample SAMEA4836057, study PRJEB28245) | human gut metagenome | biome: gut microbiome; material: fecal sample | place: Denmark | collected 2008
AGCCGGTCGCAACGCCGCCCACAAAGCCGATGAGCGCGACCCATGCGTTCAGATCGCCTGCGGACATGCGCAGCACCATGCGGAGCGGACAGCCGAGGAATACGAGCGCGCCGATCATCATCGCGGCGCCGAGGATAAAGCGCACCATCGGCGAAGAACCGGCGGTGGACTTGTATTCCTTCGTCAGCAGGGCGAGCAGGAACGAGCCGCAGACAAAGCCGACGATCTCCGGCCGGAAATACTGTACGGGCGCGGCCGTGTGCAGCTTGAGTGCGCCGGCGCTGTCGCGGATGAAGCAGGCCACGCAGATGGCCATGTTCGCCGGGTTGCCGTAGATCGCCAGCAGCGCGACCAGCAGACCAGCCACCGCGCCGGACAGCGCGAGCTTCCATGTCTTGTCAAAAAATTTCATGTTTTTCTCCCTTTACTGTGCTTTTATATCTGATAAAAGTATAACACAGCCGGATTTTGATGTGAAATTCATTCTATTGATATTTTATTGCGTCTTATTGAAAAAATCTATAAATCAGCCTATAATAGAGAAAACGAAACGGAAGGGACGCGCGGCAAATGGATATTCGGCAGCTGGAGGCCTTTGTATACACGGCAAAATATCAGAGTTTTTCGCTCGCGGCGCAAAAGCTGTATCTTTCCCAGCCTACGGTCAGCTCGCACATCTGCAATCTGGAAAAGGAGCTGCACACGCAGCTCTTACAGCGGACGACCAAGGCGCTGTCCATGACGCCGGCCGGGCGCAGACTGTACAGCTACGCGGCGGAAATCCTCGACCTGCGGCACAAGGCGATTCTGGAGCTGACCAGTCAGCAGGAGGCCACGCTGCACATCGGCGTGTCCTCGGTGCCGTCGCTGCATCTTCTGCCCGAGCTGCTCGCGGCGTATCATGCGCAGACGCCCGAGGTGCGCTTCCGCACGAGCTGCTCGGACAGTCTGGACGTGATACGCAGGGTCTCCGAGGGCGGCTGCGACATCGGTCTTGCCGGCACGAAAGCCGCCGCGCCCGGCTGCGGATTTCTGCCGGTGACATCGGACGAGCTGGTCCTCGCGGCGCCGAATACGCCGCATTTCCGGGAATATCAGCAGCAGAAGGAGCCGCTGCGGGCGCTGCTGCGCGAGCCGTTTCTGCTGCGCGAGGACAACTCGGGCACCAAGCAGGAAACGCTGTACTTTCTGCGGAACATGGGTCTGTCGCTCGACGAGCTGAACGTCATCGCCGTCATGGATGACGCGGCCTCGCTCATCCGCTGCATCACGCTCGGCATGGGCGTTTCCATCCTGTCGCGCGCGACCGTGCAGAACGATGCGCAGTCGGGCAGACTGCTGCTATTCCCGCTGGGGCAGTCGGCCTTTCTGCGCAGGCTTTACATCGTGTATCCGTCCGCGCGCCGCATGTCGGAGCAGACGAGACGTTTTCTGGATTTCATGAAGGAATATTATCAGACCGGGCAGCGGCAAGCATGAGCCTGACCATTGCACCCCGTCTCCGCACGCTCACAGCAGCTTTTCGAACTGCTCGAAGAAACGGAACAGCGTGTCGCCGCTCATAGCCAGCGCACGGACGCACACGCCCTGCACAGCCCGGCTTGCGCATATCATTCCCTCCCCCTGATAAAACAAAAGAGCAAAGACACCCCTGTAAAGCACCTTTGCTCGATTGCTGCATATCTTACCATATTTATGTAGAGAAGTCAAGAGGGACGGCCGCGGCATAAACGCAGAAATCCCCTGTCTGCGATGACAGCATGCAGACAGGGGAGGCTTTTTTTGCGTTCTTACTCCATCAGGCCGACGCAGTCGTAGTACGGCTTTTCAGCGATCAACTTCTTGTTATCTTTGAACATAGTATGACCCAGAGTAATCACAAGGTAGTCCGCCTTCTTGAGGATCTCCTCGAAGGAAACGTTCGGGATACCCTGTACCTCAGCGTCCTTGGCGAACGGCTCGCAAGCGATAACGTTGACACCCTTCTCCTGAAGAACGTGGCAGAGCTCGATGGACGGGGACTCGCGCAGATCGTCAACGTCCGGCTTGTAGGACAGGCCGAGCACGCCGACCGTATCCGTGACCTTCTTCATCTCGGAAACGACCTTGCCGGCAACAAAGACCGGCTTGTTCTCGTTGCGCTCGCGGGCAGCGAGGATGACCTTGGCCTCCGCCGGGAACTGCTCGTAGATGAACCACGGGTCGACCGCGATGCAGTGTCCGCCGACGCCGACGCCCGGGGTCAGGATATTGACGCGCGGATGGCAGTTGGCGAGCTTGATGAGCTCGAATACGTCGATGCCCATCTTGTCGCAGATGACGGACAGCTCGTTCGCGTAAGCGATGTTGACGTCGCGGAAGGTATTCTCGGTCAGCTTGCACATCTCGGCGGTCAGGTCGTCGGTCTTGTGTACGACGCCCTTGTCGAGGACCTTTTCGTAGATGGAAGCCGCCATCTCAGCCGCCTCGGGCGTGCGCGCGCCGACGATGCGGTCGTTGTTCTTCAGCTCGTACATCATATTGCCCGGGATGACGCGCTCGGGGCAGTGCGCAACATGGATCTTCTCCATCGGGATGCCGGACTCCTCGCTCAGCACGCGCGCGAGCATTTCAGAGGTGTGCGGCGGAACGGTGGACTCGAGGATGACGAGGTTCGGCGCCTCGAGCACCTTGCCTGCCATGCGGCCGGCGGACTCGACGAACTTCAGATCCGCCCTGTGGCTGCCGGTCTCGTCCTTGTAGAACGGGGTCGGAACGGAAATATAGAACACATCCGACTTTCCGAGCGTGTCGGAGAAGTGCAGATGGCCGTGAGCGACTGCCTTTTCAAACGCCTCCTGCAGGCCCGGCTCGACAATGTGGATGTGGCCGCCCTGAAGGGTTTCGATGGTTTTCTTGTTGACGTCGAAGCCGCAGACCTCAAAACCGGCTTCAGCGAGGGTGATCGCGGTCGGCAGGCCGATATAGCCAAGACCCATGACAGTAATTTTCATAGTTTTCTTACCTCATTCAGCGTAATCTTCTTACATTATACCACTTTTTTCGCAAAGTTCAACGTAGTGTTTGAATTTTTACGCGAATACGTCTATAATGTATTACATAGTGTTTTCAGCGAAACGGCTGGTTCGCTTAATTTCCAACGAATGGATGTCTGTATTATGATCTTCAAGGGCCTGCTCGACGACGCTCGCTCTATCCGCGACCGCGACCCTGCGGCGCGCACCACGCTCGAGGTCGTCCTCCTCTATCAGGGCTTCCATGCTCTGTTTTACCACCGCCAGGCACACTGGCTCTATCAACACAAGCACTTTTTCCTCGCGCGTGCGCTTTCGCAGTTTGCGCGGCATATGACCGGTATCGAGATCCATCCCGGCGCGAAGATCGGCAAGCGCCTGTTCATCGACCACGGCATGGGCATCGTCATCGGCGAGACCGCCGAGATCGGCGACGACTGCACCATCTACCACGGCGTCACCCTCGGCGGCACCGGCAAGGACACCGGCAAGCGCCACCCGACCATCGGCAACAACGTGCTGATCTCGACGGGCGCGAAGGTACTCGGTCCGTTTACCGTCGGCGACAACAGCCGCATCGGCGCGAACGCCGTCGTTTTGCAGGAGGTCCCGCCCGACTCCACCGTCGTCGGCATCAAGGCGCGCGTCGTCAAGATCGCCGGTCAGCGCATCGGCCCCTCCCCTGCGTACACGCTCGATCAGATCAACCTCCCCGACCCGCTCGCACAGGAGCTTTGCCGCCTGCAGAGCCGCGTCTACGCCAACGAGCAGAAGCTCCGCAAGGAAGAGGCGCGCGAGCGCGAGGCCGACGAATAATCCCATATGCAAAGCAAAATCCCTCCGGAGAACCGCTCTTCGGAGGGATTTTTTGCGCTCAGAACGTCTCGGCGATCCTGCCGAACAGCTCATTGATGCGGTCGTATCTCTGCTTGAGATACAGCCAGCCGAACAGCGCCTCGAGCGCGGTCGCATGGGCGTACTCCGCGACCGTTGCCGACTTGGGCACGGTCTTGGGCTTGGCGTTGCGGCCGTGACGGTAGACGGTCTCCTCCTCCTCGGTGAGGTCAGGGAGGATGTGCTCGATGGCCTTCGCCTGCGCGGAGGCGCGCACGAGCGTTATCGTCTGACTGTGCAGATTTTTTGCTGTCTGCGTGCCGCCGCAGGCGAGATGGGTGCGAACCAGTATCTCATAAACGGCATCGCCCACATGGGCGAGCGCGAGGCTCGACATGCGGGCGATAGCGGCATCATCCAGCTTGGGATGAAGATAATCCATTACTTGTCCTCGGACGCCGGAGCGGCAGTCTCAGCAGCCTTTGCAGCCTCAGCCTTAGCCTTGGCGGCAGCAGCCTGCTTTGCCTGCATTTCCTTGAACTTCTTGACTTCCTCAGCGGTCGGAACCGGCTCGATGCAGCCCTTCGGGCAGGCCTTGGTGCACATCTTGCAGTTCTTGCACTTGTCGTAGTCGATCTTGGCTACGCCGTCGACAACGTGAATGGCGTCGAACTTGCAGGTCTTTTCGCACATGCGGCAGCCGATGCAGCCGTTCGAGCAGACCTTCATGACAGCCGGGCCCTTGTCCTTGTTCACGCAGTTTACGTGAACCTTCTTGGAGACCGGGATGAGGTCGATGATCTTCTTCGGGCAGGTGGAAACGCACTTGCCGCAGGCAACACACTTGTCGATGTCGACCTTTGCTACGCCGTCAACGATGTGAATTGCGTCGAACGCACACGCCTTGACGCAGGAGCCGAGGCCCATGCAGCCGAATGCGCAGGCCTTCGGGCCGCCTGCAACACGCATTGCAGCGTTGCAGTCCTGAAGGCCCTCGTATACAGCCTTGTCGACTGCGTTGCAGCCGCCGTTGCACTTGACGTGAGCGACATTGCGCTCGCCCTCAGCAACCTCGACGCCGAGCACCTTTGCGATCTTTTCCGCCGCAGCGGCGCCGCCTACGGGGCAGCCGTTGACCGGAGCGCGGCCCTCGACGATCGCAGCAGCCAGGCCGTCACAGCCCGGGAAGCCGCAGCCGCCGCAGTTAGCGCCCGGCAGGCACTCGCGTACCAGCGGGATGCGCTCATCAACCTCTACGGCGAAGACCTTAGCGGCAACGCCGAGCAGGATCGCGAATACGATACCCATGATAAAGAGTACCGCAACCGCGTAAATAACATTTTGCATATCCATTTCTTGTGTCCTCCCTTACCAAATCGACAGGCCGGAGAAGCCCATGAAGGACATAGCCAGCAGAGCTGCTGCAACCAGAGAGATCGGGAAGCCTTCAAAGCACTTCGGGCACTTGGAAGTTGCGTCCAGACGCTCGCGGATGGAAGCGAACAGTACGATAGCCAGCGTGTAGCCGACACCGGCTGCAACACCGTATACCAGAGAGCCGATGAACGAATAGCCGTTGGAGATGTTGGTCTTAGCCGCGCCGAGCACCGCACAGTTGGTGGTGATCAGCGGCAGGAAGATACCGAGCGCAGAGTACAGCGACGGCATAGCCTTCTTCATGAACATCTCGACGAACTGAACCAACGTTGCGATTACGAGAATGAACGCGATGGTCTGCATATAGCCCAGACCGAGGGGCTCGAGAATGAAGTACTGTACAGCCCAGGATGCTGCGGAAGCGATCGCCATAACGAAGATAACCGCCATGCCCATGCCGAGCGCGGTGTCGGTCTTCTTGGAAACGCCGAAGAACGAGCAGCAGCCGAGGAACTGAACGAGGATGTAGTTGTTGACCAGGATTGCCGCGATAGCGAGCGACAGAATGTCAGTCAAGCCCATAGAGGCAGGTAATGCAAAAGACATTTACTTGTCCTCCTTTCCAGCCATGATCTTCTGGATCGCAGCGAGGATGAAGCCCATCATGAGGAAGCCGCCGGCCGGCAGGATCATCATGACCATCGGGTTGGAGTTGAAGAACGGAACTGCGATGCCGTTTACGCCGTTGACGTAGCCGGACAGGATGGTGCCTGCGCCCAGCAGCTCACGGAAGAAGCCCATGAGAACCAGAGCGAAGGTGAAGCCCAGACCCATGACAACGCCGTCGATCGCGGAGGGCAGAACCTTGTTCTTGGAAGCATACGCCTCGGCACGGCCGAGGATGATGCAGTTAACTACGATCAGCGGCAGGAACAGACCGAGCGACGAAGCCAGCGACGGCAGGAATGCCTGCATGGACAGGTCGATCATGGTTACGAAGGTCGCGATGACCGTGATGAAGGCTGCGATACGGATCTTGTCCGGAATGATCTTGCGCAGCGCGGAGATAACTACGTTCGAGCAGATGAGAACGACGGTAGCCGCCGCGCCCATGCCGATCGCATTCTGCAGAGAAGTGGTGGTTGCCAACGTCGGGCAAAGACCGATCGTCTGCATGAAAACCGGGTTATCGAGGATAACGCCCGATTTCAGCTGTTCAGAAAATTTCATTGTGGCTTTTCCTCCTTAACCCAGAGTAGCGACATATGCTGCCGCCGTATTAACGCCGTCGGTTACTGCACGGGAGGTGATGGTCGCGCCGGTGATGGCGTTGATCGTACCGCCGTCCTTGGTAACCTGGAGCTGACCGTCAGCCGCCTGACCTGCGTACTGGGTGATCCAGTTCGGGTCTGCCTGGCTCTTCGCACCGAGGCCCGGGGTCTCGGAGTGAGAAGTAACCTTTGCGCCTGCGACCGTGCCGTCAGCGTTGATGCCGACGATCATGGTAACGTTGCCGCCGAAGCCCTTCGGCTCTACCTGTACGCAGTAGCCGACTTCTTCGCCGTCCTTGGTAGCCTTGTAAACGCCGTCGATCTGCGCCGGGGTGCGGCCTGCCGGCAGGGAGATGCCAGCTGCTGCAACGTCGTCCGCGCTCATAGCGGTGTTCATGTCCTCGAACTCTGCGTCCGGGATGATCTCTGCCATGGCAGCGTCGCGGGTTTCAACTGCGTTCTGCGCGATCTTGTCCGCGGTTACGCCGTTGATCACGCCGAGCAGCAGTGCGCAGATGAACGTAATGAGGCCCAGTACGACGACAAGCTGTACGATGCCGCCTTCCTTTTTGTTGCTTTCCATGATTTACTGCGCCTCCTTCTTAACCTTGTCGAGCTGATAACCGAACTTGCGCGGATGGGTCTTCTTGTCGATCGCCCAAACCAGCGTGTTCATGATCAGGATGGAGTAGGATACGCCCTCCGGCAGACCGCCGAAGTAACGGATGAATACGGTCAGCAGACCGCAGCCTACGCCGAATACGATCTGGCCCTTCGGGGTTACCGGGCTGGTAACGTAGTCGGTAGCCATGAAGATCGCGCCGAGCATCAGACCGCCGTCAAGCACCTGATACAGCATCCACTGCAGGTGGCTCTGGCCGCCCATCGGGAAGAGGAAGGTGATGACTGCAACGGTGAGGATGTACGCCGCCGGGATGTTGATGGTGATGACCTTGCGCCAGAGCAGGTACAGGCCGCCGACGATCAGCGCCAGCGCGGAGGTCTCGCCGATGACGCCGCCGGTCTGGCCGAGCAGAGATTCAACGATCGAAACGTCCGGCAGAGTGCCGGTCTTGAGGCTTGCGAGCGGAGTCGCGGTGGAGATCGCGTCGGTAACGGTAACGTTGCCGAAGAACGGCAGCTTTGCGTGCGGCGCGGTCCAGGTGGTCATGAAGCCGGCCCAGGAAGCCATCATGAACGCACGCGCGCCGAGCGCCGGGTTCATGAAGTTCTTGCCGATGCCGCCGAACAGCATCTTGACAATAACGATGCCGAACAGACCGCCGAATACGGTCAGCCACAGCGGAGCTGCGACCGGGATGTTGAAAGCGATCAGAACGCCGGTGACGAAGCAGGAAAGATCGCCTACCGTGTTCTCGTGCTTTACGATTTTGTTGTAAATGGTTTCAAATACGGCGCAGGACACCATCGCAATGATGACATGGATGAGTGCGCGGACGCCGAAGGTGTAGATCGCAACAGCCAGTGCCGGAACGAGCGCGATGAGCACGTCGAGCATCAGGCTCCGGGTGTCATCGTCCGCCTTGATATGCGGCGAGGAGGTTACGACTACTTTGCTAAGATCATAAGCCATTTTCGTTTTTCCTCCTTACTTGTTCTCTGCCTTGGCAGCCGCCTCAGCCTCGGCCTTCTTCTTTTCAGCCTCAGCCTTTGCGCGCTCTGCCATGCGCTTTGCCTGGATCTTGCCCTTGGTCAGACGGAACTGTGCGACCAGCGGAATGCGAGCCGGGCAGACATAAGCACAGGAACCGCACTCGATGCAGTCCATCATGCCGCAGTCAACAGCATTGTCGAGGTCCTCCTGCTTGCCGTATACGTTCATGTAGATCGGCAGGAGGTGCATCGGGCAGGCGTTGATGCACTTGCCGCAGCGGATGCACTGGGGGTCCTTGACGCGCTTGTCCTCATCGCCTGCGAAGGCGAGGAAAGCGTTGGTGCCCTTGACGACCGGAGCGTCGAGGGAGAACTGGGCGTTGCCCATCATCGGGCCGCCGGCCAGGAGCTTGTTCGGCGCTTCCTTGAAGCCGCCGCAGGCGTCGATCAGCTTTTCGATCGGGGTGCCGATGCGTGCTTCGAGGTTCTTCGGTTCAGCCACAGCGGAGCCGGAGATGGTGACAACGCGGCGGATGACCGGCATGCCGGTGGTAAAGCGGCGGTAGATCGCGCCCGCGGTGTCTACGTTGAATACCGCGCAGCCTGCGTCTGCCGGCAGCTTGCCGGACGGAACCTCGCGGCCCGTGCAGGCATTGATGAGCTGCTTCTCAGCGCCCTGCGGGTACTTGCACTTGAGGGGATACAGATGCAGACGCGGATCGTCTGCGATCAGCTGCTCGATCTTCGGGAAGGTGTCAGCCTTGTTCTCCTCGATTGCGATGATCGCGTTCTGTACGCCCATCAGGTCTGCGAGCATCTTGAGGCCGCCGATGGTCTCCTCGGGGCGCTCGAGCAGCAGACGATGGTCGGACGTGATGTACGGCTCGCACTCTGCGGCGTTGATGATGACCGTGTCGCACTTGCCGATACCGGACTGGATCTTGACGTGGGTCGGGAAGGTCGCGCCGCCGTGACCTACGATGCCTGCCGAACGGATGCACTCGATGCGCTCCTCGTTGGACATGGATGCGAAGTCGTAGGGATGTACGGACTCGTGCGGACGGTCCTCGCCGTCATTCGTGATAACGATGGACAGGACCTTGCTGCCGTTCGGATGCAGGCGCGGCTCGATTGCCTTTACCTTGCCGGAAACGGTTGCGTGGACCGGAGCGCTGACGAAGCCGCCGGCCTCTGCGATGGGCTGTCCGAGATCCACAGTGTCACCGACCGATACGATCGGCTTCGCCGGGGCGCCGATGTGCATGGAAACCGGCAGGATTACCTCGTCGGGCAGAGCCAGCTTCTCGATCGGCTTGGTGTTTGTCGCGGATTTATATCCCGGATCTGCATGAGTGCCGGGATGTATGCCGCCACGGAACGAATACACCATTTTTTTCACCTCTCTGTTATTTTGCGCAAGAAGAACCGGCATGACCGGCTTCCTCTTCTTCAGAATTGAGCAGGCTGCACAAACTGCGCAACCATACAACATAGATTATACTGTTTTATGCACCTTGTGCGCAAGTCCTAATTACAAAAAAAATCAACCAAATTACATATTTTCTTTGTTCATCTTGCCAAATCGGGTCTGTTTTCCCTCAGTTTCCTTTGTTGATTACGCATGAGTTCAGCCATATTCCATCATCGGAAACGGACAGACCGCCGGTTAGCGAAAAGCAACTTCATGACACAAAAGAGAGCACAGCGGTATGCTGTGCTCTCCTGAAATCTGTGGAATATGCAGTCTTTTAGATTGCGCGGACAGAGATCATGCCCTCGATGGCGCGCAGCGCTGCGAGGTTCTCCTCGGTCGGCTGGTCTGCCAGGTCGATGATGGTGTAGGCATAATCGCCGCGCGAACGATTGCCCATGTTCTCGATGTTGGTGTGGACCGCCGAGGTGATGGACGCGATCATGTTCGGGATGTTCTTGTGGATGAGGCAGACGCGGTAGCCGCCCTCATACGGAACCTTGAGGTTCGGGAAGTTGACCGAATTGCGGATGGTACCCTTCTCGAGGTACTCGGTGATCTCGTAAACGGCCATCTTCGCGCAGTTGTCCTCGCTCTCCGGGGTGGAAGCGCCGAGGTGCGGCAGCGTGATGGCATTCTCCTGCTCGAGGATCTCGTCGGACGCAAAGTCGGAAACGTATGCTGCGACCTTGCCGCTCTCGAGTGCCTTCGCCATTGCCTTGGTGTCAACCAGCTCGCCGCGCGCGAGGTTGATGACGCGCACGCCGTCCTTCATCTTCTCGATCGCCTCTGCGCTGATGGTGTTCTTCGTGTCAGCGTTCAGCGGAACGTGAATGGTGATGTAGTCGCAGTTCGCGAAGATCTCATTCAGGTCGGTAACGTGCTTGACCGAGCGGTCAAGCTTGAGTGCGCCGTCGACAGACAGGAACGGGTCGTAGCCCCAGACCTCCATGTCCAGAGCGACAGCCGCGTTTGCGACCTTGACGCCGATCGCGCCCAGACCGATGATGCCGAGCTTCTTGCCCGCGATCTCCGGGCCTGCGTAGGTCGCCTTGCCCTTCTCAGCCGCCGGGCCGATGTCCGGCGTGCCCTTGAGGCCCTTTACCCAGTTTGCGCCCTGTACGACCTTGCGCGACGCGAGCAGCAGCGCGCAGATGACCAGCTCCTTGACCGCATTTGCGTTCGCACCCGGGGTGTTGAATACGACGATGCCCTCCTGCGAGCAGCGGTCGATCGGAATGTTGTTGACGCCGGCGCCGGCGCGTGCGATGCACTTGAGGTCCTTCGGGAACTCGACCTCGTGCAGCTTTGCGGAGCGCACCAGAACCGCGTCATAGTCGGTGAAGTCCTCCGAGCAGGTATATTTTGCAGCATCCAGATCGTTCAGACCGACCTTGGAAATCTTGTTGTAGAGCTTTACGTTATACATTTTGTTCTCCTTTGCCGAACGATCTCTTACTTGTTTTCTGCGGCGAACTTCTTCATGAAGTCGATCAGATACTCAACGCCCTCGATCGGCATTGCGTTGTAGATGGAAGCGCGCATGCCGCCGACCGAACGGTGGCCCTTGAGGTTGGACATGCCGGCCGCCATGGACTCCTTGGCGAACTTTGCGTCGAGCTCGTCGTCGCCGGTGCGGAAGGTAACGTTCATGTGGCTGCGCGAAGCCTTCTCTGCGACAGCCTTGTAGAAGTCCTGCGAATCGAGGTAGTCATACAGCATGGAGGAACGCTTCTCAGCGCGCTCCTGCATGACCTTGACGCCGCCCATCTGCTCGACCCACTCGAGAACGAGGCCGAGAACGTAGATGCCGTACGTGGGAGGCGTGTTGTACATGGAGCCCTTGTTCGCCATGGTCTGCCAGTCGAGCATGACCGGATACTTCTCCAGCGGGTAGCTGCCGAGCAGATCCTCACGGACGATGACGACGGTAACGCCCGCCGGGCCCATGTTCTTCTGCGCGCCTGCGTAGATGACGCCGTACTTGGAAACGTCTACCGGCTTGGAGAGGATGTTGGAGGACATATCCGCAACGAGCGGTACGCCTGCCGGGGTCTCGGGGTCGTACTGGTACTCGGTGCCGTAGATGGTGTTGTTGGCGCAGATGTAGAAGTAATCCGCATCCGGACGGATGTCCAGCTCGGCCTGCGTCGGAACGCGGTCGAAGTTGCGGTCCTTGGAGGAGAAGGCAACATGGATGTCGCCGAACTTGACCGCTTCCTTGTAAGCGTTGTTTGCGAAGTTGCCGGTGAGGGCATAATCTGCCTTGCCGGTCTTGAGCAGGTTCATCGGGATCGCTGCGAACTGGGTCGAAGCGCCGCCCTGCAGGAACAGCACCTTGTAGTTGTCCGGGATGGAGAGAACACGGCGCAGAGCCGCTTCAGTCTCGGTGATGATGCCGTCATATACCTTGGATCGGTGACTCATCTCCATGACTGACATGCCGGAGCCCTTGTAGTTCAGCATTTCGGATGCACAGCGCTCGAGCACCGGAACCGGAAGCATGGAGGGGCCTGCGGAGAAATTGTAGATACGATTGTCTGCCATAGTTGATAGCCTGCCTTTCAAAAATAAACATTCCGTTTTATTTGTGGAATGTGATATCCATTATAATATAAAATACTTCGATTGACTACCGAAAAATCTCCCAAAAATCCGCGGTCAAATGCACCTGCTATTATACATTTTAATCGGTGTTATGAAAATTTTTAATAGCACGCTGAAAATTCAGCTCTGCCTGTAATACCGGCCGTTTCATTTGCCATTTTCCGGTCTGCCGTGCTATACTTAAAACACTGTCGGAAAAACTTCGTTTTTCCCGACAAGGTGTGTTCTGACTTCTCAGAACACGAGTCGTCCGAAAGTTCCTGTTCAGAAACTTTCTCCCTCCAGAAGTATAAAAACCGAGGTACACGCCCCCGGTTTTTATGAAATCGCTGCGCGTTTTCTATTTTATGCGCGCTGCCGCGCGGCTGCTTCATTTCTCAAGCTTAGCTTATCTGACAAACAATACTTATATATTATAGTAAGGAGCCACCCTTCATGCACCATCGAAAAATGCCGGTCGGCCGTGCATCCCTGCACCGCCGCCAGCGCCACGCCATCGACCGGCTGATGCCGTTTACCGGCGCGCCGCTTTTCCACGCGCTTCAGCTGCTCGCCACCTCGGATTCGGCGCGCTTTCATATGCCCGGCCACAAGGGACAGCCGGTTTTCAACTCGTTCCGCGATGTTTTCGCCATCGACTACACCGAGACCTACGGCACGGGCAACCTCTACCTCGGCGACGGTCCGATCCGCGACGCAGAGGTCGCGGCGGCGCGTTATTTCGGCGCGAACGACTGCTTTTTCCTCACCGGCGGCTCGACGCAGGGCATCCTCGCCATGCTCGGCGCGGCAGTCGGCCGCGGCGGCAGCGTGCTCATCGACCGCGAGGTGCACCGTTCGGTCTGCCACGGCTGCGCCCTGCTCGACATCACGCCGTATTTCTTCTCCGCGCCCCTGCTCGAGCCGTTCGGCATTACGGGCGCGCTGCGCGTCGAGGACGCCGAGCGTCAGCTGCTCGCCCATCCCGACATCCGCGCCGTCCTGCTCACCTCGCCCACCTACTACGGCCTGCGCCGCGACCTTCCGGCCTTCGCCGACCTGTGCCGCGCACACGGAAAGCTGCTGCTCGTCGACGCAGCTCACGGCGCACACTTCCCGGCGGTCGGCCTGCCTTCGCCGGCCGAGGAGGGCGCGGATATGGCCGTGCTCTCCATGCACAAGACCATGCCCTGTCTCGGGCAGGCGGCTGTGCTGCTCTCCGGACCGGGCACAGACCGCGCGTCCCTGCGCGAGAACACCGCCCTGTTCGGCACCTCCAGCCCCTCCTACCCTATCATGGCCTCGATCGACCTCGCACGCGCATATAATGAAGGCCCCGGCCGCGAAAAATACCAGAAGGCCGCCGCCGTCTGCCGTGAAATGCGCGAATACATCTGTGCACACACAGTTTTCACCGCGCTCACCGAACGGGATTTCCCCTCGCTCGACCCCTGCCGTCTGACCGTCTGCACCGCAGGCACCGACATCACCGGCCACGCTCTCGCCGATGCGCTGTGGAGCGAGCACGGCGTCGCCTGCGAGATGGCGGACGAGCGCAACGTCGTGTTCATCCTCACCGAAAGCGACACCGCAGGCGCGATCCACCGTCTGAGACGCGGCCTGCGCGTGCTGTCGCGCCGCCGCAGGGAGACCGCTCTGCCGACCGAAACGCGGCCGTTCCCCCCTGCCGAGCGCGTCATGAGCGTGCGCGACGCCCGGTTCGCACCCTCCGCCGAGGTGTCGCTCTCGGACGCCGAGGGCCGCGTCTGCGCCCGTCCCGTGACGCCCTATCCGCCCGGCGTGCCGCTGCTCTGGCCCGGCGAGAAAATTACAAAGGCGCACGTTGAACTTATCCGCGAAAGATGGTACAATGATATAGACAGGATCACCGTTGTCATGCCGGAAAAGTGACGGCCGCGGTGCTTCCGCACGTTTCGGAAATCGTCGTCTCCGGACGCAGGAACGAAAGGGGATTTTTCTATGAAAATGGTACTCGCGATCATCAATTACGATGATGCACAGGACGTAATCAGCAGCCTGATGAAGGCCGGCTTCTCCATCACCAAGCTCGCGACCACCGGCGGCTTCCTCAAGGCCGGCAACGTGACCATTCTGGTCGGTCTGGACGAGAGCCGTCTGGACGAGTGCTTCGACATCATCCGCGAGCATTCCTCCACGCGCAAGCAGATCATCCCGACCACCGCAGAGCTCGGCATGGGCTTTTTCCCGTCCGCGCCGGTACAGGTCGATGTCGGCGGCGCAACGGTATTCGTGCTCGGCGTCGAGCGCTTTGAAAAGCTGTGATCTCCTTTGACGCGCTCCCCGGCAACCGCAGCCTGAAGGCGAGCCTGCGGCGCGCGCTCGCCGGCCGCGTGCCGCAGACCATCCTGCTCTCGGGGGATGACAGCCGCAGTCTGGAAACGCTCTCGACCGCACTCGCCGCCGGTATCCTGTGCGAGGCGGACGGGCCGCGCCCCTGCGGCGCCTGCCTTTCCTGCCGCAAGGTGCAGGACGGCGTGCATCCCGACCTTACCCTCATCGACGAGGGCGAGGAAGAGCTCAAGGTCGATCTTGCACGGCGCATCAAGGCGGAAAACGCCATCATCCCGAACGACGGCGCGCGCCGCGTGACCGTCATCCGCCATGCGCACAATATGAACGCCTACGCGCAGAACGCGCTGCTCAAGGAGCTTGAGGAGCCGCCGCACTTCGCGTTCTTCATCCTGACCTCGGAAAAACCGGACGCGCTTTTGCAGACCGTGCGCAGCCGCTGCACGCGCTTCGCGCTCGAGCCGTCCGGGGAGGAGCAGGCCGTCTCCGACGACGAGGCGACCCGGCTGCTTGCGCCCTATCTGACCGCCGTCGCCGGGAAACGCGAGGGCAGCATGATGCTCGCGGCGCTCGGCATGGAAAAAACGCCCCGGCGCGCGCTCATCGGCGTGATGGGCGTCATGCAGGCCGCGCTGCGCGACGCGATCTTCCGCGCGGAGGGTCTGCACGAGCCGCCGCTCCAGCCCGCGCTCGCAAAGCAGTCCGAGGCGCTCGCCTCTGCGCTCACGCCCGAGCGCCTGCTTGCCTTTTACGACTTTACGGACGAGCTCGTCCACCGCATCTCGCGCAACGCGGCCTCTGCCGCTGTCACCTGCGCGCTGACGAGCGACGTTTACCGCATCTGCTACCAGTAGCACTTTCCCGCAGGGCGCCTGCCCTGCTTTACAGATACAGGAGGACAAACCTTTGACGACCATAATCGGAGTCCGTTTCAAATCAAACGGAAAAATGTATTATTTTGACCCGCAGGATACCGAAGTCACCGCCGGTACCGGCGTAATCGTCGAGACCGCGCGCGGTCTGGAATACGGCGAGTGCGTGCAGGGCAACACCGAGGTGAACGAGCAGTCGGTCGTGCAGCCGCTCAAGCGCATGATCCGCATCGCGACCGAGGCGGATATGAAAACGCTCGAGCGCAACCGCGAGCGCGCGGACGAGGCGTTTCTCGTCTGCAAGCGAAAGATCGAGGACCGCGGCCTGGAAATGAACCTCGTGACCGCGGAATGCACGTTCGACATGAACAAGCTGCTGTTCTACTTCACTGCGGACGGCCGCGTAGACTTCCGCGAGCTGGTCAAGGATCTCGCCGGCGTGTTCCGCACCCGTATCGAGCTGCGCCAGATCGGCGTGCGCGACGAGGCGAAGATGATCGGCGGCCTCGGCTGCTGCGGCCGTGAGCTGTGCTGCTCGACCTACCTCGACGACTTTCATCCGGTCTCCATCAACATGGCCAAGGACCAGAACCTTTCGCTCAATCCGGCGAAGATCTCCGGTGTATGCGGCCGTCTGATGTGCTGCCTGAAATATGAGCACGAGGCCTACGCCGAGCTCCAGAAGATCACGCCGCGTCAGGGCAGCGTTGTCGATACCCCCGAGGGCCGCGGCAAGGTCATCACGACCCAGATGCTGCGCGGCATCTGCAAGGTGCAGCTCGATGACAGCCCCGAGCATTCGCTGACCGAGTTCCGCTGTGAGGACTGCACGGTGGTCAAGGGCGCGTGCCGCAACCGCCAGAACGCCGCCGCGATGGCCGAGGAGCGCCGTCAGCGCGAGGAAAACGGCGAGACCCTGCCGCCCGAGCGCCCTGTAAAGCCGCAGAGAGCGGAGCGTCCGGCCCGGAGCGAGCGTGCCCCGAGGAGCGAGCGTCCCGAGCGTCAGCCGAAGGGCGAGCGGCCGCCGCGCCCCGAAAAGCCGGAGCGTCCGGCAAGGGGCGAACGCCAGCCCCGTCCTGAGAAGCCGGAGCGCATCGAAAAGAATGCAAATCCTGCTGAAACCGGCGAAAATGCCGCAGCAGAACCGCGCGAGGGTGCACCTCGCCGCCGCTCGCGCGGCGGCCGCAGACACCGCCGTCCGCAGAACGGCGAAAATGCGCCTGCCCCTCAGAACAGCGCCGAATAAAAAGTTCTCCACAGGCTGTGGAGAAAATGAAGGATAAACCGAAACGCAGACTTTTGTCTGCGTTTCTTTTTTACAGACAAAGGCGCTCCCATCTGAGTAGACGGGAGCGCCTTTGCGTTTTGAGATATTTGAAATTGAAAAGAGAGAGATTTCTGCAAGATATGCGCTTACGGCAAGGGGCGCTCTTACAGCAGCTCGCGCTTGATGCGCTCGAGCGCCTCGGGAGCCTGCTGCTCCATCTTCTCCGGGAAACCGAAGTAGGATACGCAGATGATATTGTCGCCGCCGACCTTGGGTGCGTCCGGCTTGAGCTGCTTGTTTGCGAAGTCCATGTCGCGCAGGGTCTCGAAGATGCCGTCGAAATCGACCTCGCCCTCGCCCATGGCGGTGTGCTGATGGATGGTATAGTCTGCGCGGCCGCGCTGGTTGAGCCAAGGCGGATTGACGATGTAGCGGCAGTCCTTGGTCTGGTTCCAGGTGTCGGCCAGAAGTACGTGGGTCAGCTCATCGCCGGCGTACTTGAGCATATGGCGGACGTCGCCCTTGCCCTGGTCATAGAAGAAGCCGTGGGAAGCGGAATAAACGTAGCCGAGGTTCTTGGAGCGGAAGGACTTGACGATGTCGCACGCCTCGTCGTTCAGCTCTACGAAGTCATACGGGTGAGACTGGCACTCTACACGGATGCCCTCGCGCTCGATGATCGGGAGCAGCTCCTCCATGGACTTGAAGAACATGCCGTTGCAGATCTCCTGCTGGTTCGGGTCGCCGGAGAACTCGGTGTTGATGACCGGTACGCCCATGTCAACCGCGATCTCGATCATGCGCTTCCAGTTGGCAACTGCGTGCTGGCGCTGCTCCTCGGTCGGGCCGGACCAGCGGTAAACAACGATGAAGGACGAGATCTCTACGCCGGTCTCCTTGAGAGCCTGCTTATACTCCTGCTGGCACTCCTTGGAGAACAGCGGATGCTTGTAGAACGGGTTGATGCGCGGATGCGGGGACTGCTCGATGTACTTGTAGCCCCAGTCTGCGACCTTGTGTACGTAATCATTGATGGACATCTGCTTAGCCAGAACGTCAACGTCAAATGCGATTTTCATGAATGTTTTCCTCCTTGTCTCTTTGTGCCGTTTCCAGGGCGGCTTCCCTTTCGATGGCTCTATTATACGGCGATTTGTCCGCTCTGCCAATGATACATCTCGCCGTATGACTGCGAAATCCTGCTGTTTTCTCTCGGTTGTGCACTTCTGATTATATTTTGCACAAATGCTGGACGTCTGCGTATTTTATCCGTTATTCCGTATAAATTCCTGCTTTTTCTTTTCTGTACGCGCTTTAACTCTTGCGCGGAAGGGTAAATTCTGCTATGATGCAGGAAAGGAGCGTGACGTTTTATGCTGATCCCGGAGAAAGGCGTGCATCAAACCTCGGAACGGTATTTCTTCACCCCGTCCTCGCTTGCACGCGAGCTTTTTTATTACCCCACGCGCGGCGGTCATTACTTTTGCAGCAGCCTGTATTCCTTCGACCACCGCTCGGAGATCGCCATGCAGGGCGATCACAACCAGAACATCATGCTGTTCTATATCCACAGCGGCGCGATGGAGCTGACGCTCGGCGGCGTCAGAGCGCTCGCCGCCGCCGGACAGGTCGTGCTGTTCGACTGCCGCGAGCCTTACCGCTACGCCGCCTCGGACGGCCTCGAATTCTCGTGGCTGCTGTTCAACGGACTGAACACGCGCGCGTTTTACCGCCGCATCCTTCAGGCTCACGGCGGCCGGCAGGTCTTTATGCCCTCGGGCGTCAGCGAGATCGCGCAGCTGCTCGACAGCATCTTCACCGGCTGCGCCGCCGACGAGCGCCCCGGCGAGGCACAGCTCTCGCAGATGCTCCACCGCATGCTCGGCCTGCTGCTGCTCGACGACACCTCCCCGGCTCACGCCGGCAGCGACCGCATCGCAGAGGCCATCCGCTACATGAACCGCCACCTGTTCGAGGAGCTGAGCGTGCAGGAGGTCGCCGCCTCGGTCTCTCTGAGCTCTTCGCACTTTTCGCGCCAGTTCAAGGCAAAAACCGGCTATTCTCCCTATGAATACATCATCCTCCGCCGCATCGACAAGGCGAAGTATCTGCTCACCTCGACCCCGCTCTCGGTCAAGGAGATCGCCTACGCCACCGGCTACAACAGCGAGGAAAACTTCATCCACAGCTTCCGCAGCAACGTCGGCATCGCCCCCGGCCTGTTCCGGAAGTACCCGATATAAGACTGTCGAAAAACTATCGTTTTTCCGATAATCTGTGTTCTGACTTCGCAGAACACGGGTCGTCCGAAAGTTCCCATGCGGAAACTTTCTCCCTCCAGAAGTATAAAAACCGAGGTACACGCCCCCGGTTTTTATGGCTTTACTTCGCAAAGCTTGTTAAATGCGCGCTGCCGCGCGGCTGCTGCCTTTGCGTAAAAAGGCGCTTTATCGGCAGACCGATAATCTTGAGACCGAAGTTTTTCACCTGTCTCCTTGTGCTATATCCGAAAATGCGGTATACTTGTTATATCTATGAATTTTAACGAAAACGAGGTCCGGATATGAGACTTAGAACCAGACTGGCCGTCCTGGTATGCAAGGCATCGGGTGCGGTTCTGCGAAAGCTTGGCCGCGGCGGCACCAACCTGCCGGGCAAACTTGCGCTCAAGATCGACAAAAACATTCTCGGTGAGCTGTCGCGCGGCGTCAAGGTCACGGTCGTGACCGGCACGAACGGCAAGACCACCACCTCCCGCATGATCGAGCAGGCGTTTGCTGACGCAGGACTCAGGTATTTCTCCAACAAGTCGGGCGCGAACCTGCTGACCGGCATCATCGCCGTGTTCGCCCAGCACGCCACCCTGTCGGGCAGATGCCCCTACACCCACGCGCTCATCGAGTGCGACGAGGCCGCATTCCGCCGGACGAGCGAATATCTTCCCGTCGAGTGCCTTGTCGTCAACAACATCTTCCGCGACCAGCTCGACCGCTACGGCGAGATCACGCATACACTGAACGCCATCCGCGAGGGCATCACCCATGTCCCGCACGCGACGCTGTGTCTGAACGCGGACTGCTCGCTGACCGCCTCGCTCGCCGAGGACGGCATCCCGAACCCTGTCATCCGCTTCGGCGTCAACGTCCCCATCTATTCGGAGACCGCGCACGAGCTGTCCGATGCGGTCTACTGCATCCACTGCAAGACGCAGTACGAATATGACTACCGCACCTACGGCCATCTCGGCGGTTTCCGCTGCCCGAAGTGCGGCTACCACCGCATCGCCCCCGAGGTCGCGGTCACACAGGTCATTTCGACCGGCGCGGACGCCTCGGACATCGTGCTCGATATTTTCGGACACGCTCACGAGGTTCATGTCAACCTGCCGGGCGGCTACAATATCTATAACGCTGCGGCTG
>UMFY01003808.1_pt1 | contig 19164 bp, 16 predicted proteins | sample 1965121 | NCBI WGS metagenome assembly UMFY01 (sample SAMEA4836057, study PRJEB28245) | human gut metagenome | biome: gut microbiome; material: fecal sample | place: Denmark | collected 2008
CGATGGTCTTGCCGCCGTTCTGGGGCACCGGGTAGTAATCCGCAAACTGGTCATGGACGAGGCGCGGCTCGGCCTGATCGATGAGGCGCTTCTCATAGAAGGTCTTCATCTCGGCCGTCATGCCGGAGGTGCTGGTGGTGTTGTTCAGCGCGGCAGATGCGTCGGCGAACAGCTGGAGGTCGATCATTTCATGCTTTTTCATAACATTTTCCCTTTCTTTGTTGTTTCATGGATTCTTGGCTCCCCTATTAGGAGCGTTCCGCAAGACGCCGCTGGTGGCGGATCGCTGCGGTGACAGGTCCTCAAAATACGATCCGTTCGCCGTGCAGCGCCTTCCGCTCCAAGGCTTCCCGCTGGGCGCGGCTCATCCGGGAGACATCGGCTCCCGTCACCGCCGCGCTGCCGGGCCGGGTGCCGTTTTCCGCCGGGCGGGCAGAGCGCTGGCGGATGCGCTCCACGACGCCCTGTTCTACGTCGTGGGCCGCTTGGCGCAGCGCGTCATTGTAGTGGGCCAGCCGGTAGGCGTCTGCCATCCGCATTCCGGGCAGCTGCATCAAGCGGCGCATTTCAGGGTTGCGCAGTTCCTCTTTCAGCGAGAACTCCGGCACCACCCGGCGCATCAGCGCTTCCTCTGCGGCCCAGCGGCTGTGGAGCCCGTCCACGACCTCCCGGCCCGGAAACCGTTCCGGCAGCGGCGGGCGGGGCGGCTCCGGCTGCGGCTTGGATTCTGATTCACCTCCTTCCCCGCCGGTTTCTTCGGCCGTTTCCTCCGGTGCGGGCGGTGCCGCCTCGTCGGCTTTTGCACCGCCCGGCTTCATGGTGCCGGAGGCAATGGCCTGCTGGGTCTGGGCCGCGCTCAGGACCGGGGCAGCGCCCTCGCCGCCCTCCGCGAAAAGCTGCAGGTCCATCATCCCCCGTTCGCCCCGGCGGCTCACGTCGGCAAAGCGGAGATTGTCCGGGTAGCGCTCGGCCAGCAGGGCAAAGCCCGTTTTCGCCAGCTCGAAGGCTCCCTCCACCCACGGCTTCTGCGGGGCATCGGCCACCACAGCCAGCCGGGGGCCGTCCGGCTCGTCCCATGCGTCGCTGCGGGTGCTTTCCTCCCCGGCCAGCAAGCTCACCAGAGCCTGCATCAGGGTGCTTGCCCCGGCGCAGACAATGTCCTGCCCGGCGGGGGCGTAGCCCGCGTGGCCCGCCGCTTCCAGCCGGAGCGTCATCCCCTCCGGCCCGTCCAGTTCGTTGTAGAGCACTTTGATCATTTACTGTTCCTTTCCAAGGCCCATGGCGTGCGCCACCGCCTTTGTCGTCAAGTTGTCGGCCGGGCCGGTCAGCGGGGCCCGCCGGGTCTGCATTTGCTGCATCCGGATGAGCTGCGCCTGCAGAGCGGTCAATTGCTGCGCGAGAGTCCCGTTCCGCCGCACCCGCTGGCGCACCTTCTCGATGCCCTCAAAGTCCATCATGTCCAGCGCCGCCAAGGCCGCGTCCGCGTTCGCCGGGGCAAAGAAGCCCAGTTGGTAGCACTCCTTGGCCGTCTCGTTCTGAGAGAGGCGGCTGAAGGTGGATTTCTTCTCGGCGCTCACCACGATGTCGAAGATCGGCTCGCGGCTGCCCAGTTCCACGCCGCCCACCACGCCGCCGGGCTGCGGGCGGAGCGCCGCGCCGGAAAAGGGCACGAACTCGTTTTCGCCGGTGCCGCCCACGATGCGGAACACCCGCTCCTCGTCGTAGAACTGCCGCATCAGATCAAGGATGAGGTAGCACTCCTTGGCAAAGGCCCGGTAGGCACTTTTCAGCATATCGCGGCTGAGCTTTGACCCCGCCTCCTGCAGGGCTGCAATGGCCGAAGCCGCCGTCACGCCGCCCGCAGTGCCGCCTTGGGTCATATCCCGGTTGCCGGAGATCTCTTTCAGCTCCTCGATCCGGCTGGCGCGGTAGCTCAGACTGTTGCCCTGCAAGCCCGCCGTCTGCAAGGGGCGGAAGCTGTCGTCGTTCAGCCGCCCCACCACATGCACGATATCGCGGGAAAAATCGGCCAGCTCCTCTTCGTTCACCCCCGCCGTGTCGCTCAGCACATACCGCTGTTTCGAGGAGAGCAGCACGTTCTCGTCCATGGCGTGATTCATCCGGTCGATGGCGTTCTGGCACTCCTTCATCACGTCGATGTACCCGAAGCCCGCCGGGCTGTCCTCCTCCATGAAGAGCGGGTCGAACACGAAGGGATACTTGCCGTGGTCGTAGAAGCCCCGCCCGGCCAGCGCCGGGTCGTTCTCGCTGGCGTAGAGGACCACGCCGTTGCAGAACTTGCAGTAGTGGAGCAGCACCCGGCCATTCTCATCCGGCTTTTTGTAGTACCAGTCCACCACCACGCTTTTTTCGCTGGTGTCCAGCCCGCCGTCGTGGATGAAGCGGGGCACGTCCAGCACGCTGGCGCTGTGACCCTTGAGCTGGGGCCAGCGGGCTTCCAACTGCTTTGTGTTCTCCATATTCAGGGAGAAAAAGTGAGGCGATGCCTGAATATCCTCCACGCCCGGCTCCCAGTAGAGCATCAGCAGATTCATGGGGCGGATGGCGATCTCGCCCACGCCGCCGTGCTGTTCCGGGTCCCAGAAAATGCCCTTGACGCCGGTGCCCTGCTTGAGCTTGCGCCACCATGTGTCGCTGTACACCTGCTCGTAGTCGGCCTGTTCCAGCACCACGGGCAGAATGCTGGACAGCACCCGCGCCGTCTGCTCGTCATCTGCCGCACGGGGCAGCACGTTGGGGGCCGGGTAATTGTCCATGGCATCGGCGTGCTTGTTGGCGATGGAGTTGAACAGCCACCCGCTCGACGTCTGGGGCTTGCCCTCCATCATCGGGTTCTGGTAGTTTTTCCAGTGCCCCATCCGGAACCACAGTTCGTTGTCCACCAGCCGCTTGTCCAGCGCAGCCTTGCCCGCCTTGTACTTCTGCAAGATGGCCGCCGCCTCCGCGACCTCCTCCGGGCCGATGGGCAGTTCCCGCAGCTCTGTATTGTTCAAAATCTCATCTTTCATAGGTTCTCCTTTCCGTCAGCATCCTTGCCCTCTCAGTCAAAGCCTAACGGCTTTGCCAGCTCCCCCAAAGTGGGAGCTTTTATTCAATCCCTTAAGATTCATCTTTTCGCCCAAAGCTCCCCATCGGGGAGCTGACGCGCAGCGTCTGAGGGGTTCCTCTAAGCAGAGCTCTACGGGTTGCGGCTCCCAGCGTCTGCTTCGCTTTGCTCGCATCCTGCTGGCCGCTGCCCCAACAGCTCCTCCCTGCTTCCGCCACTGGCGGCGGTCGTCGCCGTTGCACTTTGGGGGAGCTGCAAGCAGCTCCGCCGTCAGGCGGACTGCGCGCTGAGAGGGCTAGATCCGGTAAAATCGCGCCCTCTGATGCAGCTCCAGCGGGTCATCCGGCTGCGGGGGGCGCACGGTGCGGCGGGGCGGCGAGATGGGTTTTTCCATCAGCACATACCGGCATTCGTCGTAGATGTGGTCCTCCTGCCGGGTGTCGATGTCCTCCACATTGCTCTCGTCGTAGACCAGATTCGGGATAGTTCGGATGAAGTGTTTGCAGGTATTGAAGACCTGAAACATCGGCTTGCCCTCCCCGTCAAACGCCAGCCGGTAGTGGAACTGCATCTTGCCCGCAAGGCGGGTGTGGTCGCCGGGCATCCAGTGCAGGAAGTTCGGGCTCCGCTCCATCATGGCCGCGATGCTCTCGCCCCGGCTCTCGTCGAAGATAGCGGGGTCGGCAATGCCTTGGATGACCCGTCCCCGCAGCACCGGGTCGTTCTGCTCGGCCTCCCGGATCCGCCGGGCCTGTTCCACCGGGTCGATCCGAAGCCCTTCGTTGGGGCGGCCGGTGCAGCCGTACAGCTCCTTGATCCGGTAGAGCCGTCCCTCCTCGTCCACCGCGTACCACCCCACCGAGAAGGGCTTGGAAAAGCCGAAGTCGTAGCCCCGGTAAATTTTCCAGTGCTTCGGGATGGGGAACGGTTCGATCACATGGGTCCAGCGCTGGTCGAGGTAATGGCCGGGGTCGTTCCGCCACTCGGTGAACACCTGCCCGGAAAAGCTGTCCCAGCTGCCGTAGAGCAGGGCCTGTTTTTCCGCTTCGGGCAGGGACGCAAGGCTGGCGAGGTAGTCCGGGTCATTTTCCAGCAGAGCGGGGTTGTCGAAGATGCTGGACGGGATGAACACCCGCACCCGCTTCAGCCGCTTTTCGCTGCCGTCCGGCATTCGGATGGGATATTCCTCCACGATGGGGGTGCCGGGCGGGGCCGGGGTGATGAACCGGGCCTTCACCCACCCGTGGCCCACGCCGCCGGGGTTGGTGGTGGCCCGCAGATACACCCGTGTGCCGGGGCCGGTGGGGCGGTTGCGGCTCATCATGTAGCTGTACTCTTCCCACTCGAAGTGGGTCAGCTCGTCGAACCCGATGAAATCGAAGGCCTTGCCCTGATAATTCGTCCGGTCCTTGGTGTGCTGCATCGAGCCGAAATAAATTTTCGCCCCGCTGGGAAAGACCCAGACATGGCTCGTGGCGTTGTACTGCGCTTCGGGGAAAGCCCTGCGGTAGTAGAGCTGGCTCTTGTCCACAAGGTCGCTCAGCTGGGGGAAGGTCTTGCGCAGGATCAGCGCCCGGTAGTGAGGGATATCCACCTGCCGCAGCGCCTCGATCACCAGCGCGTCGCTTTTTCCGCCGCCTGCGGCCCCGCCGTACAGGGCCTCCGGCTCCGGCCGGCGCATGAACTCCATCTGCCGCGGCTGGGGCCGCCAGACCACGGCTGCGTTCGTTCCAGTCTTCATACGTCCTCCACCTTCGGCAGCAGCACCACGCCGCACTCTCCGCCCTCGGCCTCTGCCCCCTGCTCGTTCACGGTTTTGGTCACAGCGGCCACATCCTTCAGGATGGCCGTGATCTCCTTCATCGCCTTTACGATGCCGCTGGTCTCGGTGCCGTCGCGCCGCGCCGTTTTCTGGCGGGCGCTCAGCTCCTTGACCTCCAGCGCCAGCATCGCACTCAAGGTATCGGCGGCGCGGTAAAGATTTTCAAGGCACTTGCCCTCTGCGGATCGTTTTTTCTGCGCCATTCGGTTTGTTTCACATCCTTTCGTTTTGGCTTGGCAAAAGAATACCACGTTTTTGTCTTGTTCGGCAGTGTGTCCTTTTGCAGGCCCACAGAGTAGTTTTTGTTTTTCGTTATCCCATTTGTATAATCCAAGTGCACAAAAAGTTCCCTGCTCGCGTTCTTTTTTCACAGACAGGGAATCGAAACTCCAATTTTTTGAGGGGTGGCATCCAATTTTTTGCGCAAAAAAAGGCCGACACAGCCTCTGCTCCACCCGGAGCGGCCATGTCAGCCTTTTCTTTTTTCCGAATTTATAACGTCTCTACGCGGTCAAACAGTTCCTTTGCCGCTTCCACAGCTTCCTTGCTGCCAAAAGCAACGCGGGTGCCCTGCTCTGCGGCCTTGCCGAGGTCTGCCGCCATCGCTTTCAGCGCCGCTTCGTCCACGCCGCACAGCGCCCTGCGGTCCGCCGCCAGCATCTCGTCGGTGATGCCGCAGAAGTACCGGCGGTCGAGGTCCTTCGCCTCGGCGCAGGGCTTCATGGGCTTGTCCATCTCGGAAACGGTGCCCACAATGGAATCGGTCAGGTCCTTTTCGGTGTAGCTGCGCGCGGCCAGCTCCACCGGGCCCTTGGCAAAGGTCTCGTAGCTCTCGGCCATGTGGGGGTCGCGGTAGGTGTAATAGGCCTCCGCCCCGGCGCGGGTCAGCATCCCGGTGCCGTAGGCGCCGCCCACCTCGCGGATGTTGTGCCACAGGTATTCGTAGCTCATCACGCGGGCCAGCACCCGGCGCTCCGGCTTGCGCTCCTGCGGCCATGCCAGAATGTCATAGTTCACGCCGCCGTCAATGAGGAAGGCTTCGTTCACCGGGGCGGTCAGCTCCTGCGTGTAGGGTTTGGCTGTGCCGCGGGCCTCTTCCGCGAACACACTGCCGGGCAGCAGGGCTTCCAGCTTCTGTTTTGCCGCTTCGCTGCCGTGGAGGCTGATGGTCAGTGCCGCGTGGTGCAGCACCTTTTCCCGCACTGCTTCCAGCTTTTTGCCCAGCGCTGCCCAGTCGGCCTGTTCCAGCAGACCGCAGAGGAACTTGTACCCGGTCACGCCGCTGCAAGCCTCGCTCAGCGCATATTCCACTGCATAGTGGCTCATGGCGCGGACCATCGCATACTGGTTGCCCATCTGGATGAACTGCTGCTCCATGTTCAGCTTCTGCTGGCTCAGCACGCGGGCGAACGCCGCCTCAGCCTTTTCGCCGGTCAGCTTGGTCTCGTACAGGAATTCCCCGCCCAGCTCGATGGCCTTTTCAAGGCTGCGCTCCAACAAGCTCATGCTCAACACCAGCTTTGCGTGGCAGGGGGTTCCCTCCTGCCGCCCGGTCCAGAACGCGATGCACGCCGTGCTGTCGCCCAGCCACGTGCTGCGCAGGGTGTTCAGCTCGCGGGCCGTGTGGCGCGGGGTGTCCAGCTCGTCCAGCATATCGGTCAGAATGTCCAGATACTGCACTTCTTCCTCGCTCAGCCCGCCGAGGTCGTAGTAGAGATTCAGGTACAGGCTGCCCTTGGAGGGGTGGTGCAGCAGCTCTGCCCCGGCCACTGTGCCCACCACGCCTTCGGCGCTGGGGCTGCCCTCGCCGAGGTCGGCCACGGTCAGCGGGTGGTCCAGCACCAGCTTGCCGTCGGTGCGGGCGGGGGCGGCGTTCTCGTCGTCCTTCTTGGGCAGGGTCGGCACTTGGATGACCTGCACCGGCGCGGGGGCAAACAGCTCCCGCAGCAGCTCGTTGAACCAGCCGCTGTCCAGCTTCTCCCGCAGGGCGGCAAAGAGCTTGTCCGTGTGGAGCAGCAGGGCCGGGTCTCCGGTGTGGAGCCAGCCGGTCGCGGCGTGGATGGCGTCCAGCACGCCGTCGGGCAGACTGCCCGGCCGCTCCAGCGAAGCGAACTCCGCCGCGTTCAGGCTGGCCAGCAGCAGCTCTGCCGGGATGCCCTCGGCAAGGATGCCGTCCACCGCGCGGCGGACCGCTGCGGCGAACTGATCCGCCGTTTCCTCGGTCGCGCCCCGCAGCACCAGCTCCAGAACGGGCTGCAGTGTGCTGTCATCGAAGCCCACATCGATATCCGCGCCCAGCTTTTCTTCCAGCAGAGCCGCTTTCAGCGGGGACTGGTTGGTGCCCAGCAGCGCGTCCAGCAAAATCTCCACGGCCAGCTGCCGCTCCCGGTCGGCGAAGGCGCCGGTGTACCACGCCAGCGCACACTGCACCTCGTCGGCCTCCGGCTTTTCGGTGTAGTAGGGGATCTTCACGCAGACGCCCGGCTGCTCACTTTGCAAGGTCAGCTTGGGCTGGCTGGTGCCCTTGGGCATCTTGCTCAGGTATTCTCTGTCGAGGAAGTCCAGCTTCTCGGCCATATCCATCTTGCCGTACAGGGTCACGCAGCAGTTGTCGGCGCTGTAGTGGCGGCGGTACACCCGCTGATACTTCTCATAGGTCAGCGCCGGGATGGACGCCGGGTCGCCGCCGGAGACGAAGCCATAGGCCGTGTCGGGGAACATGGCCCGCTCCAGCGCATCTTCGAGCTGAGCGTCCGGGGCTGCGAGCGCGCCCTGCATCTCGTTGTACACCACGCCGCTCACGGTGCCGTCGGCGTCGCGGTGCCAGCCCTCCTGCTCGAACACGGCCTTGTCCACCATGGCCAGCGGGCAGAATACCGCGTTCAGGTAGACGTCCATCAAGTTCTTGAAGTCCGTCTCATTCGGGGTCGCAAAAGGGTACACCGTCTTGTCCGGGAAGGTCATGGCGTTGAGGAAGGACGCCATGCTGCTCTTGAGCAGCTGCAAGAACGGCGAGGTCACGGGGTACTTCTCGCTGCCCGCCAGCACCGAGTGTTCGAGGATGTGGAACACGCCCGTATCGTCGGAGGGGAAGGTGCCGAAGCCGATGCCGAAGGCCTTGTTCACGTCCTCGTTCTCCACCAGCAGGATGGTCGCCCCGCTGACATCGTGGGTCAGCACGGTCAGAGTACCGTGCTGTTCGGGGCAGTCTTCGCTCCGCACGACCGTATAACCGGGATATTGCTTCATTGGGATTCTCCTTTTTTCTGAATTGGGTTTTGTTTTATTGTATCACGCTCTTTTGTAAGACGCAACAAACAATGTTACGGAGGAGATGTTCTCTTTTGCGTGCCAAAAGAGAACCAGAAAAGCACCCGCTACTTTCGAGGCGCGGGAGGCACGAATCAGAGGCTGCTCGCCCCTAATAACCCCAAAGAAGAAGGCCCTGTCAAAAAATCGGGCGGTGCGCCAGTCGGCGCAAACGCTTTTCCGATTTTCAGACAGAGCCGATTTCGAATGGTCCGACTGAGAGGTTTACTCTTTACAAGACATCTTAAACAGCACAAAGCCGATGATGAACAGCACGATCAGCGAGCCGACGCCCACATTGGCGCTGCCGGTCAGCTGGCTGCCCACGCTGACGATCATGGTGCCGAGGAAGGAGGCCCCCTTGCCGCAGATATCGAACAGGCCGAAGTATTCGCCCGACTTTTCCGGCGGGGTGATCTTGGCGAAGTGGGAGCGGCTCAGCGCCTGTACGCCGCCTTGGAACATGCCCACGATGACGGCCAGCACCCAGAACTGCCACTGCTGGGTCAGGAAGAAGGCGAAGGCCGCGATGCCCGCATAGGCCGCGATGCAGACCGGGATCAGCGTCGTGGACGGGTATTGGGAGGACAGCCGCCCGAAGATCAGCGCCGAAGGGAAGGCGACGATCTGGGTCACCAACAGCGCCAGCAGCAAGCCGGTGGTGTCCAGCCCCAGCGCGGTGCCGTAAGCCGTCGCCATGTCGATGATGGTATACACGCCGTCGATGTAGCAGAAAAAGGCCAGCAGGAACCAGAACACCTGTTTGTCCTCGTGCAGATGCCGGATGGTGTGGCCGATGCGGGCGAAGCTCTGCCGGATGGCGTGCTCCTTCACTTCCACATAGTGTACCTGCTTATAATTTTTCAGCAGCGGCAGGGTCGTCACCAGCCACCATACGGCGGTGATGAACAGCGAAATGTTCAGCGCCGTCATCTGGCTCAGGCCGATGGCCCCGGCCCCCAGCACCAGTGCAAGGCAGACAAGGAAGGGCACGCAGCTGCCGATGTAGCCCCACGCATACCCGCGGGAGGACACTACGTCCATCCGCTCCGGTTCGGTCACGTCGCTCAGCATCGCATCATAGAACACCAGACTGCCGGAGAAGCCCACCTTCGCGAAGATGAAGATCAGCAAAAAGGGCAGCCACGTTTTCGCCAGCCCCATGGCGCAGCAGCCGGCCACGCCCACCACGAGGCAGAGGATGAAGATGGGCTTCTTGAAGCCCTTGGTGTCGGCCAGCGTGCCGAGGATGGGGCTCAGGATGGCCGTGATGACGGTCACCGCCGAGGCCGCATAGCCCCAGTAGGCCAGATACTCCACCGAACTCAGTCCGCCTTCCTCCGCCAGTGCATTGAAAAAGATGGGGATGAGGGTCGCCACCAGCAGCACAAAGGCCGAATTGCCGACATCGTATAAGATCCACGCGCGTTCCAGCCCGGTCAGGCGGAATTTTTCCTTCTGTTCCATTGATTCCTCTCAATTCTCTCCAAAGGTGTGCTGATACGCCGCATCCAGCGGTGCATCCTTGCTCAGCCCGTCCACATACTCCGTGATGAGCCGTACCGCCAGCGGGATGGCCTTCTGGTACAAGGCATCCAGCCCGCAGCCGCTCTCGGCGCAGTCCGGGTTCGGCTTGGGGTTCGCCACCAGTCCGTGCATGAACTCCCACTTGCCCGCTAGCCGCATGGCGCTCAGCACCACCCAGCGCTTTGCCGGGTTGGAGGCCAGCAGCATCTTGTGAACGAAGACCATGCCGGTCATGGCCTGATAGGCTTCGTCCACGCTGATGCCCTCGTAGAACGGAGCCACAACATTCGCCCAGATGCGGCTGGGCTGGATGTGGCTGGCCGTCAGGTAGTGCATCGGGTCGTGGCCGTCCCGGCGGAGCAGCATGTTATCGAACTCCGTCTCGATCTCGCAGTGGCTCACCCCGCTGGAGCGGACATACTGCTCCACGTACGGGTGGCAGGTGCTGTCCAACGCAAAGTGGCAGATGAACCCCAGCGCGTACACCAGCGCGGCCTCCTTATTCTTGGCCTTGTGGATGACGCCCTGCGCCCGCTCGAAGAACACCGCACCCGGCTGCTCGTGCATGGCGCCGCCCAGCCGGCTCACATGGTTCGACTGCAATGCCTTGTAGTAAAACAGCAGGTCCGGCCCGTGGAGACCCAGATCATACAGCGCACGGTAAGGCTCGATCTTGTCCCGCAGCTCTTCCGGCAACCGGGCCAGAACATCCGCCCCGAACCGGCGGTGTGCATAAGTAGAAGGCATATTTACTCCCCCTCACGATTTTCATACGAAGCTAGTATACCAGAAACATTTTCCCTCTGCTACCCTTTCGGGCATTATTTTGGTAAAATATTTGAGATATCTTTTGTAAAAAAAGCTGTTCGGTTGCCGCAAAGCAGCTTCCGAACAGCCATTGCCTCACTTCAATTCATTCTTCGGGTCGCGGTCCATCAGGGTGCGCACGGCCTCCGCCGCGCCCATGCCCTTGTTGACGATGGCATTCACGGTCTGGACGATGGGCATATCCACCTGATAGTGCTCGGCCAGTTCCAGTGCAGCGGGCAGGGCGTTCATGCCCTCCACCACCATGCCGACTTCCTTGACCGCATTCTCCGGCGTCTCGCCCTTGCCGATGAGGATACCGGCGCGGTTATTGCGGCTGTGCATACTGGTAGCCGTCACGATCAGGTCGCCGATGCCCGCCAGACCCGCAAAGGTGTGGACATTGCAGCCCATCGCCACGCCCAGCCGGGCGATCTCGGCGATGCCGCGGGTGATGAGGGCAGCGCGGGCGTTGTCGCCGTAGCCAAGGCCGGTGGAGATGCCGACGCCCAGCGCGATGACGTTCTTCATAGCGCCGCTCAGCTCCACGCCCTTGATGTCCTCATTCGTGTACACGCGCATGACGCTGTTGGAGAAGACCTCCTGCACGAACTTGGCCGCCTCCATGTCCGGGCTGGCCGATACGATGGTCGTGGGCAGGTCCACCGCCACCTCCTCGGCGTGGGTAGGGCCGGACAGCGCCACCAGACGGATGCCCTTCGGGCCGCCCTCCTTGCCCAGCTCGTCGGCCAAGATCTCGGTCATGGTGTACAGGGTATCGGGCTCGATGCCCTTTGCCACGTCCACGATGATCTGGTCATCCGCCACATAGGGCCGCGCCTTGGCTGCCGTGGAACGCACGAACACCGACGGCACTGCAAACAGCAGCACGTCCTTGTCCTTGCACACTTCCTCGATGCTCTTGGTAAAGCGCAGCTCGTCCGGGACCTTCATTCCGGGCAGATTGGGATGCACGCGGGTGCTCGACAGGCTGTCGATCTCCTTTTCGATGGCCGACCAGACCTGCACATCGTTCCCGCTCACGCAGAGCATCCGTGCCAGTGCCATGCCCCAAGTACCTGCACCCAGAACCCCGATATTCCGTTTCGTCACGTTCATATCCTCCGAATCCGCCGCGCGGCTTTCGCGCCGCTGGCATATTCCCCGCAAATTTGGCGGGGGCTTGTCAGTTTCTATTGTACACGAAACTCCCGTCAACGTCAACTCCTTGCCAGACTGCACAAAGTTAGCGCATGTTTCCCCGCGCTTTTGGTAATAACAGGGGAATTGCCCAAACAAATTGCGTCCGCTGGAAATTCATGTTATAGTTTTCTGGTAGGAATTATAGGATTTCACTTGACTTTAAGTGGCCTTTAAGGTATATAATAGACACTCCGCAGTTTCTTTTTGTCAAAACAAGGAAGATTTTCAATGCTCGAAACGATTCTTTCCAACCGCACGGCCAGCGTTTTGTGGGAAGCGCTGCCCCGTATCCTGTCGGCGGGTCTCACCATGACCATCCCGCTGACCCTCATCTCCTTCTCCCTCGCCATGGTGCTGGCCGTGGTGGTGGCGCTGGTGCAGTACGCCAATGTTCCGGTGCTGCGGCAGGTGGCCCGGTTCTACATCTGGGTCATCCGCGGCACCCCGCTTCTGGTCCAACTGTTCATCATCTTCTATGGTCTGCCCAGTGTGGGCATCATGCTGGACGCCTTCCCGGCGGCGGTCATCGCCTTCGCCATCAACGAGGGGGCTTACTGTGCCGAGACCATGCGCGGCGCGCTGGAAAGCGTGCCGCAGGGCCAGCTCGAAGCCGGTTACTGCGTCGGCATGACGTGGTGGCAGATCATGCGCCGCATCGTGCTGCCGCAGGCGCTGCGCACCGCCGTGCCCGCCCTCTCCAACTCCCTCATCGGCATGATCAAGGATACCTCGCTGGCGTCCAACATCACGGTGGCGGAGCTGTTCATGGCCGGCCAGCGCGTCGCGGCCCGCACCTACATTTTCCTGCCCATCTACTGTGAAGTCGCCGTGGTCTACCTGTTGTTCTGCACGGTGGTTACCAAGCTGCAAAGCCTGTTGGAGCGCCATCTGAACGCCCACGGCTTCCAGTGAGAAAGGAGGAAGCAGCATGGCTATGTTAGAAATTCAAGATATCCACAAATCGTTCTATACCTACGACGATAAGCCCCACTTCCACCTCGGCCCCTTCCCCCGCGGCAGCGCCCGCCGGGTGGCCAGCACCCTGAATGTGCTGCGCGGCGTGGACCTGACCGTGGAAAAAGGCGACGTTGTGGCCATCCTCGGCCCCAGCGGTTCCGGCAAGACCACCCTTCTGCGCTGCCTGAACTTCTTGGAGCCCGCCGACAGCGGCCACCTCGTCTTTGACGGCGAGACCTTCGACCTCGGCAAGATCACCAAAGCCGACATCGCCCGTCTGCGCAAAAAGACGGCCTTCGTCTTCCAGAACTACAACCTGTTCCGGAACAAGACCGCTCTCCAGAACGTCACCGAGGGCCTCATCGTTGCCCGCAAAACGCCCAAGGAGGAGGCCGACGCCATCGGCCGGAAGATGCTGGAAAAGGTCGGTCTGGCCGACCGGGCGGACTACTACCCCCGCCAGCTTTCGGGCGGCCAGCAGCAGCGCGTCGCCATCGCCCGCGCCCTTGCCACCGACCCGGAGATCATCTACTTCGACGAGCCCACCTCGGCGCTGGACCCGGAGCTGACCGGCGAAGTCCTCGCCGTCATGCGGCAGCTGGCCGAGGAGGGCATGACCATGCTCGTGGTCACACACGAGATGGGCTTTGCCCGCAACGTCTCTTCCAAGACCGTTTTCATGGAAAACGGCGTGGTGGTCGAACAGGCTCCCTCCCGCGAATTCTTTGAGGATCCGAAGGAAGAACGTACAAAAGAGTTTTTACGTAAAATTGAACATACAAATTAAGAGGTATAGTATGAAAAGAAGAACCTTTATTTCCCTGATGAGCGTCATGGCAGCCGCCGGTGTGCTCACGCTCTCCGGCTGCTCCTCCAACAGCAGTTCCACCAGCACCACCGCTTCCGGCGCTGCTTCCGCCGACTCCGCTGCGGCAGACCAGCTCGCCGCCATTCAGGCCACCGGCAAGCTGATCGTTGCGCTGGAAGGTGCATGGCAGCCGTGGAGCTATCACGATGAGAGCGACACCCTCGTCGGCTATGACGTCGAGGTTTCCCGCGCCATCGCCGAGAAGCTGGGCGTTGAGCCAGAGTATGTGGAGAGCGACTGGGACAGCCTGTTCGCCGGTCTGGATGCGGGCCGCTATGATATGGTCTGCAACGGCGTCGAGGTCACCGACGAGCGCGCCCTGACCTATGACTTCACCACCCCCTACGGCTACATCCACACCGCCCTCGCCGTCAAGAAGGACAACGACGACATCAAGACCTTCGAGGACCTGAAGGGCAAGACCACCGCCAACAGCCTCGCCTCCACCTATATGGAACTGGCCGAAGGCTACGGTGCCACTGTGCAGGGCATCGACACGCTGGAGGAGACCATCCAGCTCCTGACCGCGGGCCGCATTGACGCCACCCTGAACGCCGATGTCTCCTTCTATGACTACCTGAACGTCCATCCGGACGCCGATTTCAAGATCGTCGCCCAGACCGAGGAAGCTTCCCACGTCGCCATCCCCCTGCGCAAGGCCGACGCCAGCGCCACCCTGCTGGAGGCCGTCAATAACGCCATCGACGAGCTGCGCGCCGACGGCACCCTCAAAGAGCTGAGCGAAAAGTATTTCGGTCAAGATATCTCTTCCGAAAACTGAGCTTAAATTAAAATCGGCCCTGTCGAAAAATCGGAAAAGCGTTTGCGCCGACTGGCGCACCGCCCGATTTTTTTGACAGGGCCTTCTTATTTGGGGTTATCAGGGGCGAGCAGCCCTTGATTCGTGCCCGCGCCTCGAAAAAGCGGCGCTTTTCTGGTACTCTTTTGGCGCGCAAAAGAGTACATTCCTTCAGGTGTGAAAATACTCGTAAATGGTCTGCGCCAACAGCGGCCCCACACCGGGCGTATTCTCCAGCGCTGCGGTGCTGGCTTCCCGCACCGCAGCCACGCTCTTGAACTGGTTCATCAGCGCCTTGGCTGTTTTCGGCCCCACGCCGGGCACCTCGGTCAGGGCGGAGGCGTAGCTCTTTTTCTTCATCTGCTGCTTGCGGTAGGCGTTGGCAAACCGGTGGGTCTCGTCCTGAATGGCCGTGATGAAGGTGAATGTCCCCCGGTTCATGTTGATGGCGATCTCCCGCCCGTCGCTGTCCACGATGGCGCGGGTGCGGTGGTGGTCGTCCTTGACCATGCCGAACAGCGGCACATCCGCCAGCTTGGTGCCCGCCAGCGCCGCCTTGGCCGCGCTGACTTGGCCCTTGCCGCCATCCATCAGCAGCAGGTCCGGCTTCTCGCCGAAGTAATCCTCGCTGGCCTGCCCATGGGCGGCCAGCTCATGAACCCGTTCGTAGGCCGCTGCCCGGCGCGAGACCGTCTCGGCCAGCGAAGCGTAGTCGTCGGTGCCCGGCACCGTCTGCATCTTGAACTTCCGGTAGCCCGTCTTGTAGGGCTTGCCGTCCCGGAAGACCACCATGCCGCAGACGCTGGAACCGTCGCCCCAGTTGGAGATATCGTAGCTTTCGATGGTGCGGGGGGGCTTCGAAAGCCCCAGCACCTGCGCCAGCTCGTCCAGCAGCTTTTCCTCGCGGGCGTAGCGGCCGCTCTCCCGCGCCAAGCGCTCCACGGCGTTGGTGTGGGCCATCTCGATGAGGTGGGCCTTGTCGCCCCGCTGAGGGACATAGAGCTGCACCTCGCTCCCCCGCTTGTCGGTCAGCGCCTGTTGGAGCGCGTCGCTGTCCGGTGGCAGCTCGTCCACAGCGATGACCTTGGGGATCTGCTCGTCGTCCAGATAGTACCGGGGCAGGAACTCCTCCCGCGCCGCCGCAATGTCGGCGGTATCGTGGAAGAGGAACTCCCGCTTGTCGGTCAGCCGCCCTTCCCGGAAGCGGAGCACCGCCGCGCAGACGCTGTTGGGCGTGCCCGCCAGCGCCACCACGTCCATCTCCACGTCCGGGTCCACCACCACCTTCTGCCCCGCCGTCACCTTGGTGATGGCGTTGATCTGGTCGCGGAGCAGGGCCGCCGTCTCAAATTCCAGCCGGTCGGACGCTTCCATCATCCGCTCGTGCAGGGTCTTGAGGATGTCCTTTTTGCCGTAGCGGATCAGGTGGACCGCACTCTTGACGGCCTGATTGTAGTTTTCGCAGCTGATCTTCCCGCTGCACACGGCCATGCACTTGCCGATGTGGGCGTTCAGGCAGGGGCGGCCCTTGCCGCAGTCCTGCGGGAACCGCTTATTGCACCGGGGCAGCAGAAAGGCATCCATGGCCGTTTCGGCCATCTGCCGCGCCGCAAAGCTGGAGGTATAGGGGCCGATATACTCCGCTCCGTCCTCCTCTTTTTGCAGCGTGAAGGAGAGCCGCGGCCACTCCTCCTTGGTCACTTTGATATAGCTGTAGCCCTTGTCGTCCTTCAGCAGGATGTTGTACTTCGGGGTGTGGGCCTTGATCTGGCTGGCTTCCAGCACCAGCGCCTCGAACTCGCTCTGGCAGACGATGACATCGAACGCATAGGCGTGGGCGATCATCTGGCTGACCTTGTTATCGTGGGGCACACCCTCCCGGAAATACTGGCTCACCCGGATGCGCAGCCGCTTGGCCTTGCCGATATAGATGATGGTGTCGCTTTTATCCCGGATGATATACACCCCCGGCAGAAGCGGCAGCATACAGGCTTTTTTGTAGAGTTCCGCTTTGGTCATGCTTCGGCCTTTTCAGCCCTCTTGCGGGCATACTTGTCCATATAGTAGTGGGTGCTGCCTATCCCGGCACCGATCAGTGCCGAATTCAGCCAGCTCGGCTTCTTTTCGGAAAAGATGCACAACAGCATGTTGATGACGAACAGCACGCAGTAGATGCCGAAGAACGCCTTCCAGATGGTGCCCTCTTCGCAGACATCGCTCACCCTGCGCAGGAACTTCTCAGTGGATCCTTTCATGGCCAAAACCTCCTTGTTGTGTATCATACCAAAAAAGCGGCAGGATAACCTCCCGCCGCTTCAAAAATCAAAGGCTCGAATTACTCTGCAAAGCCGGACTCGACCAGCTTGATCAGGCCATCGACCGCAGCCTGCTCATCAGCACCGTCCGCAATGATGCGGATGGTAGTACCACCCACGATGCCCAGAGACAGAACGCCCAGCAGGCTCTTTGCGTTCACGCGGCGCTCTTCCTTCTCGACCCAGATGGAAGACTTGAACTCGTTAGCCTTCTGGATAAAGAAGGTAGCCGGACGAGCATGCAGACCAACCTGATTTTCAACGGTAACTTCTTTGACGTACATAGTAAAACGCTCCTATCTATTATCGTTTTCGGGAATGCAATATTGTTTCGTGCCTGTTGCGTTGTACCTATTTTAGCGCAAGCCGAAACCGTTGTACAGCCCCTCGACGCATTTTTGGCGGTTTTCCCAATGATATCCGGGGCTTTTTTCGCCATTTATACAAAGATAACAAAATTATTCCCCCGGCATTGGCTGGGTAATACAAAAGTTTTCAACATTTTTTCGACTGTTGACCGCCTTTGCGCCCCTTCGGCAGCATTTTTCAGCCCTCGTACCGCATCACGAGAAGCTCGCTGTGCACGGCGGCGAAGGGATCTTTCGCGGGGTCGAACACCAGCTCCACGCCGCACACCTTCCAGCCCATCCGGCGGTAAAGAGCCAATGCACGGGTATTTTTGTCCAGCACGGTCAGGGTGGGGTGGGGGTGTTCCGGCAGCTTTTTGCGGGCAAAATCCAGCATCTTCTGGCCGATGCCCTTGCCCCGCGCGCAGGCTGCAATGAACAGATGCTCGATCCGTCCGCCCTTGTGGTCCACGCTGATCATACCGTCCGGCTCATTTTTTGTGTAGTGCAGGTAGCACGCCCAGCCCTGCGCCTTTTCTTCCTTGAGCTGACCGTAGAAATACTCCGGCGTCCACTCGGCCAGCCCCTCCTCGGTCCAGCAGCCGCGGCCCAGATCGCGCCGGCCCTCCGAGAACAGCTGCGCTGCCGCGCGGAACTGCTCCTCCGTTTTCACGAGCCGGACGTTCTCGCCCCGCTTCCACTTGGGCAGCTCGGTGATGGGGTGGGTCTCGCACCACTGCTCATACAGCTCCGGGCGGCGCAGCCGGGTGCGGGTGCGGCTCTGCTCGCCCCGCCAAGCGTCGATCTTCTGGTGGTCGCCGCCCAGCAGCACCTGCGGCACCGCGCGGCCCTCCCAGACTTCCGGCCGGGTGTACTGCGGATACTCCAGCAGCCCATCCCAGTAACTTTCCTCTTCGTATCCTTTCTGCTCCGCCAGCACACCGGGCTTGAGCCGCAGCACGCTGTCCGCTACGACCAGACTGGCCAGCTCGCCGCCGGTCAGGATATAGTCGCCGATGGAGATCTCTTCGTCCGCAAAGGCGTCGATCACCCGCTCATCGATGCCCTCATAGTGGCCGCAGACCAGCGTCAGGTTGTCGTACTCCGCCAGCCTCCGGGCGTGCTCTTCGGTGTAGCGCTGGCCGCCCGCCGTCAAGAATACAATATGCGGCTTGGGGCGTCCCTGTTCCTCCACTTCCTTCTGCACGGCGCGGAGGCAGTCCGCGATGGGCTGGGCGTACAGCACCATGCCGCAGCCGCCGCCGTAGGGATAGTCGTCGGTCTGCTTCTGCTTATTGGTCGTGTAATCGCGGATCTGGTGGCAGTGGGTCTCAATATAGCCCCGCTTGGCGGCGCGGCCGATGATGCTGGCATCCAGTACCTGCTGGCACATCTCCGGGAAGAGGGTCACGATGTCCACACGCATTCCCATGGCTCACTCCTCCTCCCGCTCGCTGTCGCAGTCGTCATCCAGCAAACCGGGGATGGGGGTCACAAGGAGATACCCCTCCGGTGGGTTGCGCTCTTTCAGGAAGGCGTCCACGCCGGGGAACATATATTCCTTGCCGTTCGGGGCCTTGACGGTGTAGATATCCTGTGCGCCGGGGTGGTCCACACTGGTCACGACGCCGTACACCTTGCCGGTGTCCGCATCCCGCACCTCGCACCCGATGAGGTCGGCCACATACCACCGCCCGGCGGGCAGGGTGGCGTCGCCGCGGTCAAAGTAGAACACCTGCCCCCGCAGTGCGCGGGCGGCGTCCATGTCCTCCACGCCCTCCAGCTGGAGCAGCGCCATCTGCCCCTGCGGGCGGATGGAAACGATCTTGTAGCATTTGCCGCCCTTGGCCGAAGCGTACAGGCGGCCCACTTTCTTCAGGAACGCCACGCCGTCGCACCACAGCTCCAGCTTCATTTCACCGCGCACACCATGGGTCGTAACCACTTTGCCCGCTTCAAGGTATTGCTGCATTTTTTTCTCCTATTCAACCTCTCCGTCTCCCTTGCGCTCCCCCCGTAGGGGAGGTGGCATTGGGAAACAATGACGGAGAGGTTCTCGTTCTTTTATAAGAAAAGCCCTCTGCCGCTTGGCAGAGGGCTCGTAGGGTGCTCAGTCGATCTCAACAAGGACCTTTTCATCGAC
>UMFY01025193.1_pt1 | contig 18854 bp, 18 predicted proteins | sample 1965121 | NCBI WGS metagenome assembly UMFY01 (sample SAMEA4836057, study PRJEB28245) | human gut metagenome | biome: gut microbiome; material: fecal sample | place: Denmark | collected 2008
TGCTGCCGGGTACGGGGGCGTACCGCCCCAGATCACGAGGAATTGGTTGTACCGCAAAGCACCTGCTTAAAATACGGGGTCTTTTGTGTTGCCATTCTGCACGCAAAAGACCTCGTTTTTTACGGGGTCAATTTCCGTGTGCCCTGCTGTTCTCTCCCGTACTGTCTCCAGGCTTTAAACAAGGAAAGGAAGCAAGAACACATGAAAAGGACCACCTACAAGAAAGCTGCCGCCGTCGCCATGGCCGCAGCACTGTCCGCCGCCCTGCTGGTCGGCTGCGGCAGCACCGCTACGAGCACTGACAGCGCTGCCGCGAGCACCGTCGCCGACGAAAGCACCGCAGAAGATGCAGAAAAGACCGCAGACGAGGGAGATGCAGACGAAGTGGCCGCTAAGAACTGCGCCGATTTGATCGACGCTATCTACGTGCAGGAGCGCAGCGCCGACACCGATGCCCAGTGCGAGGCCGCCAAGGCTGCCTGGGATGCCCTGACCGACACCCAGAAGGAGCTGGTCGAGGGCGAGAACGCAGACCCCGACTACTTTGGCCGTGACACCGGCGACGCCGGCAAGGACGACCCGCGCAATGCCGACGACATCGGCGAAAATGAGCTGCTGGTCGTCAGCTTCGGCACCTCCTTCAACGGCAGCCGCGCCGCTGACATCAAGGGCATCGAGGACGCCCTGCAGGCCGCCTACCCGGATTGGAGCGTCCGCCGCGCCTTCACCGCGCAGATTATCATCAACCACGTTCAGGCCCGCGACGGCGAGAAGATCGACAACATGGACCAGGCGCTTGACCGTGCCGTTGCCAACGGCGTCAAGAATCTGGTTGTCCAGCCTACGCACCTGATGCACGGCGCCGAGTACGACGAGATGTGCGAGGCGGTTGAGCAGTACAGGGACAAGTTCGACAGCGTTGCCATTGCCGAACCCCTGCTGGGCGAGGTCGGCGAAGATGCCACCGTCATCAACGCCGACAAGGAGACCGTAGCCGCCGCCATCACCGCCGAGGCCGTCAAGACCGCCGGGTATGACGACGCCGCTGCCGCCGCTGCGGACGGTACCGCCTTTGTCTTTATGGGCCACGGCACGTCCCACACCGCCAAGGTCAGCTACAGCCAGATGCAGACCGCAATGCAGACGCTGGGCTATGACAACGTCTTTATCGGCACCGTTGAGGGTGAGCCCGAGGACACCGCCTGCGATGCCGTTATCGAGAAGGTCAAGGAGGCCGGTTACACCAAGGTCATCCTGCGCCCGCTGATGGTCGTCGCCGGTGACCACGCCAACAACGACATGGCCGGTGCCGATGACGATTCCTGGCTGAGCCAGTTCAACGCCGCCGACTGCTTTGAGAGCGTCGACACCCAGATCGCAGGTCTGGGCGAGATCGGCGACATCCAGCAGCTCTACGTTGACCATGCCGGGGCCGCCATCGATTCCCTGAACGGCTGAGAAAGATCCATTCTGCCCGGAGGGTAAGCTCCGGGCAGTTTTTTGGTTTTTGGGAAAGCACGGCAGGGGCCGGGCATGCCCGGCCTGCGTCCGATGTGATGCCCTGCCACGCCGTAGGGGCGGATTCCATATCCGCCCGCGCTGCCTCCCGCTAAGGCCTGATAAATATGTATAGAATGAGGTAAGGAAAGCATGAAAAAGCTCCAACTCGCATCCCTGACTCTCGCTGCCCTGCTGCTGGCGGGCTGCGGTGCGTCCGCAGCGTCCACTGCCGAGAGCACGTCCGAGGCGGTCTCCACGGAAGGAACCGCCCCTGCCGCCACCGCGGCCCCGGCCCCCGCTGCCGCGCTGCCGGACGGCGTATACACCGCTAAGTTCAACACCGACAGCAGTATGTTCCACGCCAACGAAGCCGTGGACGGCATGGGCACGCTGACGGTGGAAAACGGCACGATGACCTTCCACGTCAGTCTGCAGTCCCAGAAGATCGTCAATCTGTATCCGGGCATGGCCGCCGACGCCCCCGCCCACGAGAGCGACTGGCTGCAGCCTACCGTTGACACGGTGACCTACTCCGACGGCACCAGCGACGAGGTATACGGCTTTGACATCCCCGTTGCGGCTGTCGATGCCGATTTCCAGCTGGCCATCCTCGGCACCAAGGGCACCTGGTATGACCATACGGTCAGCATCTCCGATGCCGAGCCTGCGGCAGAGGATGCGGCTGCGGCAGCCGTCGAGATCCCCGCCCACGGCAGCTACACCTGCGCTGTGACGCTGGAGGGCGGCAGCGGGCGCGCCACCGTCGAAAGCCCCGCCGCGCTGACTGTGGCCGACGGTATTATGACCGCGACCATCATCTGGAGCAGCCCGAACTATGACTATATGCTCGTCGACGACGAAAAGTACCTGCCCGTCAACACCGACGGCAACTCGACGTTTGAGATCCCCGTTGCCGCGCTGGATACCGCGCTGGCCGTCACGGCGGACACCGTCGCCATGAGCACCCCGCACGAGATCGACTATACCCTGACCTTTGACAGCGCGACGCTGGCCGCCGCCGAATGAGGCGCGCGGCAGCTTTTGCCCTGCCCGCCCTGCTGCTGGCAGGCTGCGCGGCTGCATCCCAGGCTCCCGCGCAAACGGACGAATTGACGATAGAAAACCGCTATCCGCTGGAATATGCGAAGCAATTCACGGTGGATGTGTGCGCGGGCGGCTATGACCTCATCACGATTGACGGCAGCCGCTATCTCGTCGTGCCGGAGGGGGCCGCTGCGCCCGCCAATCTGGACGCAGACATCACCGTTTTGCAGCAGCCTATCCAAAATATCTACCTTGTGTCGTCGTCCGCGATGGACCCCATCATCAGCATTGGCGGGCTGGGGGCTGTGGCGCTGTCCGGCACGCAGGCCGAAAACTGGTACCTCGACGCGGCCCGCACCGCCATGGAGCAGGGCGAGATCGCCTACGCGGGCAAGTACAGTGCGCCCGATTACGAGACGATCCTGTCCGCCGACTGCGGCCTTGCCATCGAGAACACAATGATCTACCACACGCCCGAGGTGAAAGAGCAGCTCGAAAAATTTGGCGTGCCGGTCCTCGTCGAGCGCTCGAGCTACGAGAGTGACCCGCTGGCCCGGATGGAATGGGTCAAGCTGTACGGCATCCTGCTGGGCAGAGCCGAGGAGGCCGAGCGCGTTTTTGACGACGCTGTGCAGCGCATTGCACCGCTGCTGGACGAGGAACCCACCGGCAAGACTGCGGCGTTCTTCTCCATCACCTCAAACAATCTCGCCACGGTGCGCAAGGGCGGCGATTACGTCGCCAAGATGATCGGGCTGGCGGGCGGCAGCTACGTCTTTGCCGACCTGACGGACAGCGGCAACAATCTGGCGACTGTCAATATCTCGCTCGAGGATTTCTACGCCGGGGCGCGTGACGCCGATGTGCTGTTCTACAACAGCACGATTGAGGGCGAGCTGCGCACAATGGATGAGCTGCTCGCTAAATGTCCGATGCTGGCGGACTTCAAGGCCGTGCAAAGCGGCAGCGTCTGGTGTACGTCGCAGAGCCTTTTCCAGCAGAGCATGGAGCTGCCGGAGCTGATCCTGGATATGAACAGGGTGTTCACCGAGGATGACCCGGACGACAGTGAATTGACATTTTTGACGAAGCTGCACTGAAAATTTAACGCGGCGGCAAAAACGGGCGCACAAAACCGTGGCGCATCCGTAGGGGCGGATTCCATATCCGCCCGCACCATTGCCGCTCGCCGCAAAGGGAACCACGCATGCACACCTCCAAACGCATGACAATTGCATACCTCGCCATGGCGGCGGCCCTGCTGGCGCTGTTTGCGCTCAACCTGTTCTGGGGCAGCATTGCGCTCTCCCCGGCGGACATCGCGGCGGCCCTGCTGGGCCGCCGCACAAACGCGCTGGCGGCCAACATCCTGCTGCAGCTGCGCCTGCCGCGCGCCGTCATGGTCGTGCTGCTGGGGGCGGCGCTCTCGGTGGCCGGGTATCTGCTGCAAACGTTTTTTGCCAACCCGATTGCCGGGCCGTTCGTCATGGGCATTTCCAGCGGGGCCAAGCTGGCTGTGGCGCTGACGATGGTCGTCTTTTTGAACCGCGGTCTGCTCACCGGCTCACTGACGCTGATTCTGGCGGCGTTTGCCGGGGCCATGGCGGCCATGCTGTTTGTGCTGGCCGTGGCGCACCGCGTGCAGCAGATGAGCATTTTGGTTATCTGCGGCGTCATGATCGGCTACATCTGCTCGGCCGTCACCGATATTGTCGTCGCCTTCGCGCAGGATTCCAACATCGTCAACCTGCACAACTGGTCGATGGGCAGCTTCTCCGGCATGACCTGGGGCAATGTCGCCACGGCGGCGGCCATCGTTCTGCCTTGCCTGGCCGCCGCGTTTTTGCTCTCCAAGCCGATGGCCGCCTACCAGCTGGGCGAAAGCTACGCCGCCAGCGTCGGCGTGCCGGTGCGGGCGTTTTCCGTGGTGCTTGTGCTGCTGTCAAGCCTGCTGGCGGCCTGCGTCACGGCCTTTGCCGGACCGATCTCCTTCGTCGGCATTGCGGTGCCGCATCTGGTAAAACATACGCTGGGCAGTGCAAAACCGCTGCGGGTGCTGCCGGGCTGCGCACTGGGCGGCGCGGCATTCTGCCTGCTGTGCGACCTGATCGCCCGCAGCCTGTTTGCACCCACCGAGCTGTCCATCAGCTCGGTCACAGCGGTGTTCGGTGCGCCGGTGGTCATCTGGCTGCTTGTGCGCCGCCACAGCGGGGAGGGCACGGTATGAGCTGTTGTGAAACGCAAAATCTCGCCGTCGGCTACGGTGTGCCGCTGCTGCGGGACATTGCCCTGCACGCCGAGCGCGGCAAAATTCTGGCGCTCATCGGTCCGAACGGCGCGGGCAAATCCACCCTTTTAAAAACGCTGGCCGGGCAGCTGGCGGCGCAGGGCGGCGCGGTGCTGCTGGACGGGCAAGACCTGACGGCCTACACCCCCAACGCCCGGGCGCGCAAGCTGGCGCTGATGCTGCCCCACACGGCCCGCACCGAGCTGACGTCCTGCTTTGAGGTCGCCGCCGCCGGGCGCTACCCCTACACCGGGCGGCTGGGCATTTTGTCCGACACCGACAGGCAGCAGGTGCATGACGCCCTCTGCCTTGTCCGGGCGGAGGAGCTGGAGGACCGCGATTTTGCCAGGATCAGCGACGGCCAGCGCCAGCGCGTGCTGCTGGCCCGCGCGGTCTGCCAGCAGCCAGAGATTTTGCTTCTGGACGAGCCTACGTCGTTTCTGGATGTGAAGGGCAAGGCGGAGCTCATGGACATCCTGCAAGTGCTGGCGCATGAGAAGAATGTGGCCGTCATCGTGACGCTGCATGAGCTGGAGCTGGCCCAAAGGCTGGCCGACGCCGTTGTCTGCGTTGCGCCGTCAGGCGTGTCCGCTGTGCTGGCACCGCAGGACGCCTTTGCACAGGACAATATCTGTGCGCTGTTTGGACTGACCACCGACCAATACGCGGTGCTGTTTGCCGGGAACGGCGCAAAGCCGAAGCCCCAATTTGAGCACTACATCCGCAGCGGGCAGCGTTTACTGCGCTGCGGCTACACCACCGGCACCTGCGCGGCGCTGGGGGCGGCGGGGGCAGCCCGGCTGCTGCTGACCGGGAACCCCCCGGAGACCGTTGCCCTCCGCACCCCGAAGGGCATCGTGGTGGAAGTGGCCCCCCTGTTCTGCCGCAAAACGGACGCCGGGGCCGAATGTGCCATCGAAAAGGACGGCGGCGACGATGTGGACGTGACCACCGGGCTGCCGGTGATTGCCTCTGTCGCCCTGCTGCCCGACACCACTGACATCCGCATTTCCGGCGGCAAAGGAGTAGGCCGGGTGACAAAACCCGGCCTCGACCAGCCGGTCGGAGAAGCCGCCATCAACCATGTCCCCCGTCAGATGATCGCCGAGGCGCTGAAAAGAGAGGCCGAAAATGCCTGTTACACCGGCGGCTTTGCCGTGACCCTCTCCATCAAGGGCGGCGAAGAGGTGGCCAAGCGTACCTTCAACCCCCACATCGGGGTCGAGGGCGGGCTGTCCGTGCTGGGCACCAGCGGCATCGTGGAGCCCATGAGCCAACAGGCCATTCTGGACACCATCCAGCTGGAAATGAACCAAGCCGCCCTGCGGGCCAAAGCAGCCCCCGGCCCCCGGCGGCTCATCCTTGCGCCCGGCAACTACGGGCTGGACTACCTCCACGGGACTTACCCAGAATTTTCCGTCCTCCCGGTGGTGAAGACCTCAAACTTCATCGGTGACACGCTGGATATGGCCGCTGCCGCCGGATTCGAGGAGGTGCTTTTGGTGGGCCACGTGGGTAAGCTCGTCAAGCTGGCGGGCGGCATCATGAACACCCACTCCCACACCGCCGACTGCCGTACGGAGCTGTTCTGCACCCATGCGGCCCTCTGCGGCGCGCCCCGTGAAATCTGCGCTTCTTTGATGGACGCCGCCACCACCGACGCCTGTCTGGAGATATTAGACGCTGCCGGGCTGCGGGAACCGGTGCTGAAAAGCTTGCTTTCCGCCATCCAGCTCCACCTTGACCGCCGCGCGGCAGGGGCGTTCCGGGTGGGGGCGATCCTGTTTTCAAACCAGAATGGCCCGCTGGGCCAGACCGAAGCCGCCGCACAGTTATTGCAGCACTGGAAGGAGTAACGCATTATGGTACATTTTGTCGGAGCCGGACCCGGTGCGCCGGACCTTATCACCCAGCGCGGAGCCGCCCTTCTGCAAGGAGCAGACTGCATCATTTATGCAGGGAGCCTTGTGAACCCCGCCCTGCTGGGGCTGGCAAAGCCCGGCTGCGCCCTTTACAACAGCGCCGAGATGACGCTGGAACAGGTGCTCGACGTCATGCGGCAGACGGAAGCGGCGGGCAAGACCACCGTGCGGCTCCACACCGGCGACCCCTGTCTCTACGGTGCCATCCGGGAGCAGATGGACGCCCTTGACGCTGCCGGAATTTCCTACGATGATACCCCCGGCGTTTCCAGCTTCTGCGGGGCGGCGGCGGCCCTGAACGCCGAGTACACCCTGCCCACCGTCAGCCAGACCGTCATCATCACCCGGATGGAGGGCCGCACCCCCGTACCGGAAAGGGAAAAGCTGGCAAGCCTTGCTTCCCACGGGGCGACCATGGTGATCTTCCTCTCCATCGGCCTCATTGATAAGGTGCAGGAAGCGCTGCTGCAGGGCGCTTACACCTCCGTCACCCCTGCCGCCGTGGTCTATAAGGCAAGCTGGCCGGAGCAGAAAATCGTGCGCTGCACCGTCGGAACGCTGGCCGAGAGCACCCGCCGGAACGGCATCACCAAAACCGCCCTCATCGTGGTGGGGGATTTTCTCGGCACCCGGTACGAGCGCAGCAAGCTCTACGACCCCGCCTTTACCACCGCGTTCCGCAAAGGAGCCGACCGGTGACCCCCGCCTACGCCGCCTTCACCGAAAGGGGACTGCGGCTGGCTGAAAAGCTGGCCGCTTCCCTGCCCGGCAGCGTGACCCGCTGCGGCCATGGCGGGCCGGCCTTAGCCCAGTGGACAGCGGCGGAATTTATCCGCTCGGATGCCTTGGTATTTGTGGGAGCCGTCGGCATTGCGGTGCGGGCCATTGCGCCCCATTGCCAAAGCAAAGCCAGCGACCCCGCCGTGGTCGTGCTGGACGAATGCGGACGCTTCGCGGTGCCGATCTTATCCGGCCATTTGGGCGGGGCCAACGATCTGGCACGCCAGCTTTCTGCGCTCTGCGGGGCGGTGCCGGTCATTACCACGGCGACGGATGCCAACGGGATTTTCGCTGTGGACGAGTGGGCGAAGCATCAAAATTGTCAGGTGTTGGAACCGGCGCGGATCAAGGCCGTCAGTGGGAAACTGCTGGCCGGACAGACCGCTTCCGTCTGGTCGGAATTTCCCCTTCCCGGCGCGGCTCCTGCGGGGGTAAATCCGACCCAAACGCAGGACGCAGCAGACTTCGCCCTGACCCTTTTCCCTGCCGGAAATGCGCTGCACCTTGTCCCCCGCATCGGCGTGCTGGGCGTCGGCTGCAAGCGCGGCACCACCACTGAACAGTTGGAAGCCGCTTTTGCCGCGTTCTGCGAAATCCACGGCCTTGCCCCTGCCTGCATCTGCGCCGCCGCCAGCATCGACCTGAAACAAAACGAAGCGGGGCTGCTGGCGTTCTGCCAAGCGCACCGGTGGAAGGTTTCCTTTTACTCCGCCGCGCAGCTCCAAGCCGCGCCCGGCACCTTTACGCCCTCGCACTTTGTTCAAAGCATTACCGGCGTGGACAATGTGTGCGAGCGGGCGGCTGTGCGGACGGCGGGCGGACCCATCCGCATCCCGAAACAGGCGGGCGGCGGCGTGACCTTTGCGCTGGCGCTCCGCCCCTATGCCCCAGATTGGAGGTGGCAGCATGAATAACACCGTGTTTGTGGTCGGCCTTGGCCCCGGCGACCCGCAGTTTCTGACCGCACAGGCGCAGAGCGCCTTGCAAAAAGCCGAGGTGCTGTGCGGCTATACGGTCTATCTGGATCTCGTGCGCCCCTATTACCCGGAAAAGGAATATTACGCCACCGGCATGACCAAGGAGCTGGACCGCTGCCGCTGGGCGCTGGAAACAGCGCAAAGCGGCAAGACCGTCGCCCTCATCTGCTCCGGCGATGCGGGCGTTTACGGGATGGCCAGCCCCCTGCTGGAATTGGCCGAGCGGTTTCCCGATGTCGCCGTGGAAGTGGTGCCGGGCCTGACCGCCGCCCTCAGCGGCGGGGCCGTTCTGGGGGCCCCGCTGGCCCATGATTTCTGCGTGCTTTCCCTCTCCGACCGGCTCACCCCGTGGGCGGTCATCCAGCGGCGGCTGGCAGCGGCAGCCATGGGCGATTTCTGCATCGCGCTGTACAACCCCTCCTCCAAGGGGCGGCCGGACTACCTTGAAAAAGCGGTCCGCATCCTGCTGGAACACGGCAAACCGCCCCAGACCGTCTGCGGCTTGGTGCGGAACATCGGGCGGGAGGGCCAGACCCATCGCGTCCTGACGCTGGCCCAGCTGGAACATACCCCGGTGGATATGTTCACCACCGTCTTCATCGGCAACGCGGAGACAAAACAGCTCAGCGGCCGGATGGTCACACCGAGGGGGTATCGCGGATGAAAACAGTCGTCTTCAGCGGCACCACCGAGGGCCGCATTTTTTCCAAAGAGCTGGCCGCGCTGGGAGCTGACGTCCTCGTCAGCGTGGCGACCCCGCTGGGGGCCGAGGAGCAGGGCAGTTTGTCCGGCATCACAGTGCACTGCGGGCGGCTGACACCGGAGGAAATGGCCGACCTTTTGAAAGGGGCCGACCTCTGCGTGGACGCCACCCATCCCTACGCAGTGGATGCCACCAAAAACATTGCGGCGGCGTGCAAAACGGCGCAGATCGAATACCACCGGCTGCTACGGGCCGAAAGCCCCCTCCCGGCAGGAAGCATGGTGTTCCAGTCGGCCATGCACGCGGCGGAGTTTCTCGCCGAAACACAGGGCAATGTCCTGCTGGCCACCGGGGCCAAGGAGCTTGCCGCCTTTTCCAGCATCGACCCGGCGCGGCTGTTCCCCCGCGTTCTGCCCACGCTGGACGGCATCGCCGCCTGTGAAGCCGCTCACATTCCCCACAAAAACATCATTGCGATGCAGGGGCCCTTCTCCTACGCGCTGAACCGGGCGCTGATGGAGCAGTTCCACATCCGTTTCCTCGTCACAAAGGACGGCGGCGCAGCGGGCGGCTTTGCCGAAAAGGCACAGGCCGCGCAGGACATGGGCGCACAGCTCGTGGTGCTCCGCCGCCCGGCCGAAAAGGGAGAAACTGCCGCACAAATTCTGGCACGCTGCAAGGAGGCTTTGGGATGGTCACACTGATCGGGATGGGTTCCGGCACACCGGAACTGCTCACGGCGCAGGGGCTTGCCGCCCTGCAGAGCGCCGACCTCATCATCGGGGCAAAACGGCTGCTGGAACATCTGCCCACCGGCTGCACCGAGAACCGGAAAGCCCTCTATAAACCGGAGAATATTTTGTCCTGCCTTTCCGAGTTTCCAGCAGCAAATGCAGCCCTTCTTTACAGCGGCGATACCGGGTTTTATTCCGGTGCTTCCAAGCTGCTGCCCATGCTGCGGGCCTTTGGCATTTCGGCGCGGGTGCTGCCCGGCATTTCCAGCATGCAGCTTCTCTCTGCTGCCATTGGCCGCCCGTGGCAGGATTGGAAGCTTGTCTCGGCCCACGGCTGTGCCTGTGACCCGGCAGCCGAGTGCCTGACCGCCGAAGGCCGCCCGGTGTTCTTCTTGACTGGCGGCACCGAAACGCCCGCCACCCTCTGCGCCAAGCTGGCCGATGCGGGCCTTGGGGACGCCCATGGGATCATAGGTGAAAACCTCGGTACACCGCAGGAACATCTCGCATTCGGCACGGCGCAGACCCTTGCCGCAAATGCCTGTGCCCCCCTGAGCGTTCTGCTCATCGAGCACACCGTCCTCCCTGCCCGGCGGGCCCCCGGCTTCCCGGATGATGCCTTCATCCGGGGAGAGGTCCCCATGACGAAGCAGGAAGTCCGCGCCGCCGCACTGGCGAAGCTGGCTGTCCGGCCTACGGATACCCTTTGGGATGTCGGGGCCGGGACCGGAAGTGTCAGCGTCGAACTGGCGCTGGCCGCACCGCGCGGGCATGTCTACGCGGTGGAATGTGCCCCCGACGCCTGTACCCTTATCCGCCAGAACCGGGAGAAATTCCACGCCTATAATCTGTCCCTGATCGAGGGGACCGCCCCGCAGGTTCTGGCCGACCTGCCCGCACCGGACGCCGTCTTCATCGGCGGAACCAAAGGCAGCATGGCCGAGGTGGTAGACGCCGCCCTTGCCAAGAACCCGAACGCCCGCCTGTGCATCTCCGCCATTGCGCTGGAGACCCTGAGTGCGGCCATTGCGGCGCTGGCGGCTCATGGACAAACCGCCGAAGTAACCCAGCTTGCCGTCAGCCGCACCAGACCGGCGGGCAAGCTCCATCTCCTGATGGCCAACAACCCCATTTTTCTGATCACGGGGGAACAAAAATGATCCAGTTCGTCCTTGCGGCCCCCGCTTCCGGCAGCGGAAAGACCACCCTGACCTGTGCCCTGCTGGCGGCGCTGAAGAAGCGCGGGTTTTCGCCTTGCGCCTTCAAATCCGGGCCCGACTACATCGACCCGATGTTCCACCGCTCCGCTCTCCGGGTGGACAGCCACAACCTCGACCTGTTCTTCTCTGCACCGGACACGGTGCGGGCCCTGTACGCCCACTATGCCGCCGGGCATGATGCCGCCCTCTGCGAGGGAGCCATGGGCTTTTATGACGGGCTCAACTGTACCACCGCCGCAAGCGCGTGGGCGCTGGCGGATACCCTCGGCCTCCCCGTTCTGCTGGTGGTCCAGCCCAAAGGGGCCAGTGTGACGCTGGCGGCTCAGATCAACGGGCTAAAAAATTTCCGGACGCCGAGTCATCTGGCGGGCATCCTCCTCAACGACTGCTCCCCCCGTCTGCACCAACTGCTTGCCCCTCTGCTGGAGCGGGAGACCGGGCTGCCCGTGCTGGGCTATCTGCCCCATTTGCCCGACGCCGTTGTGGAGAGCCGCCATCTGGGGCTGAAAACGGCGGAGGAAGTTTCCGGTCTACAGGAGAAGATCGAGCGTCTCGCCGAAGCAGTTTCCGCCACGCTGGACTGGGAGCGGCTCCTCGCTTTGACGAGCCTTCCCGCCCCCGTTTCGCCCCTGCCCGATTTTCTGACCCCTGCCTCGCCGACGGTGCGCATCGCGGTGGCAAAGGACGAAGCGTTCTGCTTCACCTATGCTGAGACGCTGGACGCGCTGCGGGCGGCAGGCGCTGAGCTTGTCTTTTTCAGCCCCCTGCACGATACCGCCCTGCCGGAGAGCATCGGCGGGGTCTACCTGCCGGGCGGCTATCCGGAACTGCACGCCAAGGCGCTAAGTGAGAACGAACCGCTGCGCTGCGCCCTCTGCGCCGCCATCCAGCGCGGTCTGCCCACCGTGGCCGAATGCGGCGGCTTCCTCTATCTGGGGCAGTCGCTGGAGGATGCCGACGGCACCGCCTATCCCATGGCGGGCGTGCTGCCGGGGCAGGGCTTCCGGGTCGGCAAACTCGTGCGGTTCGGCTACGCCGCCCTGACCGCACAGGCGGACAGTATGCTGTTCCGCCGCGGCGAGGCGCTCCCCGTCCACGAGTTCCACCACTGGGACACCACCGCGAACGGCGACGCCTTCACCGCTCGGAAAGCCGATGGCCGGAGCTGGCCCTGCGGCTTTGCAAATGAGCATTTCTATGCGGGCTTCCCGCATTTGTATTGGGCGGGCACTTCCCTGCCCCGGCGGTTCGTGACCGCCGCCCGATCTTATCTTCAAAAGGAGCCGAACCCATGACAGAACCGGAACTGAACCAGCTTCTTTCCACCATCACCCCGCCCGACAAAGCGGCCCGCGCCGCCGCCCACGCCCACTGGGCCAGCCTCGCAAAACCCTTGGGCGGCCTCGGTACGCTGGAAACGCTGCTGGAAGAAGCCGCCGCGCTGACCGGCACGGCCCAGCTTGATTTTTCCCGCCGGGCCGTGCTGGTGCTTTGCGCCGACAACGGCGTGGTGGCGCAGGGCGTGAGCCAGACCGACCAGAGCGTGACCCGCGCCGTGGCCGAAAACCTTGCTGCCCGGCGGACCAGTGTCTGCCAGATGGCCAAAACGGCCCGGTGCGAGGTCGTGCCCGTGGACATGGGCATGGCCGGGGACCCGGTGCCCGGTGTGGTCAACTGCCGCATCGCCGCCGGGACGCAGGACTTCACCCAAGGCCCTGCCATGACCCGCGCCGAAGCGATCGACGCCATCGCGGCGGGCATCGCCCTCGTCCGTGCCCAGAAGGCGCAGGGCGTGCAGCTGCTGGCCACCGGCGAGATGGGCATCGGCAACACCACCACCTCCAGCGCGGTGGCGGCGGTGCTGCTGGGCCAGCCCATCGAAACCATGACCGGCCGGGGCGCGGGCCTCTCCGATGAAGGGCTTGCCCGCAAAATGGACGCCATCCGCCGAGGCATCGCGGTCAACACGCCCGACGCCGCTGACCCCCTCGACGTCCTCGCGAAGCTTGGCGGGTTCGACCTTGCGGGCCTGTGCGGCGTTTTCCTCGGCGGGGCGCTGGAAGGGATCCCCGTCCTGATGGACGGCTTCATCAGCGGGGTCGCGGCGCTCTGTGCCGTGCAGCTCTGCCCCGCCGCTGCCAAGGCCGTTTTCGCCAGCCACTGTTCCTCCGAACCGGCGGCGCGGCTGGTGCTGGAGGCACTGGGCAAGGCCCCGCTCCTGACCGCCGGGCTCCACCTCGGCGAGGGCACCGGCGCGGTGGCGTCCATCCCGCTGTGGGATATGGCGCTGGCCGTTTATGACCACTGTTATTCCTTCGCGGAGGGCGGCATCACGCCGTATACTCCCCAATGCTGACGCTGGTGCTGGGCGGCGCGGCCAGCGGAAAAAGCGAATACGCCGAATCGCTGGTGCTGAAAACAGCTCTTCCCCGCTATTACCTCGCCACCATGCAGGTGTGGGACGCTGAGTGTGCCGCGCGGGTGGAAAAGCACCGACAAATGCGGGCCAAAAAACAGTTTGAGACCGTGGAGTGCCCGCTGCATCTTGACGCCGTCCGGCTCCCCGCGCGGGGCACCGCCCTGCTGGAAGACCTCGGCAACCTGACCGCCAACGAACTGTATGATCCTGCCGGTGCGGGCGAAGCCGCCGCTTCGGCCATTCTGGACGGGCTTTCCCAATTGGCCGCACAATGCGAACACCTCATCGTCGTCTCGAACGAGGTGTTCAGCGGCGGGGCCAGCTATGCGGGCGACACCGACCGCTACCTGAAAGCGCTGGCGCAGGTCAACAATGGGCTGGCGGCCCGCGCCGACGCTGTGGTGCGGGTGGTGTGCGGCATCCCGGTCTCTTATAAAGGAGCGAAATCATGATTTTTTTCCAGACCATTGCGGTGGCCTTTGCGATGTTTTCCGCTGTGCCGGTGCCGCAGTTCGAGTGGAACGAAAAGAATATGCGGTACGCGATGTGCGCCTTCCCCCTCATCGGGCTGGTCATCGGCGGGCTGTGGTCCCTGTGCGGGGCCTTGCCGCTCCCGGCGCTGGTGAAAGCGGGCGGGTTCTGTCTGCTCCCGGTCTGGGTCACGGGCGGCATCCATCTGGACGGCTACGCCGACACCTGCGACGCCCTTTCCAGCTACGGCGATCGGGAAAAGAAGCTGGAAATCCTGAAGGACCCCCACTGCGGGGCCTTTGCCGTGATTCGACTGTGCAGTTATTTCCTCGCTTATTTTGCGCTGTGCACCGCCGTGCACTTTACCCCGCGCACAGGGTTCCTCTGGACGCTGGCACTGGTGCTGGAGCGGGCACTTTCCGGCCTTGCCGTGGCCGCTTTCCCCATGGCGAAGAACACCGGCCTCGCCCACACCTTTGCTTCAGCGGCAGACCGCAAGACTGTCCGCAGCGTTCTGTTCGGGCTGACCCTCGCCCTCTGCGCCGCGCTGACGGCGCTGGGCGGCTGGGGGCTGGCGCTGGCGGCGTTTCTTATCTTTGTTCGTTATTACGTTGTTTCCAAAAAGCAGTTTGGCGGCATCACCGGCGATCTGGCCGGGTGGTTTTTACAGAAAGCCGAGCTGTGGATGCTGGCGGCGCTGTGTGCGTGCCAATGGGGAGGGCTGTTATGATCTTCATCACCGGGCCGCTGTACAGCGGCAAGCGCACCTTTGCAAACGCCCTGCCGGGCACCCGCATCGCCGAGGTGCAGAACCTTGCAAAGGATGCGGACGATCTGGAGAAACTCGCGGACAAACTCGCCGCCTATGATATCGTGATCGCCACCGAGGTGGGCGGCGGCGTGGTCCCTGTAGACGCCGGGGAGCGGGCCGCGCGGGAAGCTGCCGGGCGGCTGGCCTGTCTGCTGGCCAGCCGGGCCCAATGCGTCGTACAGATGTTCTGCGGCATCCCCACCATTCTGAAAGGAGAACTGCCCCCATGCTGATCTATCTGCTGCGCCATGGGCTGACCGCCTACAACGCCGAAAAGCGCTATCAGGGCCAGCGGGACATCCCGCTCTCGCCCGAAGGCCGGGCCCAGCTCTGCCGGGCCGACATCCAGCCGAAAACCGTCTACATCACGCCCCTCTGCCGCACCCGGCAGACCGCCGAAGTGCTCTTCCCGGAGGCCGACCTCGTGGAGGTGCGCGACTTGCAGGAGATGTGCTTTGGCAGCTTCGAGGGCCGCAATTTCATCGAGATGGAGCACGACCCCGACTATCTGGCATGGGTGGACGCCAACTGCGAAAGTCCCTGCCCCGACGGCGAGACGAAGGCGCTCTTCTCCGCGCGGGTCTGCCGGGCATTTTCCGCGCTGGTGGACAAGGTGCTGGCCGACGGCGAAGAGACGCTGGTCATCCTCGCCCACGGTGGCACCCAAATGGCGGCGATGGAGCGCTACGCCCTGCCCCACGAGGATTATTACCACTGGTGCGCCCCCAACGCGGGCGGCTATCTGCTGGACGCCCGCGACTGGGCCGCGCACCGCATCCTGCACCTTGTGAAAACGGTGCAGTACACAAAGGAGGCGGCCCGATGATCGGCGAAGCAGTTCTGGGGGGCTTTGTGCTGGACACCCTTTTCGGCGACCCCCCATGGCTTCCCCACCCCGTCGTGCTGATGGGCAAAGCCATCTCGGCGCTGGAAAAGCGGCTGCGGGCCCGCTTGCCCCAAACGCCGCAGGGCGAGCTGCTGGGCGGGGCGGTGGTGGCTTTCACCCTGCCCGTGGGTACCTTTCTGCTCACCAGCCTCGTCTGCCTCGGCGCGGCAAAGCTCAGCCCATGGCTGGGGCTGGCGGTGCAGATGTTCTGGTGCGGACAGGCGCTGGCCGCGAAGGGTCTGGCGCAGGAGAGCACCAACGTCTACCGCGCGCTCATCAAGCCCGACCTGCCCGCCGCCCGCAAGGCGGTCAGCCGCATCGTGGGGCGGGACACCCAGAACCTGACGCTGGAAGGGGTGACCAAAGCCGCCGTGGAGACTGTGGCCGAGAACGCCAGCGACGGCGTCATTGCGCCGCTGCTGTATATGCTCCTTGGCGGGGCCCCGCTGGCACTGACCTACAAGGCCATCAACACGATGGACAGTATGCTGGGCTACAAAAATGAGAAGTACCTTTACTTTGGCCGCGCCGCCGCAAAACTCGACGATGTGGCGAACTATCTGCCCAGCCGGTTGGCCGGGCTGCTCTGGTGCGCCGCTGCGGCCCTGACCGGGAACAGCCCGAAGGGCGCATGGCGCATCTGGCGGCGGGACCGGCGTAACCACGCCAGCCCCAACAGCGCCCAGACCGAAAGCGCCTGTGCCGGGGCGCTGGGCGTCCAGTTGGCCGGGCCCGCTTACTATTTCGGCGAGTATTACGCAAAACCTACCATCGGCGACCCGCTCCGGCCCATTGAGCCGGAGGACATCCGCCGCGCCAACCGGATGATGTACGCCGAAAGTGTGCTGGCGCTGGCAGTTGGGCTGGCGGTGCGGGCGATTTTGTGACAGGCCCGCCCTCTCAATCATGCTTTGCGGAAGGAGATGTTTCCATGCAATTCGTACATGGCGGCGACTGGGCGGGCTACCGCGCCGAGTTTGGCCGCGACCCGCTGGATTTTTCGGCCAACGTCAGCCCGCTGGGCTTGCCGGAGGGGGTGGCCAAGGCCATCACCGCAGCCCTTGCCACGGCGGACCGTTACCCCGACCCTTTTTGCCGCGCCCTGCGGGAAAAGCTGGCCGCACACGAGGGCGTTCCGGCGGAACAGCTCCTCTGCGGCAACGGCGCGGCAGACCTGATCTTCCGGCTGGTGTGGGCCAAGCGCCCCCGCAAGGCGCTGGTCACGGCCCCCACTTTTGCGGAATATGCCGCCGCACTGGAAACGGTCGGCTGCACGGTGGAGCGCTATTTTCTGCGGGATGCCGACGACTTCGCGGTGACGGAGGCCTTCTGCGACGCCATCGATGACAGCGTGGACATGGTGTTCCTCTGCCAGCCCAACAACCCCACCGGCCAGTTGACGCCCCCCGCCCTTGTGGCCCGCATCTTGGAGAAGTGCACCGCCTGCGGGGCGCTTCTTTTTCTGGACGAATGTTTCCTCGATTTTTTGCCCGACCACGCTTCGCTCACCGCAAAGCCCCTGCTGGGCAGCGGGAATCTGCTGATCTTAAAGGCCTTCACCAAGCTCTACGGCATGGCGGGCGTCCGGCTGGGATACGCTTTGAGCGCAGACCCCGCCCTGCTGGACGCCATGGGTGCCGCCGGGCAGCCGTGGGGCGTTTCCAGCCTTGCCCAAGCGGCGGGGCTGGCCGCGCTGGACGAGACGGCCTATGTGGACCGGGTCCGCGCCCTCCTCGCCCAGCAGCGCCCTCGGCTGACCGCCGGGCTGCGGGCGCTGGGGCTGCGGGTGCTGGAGGGCCGGGCAAACTATCTGCTTTTCCAAGGGCCGGAGACGCTGGGCGAGGCGCTGCGGCAAAAGGGCGTGGTCCTGCGCAGCTGCGCGAATTACCCCGGCCTTGACGCCCGCTGGTACCGCACCGCCGTGCGCACCGGGCCTGAAAACGAACGACTGCTGAAGACCCTTGCGGAGGTGATCCGATGAGCAAAGCAAGCTGCATCATGGTGCAGGGGACCATGAGCGGCGCGGGCAAAAGTCTGCTCTGCGCGGCGCTCTGCCGCATTTTTGCGCAGGACGGCTACCGCACCGCCCCCTTCAAAAGTCAGAACATGGCGCTGAACAGCTTTGTCACCCGCGACGGGCTGGAAATGGGCCGGGCGCAGGTGGTTCAGGCCCAAGCGGCGGGCATCGAGCCCGACGTGCGGATGAACCCCATCCTGCTCAAGCCCAGCAGCGACGTGGGCAGTCAGGTCATCGTAAACGGCGAAGTGCGGGGCCAGATGCCCGCCGCCGCCTACTTCAAGATGAAGAGATCGCTCATCCCGGACATCCTCGCGGCCTACAACAGCCTTGCCGAAGCCGTGGACATCATCGTGATCGAAGGGGCCGGGAGCCCGGCGGAGATCAACCTGAAGGCCGACGACATCGTGAACATGGGGCTGGCGAAGCTGGTGGACGCGCCGGTGCTGCTGGCGGGCGACATCGACCGCGGCGGCGTCTTCGCCCAGCTCTACGGCACCGTGGAGCTGCTGGAACCCGACGAGCGTGCCCGCATCAAGGGCCTTATCATCAATAAATTTCGTGGGGACGTGGAGATCCTCCGCCCCGGCCTTGCCATGCTGGAGGAAAAGACCCATCTGCCCGTGCTGGGCGTGGTGCCCTACCTGAAGGTGGACATCGAGGACGAGGACTCCCTCTCCGAGCGGCTGGAGACCGGCAAGACCGTCAAGCCCTTGGATATCGCCATCCTCCGCCTGCCCCATATCTCGAACTTCACCGACTTCATGCCGCTGGAACAGCACCCGCTGCTGGGCGTACGGTATGTACAAAACGCCCACACCCTCGGCACGCCGGACCTTGTGATCCTGCCCGGCACAAAGAACACCGTGGACGACCTGCTCTGGCTGCGGCAGTCCGGGCTGGAACCGGCGCTGCTCAAGCTGGCCGCGCGGGGCACCCCCGTGCTGGGCGTCTGCGGCGGCTATCAGATGCTGGGGCAGACCCTCGCCGACCCCGACGGCACCGAGAGCGGCCGCGCCCAGACCCTGCGCGGGCTGGGGCTGCTGCCCACCCGCACCACCTTCACCGCCCGGAAGCGGCGGG
>UMFY01038476.1_pt1 | contig 18659 bp, 18 predicted proteins | sample 1965121 | NCBI WGS metagenome assembly UMFY01 (sample SAMEA4836057, study PRJEB28245) | human gut metagenome | biome: gut microbiome; material: fecal sample | place: Denmark | collected 2008
AGCAGCGCCAGCACACCGACTACCACGAACGCCTGCAGCAGAATGCTGCGCTGCTGCGCAAACTCGTAGGTCGAGACCGCTTCTACAATGCACCAGTCATATACGCTCGAGCTCCTCTTGAAAAACTGGTATGGTGCATCCCACAGCCTGTGCTCCTCATTCATCGCCATGCGGCGCAAATCCTGTTCTGTATGGGCCGACAGCCTTTTCCAGCCGTCGCTGCGCACGACATACGAGTCTGTCGTATCGACCAGACAGAACGCTGTGTTCTTCTGACCGAGCAGCGCATCACCGATGTTGGTCAGCACGGCCTCGCGCAGCAGGATGACGAGATAACCGGCGGTTCTGCCGGTGGTCTCATCGATAATACGGCGGCTATACGGCAGTACGGTCTCATACTGGCTGAACCGGCACGGATTATCTGCACCGCTGCCCCAGCAGGCAATGCCGCCGTCTGCGAAAAATGCGTCACTGCAAAAAGCACGGTACACCGCATCCCGATCGACCAGCGCCGCCTCCTTGCCGCGTCGGATATCCAGACCGTTTTCTCCGATCAGATAAAGCGACAGAATATCCTCCGTAACCGTTACGAACTGAAACTGCTCGTCCAGCATAGACGCAACCGCCATTGTCTCCGCCGGAGCAAATGGATCATCTGCCAGCATCAGCGCGCGTATCTGCCCGTTCTGACAGATCTGGTTTGCGAACTCCTCCACGCGCATCGCATTTTCCTCGATCTTTTCAATCGCATACTGCAAATTCTTCGTGTTCTCCCGCTCGAGATTGTTCCGCAGCACACGCTGCTCGGAGACGAAATAGTATGCACTGAATATCAGGCACACCAGAACCGCAGCTAGCATGAAAAACAAAAACAGCTGCTGCTTCATAGTCGGTTTTGTCCGGCGGATTTTCATGGCTGCACCTCCGTGAGTTGATGGATTTATTATAGCACATCCGGGGCGGAAAACAAAAGAGCAGACCCTGCCAGCTGGCAGGGTCTGCATGCAAATGAGAGGGAAAATTTACGGATTGTAAACGAGTGTGCCGTTTGCACTGCGGCTGTAGTGACTCAGCCAGTTGTTCCATACACGGGCAGAGTGCTCGGGCATGGTAGCGTGCGGCATGTAATCTACGATTTCTGCCTGTACCATCGGAACGCCATCCTTCTCACAGGTCATGGTGTACCAGCGGCCGGACTTCGTAAACGCGCCGCCGTTCTGCCAGTCAAGGCTGCCCTTGGTTCCATTGCTGCCGTTGATCCTGCTCCAGTCCAGAGAACCGGTGCAGCCATTCAGCGCGAACCAGTCGCTCAGCGTCTTGCCGGAGGAATTTTCCTCCGCCAGCGGAACCGGGCAGATTGACCATTCGGTGCCGCCTTCGGTACCTGCTGCCATGTAAACCGGAACGCCCGGGTAGCTGCCCTTTGCCTTGGCCGCTTCTGCCTGCTCAAATACAGCTGCGTTGAAGATGAAACCGGACAGCGGTGCAACTGCTGCAAACATCTCCGGCTCATTCAGCGCCAGTACGTGCGTCATCTGAGAGCCCCAGGAATGACCGGTTGCATAAACTCGGCCGGTGTCGATAGAATAGGTTTTCTCCAGATCGTTCAGCATGTACTTGAAGAATTCGATTTCGTCCATGCGGGTCGGGTCCATTGCAATATTCCATGCGGGGAACGGTGCATTGCCGTTTTCGGAAATGCTGCCCGGGATTGCCGACGGGAATACAACGATGAAGCCCTTTTCGTCCGCGACCTTGTGCCAGTCGGTCTGACCAGCGTAAACACCGCCGTTCAGCGTGTAGCCATGGTTTGCAAAGACGACCGGCGCCTTCTGCTGTACGTGCTGCGGTACATATACATACCACTCACGCATCCAGCCGCCGACTTTTTCGTAATGGCGGGTCATATGAAGGTCTGCGATCGGGTCCTTGGTAACGCGCAGGTCACCGCCCGGGTCTGCCATCCAGCGGCGTACGCCGAACAGGAAGTCATTCCAGATCGTGCTCTCCGTGTTTTTCGGAGCGCTCTCGCTCGTCCAGATGCGGTACGCTGCGGTATCGCGGTTGATCTTGTACGCATCCTCGTCTGCGGTCCACCCCGCCGAGCGGGTGTACTTGGTGATATTGCCGTCTGCTGCCTTGTCGCTGTCGGTGATATGATCCGCAGCCTTCCAGTATGCCAGTGCGTTTGCATTGTCGTCGACCGAACCGATCATCCATACCGGAAGCGGCAGCGTGCTCTTCGGGATCGTGCTCTTGCGGGTGGAGGACTCCACATCATTGTAGCCGTTCAGGCTGGAGGCCATCTTCGCACCGTTTTCTGCAATCCAGTCAGCATCAACCGAACCGGCATCGACCGTGGCCAGGCCTGCCCATACGGCTGTCTGATCCATTGCTGCCATCTGTGCGATAGTGCCGCCTTCGCCGTAGCCTACCATGTAGTTTTTCGCCTCATGGATGCAGTACATCGTGCGGCCGGAGGCTGCTGCATAAACCTTGTTCACGTAGTCGATATCTGCCGCGCGTTCTGCAGCACTCGTGCCGTAGGTCAGGCCATTCAGATAAACAACGATGAACTTTTCCTGCTGCTTGGTCCAGTCTGCATCGATTGCCTGCGTATCCGTGCTGTCCGCAAGCGCCTTCCATTCGTCGAACTTGCCCTCGCCCTTGTTCGGCAGAACAAATACGCCTGCGCAGGATTCGCGTGCGCCTTCCGGCACATAAGAGGTAAAGGTGCGGGTTTCGCCGTTAGCCAGCGTTACGGTTTCCGTGTGCTCGCCGGTGTACAGCGTTGCATACGGGTTTTCCGGGTCGATGTGGGTGCGAACTACGACCGTGTATTCCTTCTCGGTGGCGCCGTCCTTTGCAGTTACCTTGACCGTGAAGTTAGTCAGACCGTTCTTGAGCTTGCCCACATAAGTCTTGCCCGACTCTGCGGCTTCGCCGTTAATAGTGATCTTCGCGCCGGAGGAAGCTGCGGTCGGAACGATCTCGATCGAAGTCGTGTTCTCGTCCACCTCAGCGACAAAGCTGGTGGTGTTCTTGCGGGTCGGCTTAGTGCCGTCTGTCGGGTACTGCCAGTTTACATTGATGCCGAAATTCGGGTCGTTCCAAAGCAGGTTGCCCTTCTCGCCCTTCTTGTGTACGGACAGGTTGGACAGGTCTGCAATCTTGTTCTGATTACCGTCGCGGTAGCCGTCGGACAGATAATTCTGCTTGTTAACGTTAATGCCGACCCAGTTGATGTCCTTCAGGCGGTCGCCGACTACGACAGTCTTGGTGTTTTCCAGATATCCCTCATAGCTGTCCAGCGTGCGCAGGGTCGGGGTCGTAGCGTCCCAGCCTTCGTCAACGACCTTCTGCACCGCCGTCTGAAGATTGTCCAGATAGCTTGCCGTGCCGTCCAGTACAACGTCGTTGTGACCGGTGAGGATGCGCTTTACCGTGCCGAGGCTGTCAACGCGCTCCAGTGCGATCTGAAGCGAGGACAGGTAAACGTCCATCGAGTCCGCGAAGAACGTCGGGGACAGATTTGCGAACTGCATCCAGAACGAGTCCGTGATGTGTGCGCGGTTGTTGCCGATCTGATCGGTCGTGAACAGATTGCCGGTCGCGGCATCGAACAGCATGATGCCTGCCACCTGGTGTCCCGGCAGCTCGATTACATTAAATTTCGTGCCGCCCATGTCGTAAACGTCACCGTTTTTCAGCGTTTCCAGCTGTGCATCATAGGCTGCGCTTGCAGCGTCCTCATCTGCGAACATGCCGGAGGCTACGCCAAACTGCTTGACATAATCACGCAGCACCTCAATACCGCGCTCGTTGACATAAACCTTAGCGCCCAGATCCTTGTTTTCCTTGCACAGGAACTGATGCGTCATCTGCACGTGATCCGGGTGCGGATGGCCGATGATAAGGTCGATCGGCTTGCCTGCGCCGACGATCTTTCGTGCGGTCTCGTACAGATTTGCCGCGTCCTTTGCATCAAAGTAGCCGGCATCCAGAACCATTGCGCGGTCGGTGCCTTCTACCAGATACATCTTGTCGCTGTCGTAATCCTGAATGAGCGTTACGTTCGGAACGTCGCTGCCGTTCCAGTCCTTCGGTACGCCAACCTTCAGTTCGTGGTGCGGGATGCTGGTAACATCGTAGTTCCAGTTCGCTACACTGCTGGTCCTGCCGTTTTTCACCGCGACTGCCTTAACGTTATAGGTCTTGGTGACCGGGCCTTTCGCGCTTGCGGTCGGCTGGGTAATCTCGATCTGACGATACTGATAGGTATCGAACTTTTTGCTTGCTGTGGTCGGGACAGCTGCCTTGTCTGCGCCTTCCGCGATCTCATAATAAATGTCCGCGCCGTCCTGTGCGGTCAGCGTGACGAAATAGGTCATGTCGTAATTGAATACGCCCAGGCTCTTGGAGGTCTCCTGACCCTTGGGGAGCGGATATGCGCTCGGTGCCGCGGGCGTAGACGAGCTGCCGCCCGAAGAACCGCCGGAGGAGCCGCCCGTGCTGCCGGTCGTCAGAGTAGAGTTGTGAATCTTGACCACCTTGCCGGTGATTTCGCAGCCGGTCGTCTTGACTTCGCCGGCCTTGCCGCCGAGAATGACCGTGCCGCTCAGCTTCGCCTTGTTCAGCGTCACGCCGGAGGCCTTGACGATGACAATGCCGGTGCCCTTGGGCGTTACCGTGCCGGACTCGGTGATATAATCCGAAATCATGTTGTCGAGCAGCTTGACTACTTCTGCGCGGGTGATATTCGCCTGCGGCTCAAAGCGGTTGCCGCTGCGGCCTGCGATATAGCCGTTCTTTGCAAAAGCGGCTACGTTCGCCATCGCCCACGAGGAAATGCGGCTGTTGTCCGCAAAGCTCGTCGAGCTGCCGCCTGCCGTTACCGACAGCGCACGCGCCAGCATGCTGACAGCCTCTTCGCGGGTGATCTTGTCCTTTGGACGAACATTTTTTCCGTCGCCCTGCATCACGCCCGCCTGCGCCACACGCAGGATCGGGTCTTTGTAGTACGCATTATCCAGATCAGAGAATTTGTTCTCCGCCTTGGTCTGGTAATCCATTATGCGGTCTATGATAACCGCCATGTCTGCTCGTGTTATGGGACTGTCCGGTTCAAAGTCTCCATTGTGGCCTTGGATGACACCGCGGTCGCTCCAGCGGCTGATCGCATCCTCCGCCCAGTGCCCGCGCGTATCCGCAAATGATGCGGCAAGCGCTGACGGCAGCATCGTCAGCAGCATTGCCAGTGTAATAAACCATGCACAGATCCGTTTGCGTTTCATTTTCATTCTCCCTTCTTTACTCGTCATCGGCCGAATTTCATCGGCTTCCTACTGCCATTATTGTACCGTGTCCGCGCCAAAGCGAAAATGAAGCAAAGCCAGAATTGTTGTGCGATCCGCAGGAGTTTGTTCTGACCCTGTTCAGTGTTGCACAATTCCTATGGTATTTGTTGTCCAATTGTCAGAACGGTTCAGGCCGCGCAGAGCGCTGTGTTACCGCCTGCCGGATGATATGCCTGACCGGCGTCTTGAAACAACATTTTCCCTCTTTTATCTTCGAAACCTTGACAAAACCGCTGTTTTGCGGTACGATAAATACAGAAATCCAAACGCTCCTCAGCCTTATTTCCTTTCGTTTGGCGAGATACACATCTCACAGGCGCAGGTATCCCGTCTGGAAAAGGGCGCGCTCGCGCACATCCGCGACGGGCTGGCATAAATACAGAAATCCCTCCGGTTCCACCCTGTTCGAATGGTTCCGGAGGGATTTTCGGTTCTGTCAGATCATCCGTTCCTGCATCATCTGTGCGAGCGCCATGATACATTTTTTGTTCGTCGGTCTGCTGTGAAATCTCAGAACCGTATTATGCGGATCGCCCTTCACCCGGCGCAGGCCGCCGCAGTTCCGACCGACCTCTGGTTGAGGTCATGAGCAAGCATGGCGCATGCCGCGAGTGCTATCAGGACTTCATCCCGCGCTGGCACGATGCCTACATCACCAAGATCGCATTTCGCTGCAAGGAGTCCTTCCTCACCGACAAAAAGCTGACCCTCGAATAAGCTCTCACTCCAATCAATAGTTTCCAAAGTAATCTGATTCTCGTCTCCATATCACTCCCGACCGTTTTCTCTCGCCGGCCGGGAGATTTTTTCGTCTGTGCAGCCGCCCTTCTTGTGGATACGCCACAGAACAAACAGCTCCGCGAGAGTGACAGCAATCCAGATAGCAAGCGCCACTTTTCCGGCCGTCCCCCACGAAATTATAGTATCGAACAGCTGTCTTCCGAAAATTCCGTAGTGCAGATAGTATTTGATCGTGTATGCCATGCCTTTTCCCCTTTTTCTCTCTTGCCTGTATTTCCATTTCAGCGCATTACGGATGCAAAGGAAATCTGTGTCAAACAGTCTTTTACCTCGTGCGGCGGCACATCGGGTGAAAACAAAAGAAAGCAGTGATACCCTTTTCAAACGTGAAGAGTACCACTGCTTTTATTCTTTTTTACAGCTCCAGCGGAGCAAGCGTTGTCGTGTCGATCGACCGGATGGCCGACCGCAGCGGCAGTACCGCCGACGGCGAAACCGACAGCTCATCGATGCCCATCGACAGGAAAGTCTCAGTCAGCTCCGCATCCGCGCCAAGCTCGCCGCAGATGCCGATCCAGATTCCCGCCCTGTGCGCGTTCTCCGCCGCCATGCGGATCATACGCAGTACCGCCGGATGGTGCGCGTCGAAAAACCGGTCGAGACCCACGCCCTGCCGGTCGACAGCCAGCGTATACTGCGTCAGATCGTTCGTACCGACCGAGAAAAAGTCCACCTCACGCGCCAGCTCTGCGCTCATCATGACGGTGGCCGGTGTCTCGATCATAATGCCGAGCTCGACCTTGTCCGCCATCGGTACACCTTCCTCCGTGAGTTCCGCACGGATGTTGCGGCAGATACGCTTGATCTCCTGCACCTCCCAGACCGACGTAATCATCGGGAACATGATCGCGATTTTGCCGTAAGCCGACGCGCGGTACAGCGCGCGCAGCTGCGTGCGGAACACCTCGGGCCGGGTCAGACAGATGCGGATGGCACGCAAACCCATCGCAGGATTTTCCTCTTTGTCGAGATGGAAATAGTCGGCCTGCTTGTCCGCGCCGATGTCCAGCGTTCGGATGATAACGCGCCTGCCGCCCATGCGCTCCGCGACCGTCTTGTATGCCTCGAACTGCTCGTCCTCGGTCGGGTAGTCGCTGCCCTGTAAATAGAGAAATTCCGAGCGGAACAGACCGATGCCGCCGCCGTCGTTCTGCAGGACCGCGTCAATATCCGCCGGAGAGCCGATATTGCAGTAAACCATCACATTCCGGCCGTCTCTGGTCTCATTCGGCTTGCCCTTGAGCTGATCGAGCAGTTCTTTCAGTGCCTTCTCCTTAGCCTGCTTTTTGAGCAGGCGCTCGCGCTCGGCGTCGTCCGGCTCGATGACCGTCTCGCCGGTCTGTCCGTCGATGATAGCGTATTTGCCCTCCATTTCGGCCTGCAATGCGTCGCCCGCGCCGATGATCGCCGGAATGCCCATCGTGCGCGCCAGGATCGCGGTGTGCGAGTTCGCCGAGCCGCCCGCCGTGATAAAGCCGAGGATAAGCGACTTGTCCAGCTGCACGGTCTCGCTCGGCGCAAGGTCGTCCGCTGCCACGATGCACGGCACGTCGGACACGATGCCGCTCTCGCCCTCGCCGGTCAGAATGCCGACCACGCGCGTCGAAATATCCCGAATATCCGCCGCACGCGCCTGCATGTAGCTGTCGTCCATCGCGGCGAACATCTCCGCGAACTGCGCGCCGGTGTCGCTGACGGCGGCCTCCGCATTCAGGCGGTCGTTTTCGATGAGCCCCTCAATGCTCTCGACAAAATCCAGATCGTCCAGCATCATCTGGTGGGCCTCGAACAGCATGGCCGCATCCTCGCCTGCCTCAGCGAGCGCCTTATCATGCAGTGCGCCGAGCTGCTCCTTCGCGGTCTCACAGGCATCATGAAAACGCGCGAGCTCCGCCGCGGTATCCGTCACCGAACGACGCGGAATTTCGCCGCTCGGGCGGCGGTAAAAGCTGATCGGCCCCGCCGCTACGCCCTTTGATACGCCTTTGCCGAAAATCTGCTCCATCTCGCTCACTCCTTACAGGTTTGCCTTGAAAAATGCCTCGATCTGCGCCGCAGCCTCCGCTTCATCCTCGCCTTCCACTTCCACGCGGACGGTATTGCCGTGTTTGATGCCCATGCCCATGATGGCGATCAGGCGGCGTGCATCCGCTTTTTTATCGCCAAAGTGCAGGAAAACCTTGCTCTTAAACTTCGCGGCTTCCTTCGCCAGCATGCCTGCCGGACGTGCGTGAATGCCGATGGAATCCGTAATGGTGTACTCAAATGCTGTCATGATGAAAACTCCTTTTCTCTTTGTTCAAATGGGTTGCTGCGGCAAGAAAATCCGCCGAAATCCGCTGTTCCTGTCCGTAAAAGTCCACGGCGCCCGGCCGGTGCGGCGGCCTGTTTTCGCTGAGAAAGCCGCTGCCGCCGGTGACGAGCAGACCGTATCTGCGTGCCAGTGAGAGATACCGCGCAGTGTCCGCTCGGGCGTGACTGCCATAGGCTGCTATGCCGTCGAATGCCGCCACCGGGAAGGTGTCGTCCATCTCATTCGGCGGCACGAGCACGGCCAGCCCGCCTGCCATGCGGATCAGGCCGAGTGCCTGCTCGGCCGTAAACGGGGGCTGCACCGGATTTTCCCAGGCATTCCGTTCCATCTCCAGCAGCGCCGGATGGGTGATGTCGAGACAATAGCCGAGCACGAGAAAATCCTGTTCCCTCCAGCGGCAGTCCAGCTCCACACCGGGCACGATGCGCACACCGAGCTGTGCGCCGCGCCAGATACATTCCGGCACACCGCTGACGGCACGCCGGTCGGTCAGTGCGGCCAGTGTCAGCCGCGCTTCACAGCAGCGTTCGGCCAGTGCGCGCGGCGAAAGCTCGCCGCCTGCGGTCAGGCTGCTGTGGATGTGCAGATCGGTTTGTGCCATGGAAAGACCTCCTGTTCAGGCGGTGCGTCAGGGTTCAGGAAAGCGGATGCTGCGCCGAGGGGCAGGCCGCCGTTTCCGGGATAAACCAGCGCTGATGCACGCGCACAGCGCCCAAAATCATATGGTTCTCACAGAGCTCGCGCAGCTCACTGACCGAAATATGCCACAGGATCGCGGCTTCCGGAATCGTCATAAACGGCATGCGCCCTCCTCCTTCTCTGTTTTTATTCGAATATGTGATAGATTGCCTGTGCCACGCCGTCGTGGTCACAGTCTGCGGTGATGTATTTTGCCAGATTCTTGAGCGCCGCGTCTGCGTTGCCCATCGCGACCGGCATGCCGACCGCGCGGAGCATTTCCGCGTCGTTGTCGCTGTCGCCGATGGCGGCCATTTCAGCGGGCGTCACGCCGAGCATCTCGCCCAGCCGAGTCAGCGCGCGGCCCTTGTCCGCACCGACGGGCAGAAGCTCAAAATTGTCCGAGCCGGAGCTTGTGATCGTGATACCCGGCAGCGGCCGAATCTCCGCGAGCGCCTGCTCGAGCACCGCTCGTTCGCCGATGGCGTACACCTTTGTGACGTTCAGATGGTTTCTCCGAATCTCACCGGCAATATCCTCCACGACGATTTTGTTCGCGTGAAAGCCCTCCACGCGGTAGTTTGCGACAAAATCGCGGTTGGAATATTCGTTGATGTAAATTTTACTGCCGACGTAGATCATCACGCGCACCGGCCGGCTCTGCACCGCCTCGACCGCCTTTGCGCCGATTTCGCACGGCATGTCCCAGCTTTGCAGAATGCGCTCATCCGATGCAGTGGCGATCGCCGTGCCGCCCGCCGTAACCATCAAATCCTCGCAGGGCAGCTCACGGGCAAACTCCGCCGCTTCGCCGACAATGCGTCCGGTCGAGAGAACGACATACACACCGCGCTCCTTTGCCCACGCGAGCGCTTTTCTGACCTCCGGCGTGATCTCCTTCTGCGAATTCAGCAGCGTGCCGTCAAGGTCGAGCGCGAGTAAACGGTATTTCATGACTGCACCTCCCTGATGTGGCGGTAAATGGCGTGTGCCGCGCCGTCCGCGTCGCACGAGTCGGTCAGCTCGTCAGCCGCCGCCCGCGCGATCGGTGACGCGTTTCCCATCGCAATGCCCAGTCCGGCAGCGCGGAGCAGCGGCGCGTCAATGTCGTGATCGCCGAGCGCCATCACCTCGTTCGGTGTGAGGCCCAGCGCTTCGCACAGCACGTGCATGGCGGTGTCCTTGCCCGCGCCTGCCGGTATGACCTCCAGATATTCGTCCTTGGAGCGCACAAGCGTCATCGGCAGGTGCTTTGCCTCCAGTACCGGAATGAGTTCATCGATTTTGTTCTTTTCGCCCATGCAGAGCAGTTTGTGCGCGCCTGCGTCGCCCCAGTCGGTAAACAGCGTCTCCAGCGGCGCGACCATCGGCTGTACGCCGGTTATCTGCGCCTCTGCGCGGCTCCACTCGTCCTCGGCGGCGATAAGCCAGTCGAGGTCGCGGTAAACGCTCAGGTGGATGCCTCGCGCCTGTGTTTCCCGCAGAACGGTCTGAGTGCACGCACAGGTCAGGCGGCTGTCTGCCAGGCGGTTTTCTCCTTGCAGGATAAGCCCTCCGCCGCAGCACGCCAGCGGTCCGTCCACGCCGAGCGCATCACGAATCGGGAACACCGCCTGCGGCGGCCGTGCGCTCATCAGACAGATGGTCACGCCGTTCTTCGCCGCAGACCGCACAGCCTCGCGGCTGCCGGGCGGCAGCTCGTGCGCGGAATTCAGCAGCGTGCCGTCAATATCCATGCACAGCAGCCGATATTGTTGTTGATTCATCGCATTTCTTCCTTTTACGCCTGCTCTGCCGCCGACAGAATGTTGGCGACATTGCGGTTTCCGTTGCGGATGCCCCGTCCGATCACAGCCGCGCAGACCGCGCACACCAGCGCGATAACCACGCCGCATACGCCGCCCGCGAAGCGCAGTCCGCTGCCCGCGATGCCCCACCAGGCCAGCACCGCCGCGCAGGAGGAGAGCAGCATGGCGATTCGCTTCCAGTGGGAAAGCTGCCGCAGGGCCTGCTGCTGCTGTTTGGCCTCGTGCAGCAGTGCGGTTTTGTTCATCATAGGGAAAACTCCTTTCCTGTACGGCGGCCGCCGAGCAAATGCTCGACGGCCAGAGAAGTGAAAGTGTGATATAGTCTGAGTGAATCTGAATTAGTATGCGAGCTGCGGATCAAAGAATCCAATCAGCACGCCGACCAGCGCAATGCCGACCAGCACGAGCATGACGGTCGTCGGCGCCATTTTCTTCTTGCTCATCAGCCAGTAGCAGAGCATAACGGTTCCCAGCGGCAGGATCTTGGGGAATATGGTATCCAGTACATCCTTCTGAAGCGAAATATCACCGGGCAGGACGAGCGGTGTCGTAATCGAGATCCAGCTTGCGGCAACCGCACCGATCACGACCGTGCCGAGCATGATGATGCTCTCGCGGATGGCGTTCGCCTTTTCACCGACGATCATCTCAACCGCCTTGCCGCCGAGCTCATAGCCCTTGAAGTACAGCAGGCGCATGCCGAGGGTCAGGATAACGTTGTACGCAATGATGTAGAAGATCGCGCCGAGCGGCGAGCCGCCCGAGGACATGCCGAGCGCAACGCCCAGCAAAATCGGGATGAGCGTGCCGACGAGCAGGCTGTCACCGATACCGGCGACCGGGCCCATCAGACCGGCGCGGATGCCGTTGATCATCTCGCCGTCGATGTCCTCGCCGTTTGCCTTGGCCTCTTCCAGGCCGGCGGTCATGCCGACGATGACGGTGCCGAGCTGCGGCTCGGTATTGAAAAAGGCAGAGTAGGTCTTGAGGGCTTCGGTCTGCTCCTCACGAGTGTCGTACAGCTCCTCTACCAGCGGCAGCATGGCGCACAGGTAGCCGAACGTCTGCATATGCTCCTGCGAGAAGCAGGTCAGGTGACCGTAAAACCAGTTGCGGAACGATTTGTTCAGCGCTTTCTTGGAAAGTTTCTTTTCTGCCATGTCAGATCTCCTCCTCATCGTCATCAAATTCCGCTGCGGCAGCAGATGCAGCTGCGGGAGCGGCCTTCTGCAAAGCAAGGATCTTGATGCGGTAGTTGATGACCGCGAAGAAACCGCCGACGATCGACGCCGCGATCAGGTTGAGGCCCATGCACGCGGCCAGCGTGAAGCCGAATACGAATACCAGAATGTCGACCGGCTTGGTCGCAACCTGCTTGAGCAGGATGGCGATACCGACTGCCGGGAGCAGCGAGCCGACGGTGAACAGTGTTTTCATCGCCACGCCGTCCATCGGCAGATAAGCCTTCATCAGGTCTACCATGCTGGTGCCGACCTTGGTGATGATGAAGGTCGGGATAAAAGAGCACAGGATGTGAGAAATCCACGGCAGGCCCATATCGACCACATACAGCTTGCGCAGGTCACCCTTTTCCAGTGCGCGCCAGCCCATGTGCTGCCAAACGAGGTTTACCGTTGCCGTGCCATAGAACAGCACGGTGCCGATGGTGCCGACGGCCGAGCCGAGTGTTACGGCCATCGCCTGACCTTCCGGCGACGCCGGGTTCAGACCCATGGAATGCACGGCAACCATGGAAAGCGGAATGCCGATATAAGAAATAGCACGAACGTCAGCGGAAACCGTGCCGCCCGGCGTTACGAGCGCGATGTAAACGACCTGAATGGCCGCGCCGAGATAAATACCCGTCTGTACGTCACCCATGATGAGACCGACGATCAGACCCGCTACCAGCGGACGTCCCAGTGTGTAGTTGCCGAGCACCGTACCGCCGAGGCCGGGCATGGATGCGAGACATGCGAGTAATCCGAACAATGCTGCCTGCCAGACTTGAACTTGCATAAGTTCTCCCTCTTTTCTTTTTATTCTGTGAAACGGAGCTTAGTAGCCGAACTGACCGCGGAACTTCTTCCAGTTGCCGATAGCGGCCTCCTTGATGAGCGCGAACTCGACCTCATAGCCCTTCTGCATGATGGCCTCGAGTGCGTCTGCCTCCGGCTGAGTGATCGCCTGATTGTTGCCCAGCTTGGTCGCGCCCGGACGGTCGTTGCAGGGTCCGATGATGACCGTCTTGACCTCACCGGGGTCAAAGCCATCATCCACGAGGATGCTCTTCATCGTGATCGGGTCCTTGGTGATGAGGAAGTAGCGGTCCTTGCTGGCAAGCACCTTGCCGCACTTGGCACGCCACTCATCGAGCGTCCACACGAAGGTTTTCTTGTCGCTTGCGTTCTTGTACGCCGCCTTGAGCACCGGCGTAGTTGCCGCCTTGTCGTTTACGGCGATGAGGCCGTCGCAGGGATACTCGAGCGCCCAGCGCGTGCAGGTCTGACCATGGATCATGCGGTCGTCAACGCGAATGAAAGAGATAGACATAATTTTTTCCTCCTTATACTCAAATATCGTCGTCCTCGTCACCGCCGAGGGCAAAACGCTTGATCTGATCCTTTGCCTCGCCGGTAAGCTCAGCCTCGAGTTCATCGAGCGGCGTATCCGCATCCGCGAATGCGGCGGTCAGCACGAGCGGCAGGTTCATGCCGCCGATGGCAAGCGTTTTGCCCAGCAGACCCTTTTCGGTGAGCACATCGAGTGCGGTGGTCAGCGGCGAGCCGCCGATGATGTCCGCCGTGAGAATGATCTCGTCCTCAGCGGTGATGTCCTTGACAAGTTCTGCAAAGTTTGCGCGGAACGTGTCTACATCCATGCCGTCGAGCAGGCTGGTCGAGCGGATGTCCTCGCGGTCGCTGCCTGCCATCATGCCGAGCGTGTTGTGCAGACCCGGAGCAAAGGTCCCGTGGCTGACTAAAATCAGGTATCTCATTTTCCGTTCCCTCTTTCCTGTTTGTTGAGCATAGTATACCGGATTTTATCCTGTATGAAATCTGCATTTTGTCATGACTCACTTGTGATAATCGTCCTGTTTTTATATGACAAATGTCATGCCGGCTATCAAAATACGCAAAGAAAAAGCGCCCCGTCTGTGCATATCACACAAACAGAGCGCCAGGCGCCTGTAAATTCGCGTATTATTCCTGTAAATATTCCTGCACTTCGTGCTGGACGCGCTGGAGCTGCAAAGACAGATTATGCTCGTCCTCCATCGCGTTCTGCACCAGTCCTTCGGTCAGCAGCAGCGCCTGATCATAATTGCGGAAGCGCGGTGCCGCTACCGCCTGCTCCATCACGTCCGACAGCATTTCCACGCCGTTCCGGCTCTCGCCGGGCGTGTCCTGCCGCAGGATCCGGCGGGTTTCGTCCGAGTCGGTCACGCTCCGCAGCGCGGACACGCTGTGCGAGTCCGTGAACAGCATGGACTGATTGTCCGCATTGGCGGTCAGCTCGCGCAAAAACTGCCATGCGAGCGTCATGTTCGCCGAACGGCTGCTGATGCCTGCGAGCACGGTGCTCAGCTCCGAGCTGTTGCCGCCTGCCGGGCCGTGCGGCATGGGAATGCAGTCCCACGAAAAATCCGAATAGCGCTTGATGCGCCACGGATACGGCTGATAGGTCCGGTAATCCGAGAACAGGAACGGCCGGAACGCCACTTTTCCCTCATCAAAGTCCCGTGCCGAGGGCACGGTCTCCGCCGTGAGCTTGCCAAGCCGCTGCGCAAATGCGACCGCCTGCACCGCCTTCGGCTCGGAGATCAGGCAGCTGCCGCCGTCCTCGGTGAACAGCGATGCACCGTTTGCTGTCAGCGCATCCTGCCACGTGTAGCCGCAGCAGCCGAACTGATCGATTTCGCCGTCACCGTCCGTGTCGCGCGTAACCCTGGCGCAGATATTGTAAAAATCCTCCCACGTCCAGTCGCCGGACGGCACGGTAATGCCCTCGTTCTCGAGCAGGCTCTTGTTGATGCACATCAGTGTCGGCACGCACTCATATGGCAGCGCATACTGCACGCCGTTCTCCGCACCGCTTTGCAGCGCGGCGGGATAGAAATCCGTGTCGGAGACCTCTTTATCCTGCGCGAGACAGCCGTCCAGCGGCGCCAGTGCACCGAGCTCGCACAGCGTTCCGAAATCCTCCGGCAGCACGAGAAATACATCCGGTTCACTGCCGAGCAGATACTGGTCGATGAGCCATTCCGAGTAATCCCGTTTGAGGATACCGCTCGTGTAGGTGACATGCACGTTCGGGTGCTCCCGCTCGAACCGCTCGACAGCCGCGTCAATGACGGCATAGCAGTTCCCGTTCGGCGCGTCCCAGTAGCTGCCCGCCATAAAGCCGAGCCGCAGCTCGACCGGACGCGCGCGGCTGTACATCGTCGCCGTCAGGCTCACCGCCGTCAGCAGCACGGCCGCCGTCAGGCGCTTTGCAAGCCCCTTCACAGCGGACCTCCGAACGGCCGCCCGGCTACGCCGGTCTGCACCGCCCAGATGGCGAGCTGCGTGCGGTCTCGCAGGTCGAGCTTGCTGAGAATGCTGCTCAGATAGTTGCGCACCGTGCCTTCGGACAGACAGAGCGCCGCCGCGATCTCCTTATTCGACAGGCCTGCGCCGACCTCGCGGATGATGCGCCATTCGTTGTCCTGCAGCTCCTCGGTCTGCTTTTCGTCTACGCCGATGGTAAGGTTGCCCTTCGCCATGCGCGCGAACATCTCTAAAGCCTTGCTCGCCACATCGGGCGCGATGATCGAGCCGCCGCGCACGACCTCGCGCACCGCATTTGTCAGATCAGCCACCGAAACGCCCTTGAGGAGATAGCCCGACGCGCCGAACCGCAGGGCATTGAACACATACTCGTCATCGTCGAACGTCGTCAGCACGATGACCTTGATATTCGGGTGCGCCGACTTGATAAGGCGCGTGCATTCCACGCCGTCTACCTCGGGCATGCGGATGTCCATCAGCACGACATCCGGCTTTTCGCTCCGCACCAGCTCGATGGCCTCGCGGCCGTTTTTCGCCATGCCGACTACCGTAATATCGCCCTGCGCCCCCAGAACAAAGCCCAGACTTTCCCGGATCAGCTCCTGATCGTCCGCAAGCAGCACTTTAATCATATACATCACCCCATCGCAGCGGAATTTCCGCGTGCAGTTCAAATCCTTTTTCGCTCTTTACCTTTAATGTACCATTCAGCAGCCGCAGCCGCTCACGCATATGCCGCAGACCAAAGCCCGGCTCGATCTTCGCGCAGCCGCAGCCGTTGTCGGTTACCGTAATGCCGAGGCGGCGCTCCTCCGCCGCGATACGCACGCGCACCGCCGTCGCGTGTCCGTGCCGGATGGCGTTCGTGATGCTCTCCTGCACGATGCGGTATACCGCGTCCTCCTCGTCCGGCGACAGGCGCAGATCCTCGGTCTGCAAATCGAGCGTGATCTCCGCCTGCGAGGTCGTCTGCATTTCGGCGCACAGCTTCGCGACAGCGTCAGTCAGCTGCATGCGCTCGAGCGCGTCCGGCCGCAGTGCCCGCACCGAACGCCGAACCTCGTTCATGCCCTCGCGCGCGGTGGACGCGATGCGTTCCATCTGCTTTTTCGCCATCTCGGGCGAGATCTCAAGCATCTGTATGCAGGCATCTGCACCGGCGGTGATGCCGGTCAGCGCATGACCGAGCGTGTCATGGATTTCCCGTGCCAGACGGTTGCGCTCGCGCGTTTCCGCCATGCGTTCGCTCTCGGCGGCGTAGGCTTTCAGCTGCTCATTCATGACAGAGAGCCGGTCGTTCGCCTGCTCGAGTTCGCCGTTCAGGCGGCGTATCGCGGAGTTTTCCTCGGTCCGCTGCCCGATGAGCACCACCATATACACCACAAACAGGATAAGGTGCAGCGCACCCAGCAGATCCACCACGCTCTGCAAAAGCTGCCGCGTGTGCATGTCAAAATACAGCAGATATTCCGAGAAGGGCACCACGTGTAGCGCGCCCTGCAATGCACCCAGTCCGGTCAGCAGGAACAGCGCGGTCATCGCGCCGAGAAATCTGCGGCGCGTTCTGCCGTGCAGGCCGTCGATCAGATCCACGACCACATAAAGCAGCAGGCCGTTGTAGGCCAGATGCAGCGCAAAGATCACACATAATGCAAACAGAGGCTCGATCCATCCGATGAAACCCTGTCCGCGCCGGCGCAGCACACCGGCCAGAATAAGCGCCGCCATGCCGAGCACGGCGATGGCCAGCGTCCACGGTTTGGCCGGCAGCGCGCTCAAATTCTGTGCGAACGCCACGCCGTCCGCCTGCCGCGCCGCCAGTACCGGCGTCATGCCGAACACCCACACAAGGAATGCGCCCACGGTCACGTTCAGCAGCAGCATGATGCGGCGGAAAAACTGCAAACTCTGTGCCATACCGTCCCCTCCTACTGCCAGCCGTCCATGTCGTATCCGTTTACGTTGTCCTTCGTTACCAGCTCGACCGGAACCGTAATCTCTTTTTCGTAGTCCTCGCCGTTCAGAATCGCGTACACCGTCTGTGCGGTGATCTGTCCCAGCCGAATCGGCGACTGGGCCGCCGTAGCCGTCATAGCGCCCTCACTGATCATGCTTTTCGCCTCGGGCGCACCGTCCACGCCGTAGACCGTCGTTTTTTCCAGCAGACCATGCTCCTGCAGCGCCGCCATCGCGCCGAGCGCACTCGGGTCGTTGAGGCACATCACCGCGTCCGGCACGATGCCCTGCTCGAGCAGCCGGTCCATCTGCGGCATGGCGACCTCAAGCTGACCGGCACTGTCCGCCCGGCCGATGATCTGAAAATCCGGATGCGACGCCAGCGTGTCGCAGAAGCCCTGTATGCGGTCCATGCCGGACTTGGTGGAAGCGTGCTCGATCAGCACGACCTTCGCGGAATCGCACGTATTCATCAAGTGCTCCGCGCAGAGCACACCCGCGCCATAGTTGTCGGACGCGATCGTGCACGCGACCAAATCCGGATTGCTGACCTGCGAGTCGATGACCACGACCGGCACGCCCGCCTTCTGCACCTCGCGGAGTGCAGGCTCGATCTCGCGGTAATCCACCGGATTAAGCACCAGCAGGTCGATATCTTCATGCAGCAGATCCCGGATTTCTTCGTTCTGCCGCTCCTGATCGAGTGCCGGATCGCGCGTCAGCAGAATATCGCCGCGGCTTTCGATCACCAGCCGCAGTTCTTCATCGATGACGCTGTAAAACGGGTTGTTCATCGTCATGTACGTCGTGCCGATGCGGAGCGGCTCGTCTGCCTGCGATACAACCCCATGTGTCACAGCGGCAAGTCCGGCCGCCAGCAGCAGCGCCGCTGCCGCAAGGATTGGTCTTGTGCGCAACGATATCCCGCCTTTCCTTTAGTAGCTGACACCATTATAACATAAATTTTTCCGGTGAAAAAGATGGCTGCGGCGGGTTTGTCAGATCATCCGTTTTACGGGCGAGGCCTGCGTATCGTGAAGCCGCAGGATGGTCATGAAGCGTCTCGACAGGCGCACTGTGAAACAAAAATTCGGCTGAAAGCAGCAAAAAACCGCCCCGAAGGGCGGCTCGTTGACAGATTTCGACTGCACATGATATAATACTGACGGACGCTGTTACTTTTAGCGGTCAGACC
>UMFY01007519.1_pt1 | contig 17816 bp, 12 predicted proteins | sample 1965121 | NCBI WGS metagenome assembly UMFY01 (sample SAMEA4836057, study PRJEB28245) | human gut metagenome | biome: gut microbiome; material: fecal sample | place: Denmark | collected 2008
TTTAGTAATCCAGATATGGAATATTAGCAAAACATGTCAATAAGATATAAAATGATAAAAAATAGTGATTGGAGTGGCAATGGTAGTTCAGCTTGCGACACGTGTTGATGATGATCAGGCGGAAGAGTTCCGTGAAACGACAAAGAAGCTCGGTCTTTCCACGGCTGATGCGCTGCGTATGTTCGTCTCGTCCTTTTAATGAATATCAGGGGTTCCCATACCAGGTACGAGTTCGACAGGTTGCGGAACCGTTCGAGAATGAACGGGAGGCTTCTGATTTCGCTAATGATTTGTCGATGAGGATGATCGCTGATGAGGAGGAGTGAAATCTGGACTGTGCTGGCTGATGATTACGCGAGAAAGCCTCGGCCGGTTGTCGTTGTGCAGAATGACGAAATCGAGGGTTTTGACTCTACCGTGGTATGCCTGATGACTTCTTTTACATCGGGATGATATGACTACCCGGGTTAAAGTTCCTCCTACTGCGCAGAATGGTTTGATTAAAATAAGTTGGGTGATGACGGAGAAGATTCTTGCAGTGCACACTTCGGCATTGGGCCAACGCATTGGAATTTTGGAAGATGATGTCATGCGCCAGGCGGAAAAGAAACTTGCACATGTTCTAGCTCTATGAAAGCGCTTGATGTGATTTCGCGGGTCGCTATGCCGCAGCAGATAGCGGAGATTGCTCGTCCTATCGCGCTGCGGCATCATGTCAATGAACTGTACCTGTTCGGTTCCATGGCTCGAGGGGAGGGGCATACGGATTCGGATATCGATTTCATCTATCAGTTTGACGACACCGCCAATCCAATGATTGATGAGTGGGCTTTGCGTGATGATCTTGCATCGACTTTTGGCCGGGAGATCGACTTGGTGAAAAAACAATACATCACCACTGAACTGCAGGACAAGCTGGCTGAAATGCAGCGTGTGATATTCGTCAATTCCATAACCTCCAATCCGATGTTCCGCATTATCTGAGGTGTGTCATATTTATCATTTCCTTCGATACTGGGCTTTCTCATGACAATGAGATTCGGGGAGCTGACAAATATTGGTCAGGTGGCTGTGTCTAATGCCACCGTTTAGGATGGCATAATCCCCAGAAATAGTCATCATTCGACTCAGCTTGCTTTATAAGCATGGATGAATATGTGGAATTCTTTTTTATTCCATCGATTAAATCCATGAGAACAATAAGAGATTTCCAGACGGAGCGGTCTTCATAAGCATATGAGCCATAGCGCTCAGCTGTGGCATCAAGGACTGGGGGAGGAAGGACAATCTCCCTGTTCCAAAGACGGCAATGGTGCGAGCAAATGTTGCGTAGATACACCATGCTGTGAATGATTTGCGCAGCACGCTGACGATTTTTCCCTAGAGAAAGCGACTGATTGAGTTCGTCAACAGCTGTTGTGTTGGTATGCAATGAAATCATTTTTGAGAGAGTGTCAAAGGGCATCGCCTCGACCGCCGCTCATATGGGAATAGGCTCGTTGTTATTCCGATAATGGCGAATGCATACTTCGCTGGAACGTTCAAGCCATTTGTGAATGTTCTCAATTAGAACTTCTCTGGCTTCGGTGCCGTCAGGATATTTGATTGTTTTATATGAACTGAGATCAGTGTAGGAGTAGGCACCTTCATTTTGGGCAAGGTAGTAAGCAAAATGGGCCCGAAGCGTTTGTTCTAAGGATGATGTTCCACGAAGGATGAGTAGACGTAGCTGTTCATCCATCAAATAAGGAATCATGAAATCCTTAATGTGCGTTCCATTTCGAAAGCGATTATTGCCATGAGAAGGATCAATCTGAAAGGCTCGGAAGTAGCCGGACAATCTGTAATAGTTGCAATCAAGGAGGACGGTGCTGAAATCGGAGAATCCGGTGATATCCAAGCCGCGTTCTTCGACTAAAAGCGTCATCATTTCCTGTATTGTTTTTGGCTGCTTCGTCATGGCGTATCCTTGTGCAACTTGATAAAAAAAGAGCCCCCGGATTTGAGCATTGTTAAGAGGCTTGGAGGCTACTGTTATTAGTTACGATAGCATAGTTGGTTCGCTTGGTCGATTCGAGCGTGTCTCAAGGAATGCTCTACCGTTGTTACAGAGAAGAAGAGACCCACCGCGTTTCAGGACGTAAACGTAACCTTGGGTGGGCGCTGATACGTAGAACTGCACATCCATTGGTCTTGGAACACGCCGTATGAGTGGCGAAGTATGTAATCGATGCTGGATGCGCGAGGATGCGCGAGGATGCGCGAAAGTGCGCGAGAATACGCAAGTTCGGCCGATTGATGTGCTGACTTGGCTTCTGGTGTCTGGCGTCTGCCTGCTCATGGCGGGATTATGACGCGATTATGACGGGATTCGGATTCCGGTGACGTGATTATGACGGGATTACGACGCGCTTCGGTTTCTGACGACGCGATAGCAGCTTGCTTATTACCTGGTCCCATACCTTGTTGGGCATCTTGCTGCCAAGGAGTTCCATAGGGCATCGTTGATTTCCTTGGCGATTGCGTTGAGCCCATTCCGCATGAGCGCGAAGCGTGTGATCGAAATCTGGGTGCGCGAGAATGCGTGAAAGTACGTGAAAGTGCGCGAGAATGCGCGAAAGTGCGCGAGAGAGAAGTGCTCGAACCTGTCTTGACTGATTTGCGGACTTGAGCGCAGGCAGCATTTCCGGAACCCCATCGCGCTCGCGAAGAAAACATGGCCCATGGTGAATGCGGATAGCCGCATGTCATCCATCAAACAAGTGAAGGAGCAGATACCATGGGCGTTAAGCACAGTGTGTCTTATCAGAGTGGAGAGAACATGGCCAAGAAAAACGATGAGGAACTTTATGATGCTGCGATAGCCATGATCGGGAGTGTTACGAAGCTTCCGGCTATCAGGGTCGATAGGGATGCGTTTCTGCGGCAGCAATTCGCCGATTCCGAATATCTTGACGAGATTCTGGAACATGGCCCGCAGTACGTGTATACGGTGGAGTCCCTGCGGAGAAAAGCAGACGAGGTGATTAAACAGTCGACGAACCGGACTACTCTTGCCGCTTTTGTGGCAGGGATTCCCGGCGGGGTCGCCGCGGTCGCCGCCGGGAGTGCCGACATGATCCAATACTTTGGTTTTGCGATCAATCTGGCGCAGAAGATCGCCTACCTTTTTGGCGAGGACGATTTGTTCTCCGGCGAATCGGAGCTGAATGAAGGTGCCAAAGTCCGTATCCTTGCATATTTGGGCGCGATGTTCGGCGCTTCTGGTGCAGCGGCGATGGTGGGGAAGCTTGCCAAGGAAGTCGGCAAGAACATGGGCAAGAAGATACCCCAACAGGCTTTGATGAAAACGACCTGGTACCCGCTGCTTAAGAAAGTCGGCGCGATGGTCGGCAAAAAAGTGGTGAAGGAGTCGGTCGGGAAGGCCGTTACCAAGGTCGTGCCCGTTGTCGGCGGTGCGATTTCCGGGGCGATAACCTATGCGACGTTCAAACCCATGGGTGGTCGATTGGCCGATGTGCTGGTGCGCAATCTGAACGGTGAGTTCGACGAGGCCGGCATGGAACTCCGCCCGGAATTCAGGCACGCCGATGCTGCGGAAGATGGCGAAGTCACGATCCATGCGATTGAAATAAATGACTGAACAGTGATGGGCTGGGAACTGACGAATAAATTCTGTCAGTTCCCAGCCCACAGAAAGATAATGAAATTTTGGCCGGTAAGGTCAGAAGATTTCATCACCTTTCAATTTATTAAGATTTCCAAAGGGGAGATTTGCTTAATTCTTTATAAGATCTTTTGCCTTAAAGTCCCATGTCCAGTATTCTTCTTGTATTAGTTCTTGGCACCGGGGAATCGCCCACAACAAGATTTCAATTGCTTTTTCAAGATCTTCTTCGGTATATGTGTTATCAATTTTCTCCAGTTCACTTAGCGCTTCCGGTGGTACGGGGTCTCCGCCTAGATATTTATTGTTATGTTTCGTGAAATAATCTATCGCCTGGGCCTTCTCTGAAATCGACTCAGGATGGTCATTTATGTTGCGCACATAAAGAGGGAGAATTTCGTTAGTAATTGGGTTCTTCCAGCCACTTTTCTTGTGCGCTCTACTGTCAAATCTTTTTTTGCATATTATATATTCTTTAGGTAATTTGAAAGACGAACTCTTTAAGATGTCGTCAATCGAGTCAATTTTTAGTGAATCCTTAGAACCGTTTCGGGTGTTCATTGTGCTTTCATATATGCATAATGATCCGAATAGTTCCATACAGTATTCAATGGTTGGTATTTGAAAAGCCTCATAGGTTATTTCGGCCAATGAGGGAGTACCTGGGTGCAGCTTACCGAAATTGGTGGATTTCTGGACTCGATTTGGTGCGTCGTGATTATCAGAGAAGACTAATAGGTTGACAGGATTTTCCGTATTTTGGTCAGATGAGACAAAAGCTCCTTGAAGGATATATGGGGAGTGTGTGGAAATCCATACTTGGTTCGTTTCGGATATTGTCACAAGCGTTTTAGCTAGCTGTTTTTGAGCTTTCGGGTGCATCCAAATTTCAGGTTCATCAACGCAGAGGAAGAGGTTATCGGCATTTGTTTTTGAATCATCCTGTGTATGGTCCCCTATTACATGAGCATATTCTCGGAGAGCTGCAAAGGCTACTGCGCGTTGAAGACCGGTGCCTTTCTGGTCGAGATCAGTTTCCACTCCATCGTCAACTCGGGTCTTCCCCATTTTGATGAAAGATGAAGCTTCTGGCTTATCAAAAGCAAAAGAGACCGTAACAGAAGGAAATTGTTCTCTTGTATATTCTGAAAGCGATTTATTAAGTTCTTTTAACATTTCAGAATAACTTCCTGTTGCTGAAAATACGTCATCGTACGATTGCAAGAATTGTTTCCACTCTAAGGAACTGGCAAGGTCTTTTGTTTTTGCCCCGATTAGCGTGCCAAGGATTTTTCTTGTTCCAAAATCCAAGACATCATCAGGAGTGTCGGTTGCATGGAACACGGTTGGAGAGAAAAATGTAGTGAAAGGCTTATCTATTCCGGTAACGTTCTCAAAAGAAGACTCTTCGGTTTCGGTGTCTTTGCATAGAAATTTTACAGTCTTATAGTCACTTAAGTCACGGCGCACGATAAGATACTGCTCGTTTTGTTTAGTAATTAAACATTTTTTGATCGTTTTCGCTTTCGCTGCTGTAACATTTGATTTATCGAGTTGATCTTCAATATCGTTTCCAGCTAGCGTAAGTTCAACATAGCATGGTTGGTTTTCACACTGAGCATTTTTGTATGTCTCGCCGTCTGCACGAGGACTACTCATGAATTCCAAAGCTTCGATGACAGTACTTTTCCCTGCGTTGTTATTTCCTACAAAATAATTAATGTGTGGGGAAAATTCAAATATATTGTTTTCTCCTTTAAAAGATTTGAAGTTTGCGAGTTTTAATTTTTTTACGTACATTTCATTCCTTTCTGAAAACTTGATTTTCGTAAAGAAAACGTCTGTAGCTTCTTATTCTCTTTTGGGTGGCTTATTTTATTTTCTAAATAGTTTTAGGATAGTTTTCTGGGATTTGCCATTCAGCATGCTATCTCTCCTTCGATTCTGCTCTTCCACTACTTGGCGGTAAGCCTTGCCTAATTCGTCTATTGAAGATTGATAAGTATCTCCTGGCTCAATTGCAGAATCCTTGTTGACGGAAGTGCCGAATACGCTCATAGCTTTTACCGTGGTAAATTCTCGTACCTTATATGCGGCTTTTCTCAGTTCATCAGTGGTTAGGGGATTCGCCATCAGAATCTCATAAGCGACAAGAACATTTGCCATGGTCTCTTTAGGACTGGTACTAAATGCAGAATAAAACCGTACGAGATCTTCCCTCAAATGTTCAAGGTTCGAATCAATTTGTTGGATTTTCTTCTCGTTTGAAGAGAGCATTTTTTAAGTCTGCTTTGTCGTGTATGCAACGTAGACCGTCACACATATGCTGACAAAACTGATGGTCCAAGGAATTACTGTTTGCAGTATTTTCCATGTGCCCATTTGGGTTCCCCTTCTTTCTTGCAATTGGCTGTGACAGACCAATCATCTGTCGTTTGGTTGATTTGTCACAGCCATATGATTGTTCTTCCTATTGCAGTGCCTTTACTTCATCGAGCAGGGTTTGATAGGTAGTTGCCTGCTCGTAGCGAGCTCCATCGGCGAGATTGAGCTCGTTGAACAGTCGTTTCGCGCAGGCAATCTTACTGTCCTCAATCCCGCGCAATTCGAAGCTGTCCATTGTGCCCTTGGTCTCGGCGACGAAGAATAGGTGCTTGAGACCACTATCATCACGGAAGGCCACAGCCCAGTCCGGAGCGTAGTTGCCCACGGGAGTCGGAATCTGGAATCCACGAGGCAGCTTCGCATACACCGCGACCTCCGCCGCGTTGTCGAGATCCTTGACGAAATCGCTTTCGATCTTACCGTCCGGGAACACCCAGTCCTGCACGCACTTGGACGCCTGATATCCCTCGGCCTCGTCACGGTTGTTGCCACCGGCCGTAAAGATATTCGAATCGTATTCGCCTTCGATCCGGTCGTAGCAGATATGGTCAACGACCATATTCGCCTTCTCCTGGACGATCAACCGTCCTACCTTCGCGATGAACTGTTCTGGATTTTCCCGGAACATGAGGAACCTGTCCGGCCGGATGCCCTTGAGGATGCGCGCCGCGCAACGACGCGTGATGGTCGCGGCCTGTGCGATTTCGCCAAGCAGATCGTATTTCACGCCATTGGAGGCATCGACATCCAAATCATTGGTGCGGGAGTCGTTCTTGTGGAAGTGCGTGCGGTCCGCGAGCTCGTCTCGCGAAGCGTTCTCCTTCTGGATGCCACGCGTGACCGTGTAGGACAGTTTCGACACGACCAGATGCTCGTCGATCGCATCGACGGCTTTTTCGACGAGCTCGTCGTCATCGAAACTGACGGTGTACGCGTACTTGTGGTTGATGCGCTTCCAGAGTTCCTGGAACTCCTTCTTCTGCCAGTTCGCGTTGAGTGGATTCCCGTGTACCTTGCGTTTCAACGCGTTGCCGATGAGCATCTTGGTGGTGCCTTCGACCACGCTGTCCAGCACGAGACGGATCGCTGGAGCTTTCTTCCGCAGGGGTTCGGGCAGCAGCTCCACTGCGTCCTTGCCGAAATGTTCTTCCTTGTACTTGTCGGTTAGCTTGCCGTTCCGGTCGATGAGTCTGTTCACGGTCAGCGCGTACACGATGTCATGCGCCTCGTCCTTGCTGAACGACACATCGCCCAAGCCAGCATGCTCCGGGCCGAGCTTGTCGGCCGGCACGTGCGTTTTTGTGAAGAACGCGTCGTCGATGACGAGCGGACGATCCCGCAGGTCGGTCTCGATGTCCTTCTGCAGGCTTTCTGCGAACTTCTCGTAGCTTTCCGACGCGATCACGGTCAGCAGGTTCACGTCCAGGAAGTCCGCGTCGTTAAGCAGATTGCGGTCCTGACGCACGCCCTCGCGGTTCACGCACAAGCGCAGGCCACGGCCTACTTCCTGTCGTTTGCCGACCTCATTGTCCGAATGCTTCAACGTGCAGATCTGGAACACATTGGGATTGTCCCAACCCTCGCGGAGGGCGGAATGGCTGAAGATGAACCTCGTGGGCTCATCGAAGCTCAACAGCCGTTCCTTGTTCTTCAGAATCAGATCATACGCGCTGATGTCGTCGCTGTCCTCCGACCCGCGCTTGACCTTCGAATCAACGGACCGGCCGTGCTTGTCGATGCTGAAGTACCCCTTGTGCACGTAGCGGCCGTGCGTGGTGCGCAGCCAGTCGAGATAGCCGGATCCGTCATCGAGACGGTTCTCGATGAAATCATGCACGCAACGGTCGTACTCCTGCTCGAACATGTCTGCGTACTCGCCGTTCAACGGTTCTCCCGCGTCATCGTACCGGCGGTACTTCGCCACCTCGTCGATGAAGAACAAACTCAGGCACTTGATGCCACGCGCCCACAGGTGCTCCTCCTTGTGCAGGTGGGAGAGGATGGTCTCGCGGATTTGGATGCGGCGCATGTCTGTCTCGGATCCGTCGTTGAGGATCTGGCCTTTGCCGAGCGTCTCGCCGTTCATGAAGCGCACGTAGCCGGTCTGACCAAGCTCCAGTCCGTCGGGCACGATGCCGTCCGGCGCTATGCGCCAGCCGTCGCGATATGCCTCCAGCTCGCCGGAGGAAGTGTAGATGTCATCGCCCTCGTCGAACAGGCCGGACGTGGTCACGACCTTGCCGGAGGCGGACAGCTTCTTATACTCGATGCGAGCCTGCGGAGCCTTGTTCTTGCTGACGATGATGTCCTGCAAATACAGGTAGCCGTCAGTGCCGCGCATGTTGTTCAGCTCGAACCCCTTGACCTCGATGCGTTTGACCAGACGTTGGTTGTACGCGTCCAGCGCGTCCAACGCGTACACGAGGTCATGCCTGGTCTTGTGCGTGGCGGAATAGTTCAACGTGAACAACGGCTTGAACAGACGAATTCCCGCCTGCGTGGCCTTGCCGCCCATCTTCTGCGGCTCGTCCAGGATCATGATCGGATGGGTCGCGCTGATCACGTCGATCGGGCGACGCGATCCGAAATCATCGCGTTCAGAGAAGATGATTCGCGCGTCCTTGTTGCGCCCGTTCTCCTTCATGGACGTGTTGAACGCCTGCATGTTGATAATCATCACCTGGATGTCCGGGGACTGGGCGAATTCATCCAGCCTGGTCAGATTCGACGAATCATAGATAAAGGAGTGCAGCTTCTTCCCGTATCCTTCGTTGCCGTCGCGGCCGGACGTGTAGAAATAGTCGCCGGTCATGTCCAATGATTTGGCGACACCCTCGCGGATGGCGATGGAAGGCACCACGATGATGAACTTCGACCAGCCGTAACGGCGGTTCAGTTCGAACATGGTCTTCGTGTACACGAATGTCTTGCCCGTGCCGGTTTCCATCTCCACATCCAGTTCGACGGCACCGGCAGGATCCGTATACAGTTTCGGAGATTCCTCTAGATTCTGCCGGCGTTGAACGTTCCGGACATTGGAAAGCAGCCGCTCGCTGGTCAGTAGCAAGTCGGCATTGCGGTAACCGGTGTCATCATCTTCGTCGTAGGAGTCGAATGTTGCTTGTTTGGGACTGTTGTCCTCAAACAACGTGTCCTGAATGGGTTCAGGGTCATGGAAGACGGGGTTGCGGACGCCTACGTCGCGGATGTAGGAGACGCCGTCCTGCAGCGGTTGTCCATCGAACACGTCGCATACTGCGTCGGCGGCATCGGTCTGGTACTGGTACTGCGAAAATTGGAATTGCATAATCAGGCGCCTCAGATGATGTAAGGCTTTGTGCTACCAGTTTTTGAATCGGCAGACTGTTTGAAAATCTCAACGAAATTCGTGCACGCCGCGCTATCCGGGAGACTGCGTTCGGAGACCAGTACGTAGGACGGTCGCGGTTTGTATGCGGCCATCGTACGGACCAGAGATTCTGGAATATCCGGCTCGAAACACGCGAGCAGTCGTCCATTATCTACGCTGTACACGGTATGTCCGTCAAATTCACTTCTGGATAAGGTGTCAATTCTGACATCATACGGAAGCTGGAATTTCGGTAACGCTTCAAACAACAGATCCAGGTCCGAACGATCGGACTTCGTGATATCCACATCGAAGTCAAGATTGTCTTGGGAGTATGTGCCGACGTTCTTGCGTCTGTCTTCGTAGTTCGAATCATCCACACGAAGCACACGGAAACCGATATCAGGCACCTTCTTGGGGGTGCCGTCAAGCGTCAACTGCGCATTCTCCGCTTCAATTTCAGACTTGATTTTCTCTCCTGCGCGACGGATACGTTCTTCTCCAATTTCACAGATTGTGTGGTAACCGGCTAAATAAGCATCATTTTTCTGCGGAATATATTCTTCTAGCTGGACCATGATAAATTGCCGATTACCGCCATCCATTGAGTTCATTTTCATTACTGCCTCAGCTGTAGTGGCGGATCCACTGAAGAAATCCAGGATTTTGGCTTGTTTATCGTCATTCGTGATGAGTTGCAGCATACGTTGTATCAGCTCTACAGGCTTTGGAGTATCAAATGAAGGACCTCCCATCAATTTTTTTAACTGAGTCGTAGCGGAAGATGTTAATCCTGCATCATCCCACCATGTGGTTGCGGTTCTCCTGCTTTTAGCTGCATCACTGCGATAATACTTTTGATAAAGACTATTAGCTGATTTAACAATTAATCCATTCTTATATTTTTCTTGCATTGTTTGTTCTGAAAAGCGCCAGTAAACCATGCACGCCGAGAAATTCATAATAGGGATTGCCCTTTTTTGCGCCACCAGGACCATCGACTGGAACAAGCCGGTATTTACCGCGTCCATCATTGTCATCGTAAGTGAAATTATCTAAGATAGGGTCTAAGCCTATGCTTTTTCTTTTTTCTTCGAGGATGGAACTATTTTTTGCATAGAAAAGAACGAAATTATGATTCGGAGAAATGATTTTATCATTAGAAACGGAAGCTCTCGATTTGTGACAGATGATCGCAATTCGATTTTTTGCTCCAAAAATCTCATCCATTATCTTTATTAAATTCGATTCCTCATTGTCATCGATACTCACGAAGAGAGCTCCATCTGAGGATAAAAGATCCTTCGCCAAAGAGAGTCTTGAATAGATCATGCTGCACCAATCTGAATGGAATCTTCCATTTGTCTCTGGATTCGCAACGAGCTGATCTTGGAATTCGTTATATTCGCCATTGTCTATTTCATTGGCGGATTTAGTGAAATCATCATGATAAATAAAATCGTGGCCAGTGTTGTATGGCGGATCGATGTAGATGAGCTTGACCATGCCGGCGTAGTTCTTGCGCAGGAGCTTCAATGCGTCGAGGTTATCTCCTTCGATGTACAAGTTCTTGGTGGTATCCCAGTTCTTGCTGCGTTCTTTGACCGGTCGCAGGGTTTTGGTGATGGGTTCGCGGGCCAGTCGTTTCGCCTCGCGCTTGCCCGGCCATGTGAACTGGTAACGTTCGCGGTTCCCCTCGGCCACGTCGCCGAGTCGTTCCCGCAGCGCGTCGAAATCCACTGCCCGTTCGGTCTCACCGGTCGCGGGATCCGTGATTTCGGTGGCCACGTCGGGGAACAAGGTGAGTAGTTTGTCCACGTTCTCCTTGGTCAGATTCGGTGTGATGCCTTGAATTTTCTCGATATCGCTCACAGTGCCTCTCCTTGTCGCTCCTGTTCGAGTTCATGCCTTTTAGCTTGAAGCTCGTCCCATAGTTTGTTCCGTTGTCCTATCTGGATGGTCTTGGCATGACGCCGTTCCAACTGGTCTACTTCCTTAGTAAGTCTCATTATGCGTGTGCGGGACACAATACGCCGGTCGACACGCGTCGGATCCGGTGAACCAAGAATGATCTCCGCGCACAGCAACTCCCATACGGCGTCCAGATCGGCTCCGTCCAGACGGAGGCGCGCTGATCCGTATTCCACCGGTTTCCCCACATGGACCGAGCCCTCCATGAGCCCCTCAGCCACGTTCGCGTTGCGGAAGACCGCGAGTCTCACCATGTCACCGTTCACGCAGACAAACAGGATACGTGACCTGTGCCTAGTCAGTTCATCGCGGGTGCGGGCGATGTGTTCCATGACCTCCAGTGGCGGATGGTTGGTGGATTGCTCCAGGCCGATCACGTTGATCTCACGGGTGGTTCGCCCGGCTGGTATGCCGGTTTCCTGTTCACGAATCACAGCTAGCATGGTGATCGAGTCGATATCCTCGATGAAATGTCGCTGTAGGCGTTTGTCCACGCTGGTGTTCGTGTAGAAGCGTTCCTTAGCGAGCCGTCCCCTCGGGTGGGTGACCGCGGTGGTGCTGGGCAGCCCCAGCGTGAGAGCGGTCACCGGTCCGCATGATTCGATGCCGCTCACGATTTGTCTCCCGTTGCCGGACGGATGACGAGGAAGCAGACGAGCTCGAAATCGTCGAGTCCCTTCACGTTCTCGTCGAGGAACGCTCCCAGGGTTCCGGTGAAGAAACTGTCGGCCGCGGCCACATCGTCCTGGTCCATGATGCTTTTGACCGCATCACGTAGCAGGACGGACGCGTGGCGCATGTCCCTGCCGTCATGGGTGAACCGATTGTATGCACGGCATAGGCGCGGATCATATGTATCCTTGCCTTTGCACAGCTTGCGCATCACGTCGAGACAGTCCTTGGCATTCAGATGCCCGTGCAGGATCCTTCCGTCATCGCCGACATGCACAAGATAATACGGGTGGATCGGGTTGCGGCCCACGGCCTTCACATTCCTGTTCGTGTTGCGCAGCACGAACAGGATGCCGGGTTCGTCGCCCTCGACCACTGCGTTGATGCCTGTAGGCGTGCGCTCTATGTCGGGATTGTCGCGATGATAGCCGACCAAGTCCATACGGAACTCGTTGAGCCCGAGGTCGGTGATGCTGACGCCGCCGTCCATGTCCTCCAGATCGGGCACCTCGTCCTGCATCTGCCGGAGCTGGCGTTCCCGGTATTCCAGGTCGCCCTTCTCGTCCGGATTGATGTAATCATCGTCGCCGGTGGAAGCCATCACAGCGACCTTCATGCGTGCCTCGACTCTGTCTTTGAGCTTGAGATATTTGTCGAGATCCACGTCGGGCCAGTAGTTGACCAGTTGGATACGTTTGTTCGTCGAGCCGATACGGTCGATGCGGCCAAAACGCTGGATGATACGCACAGGATTCCAATGGATGTCGTAGTTGACCATCATGTCGCAGTCCTGCAGATTCTGCCCTTCGGAGATACAGTCCGTGGCGATCAGAATGTCGATGTCTGTGTCTTTCAACCGGGGCACAGTTATATCGCGTTCCTTCGAAATAGGGGAGAAGCATGCCAGGATGTCGGACATGCGACCGCCTACCTTCTTAACCGTGCATCGTCCCGGATTCGTGCCGGTCACTTCCGCGGTATTCAATCCCAGCATGCCGGCGTATTTGCTGACGTGCTCGTACAGGTAGTCGGCGGTGTCTGCGAATGCGGTGAAGATAAGAATCTTGTGGTTGCCGGGGTTGATGGGCTGGTTCTGCTTGTCGCTGATGGTCCGGTACAGACGCTGCAGCTTCGCATCGTGCGCCGCGTCGATACCAGCAACCATGTCCAGCAGGCGGTGGATAACATCCATGTCGCGAAGAATGCAATCGCGCCAGGTGCGCCAATCCATGTCGGACAGCAGGAATCTGGTCTTGCCTTTGGTAGCGAACTCGTCCGGATCCACACTCTCCGTATCATCCTGGTCTAGGTCGAATCCGTCGTCGAAACGATCAATATCAATTTGCTCAAGCACGCCGGTGTCGTAATGCTTGGCACGGTATTCCTCATACGAGTCGATCGTGCCGACCGTATCCGACATGTAGCCGAGCACACGATCCAGCGTCATGCGGAACGAGTGGACGCTGCTCTCGAAACGTTTGAGCAGGTTCGTGGCCATGAGCTTACGCACACCCGTTTCTCGGCCCCGGATTGTCAGGCCTTCGATTTTGTCATCGTCGAAGTACTTGCTCATGCGCGATTCGAGCACGAACTCGGACGGGGTGTACAACGCGAGGGTGAGCCTTTCCAACTCGTCATAGATCTCGTCGTAAGACACGCAGTCGCTTTCCGTGGACAGCGCCGGGCGGATGGTCTGCGGGCGGAGACGTTCAGGGAAGCCGCCAATCGCATCCATATCGTAATGGTTACGGATGTGGCGGCGGCTGCGCGCGACGGTGACCTGATCGAGGATACGGAAGAAATCGAAGTCAAGCATGTCCATCAGACGTTTGGTGTTGCGTTCCTCCGGTTCGAGTTTCGACCAGACACCGTAAGCCTTCTGCGCGTTGCGGAACACCATATCGATATTGGTGGAAAGCCCGAGCTTCCTGGACCATTCATCGCCTTTGTCGCCGTAGGCCAGTTCGAGCTGGTTTTGCAGATCGCGGAAACGATTGTTCACCGGGGTGGCGGAAAGCATGAGCACCTTTGTAGGCACGCCGGAATGGATGACCTTGTTGAGGAGCTTCTGGTATCGGTTTTCTTTGTCGTCGGCCTTGGCGGCGCTGTCCGCACCATTGCGGAAGTTGTGCGACTCATCGATGACGACGAGATCATAGTTGCCCCAGTTGATCCGTTCAATCGGGATGTTCATAATCGTATCGCCCCGCGTGCGGCTCAGATCCGTATGGAACAGCACATCGTAACGCAGATGGTCGCCGGCGATTGGATTGTTCGTTGCGTTCGACCGGTACGTGACCCAGTTGTCCTTGAGCTTCTTCGGGCACAGAACAAGCACGTTGCGGTTGCGGGCCTCGAAGTACTTGACCACGGCCAGTGCGGTGAACGTCTTGCCTAAACCGACCGAATCGGCCAAGATGCAGCCGTTGTATGTTTCGAGCTTGTTGATGATTGCGAGGGCCGCGTCCTTCTGGAAGTCGTATAGCTTGTTCCAGATCAGGCTTTCACGGAAACCGGTGCCTTCCTTCGGCAACACGTCCTCGGAGATATCGTCAAGGAATTCGCTGAAGATGCGATACAGAGCCATGTAGTAGACGAGTTCGGGCGGGTTTTCCTGATACATGCGCTCGATGCCGTCAATGACCTTATCAGTTACGTCATGCAAGTCGCCGCTGCTCCATGCCTCGTTGATTTTGTCCAGAAATCCCTCCGCCATGAAGTCTTCCATCTTGGCGACGCCTTGGTACGAGGCGGCGTGTCGGCTCACGCCCAGCTGTGTGGTCGTGAACTCATTGAACGGCATGTACGCGGTTTTCTCGTCAGCATGTTCCACAACGAGGGACGGAGTGATGTCCGATTCCTCGTCGAATGACATGAAACGCGCCTTCTTGCGTCGGATCCAATCGGCACATTCCGTGGCGATGGCCTTCTGGGTGAGCTCATTGCGTAGGCGAATTTCCAACGGAGTGCCGTACAGGTTCTGCTCGCGTTCCAGGCGAGGGATGTAGAACTCACGTTGCTCCTTCGGGGTGGCATCCTCAGTGAACGTCTTCGACGTGTAAATGAAACGGAATGAGCTTGCGCTCTCCAATTGCTCGCGCAACTCCCGATATGCGTACATCGAGAACGATGCCGCTGCGATGGAGATTCTGTCCCCCTCACGTATCGTACGAACAAGGTCGTCCTTGACCAGCGAAGTCTTGTTATCGATAAAGCCCTGAGTCACAACGATTATTGTAATGGGGGAATGGCCAAAGGGTAGCAGCGGCACTTTAACATTTGTTGACCTGTCAGAGCTTGATAGTGAGCATGGTAACGGCAGCTACGTTGTGCAATGTGGCGAAACGTTTTGATTCTGCCATCCAATTGAGAAACACATTGATGCTAGGCAACAGAGATAGCAACGACATCAACGCCGAATCTGACAAACGATTTCTGCGTAGTAAAGTGAGTAATCATTCTGGTCGGGGGAGGAGCACCATGGACGCTGGCAAGAAAATCCTGTTGGACTTATTCACCGGTTCGCTTCGGTTCGTTGTGCCGGTGTATCAGCGCAGATACTCGTGGGGCGAGACTCAATGCCGGCAATTGTGGGCCGACATCGTAACGGCTGGCAGGCATCCTGAGAGGACGCATTTCACCGGGTCGATCGTATGGATGCAGGAAGGTGGCATCGGCCCGGATGGTGTCAGCCAATGCCAACTCATCGACGGCCAGCAGCGCCTTACCTCCGTGACCCTGCTACTCATCGCACTTGCCGAATACGCCTGCGAACACCCTGAGAACCTGCGATTCTCCGCAGACATGCTCATCGACCGTGGGTATCTTGTCGATAAGTACGCAACCGGCGAAGGCCGGTACAAGCTGACGCTTTCCGGTGATGATAGGGAAGTGCTGCGCAGCATGTGCGACCATGTGGTCGCCCCCGATCGCCCGAGTCATACCGATACGGGTTCCCGGCTGGAAGCGAACCTTGGTCTATTCCGCTCACTAGTCGCGGCCATCGACGACGCGAACGTGGTGTGGAACGGTCTGCAACGTCTTGAAGTCGTGTCCGTCACCCTGGATCAGGGGCGTGATGAACCTCAATTGGTGTTCGAATCGATGAATTCCACTGGGCTTGATCTTGAGACTTCAGACCTGGTGCGCAACTACATGCTCATCGGGTGTCCCATGGTCGAGCAGACCGCCCTGTATGCCGATTACTGGCTGCCTATGGAGCGTACTCTCGGCAGTCTCTCATTCGACGCGTTCCTGCACGACTGGATGGTCGTCACGCTGCAGAAGCCCGTGCCCAAAGGCCGCGCCATGTATTCGGAGTTCAAGCGTTTCGCAGCTAGCAGCTCCCTGCCGCGCATGGAGCGCACGCGCGATCTTCTCGAGAACATGCTGGAATATGCCGGGTATTACGCCGTTATCAAAGGCGTTGCGGCCGCCGGCAGCGGCGACATGAACGTGGATCGTCGGCTCGAATCGATCCAAGACCTGGACAGCACGGTTACGGATTCATTGGTTATGTACATGTTCGCTGCGTGGAAGCACAATCGCGTAAGCCGCGACGGATTGCTGCGCATGCTTGCGGATCTTGAATCGTATCTGTTCCGCAGAATGGTCTGCTCGGTATCCAGCAACGGATTGAACAAACTTGTCCCATCCCTGATCGCCAAACTCGAATCAGCCGAATACGATTTGACCGAAACCTTTGCCGCGCTGCTGCTCACCGAAACCGCCAAAGCCACGCGCATGCCCACGAACGAGGAATTCAGGCAGGCGCTGCTCGGTGAGGACCTGTACCGTCCGGCATCGCGCTGCAAATATCTGCTTGTCGGATTGGAGAACCATAACCACCCCAAGGATCCGCGGACCTTCAACGAATACACCATCGAACACATCATGCCGCAGAACGCCATGGCACACGCCGAATGGCGCAATATGCTCGCCGACCCCGACCGATTCCCACTACTAGTGAACAGTCTGGGAAATCTGACACTGACCGCATACAACTCGGAACTTTCCGACGGAACGTTCGAGCAGAAGAAAAGCCGCATGATTGGCGGATACGACAGCGAATACCTGTCCATTTCCGCGGAACTGCACGATGCTTCGCAATGGAACGAACAGGCGATCGCGCAACGAGGTGCCCGGCTTGCCGATCTCGCATTGCAGGTGTGGGCACGCCCCACAGCGGGGGAAGAGGTGATGCAGACTCTGCGCAATCGGAATGCGAACCAAGGGGAACGCGAACAGAATGCCGTTGATTTCGCCGATTTGTGCAAGCGAGGGATCCTTACAGCCGGAGACATGCTGGAAAGCCGGTATGCCGGCATAACCGCCACGGCGACCGTAACCGAAGACCACCGCATCCGCCTGTCCAACAGCGAAATATTCGACAGCCCATCCGGCGCATTCCGCCGCGCCAGAATGCTCGAAACCGGTGAAGACAAGCAGATCAACGGTTGGACAGCGTGGAAAGTCGCGGACGGCAGAACCTTGGACGAACTGCGGCAAGTCAGCGGTAATATCTCGTTGCGGCGCAGCTTCTGGAATGGTCTGTACGAATATGCCGCAACACGAGCCGATTTCGTCGACGTGTATGGCGATCCGTCCGGTCGCAAGACGAACAGCGACACGTGGACCAGCTTCGGAGTAGGTTCGGGCTTCTGTCACCCGGATGGGGCGTTGAATATTCGAGGCGGCTATATTACGGTGGACCTGTATTTCACCGACACGTTAGGTCAGTTTACAAGGAACTACACGCAGACCGTGAAACGG
>UMFY01011912.1_pt1 | contig 17437 bp, 16 predicted proteins | sample 1965121 | NCBI WGS metagenome assembly UMFY01 (sample SAMEA4836057, study PRJEB28245) | human gut metagenome | biome: gut microbiome; material: fecal sample | place: Denmark | collected 2008
TATGAAGAAGCAGATAATGATTGGTATTTTATTAATTCTGTATATGATTCTCATTTTACATATGAGAATTGGGATGGAGATAAAATCTTTGGACAGGCATATAAAAAAGATGGCGACAATGTTTCATTTGATGGTGAAAGATATAATCTTCATCGTGAATTACTGACTGATTCTGAATATTCTGAACTTCAGAATATGAGATCAAATTATGCTGCAATTTCAGATAAACTTGCTTCTTATGAAAAGAAAGAGGCTGACGAAGCTAAAAATGCACTTTTTGAGTCAGATGATTATAAAGGAATTTATGAATCAGAAGAATTCAAGGGTTTAAAAGAAAATCATACAGAATTTTCAGTTGATGAATTAAAGTCTAAACTTGATACTATATTGCTGTCATATGCTAAGTCTGGCAAGTTAAATTTTGCTGTTGAAGATGGTGATATGCATGATAATAACGCCGGAAAAAAAACAGTAAGTAAAAAGACTTTTGGAAATCCATCACAGACTAAAAAGAAAAATAGATATGGATCTTTATTTGCATAATGCAAAATAACATATTTGTTTTATAAATCGGACCGTAAAGACGGTCTTATTTTTTTTGCCAAAATTTATGAAAGGAGAACAACATGATTAAGTACAGTATCGAAAAGCATGCTGTGGCCTTCCCTTCTAAGCTTGTTGCACAGAATGGTGGAGAACACATTTATAACATTACACTGACCTCTGATACAGATAATGGAAATCTTGTAGCAAGAGGCGATTTTGAAGATCTTGACCGTTACACAGAAGCTGCTGTTACTACATTTGAAGGTAAAATTCAGAAACAGGCTGCTAATGGTAATTGGTATGTAGAGGTTGTTGATCCAGGAGATGCTCTGTTTGTTTACATGCAGGCATTTATTGCAGAGGATTGGACAAATACATGGAAGAAGGAGTCTAACTTCTATAACGCAAAAGGAGACGTTGTAAGAGGTTATGCTCTTCATAAAGGTGATGTATTTGAGGTATCTGTTGAGGGATTCGATGGACAGCCAGCTGAAAAAGCGACAGTTACTTGTGAAAACAAGAAATTAAAAATTGGTTAATTTAAGGGAAAGGAGGAAAAAATCTAATGAGACGTAAAATGACTTTTGCTGATTTAAGTGCACATGTTCAGGAAGTATTTGCTAGCATGTGTAAAGATGGTGTTACACCAGAGGAAAATTATGAAGGCTTCAAAAAGCTTACATATGATCTGAATCATAATCCAAACGAAATGTTTGATGAAAATGGAAATAAAAAGACTAAACGAGACGCAGAAGATGCGGTTCGTAAATTTGTATATGCAATTATGGGACTAAACGAGAATTCTACAAAACGTGACAGAAATCGTGCTATGAAGAAACATGGTATTGAACTGTTCGAAGTTATGGAAGAAGAAATTGATATTAAAGTCGAAACAGGCTTTAAAGAATCAGAATTCTTCAATAACTATGTAGAGACAAGAAACCTTTCCCGCGGAGATCGCCAGGAATTCTGGACAGATGATAAAGTTGTTTTATCTACAACAAAAATTGCGGGCGATCATCATGACTTTACACTGCAAAGACTTGGTTCTGGAGAAAGTTATACTGTAACCACAAGTGTATACGGTATTGCTGTTGGTGCTGATATTGATCTGTATTTGGCAGGAAGACTTGATTGGTCTAAATTCACAGATCAGTGTGCTGCTGCTTTCGTTAGACAGATTCAGAATGATATTTATGCGGAAATGATGAACGCAGGAAAGAAACTTCCAGCTCAGTTCCAGGGCACAGGCGCTCTTTCAAATGCTACTAAGGACAAGCTGGATGAACTGCTTGAGGATGTATCTCTCGCAAATGATGGTGCTCAGGTAGTTATTATGGGTACAAGAACTGGATTACAGCAGTTCCAGAAACTGATGGATGTTGATTGGATCACAGATGATCAGAAGAAAGATGTTGCTACAATGGGACGTCTTGGATACTATGGTCCATATACATTAGTTGAAATCCCACAGAGATTCGCTCTGAATGATACAACTAAGAAATTAATGGATCCTAAGACTCTGTTTATTATGCCGCAGGTTGAAGATAAGTTCATTAAATTCGTTGATGTTGGTGAAACAGAAATCCATGAAATCACTGATAAGGGTGATCGTATGGATGATACAATGAAATACGAAGTACAGAGATCAATGGGCGTAGGAACACAAATCGGACGTTACTTTGGCGTTTGGACTTTAGCCTAATTTTTTTTATTGTAAATTAATATTATAGTCGTGTGTCATATAGATGCACGACTATACGAATAAAAGGAGGAACTTTTCATGGCAACTACTGCAGTGAAAAAGACAAAAACTACTGAAACTGCTACTGAATCTGTTGCAGCATCTGTTACGGAACCTGTTACATCTGAATCAGCAAAAACAGTAGAAGTAAAAAAAGAAAAGAAAACTTATGCCCCTACTGATGGGATTCCATGTAAATCTATTACTAATGGTGGACTTTATATGCCAGGGCTTAAGTCAAATATTTTATACACATGGATTGATGCCGGAGATGCAATTGAAGTTGAATATCAGGATCTGCAGGCAGCAATCAGATCAAATAATGGTTATGTTATGAATCCATTTTTTGTTATTGAAGATGAAGAACTTGTTGCACAGTTTCCACAGCTTAAGAAAATTTATAATACATTATATTCTGTAGGTGATCTTGAAGATGTAATTACAGAGCTTTCTCCTGGAGATATGAAGGCTACTATTCTTTCACTTCCGAAAGGGGCACAGGACTCTATTAAACATCTTGCTTCAAAAATGGTAAGTGACGGTAGACTTGATAGTGTAAGAAAAATTAAAGTGCTTGACGAAATCTTTGATACAGAAATGAGTATTATGACAGGACTATTTAATTAAAAATAAGGAGGTATATTATGCCTTCTCTAAATTACGAAGAAATATACTCAAAATTTCGATTAAAAGCAGAAGCTTATGATATTTTACAATATCGTGAAGATGATGTAAGTGCGGTTTTTATGCCGGAATATTTACATGCATCAATAAATAAACCTTATATTCGAAGACTTTTTTCTGAATTGAAACTTGGAGATACAGTTCAGGAATTGACATATATAATGAAATATTCTGTTGATGATGATTTTGATGCAGAATTTATAACTGATATCTTAGGTATAGGTATGGTAATTGAATGGATTACACCCAAAATTAACAGCCTGAATAATACTCAGCAGGTATTTGGATCTTCTGAGGAAAAATTTTATTCTCAGACTAATCATTTAAATGGTTTAAAAGATTTAAAAAAATCATTAATCAAGGAACAGAAGAACTTGATTAAAGATAGAGGTTATATATGGAATAGTTATCTGGATGGAAGTAATACATAATGGATACAATTTACGGACATTTTGATGATTTACAAATTGAAGAATATAAGGAAAAATTACACAAAGAAATGTTTTGGCTTCTTTTATATAAGGATCCAAAAACAAAAGATGAATTTAAAAATGTTGACTTTGAAAAATATTTTATCAATTTAATGAAGAAAATCGATGGTTTGAATACTCTTCTCTTCTATCCTGTAGAAATTGTAGCAATTATGAGTTTATTACAGGCGGCTCTCAATGAGACAAGAAGTGATGATTTTAATTATCGTTCTTACCGAAAATTGATACTAGATGCGCATTCGTTAGTAGACAAAATTAATTCTAGGAGTTGATTCTATGGTTACTGCAGAAATGTACAAAAATTATTTGTCATCATATGGCAGTAATCTAGCTCAGGTAAAGAAAAATCAGTCTGATGCAATTATGAATAATTCTTTTACTGCCGATGCACAATATAAAAGAGTTTATATTTTAACAAAAGATGGATGGAAATGGGAAGATGCTAAATATCAACGTCATGCCAAGCTTTCCATTCTTAAAGATGCAGTGGATTATTATTTACAATTTCGGCCTAAAGTACATTATCCAATAGGAAGTTATGTGTTTGTTCCTGATGATACTGACTTCGATATTAACATATCTGGGCACGAACTTGATAATCCGCTCTCACTTCCAGACGAAAGAATTACACAACTGTGGTTTATTGTCGGTAGAGATGATGCGAATGCTTTTGTTAGATATAATATATTAAAATGTAATTGGAAATTTCAATGGATTTACGATAACAAATTATATAAATGTTGGGGTTCAAATAGATCAGCTAATAGCTACACAAGCGGTCGTTGGGATGATCAATATACATCTTCGCTTGATAATCTGACAGCTGCATGGCTTCCAGATATTTATTATGCGTATGGTAATAATTTATATGATTTAGGACTTAGTGACGATCGTACTATTATGCACGAACAACGTTTTATGCTTACGAATAACATTCTTGACCCAAAAGTCTATCAGGTCACAAAAATAATAGATCTTAATCCTTCTGGAGTAATTAAACTTTCCATAAAACAAGATGAATTGAATAAAAAAGTTGATAATGTTCAACTTAGAATTTGCAATTATTATAAAGGTTCTGGTGATCAAAAAACAGAGATTATTCAGAAACCTCAAACAATGATTACAAGTTCACAAATTGAATGGATGTATCTAAATGACGATGGTGAAATCGAGCCATTATTGGACCGTTCAAAACAGTTTCTTTATATTGGAAAAAATTCATATTTTGAATATAAACTTCCTTATGCCGATCTTACTTCTGAATGGAATATTAGTCTTGTTGACAAAAATTCCGAATATACAGAAGAAGAAAAATCATATTATGAAGGATTAATAAAATTGACTGTAATGGATAATGTCACTATATCACTTAAGCCTGGAAAAGCTCATAGTTTAATAGGTAAAAGATTTAATTTATCAGCCACAGATAATAATAGAGACAATCATTCTTCTATTGAAGTGGAGGTGCAATTAGATGAATAGAGATATATCACATATTACACGAGATCTTGAAAATAAGAAAAATAATGACATTATTTATAAAAAAGATAAATTGTTAAAACTATTCAATGAGGATCCTGATCTTAATGAAATTTTAGGAAAAAAAGATAAACGCCCGTTGAATAAATATACAGATAAAAATAATCCCACAGCTCAAGAACTAAATGAGCGAAATTTAATCATTGAATATAATAAACGAGTTGATAAAAAGCAAATTCTTCCTATATTAAAACTGAATGGTATTAATAAAGAAGTATTAAATTTTATTATGTTTGATATAAATGATACTGATACATCATATTACAATAAGGCTATGAAAATACAAACACTTATAGTTATGTGTTTAGTTCATGAAGATGATCTTGATACAGAATATGGGATTGTACGAACAGACTTATTGAGTTATATCGTAAAAGATCTTTTATGTTGGACGAATTCTTTGGGAAATCAACTTAAATGTATAGATGATTATGGAGATATTATTGACTCTAGGTATTATTGTAGAACGTTGAAATTTCAAATTGAATGTCCTAATAATTTATATGCAGGAATGAATAACAAATATGACAATTTCCAAAGAATCTGAAATTGATGCACTGAAATTATATTTTGGTGAACCATTTGTTATCGAAAATGACACATATAATGACATTATAATTAATCAACCTACAATAGGAGACATTATAAAAAGTGGTGAGAAAAAGATTTATTCTACTATAAATATTTTTATTGCTAATCCTACTATGTATCGCATGCAATTATGGGATCTTGGTATTGATTGGAATAAAATGTCTGACTTTTCTTTGTTTTGTATGCTTGTTCCAAGTATAGACTCAAAATCTACAAAGTTACTATTCGGTGACTTGAATTTCCAATTGTTTCAATTGCAACAAACACAAACAGAAGACGGGGAACCGTTTTTTTATTTACTTAATAAAGAACAAAATGTTCAGATAGATGAAGCCGCATATCTACAGATGGCTTCGTATTTAAGAGCTATGTTCAACACTTACCCAAAAGTGGAAAAAGCCAGGGGAAAATCTACAAAAGAATGGATGATTGAAGAAGATCGCATGAGCTTCGAACAACACAAAAATGATGTTTACAAATCCACTCTTCTACCACTCATATCTACTTGTCTTAATCATCCCGGTTTCAAATATAAAAAAAATGAATTACGTGAAGTTGGCATTGTTGAATTTATGGACAGTGTTCAAAGATTGCAAGTTTATGAATCTTCTACTGCTCTACTTAAGGGTATTTATAGCGGCTTTGTTGACGCTTCAAAGATTGATAAGAATGAACTTAATTTCATGAGAGAAATTTCTCTCAAAAATTAATTTCTATATACAAAAATTTTAAAGGAGGAAATCATAATGGGATTTACATTAGATGATATCGTAATTGACCGTGTTCAGTATGGTTTTGCCGAAGACCTTAACGGAAATCCATTATACACTTTAACACAGCTTCAGGATGCAACAATTAATATTAGTGCTGAGTCAACTGATGCAACAGATAACCAGGGAAACCTAATTAAACGTTTCTGGAAAGCTAAAACAGGTGAATTTACAGCTAACAATGCAATGATCAACCTGAATGTTATTGGAGCTGCTTCTGGAGAAGGTAAGAAAATTGCTTCTCAGGAGAATAAAATTGTTATGCCAAAGATTATCACCGTAAAGAAAGGTGAAAAAGCAACTCTGAAAGATATTGTTGAAGGTTCTGTAAAAGTAAATGCTTTCAGCGCAAATGGTTCCATGGGTACTGCATATGAGAAAGATACTGCTGCAAGTGCAGACAAATACGCTCTTACAGAAGGTGGAGAGTTTACACCTCCTACAGCTGAAGGTGTAGATACATACATCGTTAAGTATGATCGTAGTGTTGGAGCTGGTGTATCTATTACTAATAGAGCAGATAAGTTCCCTCAGACAGTTAAACTGACCCTGAAAGCTCTTGCTGTTGATCCTTGTCATTCTGACGTATTAAAGGGATTATATATCGTGCTTCCATCATTCCAGGTATCTCCAGAGGTCGAAATTTCATTAACAACTGACGGACAGCTTGCTTACTCTGGATCTCTTCAGGTAGATTACTGCTCTGCTGATAAAGCTCTTTATCACATTTATTGGGCTGATGAAGACGAAGAATAATCATTAGATAATATAATATTATTCTAATTACGGTCGGTATGTGTCATAGCATACCGGCTGTTTTACTATCCATATTCAAGGAGGAAAACATGGTTAAGAAAAATAACAAGAAATGCATTTTATGCGGAAAAACATATACATATTGTAGTCGCTGTGAAGAATTCGACCATCTTCCAAGATGGATGGAGATTTATTGCAGCGATAATTGCAGAACAATCTTTAATACATTAACAGAATATAATGCTGAAAACATTACAGCTAGAGAAGCTGCTGAAAGAATGAAAGATTGTGATATGTCTGATGTCAGTAAATTTCATGAAGTAAATCAGAAAATGATTGCAAAAATTCAGAAAGAAACTGCTGATATTAAATTACAGAAGATCTCAGAAAAAGATATTGTTGAGCCGGATTCTGTAGTTGACGAAGAAAACAGCGAGGAAATTGAAACTCGTAAACCAGTACGTACAAGAAAACGTAAATAGTATTTGAATAGTGATTTTTTAGGGGTATGTCTCACTATTCGAGACTACCCCTTTTTTCACTTTTAAGGAGTAAAAGGAATATGAGAATACAATCAAATTTGAAGCCGCGTGATTATACGGAGAAAGAAGTCTGCAGGATTATAAATCCGAAGCAGCGTGATTTATATATTAAACATAGAGTATTTCCGATAGATATGTATCCAAGTGTTACGGATGACGGAAAAGATATTATTGTTTACATCTTTTTAATTGAAGAAACCAAAGAGCTGTTTCAGCAATGGCTTAATCATACACTTGAATAAGGAGAACTCTACATGAAAGAAAAAATTTTAGATAAACAAGTTCTAAGATATGTTATTGCTACTACTGTTTCTGGCAAACCAACATATCTCAAAAAGAAATTGCAAAAAATTGAATACAGTTTTGTAACAGATATTGATGACGCTACTAAATGCTCATCTTATGCTATTGCAGAGGCTGTAAGAAAATACTACGAACATGACACTCGTGATACTAATGCAGGATTGATTATTATTCCGGTTGTTATCAGTTATGAATTAGTAAAAGAGGTTTAAATATATGGATAAATCAATTATATTGACAATTGATGATTTTATATCAGTGAATCACTATTTGGCATATAGAGCCATTATGAAAAATGGTAAACCAATGGCTATGAGTTATAAAACTCAAGAAGCCAAAAAATTCCAAACAGAATTTACTGAATATGTGAAACGACAAGCAAAAGAACAAAATTGGGAAACAGACCCTAATCCTATGCAGCACTACTATGTAGATGCTGTTTTTTATTTTCCAAGAATTGATATGGACACAAATAATTATTGGAAAGTTGCATTTGATGCAATCACTGACTCAGGTGTTATTTGGGTAGATGATAATATGGCTTGCGAACGAGTTATAAAAGTATTATACGATGCTAAAAACCCACGTATTGAATACACCATTTATAAGACTAATTTTATTGGTATTTTTGATAATATTGATCAGATGAATGCCTTCGAATCAACTTGTAAAAATTGCAAAAGATACTGTCGAAATTGCTCTATTTTAAGAAAAGCAAAAGAAGGACGTATCCAAGAAGAAATTCAAAATAATGTCTGTTCTAAATATAAGGAATGATTTTTATGTGGACAGACAATGAAAAACAAATATTGATTGAAAATTATCCAATAATGACAACTTCGGAACTTATGATTTTATTAAATAAGTCAGAAGGACAAATTAGAGGGATGAAAGAACGGTTAGGGCTTAACCAAAAACTTAATGTTTTTACTAATGAAGAAAAAGAATTGATACGAAAATTTTACGAAGAAAATTCAGAACAACTAAATTTGGATGATTTTGCCAAAAAGCTAAATCGTCCTAAGACATCAATTTGCAGGTACGCTAACAAAGAGGGATTAACAAAATCATCAAGACCCATGACAGAATTAAAGAAGAAAACTCTTTCAGATAAAGCCAAAGAATTTATTTTAACTGAAAAATATCAAAAAGAGATTTATCCGAATCAAGTAGCATTACTAACATATTATGCTCAAAATGAACATCCAAAAGGTATGTTAAATAAACACCATACTGATGATGTTAGACAGAAAATGTCAAAATCACATATTGAATTGGCAAGAAACATGACAACCGAAGAAAAGCATGATATTGCTATGAAAGCAGTTCAAACAAGATTACATAATGGTGGGTATAATACTACTTCTAATGCGTATTCCAGATGCAAAGGTGGCATTAGATCTGATTTAGATTGTTATTTTAGGAGTGCATGGGAAGCTAATGTTGCTAGAATCTTAAATTGTAAAAATATTAAATGGGAATACGAAATAAAAAGATTCTTTTTTGAAGAAATAGTAGATGGTGTAGCAAGTTACCAGCCAGATTTTTACTTGCCAGAATATGATAAATGGATTGAAGTAAAAGGCTGGATGGATCAAAAAAGTAAAGTTAGATTGAAATTGTTTCAAGAACAATTTCCAGATGAATATAACAAATTAATTTTAATTGATGAAAAATACTATAACCAATTAAGAGCTGATTACTCTTATATTGAAAATTGGGAAAAATAAGGAATAAAAGGAGATTTATTATGAGCGAAATAAATAAAGTTAATTCAGATACAATTGAAAGAAAAATTGATGTTCCAGAGTTTATCAGACGATATAATCTCTTGAAAACAGATGAACAGCGAGATGAATTTGTTAGAAATATTATTTGGAGAACATATTGTCCTGTTTTAGAAAAGAAACTTGTTCTTCAGACAATACTTGATAAGTCTATTACCACTGGAAAAAACGGGGTTCAGTATATTGATATGTTTTTATCTAAAATCAATATGACTACTACTATCCTTATTTTATATACAAAATTGAACATAGTAAAAACTGATGATAGTACTACAAATGCATTTCAAGATTATGATTTATTATTTGAAAATGGTTTATTAGATCAAATTTGTGCCATTGTTGGTGAGCATGAATTAAATGAACTTATGACTATTAACGGTTTACTTATGGATAATTTTCATGATGAAAATAAAACTATTGATGCATATATCGCAAAATATACAGAAGCATTTGCTACCACTGTTGGTGTATTTGCCAATGAAGGTATTTCTGAATTAATGAAATATATAACTGAAAATGGAATTAAACTTGACTTAAAATAAATTAAATTATATAGGGGTGAATGTGTATGGCCACAATTACTATGACATTAGAACATTATAATGCTATTGTAGACGAACTTTTAAATGGCTTAAAATCTTCAGAAAAAGAAATTGCAAAAGAGCTTTCTGCTTTAAAAACAAAAAAAATATACGAAGACGCTAAACGTGCATATAGTCAAATTATTAATAATTGGTATAATTCATATTCACCATTATATTATAATAGATTATATAGTTTAAAATCAGCTGCCGATATTACTATGTTAGATGAACATACTATAGATATATATTTAAACGAGGATCATTTAGGAGGTCATCATTTAAATAATGCAGGATTATATAATTTAACAATGAGACAAGGATATCATGGCGGTTCAAAATATCGCGGTCCACTTAATAAATGGAGTCACGAAACTAGACCTGCTGTAAAAACTTTCTCTCCAGTACGTGCAATGCAAAATTGGGCAAAATCTTATAGTAGTCCTCACGAAAAAGAAAAACATGTTGTGCAAATTGTTAAGAAATATTTAAGTAAATACGAACTTTTTAGATTGCTTTATGGGACGAGGTGATAATTAATGGGCGATCATATTATATTAAAAACAGATACCGATGTAACACTTATGGCTAACGGAATACAGAAAGGCACAAAAGATTTAATAAAAGATGTTGCGGATTTAAAAAAAGGACTTGATAAACTTAACGGAAAGGAAGTTACACTGACAGTTAAAGGTAAAGTCGATATGTCAGAAGTTGAAGCTGCAAAAAAGGAAGCGGCAAAACCAATCGAGACCCCAGTTAAATTAAAACTTGATGCCTCTGAAATAAAAGCACTTCAGAACCTTCCGACAGCAAAAGCAAAAGTGGAGTTCTTAATAGATAAAAAAGCTGTTAATGATATTGTAGCGAAAGATTTAAATAATGTTATTAATAAAGCAGCTACAAAAATGAATAGCAAGCTTCAGGGAATTACTTCTAAATCAATGGCATCGCTTGCAAGTTTGGATAAATTTTTACCAAATATCCCTGAGCTATCTTCTAGCAAACATAGGGCAATGATGACAGAGCTTAAAAAAAAAGGATTGTCCGATATATCTCAAAATGAACGTGCTCAAATTGAAAATGCATACAGACTTCGTAGTTATTTATTAGATAGTAAAAAAGAAATGTCTGAAAGAGGAAAATTTATTCCTCCATCTGAAAGTCTTTTTGCTCCTGATGCTTCATTATCTTTAGAAGATTATAATAAAGCACTTAATGGATTAATAAAAACAAGTAAGAATATTGTTATTGCCTCAGATTTATTTGAACAGTTAAATAAACAATTAGAAACAAACAAACGGAATATTCCTGTTGAACAGGATGTTTCTTCTAAAACAATGCGTAGATTATTAGGAATGGGTATCAAAAAAAATGATCCAGATTATGATCCAAATAACTATGCTCAATATCTGTTAAATCAATCATTAAATAAAGCAGGATTTTCTGATAATATTGATAAAATCGTTGCAAATCAAACACATAAGATAGAACTTGGTGTTACAAGTAATCATCTTGATGCCATATTTAAAAAATCACAAAATGAAGGGCTTTCTAAAAAAGATTATTCTGAATTAGTAAATAGGTATATAAATAAGAATCTTGCAGAACTTGAAAAAGATATTTTATCAGATGACCAATTTGGTGAGATTGCATTAGGAAGTATATCTGATATTAAGAAAAAAGCAGAAACTCTTAACGATTCATTAAAGACACGAAGAAAAAATAAATTCATTGGTCTTATGTCAACATATCTTGCTAAAGGCGGATCTGGTATAAACAATGAGGAATTTTATAAAGCTCTTCTATCTGATATATCAGAATATGATAAAGATATTGATGCAAGGGGAAAACAAAAAGCAATTGAGCAGGCTGTTCAGAAACAATTAACGGAACAGAAAGCTGCAGAAAACAAAGAAGAAAAATCAGTTCCTAAGAAGACAACAAGAAAAAGAACTGTTAAAAAGAAAGAGTCTATTCCTGCTCAGACAGATGTTGAAGAGAAAGATGCTTCTACATCTACTCCTGCTACTGCTATTGAGTCTAAATCTAAATCTGCAAAGTCGAAAGCAAAAAAAGTTTCAAAGACAACGACATCTAAATCTGCAAGATCAAAAGAGAAAGAAACTCAAGAATTACTTGATCAATTAGGGTCTCTTGAAGGCGAATTAATGCGGGCATATGATGAATACGTTGATAAAAAAGAAGCATACAAAAATGGAAAATCTCCTTTTCAATATGCTAATGCTCGTGAAAATTACAGAACGACTTATATAAAGATGCTAGCAGCACAACTTCCTGCATCAAGTTTTAAAAATATCACTGGTAAAGATCCTTTCAGTATATTAAAAGCTAAATCACTATATGATCATGCATATAATACAAGTAGACAAATTTTCGGAATTAAGGATTCTTTGCATGATTTAGGTTATACAAGAGATGCGTATCCTGAAATGTTTGATTCACTCGATGGAATGGCTCGTAAAATTATTACTGTAAATAATATGCGATATAATAATCGTAACAAATCAAATGGAGATACGGATGAAATTGTACAAATCATCAAAGATGTTGAAAATCAAGCAACTCAACTTGAGGATATGGTTCGTGCAGATGGACATTCAGGGTTTACTTTAAAAGGGATTCCATCTATTCAAGAACCTTCTAAAGGAAATATTTCTAAACCAAAATCTCAACCGGCTCTTGAAAACAAAGAAGAAAAACAGATTCAGCAAAGTAAAGATGTCGCAAAAGCTAAGGAAAAGGAAGCAGACACTGTTGTTGCTGCAAATGATAAGATCGCTAAATCTGAAAAGAAAGCTGCTGCGATCGTAGCTTCTCCATCTACTCCGCCAACTCCTCCTAAATACAAAGTTGTTTCTGCTCCAAAATTAGCTCCTATTAAAAATAATGATGTTATAGATGAAACTAAAAATACTGCAGATGCTATTACTCAATCAGCTGACGCTGTTATAGAAGCGAAGAAAAAAGAATCGGATGCTGTTGTAAATAGTAATGATAAGATTGCTAAGTCTGAAGAAAAAGTCGCAATCAAGACTGTATCTGGATTAAAGAATAGTAATTCTAATTTAACAGAAACCCCTGTTACTCCTCCAGAATTAGATGGTTTAAAACAACTTTCTCAAAGGGAATTTGGCGACGCTCAGAAATATATTAAGGTGTATGAAGATACCAACAGAACTATATATACCCTCACTCAGACATATAAAAAACAGTTCGATGCTAATGGTAATCTCTTAGCTGAGGGATATGAAAATGCTATTGCATATTATGATAGTTATGAGAAACTTGAGGGAGAAGCTGTTAAATTAAGTAAAAAGATTAACTCTAATTATGCGAAACTTGATACAGAAAGATATAAACCCACTAATAAACAGAATCCTAATTATCTTAAAAAGTTACAGGATGATATCAAATCTGATCAACAAGACTTATCTGAATTACATAGAATTGCAAGATTAAATGCATCTCTTCCTGATAACGATTATATGTATCAGAACTTTACTCAAGCACTTCGAAAAGGATCTGCTGAATCTGCCAGATCACTATCTGCAACTCGTAAAACAAATCGTGATAATTTCAATGTAAAAAAAGATACACTAAATACGGATATTTCTAAGCAGATTTCAGATATAGAATCTCTTGGACAGGCTGGAGCAATTGCTGCTGAAAAACTTCAGGGTATACAAAAAAGTTTATCTACTATTACTACTCCTGCTGGGTTAGAGAACGTTCAAAAACAAATCACAGATATTAATGAGCAGTTTGATTCAAATAAGGCTCGTGAATCTGCTTTGAATTATGTACATAATCTGGAACAGGGATTGACAGGGAAGCAGAATGTTGTTATTGGCACTAAAAATGCTTCTGATAATTTTACCGGAAGTATCGAAAACGGTAAATGGATTGGTCCATTAGCTGGTTTAAATAGAGATTTTGAATCTACTTCTGCTAAACTGGATGGATATATTGCTGATGCAGAAAAACTTGGAGACGTTGGTGAAAAAGCCGCTGACTCATTTTCTACTTTAAAAGAAAATCTTAAGACTTGTTATACAGAATCTGGATTGAAGCAAATCCAAGGCGATATGAAAGTAACTCAGGCTCAACTTACTGCATCTAAAAAGCAGGCTGATGCCATCAAAAATTCTGATATCGCAAAACAATATGACAATGCTATTGATAAGGCAAAAGAAGTAAAATCCCTTAATGCAGAATTGCTTGGATATAAAAAAAAACAAAGTCAATATTCTAAAGGTAGCGATACATACACAGAAATTGGAAATCGAATTACTGAAACAGCTGAGACAGCCAAAAAAGCAAATGATGCATTTGAGAAGTTAACTCAAAATGACTTTGTGTCAAAGAATTCTGAGGCATTAAAAAATGCTGGAAAGAATGTTGAAGATTATGACAAAGTTGTTCGTGAGATGAAACAGGCTCAGGCAGATGTGTCTGGATTTGATGAAAAGGTTATTCAAGCTAATAATAAAGAAGTATTTACAAAACAGTATACTCAAGCTATTGAAAAAGTAAAAGAACTAAAATCTGCTATGCAGGATTTGTATAGCTTTGAAGCAAAGGGTGCAAAAGGTCAAATTTCAAGTGATGATTTTATCTCAGGATTTACTGATAGATTTAAAAATATAAAAAATCTCAAAAAAGATGTTGACGAATTCAAGAAAAATACATACCAGAATAATAAGGATGATGCTGATAGTGTTCTGGATCAGTTGCTTTTTGGTAATTATGAGAAAGCATTTACCGATTCTGAGCAGAGTATGTCTGATTATGAGAATAAAATTACTACTCTAATGACTCAGGCATATTCCCGTCAGAGAAAACTTAGCAATGATTTATATAAAATGGCTGGCAATAAAAATTATTCTGAACAAGAATATACTGAAAAAATGAATCAGCGTAATGGTGTTCAGGCTACATATGAAGCATTAAAAGCACAGATCAAAAATTCTGGTAAAAATATTGATTCAGATAGTTTAATTTCAGATATAAAAAATGCCTCCGATCTTGACAGAAATAATATTCTAGGAAATTTAAAAGAGTCATTATCTAGCCAAATAAATGATTTTGAAAATTCTCTCAAGCATATGCAGAATACTATGAATCTTCCGGATGGTATTGCTTCATTAAAAGAGAAATTAGAAAGCGCATTTACATTTGAAAATGGAGCCGATAATATTGGCAATTTCAAAAATAGAATGCAGGATTTTTATCAAACTTTTGATTCTCTTAAGGGAAGTTCATTTATACAATTTGCAAATGAATTTGGAACCGCTTTTGATAGTTTAACTAAGGCAGAAAATTCTTCTGGTAAGGTTTCGGCATATACGGATAAATTAAATGGTTTTGTTGAATCATATAATGATATTGTAACCAGGTTTCATAATAAAGAAATTGATACTAGCCAAGCTCAAGATGAAATTTCTGAATTAGCATCTAAAATGCAAGATTTTCAAAAAGTTGCTAAAAATTATGATAAAACAAATAGCAAAGGAACTTATTTAGAAGGAACAAAAGGACTGGTACAAGATACAAAAGATGTTGAAACAATGCTTACAGAGTACGCTAATTCTATCGGATTAACATCTAAGATTTCTTCATCTATCAATGAAACTACCGGACAAGTAAAGATGCAATTTGCTGATATATCTGGTAATGTTGTTACTTTAACTGGTAATCTTGAAAAAGCAGGAAATGCAATGCGCATTATATCTAGTACTGCCTCCAAAGCATCAACCGGGATGTCTTCATTCGGAACTTCTATTAAAGGAATGGTATCAGGAAACTTTAAAGGTGCTATTGCAGATATTGCAAGTTATGTTTCTTATTTCCAGGTAACCATGAAAGCAATTCAGCAGGCCAAACAAGGCTTCAATGATTTCTTAAATTTCCAAAAAGACTTAACAAATATTAGTTACACAATGAATTTATCGCCGGATCAATTACAGAATCTTGGTACCTCTGCAATTGATATGGCAAAAGATCTATCGATGTCCTTGGATAATACTATGGACATTTATAAAATCTATGCAAATATGAATACTACTGCTTCTGAAATTCAGCAGACAGCTAAACCAACCGCTATCTTAAGTAACTTAAGTGGCGTTGATGCCTCTACTGCTGCCGATCAGGTACAGGGTATTTTACAGCAGTTCCATATGTTAGAAGATGGATCTACTACTGCTGCTGATGCCTCTATGCATATTGTCGATGTTCTGGATAAAGTTTCCGGAAGTGTCGGAATTGATTACGCTAAAGGTATCAAAATTATTTCTGATGCTGTACAGGCTTCCGGTCAGGTTGCTTATGATGCAGGTATGTCATATGAACAGCTTGCAGCTATTACTGCTAAAGTATCAGAAAGAACTCGTGAAGATGGATCTTCAATTGGTAATGCTTTGAAGACAATTATCACAAGAACTACAAAAGTCGGTAAAATGCCACAATATGCCGACGAAGTTGACAATGCAACTTTATCTAATGCTTCTGCATCTCTGCATGCTATAGGTGTAGATGTTTATAATCCGGATGGATCTGATCGTGGTATCATTACTGTTATGTCTGAGCTTAAAGATAAGTGGGACGATTTAACTGATGCACAGCAAGCAAAAATTGCGTTCGACGTAGCAGCAACACGCCAGACGAGCAAGTTCAAGTCCATGCTTGATGCATTCACAGACTCCATGTCACTGGCAGAAGAAGCAACAACCGCAAATGGTAATGCTGAAGCTAACCAGGAAAAATACATGGAATCAACCGCTGGTAAACTACAAGCAATCAAAACACAGATGCAGGATTTCTGGGTTAATTTCTATAATTCAGGGACTGTAAATGGTGTTCTTGAATTTGTACATAGTTTAACAGAAGGATTTACGTCACTTGAAAAAACACTTGGACCAATACCGGCATTACTTACTGCTGTATTTGCAGCAATGACAGTAAAAAATGCAACAATGGCAGGATTAAAATTCCTGAGTGGTGGAGGTCTTGCAACAGTCGTAGGTTGACTCAAAAATCTAAGGGTCACACGTTATTTTCCGATTTTTAACAATGAGCCTATC
>UMFY01003290.1_pt1 | contig 17345 bp, 10 predicted proteins | sample 1965121 | NCBI WGS metagenome assembly UMFY01 (sample SAMEA4836057, study PRJEB28245) | human gut metagenome | biome: gut microbiome; material: fecal sample | place: Denmark | collected 2008
GTCGACGCCCGGGGTGTCATTCATGTTGGGATGGCCCTGCAGGTGGCTGCCGATGTGGCGCAGCGTCTCGAGATCCTCCTTGGGGAAGAATCCGCGCTCGGCGAGCACGGCGTACAGACCAGGCGCGCAGTGACCCTTGGAAAGCACGAAGCGATCGCGGTCGGCTTTGCGGGGGTCGGACGGGTCGACGTTCATTTCCTCAAAGTATAGATAGGTCATGATGTCGGCAGCGCCGAGCGAACCGCCCGGATGGCCGGACTTGGCAGCGTGCACGCCGGTGACGATGCCCTTCCTTACCTCGTTGGCAACCTTTTTGAGCTCTTCGTCGCTCATTGTGCCTTCCTTTCATCCTCATTAGACAAAATGCGCACGGCACCGAAGGTGATCCCAACACAGCCGCAATGCACGTACGTCATTCATTATGCTGGAAACTGATGGCTTTACCAGAGTTTTTATCATTATTTGAACAATTTAGCAGGCAGAACCGCTGATGAAACGGTTTATCAATGTGAACGTCTTTTGGATGGAACGCGGTCGACCCTACGCGCTAATGTCCTTGAATCCCTCGCCGAAGGCTTCCGTAACGTCAGCGACCGTCACAATGGCGTGAGGATCGCGCTCGCGCACGATCGTCTTGAGGGTATTGAGTTCTCGACGGCTCACGATGACCATAATCACCGGCTTCTCGGCACCCGAATACATGCCAGTCGCCTTAAACTTGGTACAACCACGACCCAGGCCATACATGATATCGGCAGCGATATCAGGGAACTTATCCGAGATGATGAGTACCATACGGCGCTTGTTGCCACCATCGACCACAGCATCGATCACGTAGCCGCTAATGACCATCGAAAGGCCTGCATATAGTGCGTTTTCGATTGAAAAGACCGGAGCCGACAGCGCGCATACGGCAACATCGATCGCCATGACGGTCGAGCCCACGGGCAGTGAGGTATTACGCGAGATGATTTGGCCAATCGTGTCCGAGCCGCCGGTGTTGGCGCCGGCGCGCAACACCAAGCCGTAACCGATGCCCGTGATAATGCCGCCCCACATGGCAGGGAGCATCAGGTCCGCATCCGCCAGGGGTGCTACAAACGGGGCGAACAGATCGGTAAAGAAGCCCAGCAGCACAAAGCCCGTCGCGGTCTGCACCACGTAGAACATGCCGCCCTCGCGCATAACGACCAACAACAGCAAGGCGTTCATCACGATGGTCTGAATACCAACGGGAAGCGATAGGCCGCGCGATGCACCGACCGCCTGGATAATGGTGGCAAGGCCCGTAACGCCACCGGCAGCAAGGCCGTTGGGAATCAAAAACAGGTCGGTCGCAATAGCGGCCAGAGCGCACCCCAACATAATCTGGGGCAGGTCGTGAAAGAAGTTCATCGAAAGAATGCGCTTGATGTCCAGACGATATGCCATGCTGCCTCCCTCAAAAAAGCGCACCCAAACGGATGCGCTTCGAACTTCTTGCTGTATTCGATTCTACCGATTCGCCGGACAAAAACCACCCCTGCGCAGGGTTTATTCTGGATACAAACCCGTCCAACCGTTGGGCTTAGCATCGGCTTGAAGCCGCCCGATGTTTTAGACCCCCGAGCCTTCTGCATCGGCGTTGCCGGTGGCCCAGCGATGGTAGCCAATAACAAACGGGTCCAGGTCGCCATCGTCAAGAACGGCCTCAACGTTGCTGGTCTCCACGCCCGAGCGCAGATCCTTGACCATCTGGTATGGGTAGAGCACGTAGCTACGAATCTGGTTGCCAAAACCAATCGTGGTCTTGGGTCCGCGAATCTCATCGAGCGCCTCGGCGCGCTTTTCGAGCTCGATCTCGTACAGGCGAGCCTTGAGGATCTGCATGCACGCTGCCTTGTTCTGGATCTGGCTGCGCTCGTTTTGGCAGGTAACCACAATGCCGCTGGGGAAATGCGTCACGCGTACGGCGGAGTCGGTGGTGTTGACGCCCTGACCGCCCGGGCCGCTCGCGTGGTACACGTCCACGCGGATGTCGTCGGGATTGATCTCGATGTCGATATCATCGGGTAGCACGGGGATGACCTCGACGCCGGCAAACGTGGTCTGGCGGCGCTTCTTGTCGTCGGTGGGGCTAATGCGCACCAAGCGGTGGACGCCGGCCTCGGCGCGCAACATGCCAAATGCGTCCTTGCCCTCGACGGTAAAGGTCGCGCGGTCAATGCCGATGATCTCGGCCGCGGGACAGTCGTTGATGGTGACCTTCCAGCCGCGACGCTGGCAGTACTTCATGTACATCTTAAAGAGCATGAAGGTCCAGTCCTGGGCCTCCAGACCACCCTGTCCGGGCTTGATGGTCACAATGGCATCGCCGTGATCGAACTCACCGGTAAACCAGCTCGAAAGCTCAAGCTCATCGATGGCACGGGCCAGGCGCTCAGCCGTGGCTGCAGCCTCCTCGCGAAGAGCGACGGCATCGGGGTCATCCCCCATCTCCTCGGCAAGCTCCAGCGCGGCGCGGGCATCGGAAAGCTCGCCGCGCGCGGTGTCCACGGCAGCGATATCTTCCTTGGTGCGCGCGATCTCCTCCATGGTGGCACGGGCAGCGTCGGCGTCATCCCAAAAGCCGGGGGCCACGCTTTTAGCCTCGAGCTCGGTCACGCGCGTGCGCTTTTCGTCCAAATGGAGATACGACTCGACCTCGCCGAGCCGATCCGCAAACGCGTCCAGCTCGGCGGGCGTTACCTCTAAAGCCTCAGCCATTAACGATTCCTGCCGTGGCAGTACTTAAACTTCTTGCCGCTACCGCAGGGGCACGGGTCGTTGCGGCCCACGTTGACGTACGGATCGTCGCTCTCGGACTTGCGGTAGGTCGTCACCTTGCCACCGTTGTTGACGGCAGCCGGTCCGCCTTGGACAGCCGTGCGGGCCTGCACCTGCGCCTGCTTGCGCAGCACCGAGTCGCCGTTGTCACCATCGACCTCGGCAGGACCGGAGAAGCGCGCGCCCTCGAGCGCGGGCTCCTCCTTGTGCTCCATGGCACGCGGGGCAGCCTTGATCTCGATGCGCAGAACCGTGCGCAGGTAATCCTCGTACATGGTGTCGACGAGCATCTGGAATGCGCCGTAGGCCTCGGTCTTGTACTCAACCAGCGGGTCGCGCTGGCCAAAGCCGCGCAGGCCGATGCCGGTCTTGAGGTAGTCCATCTCCTGCAGGTAGTTCATCCAGCGGGTATCGATGACGCGCAGCATGACCTGGGTATTGAGCTCGCGCATCAGGTCCTCGCCCAAGCGCTCGGCCTTCATGTTGTAGCACTTCTCAACATAGGCCAAGACATCGGCAGCCAGGGCTTCAAAGTCCTCGTCGGGGAACTTCGGCGTATCGATGTGGCCGGTGAGCTCCACAACCCACTTGCGCAGGCCCTCCAGGTCGCGCTCGCCCTCGTGGCTGTCCTTGGTGCAGAACTCCTGCACGCAGCGGTACACGGTATCGTGCATGACCTCGGTGATGTGGTCGGTCAGGTCCTTGCCGTCCAGAATCTTGTTGCGCTCGGCGTAGATGACCTGGCGCTGCTTGTTCATGACGTCGTCGTACTCAAGGACGCTCTTACGCATGGAGAAGTTGATGCTCTCGACCTTGTGCTGGGCGCTCTCGACGGCCTTGGAGATGATCTTGTGCTGGATGGGCATGTCGTCGCCCATGTCGGCCGTGACCATCATCTTGGAGACGCGGTCCATCTTGTCGCCGCCGAACAGGCGCATGAGGTCGTCCTCGAGCGACAGGTAGAACTGGGTCTCGCCTGGATCGCCCTGACGGCCGGAACGGCCGCGCAGCTGGTTGTCGATACGGCGGGACTCATGGCGCTCGGTGCCGATGACGGTCAGGCCGCCGGCGGCAAGCACGCGCTCGCGCTCGGCCTTGCAAGTCTCCTTGGCCTCGGCGTTAAACTGCTCGAGCTGCTCGGGCGTCACGTCCTCCATGGTCAGGCCCTCGTACTCAAGGCGCTCGCGCACCAGCTCGTCGGGGTTGCCGCCCAGCAGGATGTCGGTACCACGACCGGCCATGTTGGTGGCGATGGTCACGGCGCCGTAGCGTCCGGCCTGGGCCACGATGTGGGCCTCGCGTTCATGGTGCTTGGCGTTGAGGACCTCGTGTGCGATGCCGCGCTTGGTAAGGGCGGCGGACAGCTTCTCGGAGCTCTCGATGGAGACGGTGCCCACCAGGACCGGTTGGCCCTTGGCGTGACGACGCTCAACGTCGTCGGCAACGGCGTTGTACTTGGCCTGAATGGTGCGGTACACCAGGTCCTCGTGGTCCACGCGCTGCACTGGCTTGTTGGAGGGGATGACCTCGACGGGCAGCTTGTAGATCTCGCGGAACTCGGCATCCTCGGTAAGTGCCGTGCCGGTCATGCCGGAGAGCTTGTCATACAGACGGAAGTAGTTCTGCAGGGTGATGGTGGCCAGGGTCTGGTTCTCCTCGCGTACGAGCACGCCCTCTTTGGCCTCGATGGCCTGGTGCAGGCCCTCGGAATAACGGCGGCCTTCCATAATGCGGCCGGTGAACTCGTCGACGATCTTGACCTCGCCGTTGGTGACCACGTACTGCTTATCGCGGTGGAACATGTACTGGGCCTTCAGCGCTTGCTGCAGGTGGTTGACCAGCTGGCCGGAGAGATCGGCATAGATGTCATCGATACCCAGGCGGCGCTCGATTTTCTTAAGACCGCGCTCGGTGGCGGCGATGGTGTGCTTGGCCTCGTCCATGACATAGTCGCCCGTGGGCTCGACGTCCTCGGTGGCGGTGAGCATGTCGTGCGACACGTCCTCGCCGCGCTCAAGGCCACGCACGGCACGCGCGAAGTCCTTGTAGGTACTGGCGGACTTGGTGCCAGCGCCCGAGATGATCAGCGGGGTGCGGGCCTCATCGATCAGGATGGAGTCAACCTCGTCGACGATGGCGTAGTTGTGGCCGCGCTGCACGCGCTGCTCGGGACGGGTAACCATGTTGTCGCGCAGGTAATCAAAGCCGAACTCGGAGTTGGTGCCGTAGGTGACGTCAGCCTGGTAGGCCGGGCGCTTGAGCTCGAGCGGCATGTTGTTCTGGAGCAGACCGACGGTCATGCCCAGGTACTTATAGATGCGGCCCATCCACTCGGAGTCACGCTTGGCAAGGTAATCATTGACAGTAACGACGTGCACGCCCTTGCCGGCAATAGCGTTGAGATAGCCGGCCAACGTGGAGACGAGGGTCTTACCTTCGCCAGTCTTCATCTCGGCGATGTGGCCCTCGTGCAGTGCCATGGCGCCAATGAGCTGCACGTCAAAGTGGCGCATACCCATGGTGCGCTTGGAAGCCTCGCGCACGGTGGCAAAGGCCTCGGGGAGCATGTCGTCGAGCGACTCGCCGTTGGCGTAACGCTCGCGGAACTTATCGGTCTGGCCGCGGAGCTCCTCCTCGGTCATCTTCTCAAACTGGGGCTCAAGACCGTTGATCTGGTCGACGATCTTGTAGTAGCGCTTAAGGTCCTTATCGGATCCAAAGGACAGCAGCTTTGACATGAATCCCATGTGGTTTTCCTTTTTGGCCATCGCCCACGCCGTGCAGCTGCGGGCGAGTTAAACACAGATGATTGTACTTTAGCCAAACAAGGCGCGGCCTATACGGTCGACCTCGACCGCCACGTAATAACTACGACCAACCTGCCACAATGGGACAGGTTAATTTTGGCAAGTTTTATCTGGGCAAACGCTGCCTCTCTGCCATTTGGTGCAATGGGGGCAGGTTGGTTTGCACCAATAAAAAGAAAAGGGCCGCGCACCCAAACGGATGCACTGCCCTTATGCCATGAATGCGAGTGATTCCGCGGCGAGCTATTTACTCAGCAGCCTCGGTGGTCTCGGCCTCGGCAGCGGCCTCCTCGACGGGAGCCTCTGCGGGAGCCTCGGCGGCCTGCTTGGCAGCCTCCTCGGCAAACTTAGCAGCACGCTTGGCCTTCTCGGCAGCCTTAGCCTCAGCGGCGGCCTTGCGAGCGGCCTCGGCCTCAGCAGCCTTGGCAGCCTTGGCAGCCTTGGCCTCCTCGGCCTTCTTGAGCTGGGCGGCAGCGGCGCCACCGAACTTGTCGGCGAAGCGCTGGACGCGTCCACCGGTGTCGACGAACTTCTGCTGGCCGGTGTAGAACGGGTGGCACTCGTTGCAAAGCTCAACCTTCATCTCGGACACGGTAGCGTGCGTCTTGAAGGTGTTGCCGCAGGAGCACGTCACCGTGCACTCGACATACTGGGGATGGATACCCTGCTTCATGGTAGGACTCCTTATTGGTCAGGCGCTGGTTACCGATCAGCGCATAAGGCGTCTTGGTTTCCGACCAAGACAACAAACTCGGCTATGGTACCACGGCGCCGCGTGTCCCACAAAAGGTTCACGGTCTTTGTGCGACGCGGCGTGGCCAACCGCAGCGGACACGCACCCTATTGCCCCTTCTCCCATGTTGCAGACGTGTAACGCCGCAGTAAGCACACCCCTTTTGGCGCCAGACAGGTACAATGATGAACACTGTACCGTAGCGGAGCGCCCCGCGCGCACCGCAACCACGCGAAAGGGTTTCCCATGGCCGAGATCTCGTCCTCCCGCATCGTCATCACCGTCCTTGGCAAGAACCGCCCCGGCATCGTCGCCGGCGTCACCCGCGTTTTGGGCGAGGCCAACGTCGACATCCGCGACATCACGCAGTCCATTATCGAGGACATCTTCACCATGACCATGCTGGCCGACACCGCCGAGTCCAAGCTCGACTTCGCCGAGCTGCAGAAGGCGCTGGCCGAGGCCGGCGAGCTTTCGGGCGTCAACGTGTCCATCCAGCGCGAGGACGTCTTTAACTTTATGTACCGTCTGTAGCGAACAAGCCGCTCGGGGCAGCTTGACGTCATATCGTCCAAGCGCGCGGCCCCAAAGCGGACCGGAGAGGAGCGCGCATGGCCTACGACGCCAAGAAAATCTACTACCGATTCGACGATCACCTGAGCCGCCTGGTTCTGGATTACGAGGCGAGCCGTCAGATTTCGCCCGAAAGCGAAAACCTCTACCACGGCCTGCCGACCGCCCCGTACGACGAAGACCTGTTCGTAGAGCACAACGTCAAGCGCGGCCTGCGCAATGCCGACGGCTCGGGCGTGGTCGCGGGCCTTACCCGCATCTCGGACGTGCACGGCTACAACAAGGTCGACGGCAAAGTCGTGCCCGATCAGGGCAAGCTCACGCTTCGTGGCTACAGCATCGAGGATCTGGTCAACAACGCCCAGGCCGAGAACCGCTACGGCTACGAGGAAGTCGCCTATCTGCTTATCACGGGTTCGCTGCCCAACAAGGAAGAGCTCGACGGCTTTTGCGAGCGCCTGGGTGCTTTTAGGCACCTGAGCGACGAATACGTCCGCGAGTTCCCCATGACCACGGTGTCGTCGAGCATCATGAATGTGCTTCAGCGCGCCGTGCTGCTGCTCTACGCCTTCGACGCCGAGCCCGACGCCATTACACCCGAGCACGAAATCGACGTCGCCATCTCCATGCTCGCCCGTCTCCCCCGCATCGCCGCCTTCGCGCATATGGCCTCGGTCGCCAAGCGCCGCGGCTCCGAGGTTCATGTACCGCACCCCACGCCCGGCCTCTCCACCGCCGAGACCATCCTACAGGTCCTGCGCGGCGGCATGGCGTTCACCCGCGATGAGGCGATGCTGCTCGACGTGATGCTCATGCTGCATGCCGAGCACGGCGGCGGCAACAACTCCACCTTCGCCTGCCGCGTGCTGTCCTCCTCAGCCACCGACCCGTATTCCGCCTACGCCGCGGCTATCGGCTCGCTCAAGGGCCCGCGCCACGGCGGTGCCAATGCCAAGGTCGTGTCTATGCACGAGGACATCCGCGCGCATGTCTCCAACTGGGAGGACGAGGAAGAGGTCGCGGCCTACCTGGGCAAGATCCTCGACAAGCAGGCCTTCGACGGCACGGGTCTCATCTACGGCATGGGCCACGCCGTCTATACGCTCAGCGACCCGCGTGCCGAGGTGTGCCGTCGTTACGCGCGCACGCTTGCCGCCAAGAAGGACCTGGGCGAGGAGTTCGCGCTCATCGAGCGCATCGAGCGCCTGGCCCCGCAAGTGATGCGTGATCACGGCATGACCAAGCCCATCTGTGCCAACATCGACCTGTACACGGGCTTTATCTACAAGATGCTCGGCGTGCCCGAGACGCTCTTTACGCCGCTGTTCGCCGTCGCCCGCATGGCCGGCTGGCCTGCGCACCGCATGGAAGAGCTCTTCTGCGCGCACCGCATCATCCGTCCCGCGTATCGCCCGGTTATCGAGCCGCTGGAGTACAAGCCGCTCGCCGATCGTTAGGACGCAGACCGTTATAGAACCCGAGCGTGGCCAGGGCATCACCGCCCTCGGCCACGCTTTTTATGCCAGCAGAAAGGGCTGCATCAAATGATTGTGTTTTCCGATATGGACGGAACGCTGCTGACGAGCGATAAGCAGATGAGCGATGCCACCTGGGCGATGCTCGACGAGCTCGCTCGACGCGGGATTGAATTTGTGCCCTGCACGGGACGTCCGCTGTCGGGTATCTTTGAGCCCATCCTCGCTCACCCCGCCGTACACTACGCGGTATGCGCCAACGGTGCCAGCGTCTGGCAGCTCGACGACGATGTGCCCACCGACGCCTCGTGCGCCACGTGCATCTTGAGCCGTCCGCTCGACCGTGGCATCGCCCACCGCATCCATCGCATTGCCGCCGGCCACGATGTGACCTTCGATATCTTCGCGGATGGGCAGTGCTTCCTCCCCCGCTCGCTATACGGGCGTCTGGATGAGTTCTGTGGCGGCGACCCCCACATCGCGGCTTCGCTCAAGCGCACACGAACACCGATCGACATGGATATCGACAGCAAGATCGACGAGGTCGAGACGCTCGAACGCATCGCCATGTACTGGCACGACCCGGCCGATCGCGACGTCATCGCGGCGGCGCTCGACACGCTCGGAGGCATTGAGGTCACGCGTTCTTACGCCATGAATATCGAGGTCATGGGCGAGGGCGCCACCAAGGGAACGGCCCTCACGTGGCTATGCGAGCACCTGGGCGAGCGTCTCGCCGACGCCTGGGCGTTCGGCGACAACATAAACGACATCCCCATGCTGCAGGCAGCGGGCCACGGCATGGCCATGATCAACGCCGAGTCCGAAGACCGCGAGGCCGCCGACGCCATCACCGAATACGACAACGACCACGACGGCGTCGCCCGCACCATCATGGCCGCTCTCGCCTAGTCATTGGGGACGTTCTTAAACGACTAGTCGTTGGGGACACTCTTCGCAAAAGGCTGCAAGGACTGTCCCCCACTGTCGGCAGAAAAGGAACGTCCCCATCTGCCGGATTAGGAGAGACTCTCCAGCACGCGACGGAGCTCATGCTGAACGGCGTGGTCGCGGTTGCAGCCTACGACGCGATCGGCCACCGCCTTGAGTGCGGGGCGCGCGTTTTCCATCGCGCAGCCCGTGCCGACAAAGCGAATGATCTCGTAGTCGTTCATCGAGTCGCCAAACGCCATGACCTCGTCGCGTCCAATGCCGTAATGCTCCGCGAGCTGCGCGATACCCGAGGCCTTCGACACACCAGGCTGCATGGCATCGATCCACGCGTTGCCCGAAGGCGCAAAAGTAAAGAGCTGACCAAGTTCGCGCTGTAGCACGTACGCACTGTCCATAACCGCACTGTCGTCGCAAAAGATACTCGCTTTGATGATATTTACGCTGGGATCGGGCAGCTCCCAAATGCGCTCGGCATTGGGAAGGTCCTTATCGACCTCACGCACGAACTTGCACTCGTCATCGAGCAGGAAGGACTTGGTTCGGTCAAAGAGCGCAAGATGCAGATTGGGAAACGTCCTGACGGCTTGGGCGAGCCTTCGAATCGCCAGGTGGGAATACACCTCACGGTCTACCATCTTACCGTCGGCGTAGACCTGGGCGCCGTTAGCGGCGACAAAGTCCATCTTGTCGCGAACGGGCGCAAAGAACTCGCACAGGCGATCGTAGCGACGACCCGACGATGCGGCGAAATGCACGCCATGCTCGTGTAGCGCCAGAATCAGTTCGTAAGTCTCGGGAGGCACCTGGCCGTTTTCGTCAAGCAGTGTGCCGTCCATATCGGATGCAATCAGTTTAAACATAGGAAAGCTCCCTTCGGGCTTGTTGGAATCGAACGCGTATCCGATTCCAACGTACCCAAAGGGAGCTCAGATAAGACTCTGCGGGCGTAAACGTTACAAGGACCTGGCAAATAGCTCACACATGTCAGAGGTCTCACGGTCGCGGCGTCAGGCGACACGCCACCCCGACGACTAGTCGTTTGAGAACGTCCCCGATGACTAGTCGGCGTAGGTGAAGGTTGTAACGTCGAACATGCCCTCGGGGCGGATGCGGAGCGTCGGGATCACCGGCAGGGGCAGGAAGATGATGCCCATGATGGGGTCGAGCGGCGGCTCAATACCCATGGCGCGCGCCTTGACCATAAAGTCGTCGTGCTGCGCCGCAACGTCTTCGGCAGCGCCCTCGCTCATCAGGCCGCCGAGCGCCAGCGGAATGCGCGCCACGACCTCGCCGTTGCGCACCAGCACGTGGCCGCCCTGGCCCACGGCCTCAACGGCGGCCATCATATCGGCCGCGTTGTCGCCCACCACGCACACGTTGTGCGAGTCGTGGCCGATCGTCGAGGCGATAGCGCCGCCCGTGATGGTAAAGCCGCGCACCCAGCCGCGACCAATGTGCTTGCCAACAAGACCCAGGCCCGCAGGACCATCGCCGTCGGCGCCCTCGGCCTGCAGTGACACGCCGCGGCCGTGGCGCTCAATCAGCATAATGCGGCGCAGGCCCTCGGCGTTCTCGGGGCGAGCCATACCCGTGATGGCCTTACCCGGCACCACGTCGATCACGGCCTCGCCCGGCTTAAAGGCATAGTCGAACACGTCGAGCGATAGCTTCGGCAGTTTAACGGAAGCACGCAGTTCATCGGCAAGGGCCGCAACCTCGGCCATCTCGGGTGCGATCTCGCCCACAAAGGTGCCGTCCTGCGCCACCAGAGCACCGGCGGCATATACGCGATGCGGAGCCGTGGCAAACGTCAGGTCGTTGAGCACCAGCAGGTCGGCACGCTTGCCCGGGGCGATGGCGCCACGCAGTTCGTGCGGGTCGCGGCAACCGTGGTCCAGGCCAAACGCCTCGGCCGTGGAGAGGGACGCCATGGAGATAGCGACCACGGGGTCGATGCCGGCCTCGATAGCCACGCGGCAGGCGTTGTCGATCATACCGGTCGAAAGCGCGTCGGAGGGAGCACGGTCGTCAGTCGCAAAGCAGCAGCGGCGGGCGCGCGCGGGATTCTCCAGCAGCATCGGGGACAAATTGGCCAGGTCGTGGCTGCACGTGCCCTCACGCAGCATCACATACATGCCGCGGGACAGCTTGTCGAGCGCCTCCTCAGGAATCGTCGACTCGTGGTCGGCGATAATGCCCGCTGCGGCATAGGCGTTGAGGTCCTTACCGGCAACGAGCGGCGCGTGGCCGTCAACCTGCTTGGACGGCGTCTGGTTGGCAGCATCGATGCGAGCACAGGTCTCGGGGTCGGCCATAAAGACGCCCGGCAGGTTCATCATTTCGCCCAGACCAAAGACATCGCCTGGATGCTCGGCAAAAAATGCCTGCATATCGGCAGCCGAAATAACGGCACCGGCCTGCTCGTCGGGCAGCGCGGGCACGCACGAGGGCATCATGTACTTGATGGAAATGGGCGCGCGACGGCCGTCCTCAATCATAAAGCGCAGGCCGTCCAGACCGGAAACGTTGGCGATCTCGTGGCTGTCGGCAATGGCGGTGGTGGTACCGCGCGTCGCCGCCATGCGCGCGTACTCGGCGGGGCGGATGTTCGAGGACTCAATGTGCAGATGTCCGTCGATAAAGCCGGGAGCGAGATAGCGACCCCGGCAGTCGATAACCTCGGCCGCCTCGTAGGTGCCGGCGGCATCGTCGCGACCGTCGTAGAGCACGCCGACGATTATGCCATCCCTGACGGCAACGCTACCGGGTGCCACGCGCTGGCCATATACGTCGACAATCTGCGCATTGGTAAACAGCGTGTCGACGGGCACGCGACCCTCGGCTGCATCGATCACAGACTTCATGACCTCAACGGACATACATACTCCTTTAACCGTAGAAATAACTGCGGAGCGGACGAGCCTTCACCGCAGCGAACCAATAGCCATTGTATGCCCAAAAGAAGGCCGCCGATAACACCCCTTCCGCTTAACGGCATCGCCAAATGATCCCTCCCCCCAAGTGATCGTCGTAACCAAAAAAGGCCGCGGCCGGGAATCCCGACTGCGGCCTTGTTGCACTTGTGAGGTCAACTCGCTCGTTAGACTAGCTTGAAGCCCTTACGCTTGCCCACGGAGAGGGTGTCGCCCAGTTTGAGGGCGCTGGGATCGATGTTATAGCTCTTGGGAGCCACGGCCTTGCCGTTGATCTTGACACCGCCGCCGTCGATATCGCGACGAGCCTGGCCGGCGCTCGCCGAAAGACCCAAGTCCTTGAGCAGGCCGGCGAGGTAGATCTGGCCCTCGTCGTTAACAGTCAGCTCAACGTGCTTCTCGGGGAAGTCGGCGAGCTGGCCCTCCTTGAACACGCGGTCGAACTCGGCCTGAGCCTCGTCGCCGGCACCGGCGCCGTGGTAGGTGTCACACAGGTCGCGACCCAGAGCGCGCTTGAGCTCATAGGGATCGGCAGAGCCGTCGGCCAGGGCGGCGTCGATCTTGTCGACCTCGGCCGGGGTGAGCGAGCTCGCCAGGCGGTAGTACTTGCCGATCATCTCGTCGGGGATGGACATGGTCTTGCCAAACATATCCTTGGGAGCATCGGTCAGGCCGATGTAGTTGCCATAGGACTTGGACATCTTGCGCACGCCGTCGGTGCCCTCGAGCAGCGGCATGGTGAGCGCGATCTGCGGCTCCATGCCCATCTTCTCCATGAGCTCGCGACCAGCGAGCAAGTTGAAGAGCTGGTCGGTGCCGCCCATCTCCACGTCGGCCTTGATCTGAACGGAGTCGAAGGCCTGCATCACGGGGTACAGGAACTCGTGCAGGGCGATCGGCGTCTGAGACTGGTAGCGCTTAGTAAAGTCGTCGCGCTCAAGAATGCGGGCGACGGTGAACTTGGAGCATACCTGCAGCAGACCGGCCAGGTCCATCGAAAGGATCCAGTCACCGTTGTGCACGATGGTGGTCTTCTCGGGATCCAGGATCTTCATAGCCTGGCTCACGTAGGTCTCGGCATTGGCCTCGATCTGCTCCTGCGAAAGCTGCGGACGCGTGGAGTTCTTGCCCGAGGGGTCGCCGATCAGCGCGGTGCCGTTGCCGATGATGAGGGTGACGTTGTGGCCCAGGTCCTGGAACTGACGCATCTTGCGCAGGGGCACGGCGTGGCCCAGGTGCAGGTCGGGGCTGGTGGGATCGACGCCGAGCTTGATGTTGAGGGGCTCGCCCTTCTCAAGCTTCTTGCGAAGGTCGGCCTCGGGGACGATTTGGGCAGCGCCCGAGGTGATGATACGCATTTGCTCGTCAACAGACAGCATTGGGTATCCTCCTTTTGCTATAGCACCCTCACCGGATACGGCGGTGCTGGAAGTCCATAAACTCTCATATGATAACAAACTGACGCGACGCGGCACCTACGACAGGAAAATCCTCGTCCTGCCGCACGCGTCAACGGCGACCGGCAGACGTGTACCGTCACGCTCGACCAGATAGCGTACCTGCCGACGACGCAAGCAGTCGCGGCAACGGACCTGTCCCGTCGCATCGGTAGCGCAGACGCCCTCGGCGGTCAGCAGGCAGTGCTCGCACACCATAAGCTCGGGACGGTCGGCGTCGACCGGACCCCAGACGCCGGGTTCAGCAGCCAGTTCGGTAATACGCTCCGCATCATTGCCGAGCAACTCGGCCGACAAGTACACCCGCCCCGCCCCGAGTCCGCGCAGCCAGGTAAGCGTGACCCGATTCGCGCAGAACACCGGCGCCGCCACGTCAAACGTCACGCCCAGCTCGCAAGCGATCACTACCTGACCCAGGTTGCGGCAGACGACGCGCCCGGCACGCTGCATCAGTGAGCGGGTCCGGTCAGCGTCACCCGTGCGGCACACCTCGTCAAGCACCACAACGGTGTCGGACAAATCGAGTTCTCCGCGCGGGTCGGCATCCATCAGCTGCCAGGCAAAAACTATGCGAGCGGGAACCGCGCACTCCACCAACTCCGTCGACGCACCGCCATCCACCGCAACGTCCTCAAAGGGCAGCACCTCAACGGCACGCGCAACGGGCGCAATCGCATCCGCCTCGGCCCGCATGCGCTCCAACACCGCCGCCGTCTGATCCAACATGCCGGCGCTGCGAATCAGGTACACCTCGCAGCCCGTGTCCACCTTACGCTTGCAATGCACGACGACGCGCTTCCCCGCTGCGGCATCCACCGGGCAGGGCACCTGCGGCCAGCGCTTGGGTACATCGGGACGCGCGTCGACGCCCGGATAGAACCGAATCTCGAGCGTGTCACCCGCCGCCACGGCGGCATCGAGCTCAACGGTCACCTCTTCGTGGCCCACAGCGACCAAGCGCCCCACGCGCACGCCCTGGTTAATTGCGCGCTCAAAGCTCATCAGCTCGGCACCCGAACGCCCTCGCAGGTACGCATCGGTAAACCCACGGTTAAACGACCTTCCCAGCTCGCGCTCAAGCTCTTCCACGGTACCGGGGTCCCACGCGCTGTCGCGCAGCATATCGAGCGCCCGGCGCCAAACCCGCACCACGTTGAATACGTAATCGGGGTTCTTCATGCGCCCCTCGATCTTGAGCGACGCAACGCCAGCATCTACAAGCTCGGGCAGATGCGCAATACCCAGATAGTCATGCGGACACAGCAGGCGATCTCCCTCGACGGCAACAACGCTCTGTCCCGCCTCGTCCACTAGGTCGTACGCCAGACGGCACGGCTGCGTGCAGTCGCCGCGCATCGCCGAGCGCCCACGCCGCAGGGCCGAAAACTCGCACGCCCCCGAATAGCCGATGCAAATCGCACCGTGGCAGAATACCTCGATGGGCACGCCCGTGGCACATAGCGCCGCAATCTCGTCGACCGTCAGCTCGCGTGCCGTCGTCACGCGCTCGACCCCCAGCTCATCGGAGGCAAGCCGCACGGCGCCTTCGCTATGAACGCCCGCCTGCGTGGACAGGTGAATCTCGACCCCGGGAATCGCCGCGCGCAGTGCACAAGCCAGCCCGGCATCGGCGACAATCAGAGCATCGGCGCCCAGCTCCAGTGCATGAGCCCCCAACGCCACCGCGTCGGCAAGCTCATCGTCAAACACGAACACGTTGAGCGTCACGTACACACGCACGCCATGGGTATGCGCCACGGCGCAGCCGCGCGCAAACTCGTCATCCGTAAAGCCATGGGCACTCACACGGGCGTTAAAGCCGCCCAACCCCGCATAGATGGCATCGGCACCCGCGGCGATGGCCGCAAGCATCTGGTCGAGTCCGCCCGCCGGCGCCAGCAGCTCGGGCAGCGCCGCACCGGCAGCATCCAATCCAGTCTCGTATTGTCCGCTCGGCCCCATCGCCCGAATCGCCATCGGCAAACTCCTTACCAAGGTATGCATTCACTCTGAAAAATGCCGTCTTCCAGCATACACGAGGCCTCACGCGCCCCGTTTGGTTTATCGTGTAATAACTTATGTCCATCCTGCCCCGACGGCACATCCGCCGTCCGGCACGACATACCTGGAGGTCAATATATGGGTCCTCGCCAACGACAGGGACGCAGCCGTTCAAAGACGCATGCTCTGCCCATAATCCTGCTCTCGTTTTTGGGCTTTCTGCTGATTGCGGGCGTGGCGTTTGGCATCGGCATGGTCGGCAACGTCAACCGCTGGCTGTCCGATCTGCCCGACTACACCGACGCCAACGCGTATCTGGTGAGCGAGCCCACCGAGATCGTCGACTGCAACGGCAACAAGATCGCGAGCTTCTACACGCAAAACCGCAAGTCCATCACCAAGGACGAGGTCTCCCCCTACGTGCTGCAGGGCACCGTTGACGTCGAGGACGAGCGCTTCTACGAGCACGGCGGTATCGACCTGTGGGGTATCGCGCGTGCTGCGGTGGCAACCCTCGGCGGCGGGCACGAAGGCGCCTCGACTATCACGCAGCAGCTGGTGCGCAACACCATCCTGCAGGAGGAGCAGTTCGACTCGACCATCGAGCGTAAGGTGCGCGAGGCCTACATCGCCGTCAAGATGGAGGACATGTACTCCAAAGACGAGATCCTCATGATGTACCTCAACACCATCTATTACGGCCACGGCGCCTACGGCATCGAGGCCGCAGCCGAGACCTACCTGTCCAAGAGCGCCGCCGACCTCACCCTGAGCGAGGCCGCGCTGCTCATCGGCCTTCCCAACTCGCCCTCGCAGTACGACCCCACGGTCAACCCCGACCTGGCGCTGTCCCGTCGCAACAAGGTCCTCGACAACATGTTGCGCCTGGGCCACATCACGCAGGAGGAACACGATGCCGCACAGGCCGAGCCCATCACCCTCAACGTGACCGAGATTTCGGGCAGCGGCGTCGACGTATACTCGCAGCCCTACTTTGTCGCCTATGTTAAGCAGCTGCTGGAGCAGGAGTTCTCGACCGACGTGCTCTTTAAGGGCGGCCTGACCGTCAAGACCACCATCGACCCCACGATGCAGCAGGTGGCAGAGAATGCCGTCCGCGAGCAGCTCGACACGCTCTCGCTCGACGGCCTGGACATGGGCATGGTCGTCGTCGACCCCAAGACCGGCTACATCAAGTGCATGGTGGGTGGCTACGACTACAACGCCGACGAGAACCACGTAAACCATGCCACGGCCAAGCGTCCCGTCGGCTCCACCTTTAAGGCCTTTACGCTGGCAACTGCCATCCAAAACGGCATGAACCCCAACGTCACCCTCAACTGCAACTCGCCGCTCAAGGCCAAGGGCACCACGACCGAGGTCCAAAACTACGCCAACCATAGCTATGGCAACATCACGCTTAAGCAGGCGACGGCATACTCCTCCAACACCGGCTACATCCAGGTGGCGGAAGCCGTCGGCAACAGCAAGATCATCTCGCTCGTCAAAAAGCTCGGCATCGATCCCGCCAAGGACAACATCGAGGACGTTCCCGTCATGACGCTCGGCACCGGCTCGATCTCGCCGCTCGAGATGGCCGCCGCTTA
>UMFY01022027.1_pt1 | contig 17027 bp, 10 predicted proteins | sample 1965121 | NCBI WGS metagenome assembly UMFY01 (sample SAMEA4836057, study PRJEB28245) | human gut metagenome | biome: gut microbiome; material: fecal sample | place: Denmark | collected 2008
AGAAGACCGGCACCGCTAACGGCACCGTTTACATCATCACCGCTTGGAATGGTACTGAGCAGATCACCGTTACCACCGATGATTCCAAGGCTGCTGACATGAGCAAGGGCGACATCTTCTCTTACTCTGCAACTGGCGACACTCTGGCTGACATCGAGTACAGCGAGAACAAGCAGGCTGACTACTACGTAACCGCTTACGATGACGCTTCTGGCGACATCTCCCTGTACAACCTTGGCAAGGATGCTAAGTGGGTTGCAGCAGGCGGCACGGATGCAGATAAGGACGCTTACACTGTTGTTGACAGCAAGAACACCGTAATCCTGTTCGTTGACTCCGACGCAGGCAAGGGCGAGACTGGCTACACCATGGCTGATATCGACCTGGCTCGTACCTTCGACTCCGACTTCTGGAGCAAGGGCAAGCTGCCGGCTATCAACGACATCCAGATCTCCGGTAAGGATGCAGTTGATGCAAAGGATAAGGACAACACCCTGACCGAGGATGCAGTACCGAACGTTCGCGTATTCGTTGACAGCGCTTCTGACGACCAGATCACTGTTATCGTAGTTGACGTTCAGCACGACATCACTGCTTGGTAATCTTAACGGTTCTCCGTTAAGCCTGCCATAAGGCAAAACAAGACCCCCGAGGGAAACCTCGGGGGTTTTCTTATGCCCTCTACCGACCCAAAGCAAAACCCCCGGCTTACTTGCCGAGGGTTTCGTTATTGCTGAACTTGAATACCGTCATAAACAGGATTTTGATGTCAAACAGCAGCGTCCAGTTCTCGATATAGTAAATATCGTGCTCGATGCGTCCCTGTATGGACGTGTCGCCGCGGAAGCCGTTGACCTGCGCCCAGCCGGTGATGCCCGGGCGGACCTGATGCTTGACCATGTACAGGGGGATGCTCTCCTTGAACCGGTTGACGAAAAAGGGGAGCTCGGGGCGCGGCCCGACGAGACTCATGTCGCCCTTGAGGACGTTGAAGAACTGCGGCAGCTCGTCGATGGAGAATTTGCGGATGAACGAGCCGAATTTCGTCTTGCGCGGGTCGGAGTTGGTGCTCCAGCCGGTCGTCTGCCGGTCGTTTACGCGCATGGAGCGGAATTTGTACATGTAAAACGGCTTTTTGTTCAGTCCGACGCGCTCCTGCTTGAACAGGATGGAGCCGGGCGAGGACAGCTTGACGCCGACCGCCGCGAACAGCATGAGCGGCGAGGTGCAGATGATCAGTATCAGCGACCCGATGATGTCCATGGCGCGCTTGAGGAAGGCGTTGCCGATGTTGTCGAGCGGAATGTGGCGCAGATTGACGAGCGAAACGCCGCCGATCTCGTCGATCGCCGGGCGCGAGGGCATGAATTTGTTGTAGAACGGGATGAGGGATACCTTGACGCCGTTTTTCTCGCTGCTCGCGATGATGCCCTGTAAGTAGGTGTATTCGTTCGCCTCGAGCGCGATGACGACTTCGTCGGGGTTCTGCCGGTCGAGAACGTTCGCGATCGCGTCGTAGGTGCCGAGGTAGGATATGCCCGGCAGGCAGTCGCGCGGCGCGAGATAGTGGTCGATGCAGAAGCCGAGCGTGCGGTCGGCCTGTACCGCGCGGCAGTACGCCTGCGCCTGCTCGCCGCAGCCGACGAGAAGAACGTGCTTGAGGTTGTAGCCGTGCTCGCGGAACCGGCGCAGCACGCGCCGCAGCATCCATCGCTTGACCGCGACGGAAACGGTCGCGAGGAGGAAAAAGATGAACAGCGTCCACCGGGACAGGTGAAACTGCTTGCAGACGAACAGAAACGCCAGCAGCACGCCGAACAGGATGACGTTGCTGCGCAGCAGCAGACTGAACTCGCGCAGGAAATTCTTCGAGCGGAACGAGTCGTAAAGCCCCATCAGTCCGTACATCAGCCAGAACAGCGGCGCCATGCACAATATAGTCGTCATGTAGTACGACAGCCCGACGTGCCCGGGGATCCCGTGGAACAGATCGAAGCGGATAAAATAGGCAAACGCCATGCAGGGGAAAAGTATAAGCGCGTCCGTCAAACCGTTGATCTGGTTGAGCGCGCGCTGATTTTCCTTAATCAAACTTGCAGCCTCCTGAAATACTTAAATTTATAATTTATTCTACCATAAATGGCAGGAAAATTCCATCATCTCCTTGACAAGAACTATGCTCTGGGGTAAAATTTTTAGAGTAATATGGAAAAGTTTCGCAGACCGCGGCTAGCGGACAGACTGCGGAAAACGACGTTGTTTTTTGGCCGCAGGTGCAGTTGCCTGCGCTTTTTTATTGATGGTGGTGAGATAGAGTTTGAAAAACAGCAGAAAGGTGCTGTATGTTGCCTCGACATTCGGACATCTGGCATCTTTTCACAAGCCATATCTGGCGTGGCTGGCGCAGCAGGGCGCAGCGGTGCACGCGGCGGCAGGCGGCAGTACGGCCGAGCTGCCGGGCGTTTCGCGGTATATCCCGGTCTCGTTCGAGAAGAGCATGTTCTCGCCGCGCAATTTCGCCGCAGTGATACAGCTGCGCCGCGTTCTGCGCGAGGAGAAGTACGACATGATCAGCGTGCATACCTCGCTCGCGGCGTTTTTCACCCGGCTTGCGGTGATGACCTGCGGAAAGCAGAGGCCAATCGTGATGAATACCGCGCACGGCTACCTGTTCGACCGCGATACGCCGCCGCTGAAGCGCGAGATTCTGCTTGCGGCGGAGCGCATGACCGCGCCAGTGACCGACTGGCTGCTGACCATGAACCGTCAGGATGAGCGTATCGCGCGGCAGTATCGCCTGGGACGGCATATCGTGCCGACGGACGGCATGGGCATCGATCTTGCGCGGTTCAGCCGCCCGTCCGCGCCCGAGCGCACCTGGCTGCGCCGTCAGCTTTCGTTGAGGGACGATCAGCTCGTGCTCGTCTACGCGGCGGAGTTTTCCGGCCGCAAGCATCAGTCCATGCTCATCGAGGCGATGGCGGAGCTGCCCGAGCGCGTTGTGCTGCTGCTGCCCGGACGGGGCGCGGCGCTCGACAAATGCAAGGCGCTGGCAGACCGGCTTGGAGTGCGCGAGCGCGTGCGGTTTCCCGGCTTCGTGTCGAATATCGAGGACTACTACCGCGCGTCCGATGTCTGTGTCTCGTCGAGCCGAAGCGAGGGCCTGCCGTTCAACGTCATGGAGGCGATGGCGTGCGGCCTTCCGGCGGTGCTGACGAACGTCAAGGGGCATGAGGATCTGGTTCGCCCCGGCGAGAACGGCGAGCTGTATCCCTATGACGACCGGCAGGCGTTCTGCCGCGCGGTTCGGGTCGCAGGTGAGCCGGCGGTACGCCGCATGATGAGCGAAAAAGCGGAAAAAAGCGTGCAGAAATACGGTCTGGATACCGTGTTTCCCGCGCTGACCACATTATATTATGATGCGCTGACCGGAAAAACGGGACGCGCGGCATCTGAGGAGGAAAACTGATGAAACAAAAACCGGCTCAGTCCAAAAACGGACAGGCGAAGGGAGGCGTTCAGGCAAAGCCCGCCGCGCCGAGCAGCGCCCGTTGGGGACTGTACACCATGGCGGCGATCGCGCTGTGGATCATCACCTGCTTCGACAATAACGGCAGCTATTTCACGCAGAAGGTGGTCGGCGTGCTCTGCACGGTCGGTACGCTGTTCATGATGCTGTTTGCAGGCAAGGACAAGGTAAAGCGTCTGCTGACGCCGCCGGCGTTTGCGCTGTTTGCGTACATGCTGCTGTCGGGCATATCCACGCTGTATGCGCGCTCGCGCAAGTTCGCGATCGCAGAATTTGCGGTCTTTCTTGCGGCTTTTGCGGTCTATCTGTGCATCGTTCTGTTTTCGAATGACGGCAGGACCGCCTTCCGCCGAGCAGCGGCCACGATCGCTGCCGCGGCGGCTCCGGTCGGTCTGCTGTCCATCGACGCAGCCTCCTGCAATCTGCTGATGCGCCCGGTGCGCGTCATCATGGAGGCGATCGGCGCAGGCTACGGCAACACAGGCGGCTACTTTTACTCCCGTCTGAACACCATTTTCGGCAACCCGAATACCTACGCCGGCCTGATGTCGATCGCGTGCCTGTTGTCTATCTGGCTCGTCATCACGGCGGCGAGCCGCAGCCAGAAGATCCTGTGCACCATCCTGCTGATGGTCAACGCAGTCTCCTATCTGCTCGCGTTCTCGATGGGTTCGCTCGGCGTGTTTGTCGTGGCGTGCCTTGCGATGCTGGTACTGAGTCCGGCAGAAAAGCGCATGGATCTGTTCCTGCTGCTCGTTCAGACGGCAGTCGTTGCGCTGATCGTCGGCGCAGTTTCGGTCAAGGGATTCGGTGATGATGTGACCGGCTCGTTCCTGCCGATGATCATGCTGATCGTCGGCTGCGCCGCGGCGTGCGTGCTGGAGATTTTTGTGCGCGAGAAGCTTGTCGCGCGCCTTGCCGACAAGGGAAAACTGCTCATCGGTCTGGTCGCGGCGGTTGCTGTGATCGCTGTTGTCTACTTGGTTGCGGCGCTGAATGTCACCGGCTCGTACACCTTTGGCACGGAGGGTGAGTTCCGCCGTGCGATTTCCCTGCCGGCAGGCGACTATTCGCTCTCCATGCAGGCGGACGGCTCGACCTCGGTGCGTGTCACCTATAAAAACACCAACAATCTGGTTCAGAACAACGAAACCGACCTTGCCAGCGGCTCGGCAGATGCTCCGGTGACCTTCACCGTGCCGGAGGACAGCAAGCTCGTGTTCTTCTACTTCGGCGGCGAACAGGGCGCGACGCTGAACGAGGCGGCTTACACCGGCGCGAAGGACGGCAGCGTAAAGCTTGGCTACAAGCTGCTCCCCGCTTTCATCGCGGACCGTATTCAGGACCTCACCGCAAACGGCAACGTCGTACAGCGCGGCGTTTACCGTCAGGACGCTATCAAGCTCTGGAAGACCTCGCCGGTCATCGGCCGCGGTCTCGGCGGCTTTGAAAACGGTGTCGTTTCGGTGCAGGATTACTATTACGAGACTAAATACGCCCATAACCACTATGTTGAGTCGCTGTGCGACCTCGGTATTCTCGGTCTGGCGGCCTTCCTTGCGATGCTCGGCACCTCGATCTGGGCGCTCGTCAAGAGCCACAAGGAGAAGCCGCTTATCGTCATGCTGCTCGGCGCGTGCGTGCTTCAGATGTTCGGTCAGGCTATCAGCGACGTTACCTGGTCGGTCGGCTGCTGCGTACCGACGTTCTTCGCGGTGCTCGCACTTGTGACGCTGCACTGCGGCGACAGTCTGCGGCTGCATGTGACGAACAAGAGCAAGGGCGGCGCGGTCCGCTGGCCGATCACGGCGGTTTCCGCTGTCTTTATCGTGCTCATCGGCCTCAATCTGATCGCGCAGAGCAAGTTCTCGAGCGACGAGCTGACGCTCGATGATCTCAAGCAGTGCGCGTCCATCGACCTGTTCGAGACTAACGACTACAAGCTGTCGTATCTGATCTCGGGCGGCAATGAGGAGGGCGTAGCCGACCGCTATGCGGCCGATCTGTCCCGCGTGGACTCCAACGCCATCGCCATTCCGCTTGCGCAGTATTACGCCGGTGTGGGCGACTACACCAAGGCGCTCGATGCGCTCGACCGCGGCGCGAAATACACGCGTGCAAACGCTGAGGTATGGCAGAAGATGTTCAGCCTGTACGAGCAGATGATCGATCCGGTCGGCGGCAGCATCGGCGCGGCGCAGTGGCTCCAGGATGATACCTATCTGAACCGCATGGTCAAGGGCTACGAGACGCTGTGCCAGGTCAATGCGGACCAGCTTGATGATGTGCTGTTGACGGCGGAGAACAATGCGTTCCTTAACAAGCTGCTTGCGGCAGACGCGCTCGACCCGTATGATTTCGTTGACGCGCTCACCATTTTCTCCTCGCTCGGTCTGGATACGGCCTATCTGCCGGATGCAGACGGAAACGGCGTGCCGGACTGCGCGGAGGTGCAGGAAGGCAGCGTAACGTGGAACGGCGGTGCATTCACTGCGGACTCGGACAGCACAGTCGTGTTCTCGACCGTGCTCAAGAACGAAGGCAGCTATGAGCTCGCTGTCGAGAGCAGCGACCTTGGCGGCGTTGCGGAGGCAGACGTAGACGGCGCGGCAGTGACGCTGGATGCTTCCGGCAAGGCTGTCATCGAGGCGGACCGCCTCGGCGACAGTGATGAGCCGGTAACGATCGCGCTGCATGTCAGGGCCGGCACGACGGTCTCCCATGTAACGTGGAACAAACAGTAAAAAGAAAGGTCATCCTTGAAAAAGGATGACCTTTTTACGCTTCAGCGCGCACAGAAATGAAGTTTTTTTCGACAGCTTTAAAATCCCATCGGATGGCTGCGGTGCCAGTTCCATGCGGTTTGCAGGATGGTGCTGAGTGCGCTGTAGCGCGGCCGCCAGCCGAGTGTGCTCTGCGCCTTCTCCGAGGACGCAACGAGCCGCGCCGGGTCGCCGCTGCGGCGCGCCTTTTCCACGGCAGGGATTGCATGACCGGTAACGCGGCGCGCCTCCTCGATCACCTCGCGTACGGAAAAACCCTGTCCGCTGCCGAGGTTGAAGGCGGTGCTTTCGCCGCCGCGCAGCAGGTATTCGAGCGCAAGAATATGCGCCTGCGCCAGATCGCACACATGGACGTAGTCGCGGATACAGGTGCCGTCGGGCGTTGGGTAGTCCGAGCCGAACACCGAGATCTCGCTGCGCTGTCCGTTTGCGACCTGCAGGACCAGCGGAATGAGGTGGGTTTCGGGGAAATGCGCTTCGCCGAGCGAACCGTCCGGATGCGCGCCGCAGGCATTGAAATACCGCAGCGCGGCGTACCGCAGGCCGGTCGCGGCCGCCGTCCAGCACATCATGCGCTCCATGACGCGCTTGGTCTCGCCGTAGCAGTTAGTCGGATCGAGAGCGGCAGTTTCCTCAATGGGAATCTGTTCGGGTTCGCCGTAGACCGCTGCGGAGGAGGAAAAAACGATCGTTCCGACGTCATGTGCAGTCATCTGCTCGAGCAGTACGCGCGTGCCGCTGACGTTGTTGTCATAGTAGCGCAGCGGCAGTTTGCCGCTCTCGCCGACCTGCGAGAACGCTGCAAAATGAATTACGCCGTCGATGTTCTCCTGTTCGAACAGGCGGGCGAGAAAGGCTGCATCGCGAATGTCGCCCTCATAAAATCGGCAGGCCGCCGGTACGGCTGCGCGGAAGCCGGTGCTGAGGTTGTCGGCCACGACCACCTGATAGCCGGCCTCGAGCATTGCTCGCACTGTGTGCGAGCCGACATAGCCTGCGCCGCCGGTCACTAATATCGTCATAAGTACACATCCTTGATTTTACTCATATAATTTTATAGTAGTGGCAGACCGTCGGTTTGTCAATAGAAATGGTAAAAAGTGCAGGGACAGGAATTACTTCCTGCCCCTGCTGTGCCCGGTAAAACGATACTTGCAGAATAAAAGATATGATTCGCGGTTTACCGAATGCCTGTTGTTAAATTTACTTTTCGAGCAGCGTCCAGTCGCGTGCGTCGCGGATCTTGGTCCACTTTTCGTACTTGTCGGCGTCGCTCTTGTCCGAGTAATCGTGGCTGTTGGTAGCCTCCTGCACGGCGAGATAGTACCAGACGGACGCATCCGCATTATCCGGCCACTTGATCATGTCATCGAGCAGATCCTCGCTCTTTTCGGGCAGGCGGTTGAGTACGCGGTTGACGAGCGTCATCGCCTCGGCGCGGGTGATATACTGATCGGGGCGGAAGGTGCTGTCGGGATAGCCGTTGATCCAGCCCTTGTTTGCGGCAACGCCGATCTCGTCCTTCGCCCAGTGAGAAGCGATATCCGAGAAATTCGAGGTGTTGTTCGTATTCTTGTCGTCGAAACGAGCTGCAATGGCTGCGAATTCCGCACGGGTGATCGGTGCATCCGGGTCGAAGGTGCCGTCAGGGTTGCCCTTTACGATGCCCATCGACGAGAGCGTGGAGATCGCGTGGTTGAACCACTGACCGCGCGAAACGTCGGACAGGCTGTTGGACTGGGTGGAGTTTGCGGTGCGGACATCCTCGGTCAGCAGACGGAAGAAGATGGTCGCGACCTCAGCGCGGGTGATGTTGCCGCCCGGATTTACGTTGCCGTCCGGGTAGCCGACGATATACGCAAAGTGATCGTCGCCGTTCAGACCGGTCGGTACGTCATCCGGGATGTCGACAGTCGGCTTGCGGCCGCCGCCACCGCCGGAGCCGCCGCCGCTGGAGCGGTAGGACCATACGCCGACGAGATTGACGTTCTGCTGGAGGTTCTCAAGCGAGGTTACAATGTCTCCGGTGCCGTCTGCGCGCCAGCCGATGAAGGTGTAGCGGCTCTGCGAGGTGGTCTGTGCGGGCGCGACCGTGTAGCTGCCGCCCATCTTGACCTTGGCAGAAGCCGGGGGATCGCCTGCGTCGGACGGGATATCGCCCGTTACTTCATAGGTGACATTGCAGAATTTGCCGTGCGCGGCCTTGAGCGCGAGCGCATCGGAAACGGCCGCTTCACCGACCGTGTATTCATCAGCATAGTAGCTGTCGTCCGTCGCGTCACCGTTCCAGCGCTTGTAGGTATTGTCCGTCAGCTTTTCCTTGCCGTCGTGATACCAGCCGACGATCGGATCGTTGCAGTCGTCCAGTACCCAGTTTTCGCCGACAGGGGAAAGGGTGAGGGAGGGCTCGTAGCTGACATTTTTCTTGGTGGTATAAGTACAGTTATAGATGTCGTCACCGGCAGTATCGGCATGGTTGTTGCAGATTGCAGCCTTGCCGCTGATTTTGGCATCGCCGCCGCGATTATAAAGGCCGCCGCCATAGCTGCTGCTGTGGTTGTTGGTTACGATGCCATCCTGCATATCCAGAACGCCGCCTCCGAGAATTTCGATGCCATGTTCATTGCCGGAAGCAGTAAAGTCTGCGCCTTCTTCGATCGTTACATTACCGTACCAGTAGTCCGAACCGGTGTAAACACGCAGACCGGAACCCATATTCTTGTTCAGAGTTACCGTTGCGCCGGAAGAGATATTGCTCTTGGCAGCGAGTACGGCACCGTGACCGGTGTTGCCGCAGGCGCTGAGCGAGGAAGTGGAGTCAATAGACATGCCGTTGGCGAAAACGCCCCAGCCGCTGCCTCTGTTATCGTTGGTGATGAGGGACGAATGGTCGGAAATTGTTACGCCGCCGTAGTAGCAGCCAAGACCGCCGCCATATTTTACGTTGCCGCAGTCGGAAATATCAATCTTCGAATAGCCATCAATCAGAATATCGATTGGATTGATAGTCATACCGTGCCAGTCGCAATCAGCGATCGTGATAGAGGAGCGACCGGTAACCTGAATATTACGGTTCGGCATATCCTCGTATTCGGAGTTATCCGCGTAAATGCCGCTTGCGCGATTGCCGTTGAAACCGGAAATTTCAACCTTCGAACCGTTCGTTACATAAAGATTGCTCTTTTTATAGAGGTACATACCGCTGCCGCCTGTACTGTATGATTGGCAGGGCCGTTGAGCGTGAGCGAAGCGTTATCAAGGGTGAAATCCGAACCGTTGATAAGGTTAGCCGTACCGCCGGTATGCTCAGGAGACGCATTGGTGATTGCGTTTACAACGATTTCAATGTCCTGGAATGTCACATTGGTATTTTCAAGATACATACCAAAATCATTCAGCGTGATAGTTGGATTGACGTTTTCAGCGCCCTTGATCGTCAGCTCGCTAACACCTGCGAAAGCCAGGCCGTTATCGAGGGTAATATCCTTACCAATCTCAATCGTAGCGCCGTCCTGTGCAGCGTTGATTGCTGCATCAAGCGTCTCATACTCCGTATCGCCGATTTTCGCGGTAAACGTCGGGGCAGGCGTGTTGTTCTCGCCGCCTGCACCGCCCTGTTCGCCGCCGGTTTCGCTTTCCGCAGCGGAGTCGCTGCCGGTTTCCGAATTGCTTTCGCCTTCATTGCCAGAACCGCCGGGCTGTACATCATTGCCGCCGACAGATGTGCCGGTTTCGCCGCCGCCGTCATTACCGGCGGTTGGGTTTGCGTCGCCCGTGTCGTTAGCGTCTGCATTTGCGCCGGTATCCTGGCTGTCTCCGGTATCATTTACTACATTTTCAATGCCGTTATCCGACGCTCCGGGAACGGGTGTACCGTCCGTCGTTGTCAGCGTCGTGGTGTTGTTTGCATCGCCTTCCTCACCCTCGGCCGCGAGCGCGGTCACGGGCAGCATGGTGAGCATCATCAGACCGGCGAGAGTGCCGGCGAGGAAACGGTTATTTCTCCTTTTCATGCAAAAACCTCCTCTGCGTGCATACAGACGCAAAGGAGGTGATTTTCTGCTGTTCGGCAACCGGCTGTCGTGCGGAAAAGTCCGTTTAGACCCTGTGGCTTTGCGGCACCGGCTTTCGCCGGCTGTGCCTTTTTCTGTACAGACACGCCCTCGGCGCATGATGCACAGATCAAGTTGTCTGAGCTGAGCGAACCGGTCATTCCGGGCACATGGAAGTTTGTGGGTTCGCCCGCGCAACAGTAAATCCTGTTACTCCCTAATTATACCATAGATGCAAGGAAAAATTTCATATTATTTTCTCGAACGATGCACAAAATTCACATGGAACTTTTGTATCTTATACACAAAAATATCAAAAAATGACAGAAAAAACCTCCCGGCACAGGAGCGGGCACGCGATATTTGCACGCCGCTGCCGTTTTTTTCGTCTGCAAAAAAATGAATTTTCAAGCGCACGGAAAGATGATATAATAAGGAATATAAGCGGTGCGCCGAGGCGCCCGATCACTTGCAAGGAGAGAAAAACATGCCTAAAAAGTTTCTGGAGGCCGGTAAGATCGTCGGCACGCACGGCATTCGCGGCGATTTGAAGGTGCAGAGCTGGTGCGACACGCCCGAGGTTCTGTGCGATTTTGATACACTGTATCTGGACGAAAAGACCCCGGTCGAGGTCAAGAGCGCACAGGTGCACAAAAACGTCGTTCTGATGCACCTCAAGGGCGTTGATACGGTAGAGACGGCGGAAAAGCTGCGCGGAAAGATCCTGCATCTCGACCGCGATGATGTCGATCTGCCCGAGGATCTCGTGTTTATTCAGGACATTCTCACGTTCAAGGTATACGATCTGCGCGTTGACCGCGTGATCGGCCATATCCGCGACGTTCTGACCTCCAATCCGGCGCACGATATGTACGAGATCGCCGGCGAGGACGGCCGCCTCATCTATATCCCGGCCATCAAGCCCTTCCTCAAGGAGATCGACATGGACGCCGGCATCGTCTATGTGGAAAGCATCGAGGGTCTGATCGAATGAAAATCGACATTATGACGCTGTTTCCCGAGATGATCAACGCAGTCATGCGCGAAAGCATCATCGGGCGCGCACAGGACAAGGGTCTTGTCGAGGTCAAGGCGACGAATATCCGTGATTATGCGCTCGACAAGCACCATAAGGCGGACGATGCGCCCTACGGCGGCGGCCGCGGTCAGGTCATGCTCGCGGAGCCGCTTTACCTGTGCCATGAGGCGCTGAGCGGCGGCGAACATGTTCACACGGTGTTTCTCTCCGCACAGGGCGCGCCGTTCAATCAGGAAAAAGCGCGTGAGCTGCTCGCGAAGGAGCATTTTATTCTGGTCTGCGGTCATTATGAGGGAATCGACCAGCGGTTTATCGACGAATGCGTGGATGAGGAGATCTCCATCGGTGATTTCGTGCTGACCGGCGGCGAGATCCCGGCCATGGCGGTCGCGGATGCGGTCTGCCGCATGGTGCCGGGCGTGCTGCCCGACGAGGAGGCCTTCACGGCGGAAAGCCACTGGGACGGCCTGCTGGAGCACCCGCAGTACACCCGCCCGGAAAACTGGCGCGGCCGCGAAGTCCCCGAGGTGCTGCTCTCCGGCCATCATGCCAATATCGAGGCATGGCGGCGCGAAATGAGCCTGCGCCGCACGAAAAAGGCCCGCCCCGACCTGTTCGCGAAATTCGAGCCGCAGGACAAGCGCGACCGGAAGATCCTCGAAAAAATCCGTCAGGACGGCTGAAAACTGCATGAAAACACAGAATCCCCACGCTGATAGCGTGGGGATTAGTCTGTCGATAAAGTTGACTTTAACCCAAAACAGCACTCGCGCAGCAGCGCGCATTCAAAAGCGTTTGCTTTGCAAACGCAGCCCGTAGGCCTCTATCCTTAAAATATTTAATGAGAGCAAAAACCGAGGACATGCGCCTCGGTTTTTTTACTCTTAGAGGGAGAAAGTTTCCGAATGGGAACTTTCGGACGACTCGTGTTCTGCGAAGTCAGAACACAGATTGTCGGCGAAACGAAGTTTCGCGACAGCTCTTTTACGGCTCCAGACGGTTCATATCGCGCGGGAACATGGATGCCTCGCGGATGTTGTTCAGGCCGAGCAGCTGCATGGTCAGACGCTCGAGGCCGATGCCCAGACCGCCGTGCGGCGGCATGCCGTACTTGTGCAGCATGGTGAAGGACTCGAACAGCTCGGCGTTCATCTTGCGTGCTGCGAGCTTGTCCATCTGCTCCTGATAATCGTGGATACGCTGGCCGCCGGTGGTGATCTCCAGACCGCGGAACAGCAGGTCGAAGGACAGCGCGAGCTTCGGGTCGTCCTTGTCGTCCATCGCGTAGAACGGACGCTTTGCGGACGGGAAGTGGGTTACGAATACGAATTCAGAGCCGTACTCCTCCTTCGCCCACTGGCACAGCAGAACCTCCTCGTCCGGGTTGAGGTCGTAACGGTTCTTGGACTTGTGGCCGTACTTCTCCTCCATGATCTTCTTCGCCTCGTGGAAGCGGATGGTCGGGATCTCCTTGATCTCCGGGACGTCAGCCTTGAGCAGGGCGAGCTCTTCGGGGCAGTGCTCCTTGACGTAGTTCATGACGCTCTTGAGCATGCCGGTCTCCATGGCCATGACGTCGTACATCGAGTCGATGTAGGCCATCTCGAAGTCCAGACCCATGTACTCGTTCAGGTGGCGGGAGGTATTGTGACGCTCGGCGCGGTAGACCGAGCCGATCTCGTATACACGGCCGAATGCGCCGGCGAGGTACTGCTTGTGGAACTGCGGAGACTGTGCAAGATAGGCCGGATGACCGAAGTAGTCCAGCTTGAACAGGTTCGCGCCGCCCTCAGCGCCTGCAACGACGATCTTCGGGGTGTGGATGTGGGTAAAGCCCTGGCTCTGCATGTACTGTGCGAAGCCGTCAGCGATCGCGCCCTGTACGCGGAAGATCGCCTGCTTGCGCGGATGACGCAGCGTGATCGGGCGGAGCGGGAGGTCGACGTCGAGCGACAGACCCATATACTTCTTGCCGATCGGCACCGGCAGCTGGTCATACGGCTTGCCGAGGACCTTGACCGCGCTCAGGACGACCTCTACGCCGTGCTCAGCGCGCGGCTCCTCGCGGACTGCGCCGGTCACCTCGAGGACCATGGCATCGCGCACGTCGGAGCGCTTGATGTCGCCGATCGCATCACCCTGGAAGGTGCACTGGATCAGGCCGCGCTCTACGCGCATGACAACGAAGGAGAAGTCCGACATGTCGCGGACACGGTGTACCGTGCCGCGGAAGGTGACCTCGCCGCCGACTGCGTCGCAGACGCGCTTTACGGTGTCAACATACTGACCCGCTTCATGTATCATTTCCATATTTTCAACGCCTCTCTAATTGAGCAATCTCAGATGTGTTATATTGTAGCATGTTTTTGCCGTTATGGCAAGGTTTTTGCACCAGAGACAGCGGAAAAACAGCTTTTTTTCGCGGTACGGCGGCGGAGCGGATGATTATGCGCGTTTCTCGATAAATATCCATGAAAATAGTTCTTTGCAGGGCGGCTTTTCTTTGCTATAATAGTATAAAGTGCTTTTACGCTTTATCAGATACAAGAGTAAAAGGACGGTAAAAATTTAATTTTGGGGGAATTAAAGTGGAATTCTTCTCTAACCTACTCGCCTCGCTTCCGGGCGCGGTGGCACAGGGTCTCATCTGGGGCCTCATGGCAATCGGCGTGTACATCACCTTCAAGGTGCTCGACCTTGCCGATCTGACCGTTGACGGCACCATGGCAACGGGCGGCGCAGTCTGCCTCGTGCTGATGACGCACGGCGTCAATCTCTGGGTCGCGCTGCTGTGCGCGTTCCTCGCCGGTATGCTCGCGGGTCTCGTCACCGGCGTCCTGCATACCTTTATGGGTATTCCGGCCATTCTCGCCGGTATCCTGACGCAGCTCGCGCTGTTCTCCGTCAACCTGCGCATCATGGGCAGCAAGGCGAACGTCGCGATCAATCCGGATAACTACACGCTGCTCGTTTCGCTGCGAAATGTCAAGAAACTCGTTCCGCAGAACCCGATCCTTGTCGTTGCGGTGTTTACCGTGGTGGTTATCGCGCTGCTGTACTGGTTCTTCGGCACCGAGCTCGGCAGCTCCATCCGTGCGACCGGCGCGAACGCCAACATGAGCCGCGCGCAGGGCATCAACGTCGATTTCAACAAGGTGCTCGGTCTGATGATCTCGAACGGTCTGGTCGCGCTCGCGAGCGCGCTGTACTGCCAGTATCAGGGCTTCGCAGACGTCAACGCCGGCCGCGGCGCGATCGTCATCGGTCTGGCGGCGGTCATCATCGGCGAGGTCGTGTTCAGCCGCATTTTCCGCAATTTCGCGCTCAAGCTGCTGAGCGTTGCGCTCGGCGCGGTCATCTACTACATCGTTATTCAGTTTGTCCTCACCGCAGGTCTTAATACCAACGATCTCAAACTGATCACCGCACTTGTCGTTGCGATCTTCCTTGCTATCCCGTACTGGAAGGGCAAGTATTTCCGCGCGGCAGTCAAGACCAAGAAGGAGGGCCGCTGACATGCTCGAACTCAAGGGTATTTACAAGACGTTCAACGCCGGAACGGTCAATGAGAAGCGTGCGATTGACAACCTCAATCTGACGCTGGAAAACGGCGATTTTGTCACGATCATCGGCGGCAACGGCGCCGGCAAGTCCACCACGCTCAACCTGATCGCGGGCGTTTTCCCGGTGGATGCCGGCACGATCAACCTCAACGGCTTCAACCTGACGCATCTGCCCGAGCACAAGCGCGCGAAATATCTCGGCCGTGTGTTCCAGGACCCGATGATGGGTACGGCCGCGACCATGGGCATCGAGGAGAACCTCGCGCTCGCGTACCGCCGCGGTCAGCGGCGCGGTCTGCATGCCGGCATCACGAACGAGGAGCGCAAGCTCTACCGTGAGAAGCTCGCGACGCTCGGTCTGGGTCTGGAGGACCGCATGACGAGCAAGGTCGGCCTGCTCTCCGGCGGTCAGCGTCAGGCGCTGACGCTGCTGATGGCGACGCTGCGCAAGCCGGATCTGCTGCTGCTCGACGAGCACACTGCGGCGCTCGATCCGAAGACCGCAGACAAGGTGCTTCAGATCACCGAGGAGATCGTTGCGCGCGACAACCTCACCACCATGATGGTCACGCACAACATGAAGCACGCCATCCAGTACGGCAACCGTCTGATCATGATGGATTCGGGCCGCGTCGTCGTCGACATCAGGGGCGAGGAGAAAAAGCACCTCACCGTGCGCGATCTGCTCGAAAAGTTCAATATCGAGAACGACAGGATGCTGCTAAGCGAGTAAAACTTCCAGGGGGGACGCTGTCCCCCCTGGATACGTTTCCGGTTCCGGAGAAACCGGAAACGATACCCCCCTCTCGTCCGCATGGCGGACGAGGCCGCGCCGCCGCGGCGCGGGCAGAGGGGTAAAAGTCCGGCGGAGCTGGACTTTTACGGGGGATTTTATGCGGCGCTCTGCGGAGCGCCTGTCCTGCCTGTTTTGCCGAAGGCAAAATGCGGCAGGAGACTGCGCCCCTTTGGGCGCGAAAAAGGCACGCCATCGGCGTGCCTTTTCTGTTTCCTTTATAACACCTGCGACATGATGATGGCGCAGAGCATGATGGGGATATTGAACGCGATGAAGGTCGGAATGCAGGTATCGCGGATATGATCGTGCTGGCCGTCGGCGTTCAGACCGGAGGTCGGGCCGAGCGTGGTATCCGAAGCCGGAGAGCCTGCATCACCGAGCGCGGCGGCCGCAGAGATGAGCAGAATGGTCGCCGGGGTGGAAAAGCCGAGCGAGGCGCACATGGGCACGAACAGCACCGCAAGCACGGGAACCGTGCCGAATGAGGTGCCGATGCCCATCGTGACGAGCAGACCGATGAGCGTGATGACGACGGCTGCGACCGGCCTGCTGCCGCCGATGGCGGAAATGCCGGCGTTCACGAGGGCGTCAATGCCGCCGGTCGCCTTGATGACCGAAGCGTAGCCGCCTGCGACGAGCATGATGATGGCGATCTGACCCATCAGACGGATGCCGCCCTCGACCTGCGCGTCGATTTCATTCCATTTGATCGCGCGGAACACGACGATCACGACCAGACCGCACAGTGCGGACAGTGCGAGATCCTGACTGATGACCTGCACGACCGCGACGACGATGGCCGCGCCGAGCATCACATAGTGGCGGTATTCGAGCTTTTCTGAGATTTCCTCAGAGGCCGAGGTGTCGGCTTCCAGATCGTAATATTCGCGCGGCCTGCGGTAGAGTACGAACACTGCGGCGAGCAGACCGAGCAGCATGGCGATGCCGATGCTCCAGTTCGCGGCGGTAACGTCGCGTACCGTGACCGAAAGGCCGTTTTCCGTGAGGTTATCCGCGATCACGCGCTGAAAGATCAGGCCGAAACCGAACGGAATAGTGATATAGGGGACCTTGTGGCCGAAGGCGAGTGCGCACGCGACCGCGCGTCGGTCGAGCTTCATGCGGTTCATCATGCCGAGCAGCGGCGGCACGAGAATGGGAATGTAGGCGATGTGCACGGGGATGAGGTTCTGCGACAGGCAGGCGACGAGCGTCAGCACGCCGATGAGGGCGAGTCTGTGACCGCCGAGCAGGCGCGAGAGCTT